>ENA-UEOR01001954-UEOR01001954.1-human-gut-metagenome-genome-assembly--contig:-NODE-1954-length-11717-cov-29.041323_pt1 | contig 11717 bp, 8 predicted proteins | sample MGYA00242887_ERZ507890 | MGnify/ENA primary metagenome ERZ507890 (study PRJEB26167, sample SAMN06115431) | human gut metagenome | host: Homo sapiens | place: China:Guizhou | collected 2014-10-21...
TTCTAAAGTACTTGAACTTTACGGTAATAAAGAAACTAATTACTTTATCCAAGATTATGAAAGTCGCATGGGATACACCGTCCTGCGCGAAAGCTACTCGATGGGCGTGCCCAACCCCGGTACATACAAAGAGCTGATCAACTCGGATGACGTCAAGTATGGCGGTGCCGGTGTCAAAAATGGCAGCGTAAAGAGCGTCAAGGGCCCGATGCACGGCTTTGACCAGCATATTGAGGTAACCCTGCCGCCGCTGTCCACCATCTATTTCAGCGTTCCCGCTGCCCGCAAAAAGGCAGGAAAGCCCGCCAAGGCAGAAACTGCCGAAGCAGCCAAACCCGAAAAGGCAGCCAAGCCTGCGGCCACCAAAACTGCCGCCCCCAAAAAGCGCACAGCCAAACCCGTGGCAACAAAACCGGCTGCTAAAAAGCCCAGAGCGGCAAAAACAACCAAGCCCAAAACACCGGTAACGGAATCGTAAACGTCTGGTGTGTAAGGGCGGTACCGGCGGCAACCCGCAGCAGGTGCGGCCCGTGGAGATAAACAAGTTTAAGGGGAGAACAATTATGGCAAAAGAAATGATCGCAATGATCCTGGCTGGCGGCCAGGGTTCGCGCCTCTACGCGCTGACCCAGAAGCTGGCTAAGCCGGCGGTTCCGTTCGGCGGTAAGTACCGTATCATCGACTTTCCGCTGTCCAACTGTGTCAACTCTGATATTGACACCGTTGGCATCCTGACCCAGTATCAGCCGCTGGTCCTGAATGAATACATCGGCAACGGCCAGCCGTGGGACCTTGACCGCCTGCATGGCGGCGTCCATGTGCTGCCGCCCTACCAGCAGGCCACCGGCTCTGACTGGTACAAGGGCACTGCCAACGCAATTTACCAGAACATTTCCTTCATTGACCGTTATGACCCGCAGTACGTCATCATCCTGTCCGGCGACCAGATCTGCAAGCAGGATTACGCTGATTTCCTGCGCTTCCACAAAGAGAAGAACGCCGAGTTCTCGGTTGCCGTTATGGAAGTGCCTTGGAGCGAAGCCCCGCGCTTTGGTCTGATGGTTACGGACGAGAATGACCGCATCAGCGAATTCCAGGAAAAGCCGAAGAACCCCAAGAGCAACCTGGCTTCCATGGGCATTTACATCTTCAACTGGGATATCCTGAAAAAGTATCTCACCGAGGACGAAAACGATCCCAACAGTGAGAACGACTTCGGCAAGAATGTCATTCCCGCACTGTTGCGTGATAACCGCCGCATGTACGCTTACCGTTTCAGCGGCTATTGGAAGGATGTCGGAACCATCTCCAGCCTGTGGCAGGCCAACATGGAGGTTCTGGATCCGACCCATTCCGGCATCAACCTGTTTGATGAAAACTGGAAGATCTACTCCCGCAACTCCGGCCGCCCCTGCCAGCGCATTGGTACGGACGCTGACATCGTGAACTCGATGATCACCGAAGGCTGCCAGGTTGACGGCACCGTTAAAAACTCCATCCTGTTCCCCGGCGTTGTGGTCGAAAAGGGCGCCACTGTTGAAGCAGCCGTTGTTATGGGCGGCACTGTCATCAAGGCTGGCGCAAAGGTCGAACACTGCATCGTGGCCGAAAATGTCACCATCGAAGAGGGTGCTACCGTGGGCAAAATGCCGGAAAGCGGCCTGAATATCACCGAACCCGGCGATGTTGCAACGGTTGGCTCCGGTGTCAAGATCGGCAAGGGCGCAACGGTTGGCCCCAAGGCAATGATTTCCAATGATGTAAAGGATGGTGAGGAACAATGGTAAGCAGCAACGCAAACGCACTGGGCGTCATTTTTGCAAACTCTTATGATAACCTTGTCCCCGAACTGGTAGCGGAGCGCACAATGGCCTCCATCCCGTTCGCAGGGCGTTACCGCATGATCGACTTTGTTCTGTCCAACATGGCAAACGCCGGTGTGGATAATGTTTCGGTCATCGTCCGTAAAAACTATCATTCCCTGATGGACCACCTGGGCGCAGGCCGTGAATGGGACCTGACCCGCAAGCGCGGAGGCCTGAACATTGTTCCGCCTTTTGCAGAGCGCAGCATCAAGCTGTACAGCGGCCGTGTGGATGCACTGGCCAGCGTTCTGACCTGGCTGATGGACCAGAAAGAGCGCTATGTGATCCTGTCTGACAGCAACATTGCCATGAACTTCGACTTTAACAAGCTGATCGAAGCTCATGTCAAGTCCGGCGCAGACGTTACCATGGTATACAACCGCGGCGAAATCCCCGATGGCGCCCGCACCGATAACTACACCATCCGCATTGATAATGGCCGTGTGGCTGAGCTGCTTTCCAACGATTATCGTCCCGGCGTCCAGAATCTGTCCATGAACCTGTACATCATCGAGCGCGAAAGCCTGATCCAGCTTGTCCGCGATGCATCTGTGCGCGGTCTGGTCTATTTTGAGCGCGATATCCTGGCCCGCAACCTGAGCCTGCTGAATGTTCAGGCTTATGAGTTTGACGGCTATGTGGCCCGCATCAGCGATATGAAGAGCTACTTTGACGAGAACATGCGCCTGCTGCAGGCTGGCAATGTCGATAAGCTCTTTAACGAAGGCAACCCCATCTACACCAAGATTCGTGACGACAACCCCACCCGTTACCTGGAAGGCAGCAAGGTCAAGAACAGCCTGCTGGCTGACGGCTGTGTGGTGGAAGGCACCGTTGAAAACAGCGTGCTGTTCCGTGGCTGCCAGATCAAGAAGGGTGCTGTTGTGCGCAACTGTGTGCTGATGCAGGATACCGTTGTGGAGGAGAACAGCTCCGTTGAGTATGTGGTTACCGACAAGAATGTCCACATCACGGCAGATAAAAAGCTGATCGGCACGGATTCTTTCCCGGTGTTTGTTGCCAAAAGGCACACGGTGTAACCTGATTACGCCCTGAACTTTCCCGCCAACTCTCCCCGGCGGGTAGTTTGCAGGAAAGGGCGGGGGAGTGAACACGCTTCTCCGCTCTTTCCTTATTTTATCATAACAGCCTGCCCGGCAGGCGTTGCAAACAGCCGCTCCAGCGGCTCTGCAAGGAGGTACCCATGAAAATTCTCTATGCAGCTAGCGAGGCTGCACCGTATGCAAAATCCGGTGGTCTGGCCGATGTTGCCGGTGCATTGCCCAAGGCTCTGGTTCATGACGGCATTGACTGCCGCGTTATCATGCCCCTGTACGGCGATCTCAAGTTCAAGGATACGCTGACCTATGTTACCAATTTCAGCGTGCCCGTGGGCTGGCGCAGCCAGTACTGCGGCCTGTTCAAGGCCGAGCATGACGGCGTGACGTACTACTTTATCGACAACGAATATTACTTTAAGCGCAGCGGCCTGTATGGCTTCTATGATGACGGCGAGCGTTTTGCTTTCTTCTCCCGCGCCATTCTGGAAACCCTGTTCTATACCGACTTTGAGCCGGATATCATCAACTGCAACGACTGGCAGACCGCCCTTACCCCGGTTTACCTCAACCTTTATGGTCTGTGTCGCTGTTTTTTTACCGTATTGAGCCGTTACCTTTATCTCGTATGAACCTGTCTTTGTTGCATCTACATTACTGTCTATAGTACATTTTATTTCTTTTCCCTTGCGGTTTATAAGCCTGCCTCTGACATACGCCTTGATTTTGGGTTCCTCAAACTTTTTGCCATACTCAACAGTGATACCGTTTTTAAACTTGCTGCTGAACTCAATGTGTGAATCAAAGCATGTGATATATACTATAAACGCCACCACCAGAACTATTGCAGCCACAAGTATCCCAATAATCATCTTTTTATTTTTGTCCATTTTTACAATCCTCTTTAGCATTTTATAATTATTCTCTCTATATTATTACTCAAACCTGATAATATTATTTCAAGCAATATCTATTATAGCGTTAAACAATCTTTTTTGCTACTGCAAATTCCTTGAGAATTTCTTAATGTTGGCTTCATATATTTCAGTTGTGTTACAATTGTTTCTTTATCCCGAAAACCTGTGATAGAGTCGTAATATGTACTTAATTTATTTAATATCTTAGTTACTATTCAATTCTCAATATGACTAACCACATATCTTTTTGCAGATATTCACAATCACAAAAATCCCCCGGACAAGCCGGGGGTTTTAAAAAGCTTATGCTGTAACAATTATTTTATTACTGCTCCTTGCGGTGCATCTCAAATGTCTCCATATGGTAGTTGGCGATGTTGTCACGAATCTTTCTGTCATCTGCTCTGCTTAAGAGATCATCACGGAACTTCTTTGTAGACACCATGTCATTGTATGAGCTTGGTCCGCCTACGCAGCCGCCTTCACATGCCATTCCCTCGATGAAGTTCTCAGGAAGCTTGCCTGCCTTCATGAGCAGAAGTGCTTTCTTACACTCTGCTGCTCCGTTTGCCTTGCAAACCTTGCAATCAACATCCTCTCCCTTTTCCTTCATGCTCTCGATTACGGCTGCTGTAACTCCGCCTGAGTTTGCGAAACGCTTACCGTATACTGAGCCCTCCTGGTATGAGGTGTCATCAGCCTCAAGCTGTACTCCCTTTGCCTTCATAATAGCACGGATCTCACTGAAGGTAAGTACATAGTCTGCATTGCCCTCTATCTTCTGATCATGTACCTCTGACTTCTTGGCAACACATGGTCCGATGAATACTGTAACTGCATCAGGATCCTTTGCCTTGATCATTCTTGATACTGCACACATTGGTGAAACAGTTGTAGAAATCTTGTCAGCAAGCTCAGGATAGTGCTTTCTAACCATATTTACAAATCCAGGACAGCATGATGTAACCTTCTTCTCTCCTGCCTCGTATGCCTCAAGCCACTCATCAGCCTCGTATGCTGCTGTCATATCTCCTCCGAGCGCTACCTCAACAAAACCGTTGAAGCCAACTGCCTGCATAGCTTTCTTCCAGCTGTTCATAGTGATATTTGCGCCAAACTGTCCCTCTGCTGCAGGTGCAACCATAGCGTATACATGCTTGTTCTCTGACTTGATTGCATCGATTACATCTACGATGTATGTCTTTGATCCGATAGCTCCGAATGGACAGCTGTGGATACACTTGCCACATCTGATACATTTGCTCTCATCAATTACTGAAATGCCGTACTCATTGTATGTAATGGCATTTACAGGACAAGAGAACTTACATGGTCTCTTTAAATGAGCAATAGCGTTGTAAGGACATGCCTGTGCACAGCGTCCACACTCCTTACACTTCTGTGGGTCGATATGTGAGCGGAGGCGTCCTGCCTCGATTGCTCCGAACTTACATGCATTGATACAAGCCTTGCCAAGACAGTTCTGACAGTTCTCAGTAACTGTGTAGCTTGAAATCGGACAATCCTCACATGCTGAGCTGATTACCTGGATGATATTGCCATCATCGTTCGCGCTTGGTGCTTTACCCTCTGCAAGTCTGACACGTTGACGGATGATCTCTCTCTCCTTGTAGATACAGCAACGGAACTGAGGTGTCGGTCCCGGAATAAGTGTAAATGGGATGTCATCTCTGATCTCATCGAGGTTACCTGCAAATGCAGCCTTTGCGACCTCAAGCAAAACTGCATGTTTGATTTTGATTACGTTTTCGTCAGCGTACATATTATCTCCTTTTCCTTAAAATAATGTATATTTTGTTACCTAATAAATTACATACTTAGAAGAATCATTACATTATGTGACACTTCCCATATCACATGACCTGATTCCTCTAAAAAAATGCTCCTAGTATTTATCTACTAGGAACATTCTACAAAATTTTTTAAAATTTTTCTACCCTTGTATTCATCAAAATACAAAGAATTGTTATTTTTTTCACAATAGCAGCTGTTTCAATAAAATTACTCATGGCGCAGAGCATCAATCGGGTTCAGGTTCGCTGCCTTGTATGACGGAAGCATACCGAATATGATTCCGATTGCCATCGAAAAAAGCACCGCAAGTATAGCTGCTGCCAGGCTTATCGCTGTCGGCGTGCCGTTTAGCATTGAAATGACCTTCGAGAGTATCACTCCGACAAGCACTCCCACCAAGCCTCCAAGACTTGTGAGAACAACAGCCTCTGTGAGGAACTGACCAAGGATTGCTCCCTTTCCTGCTCCGATTGCTTTTTTAAGTCCTATCTCTGAGGTACGCTCTGTGACTGACACAAGCATGATATTCATGACGCCGATACCGCCGACGAGCAGTGATATTCCGGCAATCCAGATGAGCATCATGTTGGTTGACTGGCTGAGCTGCTGTATCTGCTTTGCCTGCTCCTGTAAATCCTGTGCCTTGTAGGTCACATCAGAGCCATCTGTAACATTTAAATTGCTGTTAAGTATCTCCTCAGCAGCCTTTCCCACTGTAGCCATGGTATCCGTGCTGTCTGCCTTAAGCAAAAGGTTCTGCGGCTCATCATAGCCAAATATGACAGGCCATGTGCCGCTTGGCACAAATACATTGCCCTGGCTGTTATCATAGGCATACATATAGTAATCATCCATTGAGTTTATTACCAGGTCATAGCTGTCCTTTTCCGTGACTACACCGACTACTGTAAACGGATATCCCTGTATCTCTACTGTCTTGCCGAGCGCGCTCTCTCCTGAAAACAGGCTGCTCTCCACGCTCTCGTCGATAAGAGCCACCCTGCGGGCCTTTGCATAATCATTCTTTGAGAAGCCTCTGCCCTTCATGACTACATAGCTTGCTGTGTTGAAATATCCGTCATCGACACCTGTTATATTGCCGCCTGAAAGCGCCGTGTTCAGATAATAGACTGCATTGTAAGCCTGTCTTGTGCGGTAAAGTGCTGCATTTTGCACATGGTCGAGCTCCTTTATGCTGTCAAGTGTGGCAGCCGATACCTCTGTCACTCCTGCCGGCGCCGAATCATATGACAGATCCATATCATAACCATCCTTCTGCAGTGTGACCTTTACGTTATTACTTCCTGAACCTATAAGGTTCTTTTCTATCTGTTCGTTTGTGCCCTGAATTGTGGAAACAATCGCAATAATTGCTGCAATTCCGATGATGATTCCAAGCATGGTCAGAAACGAACGCATCTTATGTGACCAGATTCCCCTAAAGGACAATCTAATATTTTCAAGCATCTTTAATCCTCCCTGCTAAACTAATACATACCATCTTCGGACACCTTGGTTTTCTCGCCTTCTCTGACTCCATACGGGAATGCGATATAGTCATCATTTGTCAGGCCTGACTTTATCTCCACATATGAGCCCCAGAGCGACTTGCCTGTTTTGACAGACTGCTTTTTGAGCTTTCCGTTGTCATCCTTGTATATATATGACTGTCCGTTTTCTGTTCTGACATATGACTTGTCGATATAAAGACCACTGTCAGAGCCCTCTGATGACGTATCTATAGTAAGCTGCAGCGAATCGCCCTTTTTGAGATTCTGTGGATTCTCAATGTATGCAGTGTACTCATAGAATGATGAGTTTGGATTGCTGTCTCCATAGTAGTTAACACTGTCTGACGGCACATTGCTTATCTCTGATATCGTGCCCTCATAGGTATCACCCGTCATGTAGTTGACTGCTGATACGCTCTGCCCTACCTTTACTGTATCCAGATCCAGCTCACCGATTGTTCCGCTGATATACAGTCCTGAGGCTCCTGAAAGCTGCAGGAACGGTGTACCGTCCTGAGGTGGATTGGCAGGATCACAAACTGTTGTCACAATTCCATCCTTCTTTGCATATACCACGCCATCCTCAAGCTCGCTCTGCAGTTCCTTTAAATCAGCCTGTGCAATTCTCTTTTGTAAATCAACATCTGCAACACTTCTTGTCTGCTCCTTTATGGCATCCTTAAGCTCATCTGCTGTGTATGTCTTTTCTTCTGCTGCGGTATCAGCTTCTGTCTGTGTGGCCTGTTCTGTGGCATTGTCTGCTGCGGCATCTGACGGCTCATTTACTGCTGTATCAGCAGAAGCATTTCCTGCTGTAATTGAACCTGCAAGGAAAAGCTTTATCTCATCGCTGTCATCATAGCTGCCAAGCTTATCTCCTCTTACGATAAGCTCCATATCAGGCGCGTTAGCATCTCCTATTACAAACCGGGCTACCGCACTCTTATCAGCAAGTGTATTCAAAAGCGATCCGGCTACATATGAAGCCTCTGTGCATGTAAATACATAAGGATCGTCCTCTGTACCGCTTCCCTTAGCCTCTAACAAATCCGATATCACATCATGCTGTTCATCAGGCTTTTGCTCAGGTGCAGCCGGCTGTGTGTCAGGCTGTGGCTCAGGTGTAACAGGAGTCTCAGGCTGCTTTGCAACCGGCTTAGTATTCTTTAGCTTATCAAGCTTCTGCTTTTCCGATACAAGCTGGTTCTCAAGACTCTGTATCTCAAGCTGCTTCATCTCAACCGAGAGTGAAAGACTCGTCACATCATATGCAAGGAGCTTATCTCCGGCCTTTACCTGCTGATCCTTTGTGACATAAACCTCTGTCACCTTCTGTCCATCCTTTAAATTGATTGTCTGACATGCATCGTCACACACCATTCCCTCACTGGTCATGGATGTGCTGTCGTTTGTCGTGCTGATCATTGAAACACTCATGACGGAAGCAAGCCCCTTGGAGTTCCTGTAATAAACCACTCCTGTGATGCTTCCCGCTACAACTGCAACTACAAGGACAGCTATTATAATGATCTTAATTCTCTTTTTCTTTTTCATTACCTGCCTCCTGTCCTTCCTCTGTTATCTCACCATCTATGATATGGACAATGCGCTTTGCCTGCTTTGCAACCTTTCTGTCGTGTGTGATCATGACAACCGTCACGCCGGACTCATTAAGGCTCTCAAAGAGCTCAAGCACCTGCCTGCCTGACTTTGAGTCAAGTGCTCCCGTAGGCTCATCCGCAAGCAGAAGCTTTGGATGATTTACCATAGCTCTCGCTATCGCCACTCGCTGCTTCTGTCCTCCTGAAAGCTGTGTTGGCTTAAAATCTGCCCTGTCTGAAAGCCCTACGCGCTCCAATGCCTCCATCCCCATCTGCCTTCTGTCCTTTTTGCTCACACCGGCATATATGAGTGGCAGGCATACATTGTCCAGTGCGCTCTCACGCGGCATGAGCTGGAAATTCTGGAATACAAATCCTATTGTATCCCGTCTGACTCTCGTAAGCTCCTTTTCCTTGAGCTCACTGACTTGTCTGCCGTCAAGTATATATGTGCCCGATGTTGGCAGATCAAGACATCCCACAATATTCATGAGAGTGGTCTTGCCGGAGCCCGACGGCCCCATGATTGCCACGTACTCTCCCTCCTCAATCTGGAGTGAAACATCCTTTAAAACCGGCACCACAAGCTTATCCTGGTCGTAGTTTTTGTAAATATGCTGGAGTTCTAGAATCATCTACTGTACCTCCGCGTCACCTGAACCGGTGGCATCTGCAGCACCTTCGTCCATTGTGCCATCATCAACCGGACCGCCCTCAGTGCCCTCAAGCATCTGGTCATCAAGAGCTTCTGTACCCATATTATCATAGACTGTGTCTTCACCGCCGCCATTTTCAATGTACTCTTCCCATGTCTGTGCCGGCTCACCCTCATAAAGGTCATCCGATGCCCACACTATGTAGTCATCCTTTGAAAGCCCTGATTTGATTTCATACATCATGAGATTCTCGTCATAGTCTCCAAGCTCAACCTTTGTCTTCTCAAGCTTATCCTTTTTATTAAGTGTCCAGACATATGCATCATCGCCATCCTTTACAACGTAGCTCTCATCAATCCATATGCCTTCCTTCACCTGTGTCTGTCCAAAATCCGGCTCCACATATACATGCTGTCCTAAAAGCATATCGCCTGTGCCTGTAAGCTGCACATAGAAGTTGTACTTTGAGGCCTTCTGCTCGCTGTTTCCATCATCATACATGCCTGAATTGCTGTTATCAGTCTGAGGATTCTCAGTGTCAACCTTGCTGATGGTACCCTGCCAGGTCTTTGACTCATCAACTCTTGAGCGTACGATAACTGCCTGCCCCTCTGCCAGTCCGCTGTTTAAAAAGCTCTGCTCATCGATTGTGCCCTTTACCCTGTAATCGCCGGTGGCAACAATTGTCATAAATGCAGAATCTGCTGTGTCTGCACTCTGATTCTCATTGATTTTCTTAACAACACCGACCATTGTGCTATTTACAGTGGCATTTTTGATGCTCTCATCGTACTTTTCTATCTCTGCCTTCTTCGTGGCAACATCGTACTGTGTCTGCTTCTGCTGTGTCTGCACCTGCTGAATCTGCAGTGTATAGTCAAGCTGCTGATCCTTTGACGCTTCCTTCTTTTCCTTGTTGAGCTGCTCTATCTGAGCATCATAGCCGGAAAGCGTATTGTTTAAGCTCTCAAGCTCAAGCGTGGCACTTTCCTTTTTCGCAGCAAGATCCTTTGTATCATAGGTAAAAAGAGGTGTACCCACCTGTACCTCATCACCCTCTGACACGAGAATATCCTTTACTTTTTTCTCACTATCAGCCTTGATATCCATGCTATCGGCTGCTTCCACGACACCGCTGTACCTGTCAGTGCTTCCCGCCTGATACATGACATCAGAGACCTTGTTTGCATGAACCCTTAAGCACTGGAAGCTTTGCAACCATGCTCTGTGTCTCTGTAAGCTGATATTTACCACCATATGGCATATATACTGAACCGGCTCCGATAGAACCATCAAATCTCTCAACAAGTCCCTTCTGTGAGCATTCGTTAAGGTCTGCTAAAGTCTTTAACCACTTACCGCGTACATCTGTAACCTTAACCGGCTTAAGGTAATCGTCTTCCTGTGAAGGAATATCAACTACAACCTTAGTCTCCTGATGAGCACCATTAGTATCAAGGAATGCTCTTGAAATATTAACGATATCCTTGCCTCTCCAGTTAAGAACAAGTCTTGGTTCTTCTGTTACAACAGCTACCTCAACTGCCTCTAAGTTCTCCTCAGCAGCATACTGAAGGAATTCCTTAACATCCTTAGGATCAACTACAACAGCCATTCTCTCCTGAGACTCTGATATAGCAAGCTCTGTTCCATCAAGACCTTCATACTTCTTAGGAACTTTATCAAGATCTACCTTAAGACCTGCTGCAAGCTCACCAATTGCAACGGATACACCGCCTGCACCAAAGTCATTACATTTCTTAATAAGCTTAGTAACCTCTGGTCTTCTGAAGAGTCTCTGCATCTTACGCTCTGTAGGAGCATTACCCTTCTGAACCTCAGCACCACAATCCTCAATAGACTTCTCTGTATGAACCTTAGATGAACCTGTAGCTCCGCCACATCCATCTCGTCCTGTTCTTCCACCAAGAAGAATAATGATATCTCCCGGGTCAGAATTCTCTCTCTTAACTGCACTTCTTGGAGCAGCAGCTATAACTGCACCAATCTCCATTCTCTTGGCAACATAATCAGGATGGTAGATTTCCTTAACATATCCTGTAGCAAGTCCGATCTGGTTACCATATGAGCTGTATCCGTGAGCAGCACCTGTAACAAGCTTTCTCTGTGGAAGCTTTCCATGAATTGTCTCTGATACCGGAACAGTAGGATCTGCTGCACCTGTAATTCTCATTGCCTGATATACATATGTACGTCCTGACAATGGATCTCTTATAGCACCACCAAGACAAGTTGCTGCGCCACCAAATGGCTCAATCTCTGTTGGATGGTTA
>ENA-UEOR01001956-UEOR01001956.1-human-gut-metagenome-genome-assembly--contig:-NODE-1956-length-11715-cov-4.453944_pt1 | contig 11715 bp, 7 predicted proteins | sample MGYA00242887_ERZ507890 | MGnify/ENA primary metagenome ERZ507890 (study PRJEB26167, sample SAMN06115431) | human gut metagenome | host: Homo sapiens | place: China:Guizhou | collected 2014-10-21...
ACTTATGGTAAGATTGGTTCGTATGAACCAGCCGATGGCAAAGAATATCTGTACTATACTACATTGAAGGGAGTAATAAAAAAGAAGATTCCAATGAAAAACTTCGCGGAAGATGCAACTTTATATCAGTTTCTTCCGTCTAACTGTCATATCAATCATAGAAAAACATAATTATGAAAACAAGTTTATTGCTCGTATTAGTCACCGGATTGTCTCTAGTACTTACTGCCGGCTCTTGCTTGCAGGGAAAACACGTAGTAGGCAGCAAAAACTACATCTCCCAAGAAGTAAAAGCCGATCATTTCAATGAAATCAAACTATTGGGAAGTGCCAATATCAGTTATCACCAAGACACACGCAGTCACGTGGAGATACATGGTTCCGACAACATTATACCACTTGTAGAAACGTATGTAGACGGTAATACATTAATGATAAAATTCAAGAAGAATGTCACTATCTGGAAAGGAAAACTGGAAATAAAAGTTTTTGCTCCGGAGCTGAATAAGCTGTCGGTCAACGGTTCAGGAAATATAAGATTAATCAATGCACAAATTCAATAAGAATAAGTGAAAAGCATTTAAAGATCTACATTTTTCATAAAAACCGCTCATCATTTTTTGCTATTATGCACAACAAAGGACTTGCAAACCCCGGGGAACCTATTATATAATAAGTGACAGCGGGAAAGGAGGCGCCGCCGTGGCCCACAAGGAAAAACGCAGAAAGAAGACCCTGCCGCTGCTGCTGGCGGCCCTGACCCTGGCCGGAGCCGGACTCTGGTGGGGGAACTACACCCTCTCCGTCGAGGAATACGCATTTTCCTCCTCCCGTCTGCCCCCGGGCTGGGACGGCGGACGGCTGGTGGTGCTGTCGGACCTCCATGGCCGCCGGTTCGGCCGGGACAACCGCCGCCTGGCGGCGGCGGTGGAGGCCGCCCACCCGGACGTCATCGCCCTGGTGGGGGATTTCGTGGACGAGTGGACGGACCCGGCGTACCTGCGCCCTCTGCTGGAAAGGCTCACGGCCCTGGCCCCCTGCTATTTCGTCTCCGGCAACCACGAGTGGGCCGCCGGAAAGATGCAGGAGACGGCGGCCCTGCTGGCGGACTGCGGCGTCACCTGGCTCCACAACGGCTTCGTGACGCTTCAGCGGGGCGGCGACAGCCTGCTCCTGGCGGGCATCGACGACCCCAACGGCTACGCCGACCAGAAAACGCCCCAGCAGGTGGCCCGGGAGGTCCGGGACGCCGCCCCGGAGGGCTTCTGGCTGCTGCTGGCCCACCGGAACAACCTGTTTGAATCGGAATATGCCGCCCTGGGGGCGGATCTGACCCTGTCGGGCCACGGCCACGGCGGCCTGTGGCGTCTGCCCTTTACCGACGGGCTGCTGGGAAGCGGCGGCACGCTGCTGCCCTCCTATACCAACGGATTTTACACCTGCCGGGGCGCGGAGGTATTTGTCTCCCGGGGCCTGGGCGGCATGGTGCGCCTGTTCAACCGCCCGGAGGTGGCGGTGCTGACCCTGCGGCGCGCATAAGGAGCCTGTATGAGAGAATTTGACGCGGGACAATTTGATATCGCCGTCATCGGCGCGGGACACGCCGGCATCGAGGCGGCTCTGGCCGCCGCCCGCCTGGGGCTGGAAACGGTGTGCCTGACCATCAACCTGGACGCCGTGGGCAATATGCCCTGCAACCCCGCCATCGGCGGCACCGCCAAGGGCCACCTGGTCCGTGAGCTGGACGCCCTGGGCGGCGAAATGGCCCGGGCGGCGGACCGGGCCTGCATCCAATATCGGATGCTCAACCGCCGGAAGGGTCCCGCCGTGTGGTCCCTGCGGGCCCAGGCGGACCGCCGGGCCTATCAGCAGGTGATGAAGCACACCCTGGAGATGCAGGAGCACCTGACCCTGCGCCAGGCGGAGGCGGTGGCCCTGCGGACGGAAAACGGCCGCGTCACCGGCGTGGTGCTGCGAACCGGGGCGGTATACCGGGTCCGGGCGGTGGTGCTGTGCACCGGCACCTATCTCCGGGGCCGCACCATCGTGGGCGACTGCGTGGAGGAATCCGGCCCCGACGGACTTCACGCCGCCGGCCCTCTGACGGAGAGCCTGCTGGCCCTGGGCCTGCCTCTGCGGCGGTTCAAAACCGGCACCCCTCCCCGGGTCAACCGCCGGAGCATCGACTTTTCCCAAATGCAGCTCCAGGAAGGGGACCCCTCTCCCCTGCCCTTCAGCTTCGAGACCCCGGCCCCGCCGGAAAACCGGGCGGTGTGCTGGCTGACCTACACCACCCCGGAGACCCACCGCATCATCCGGGAAAACCTGGACAAAAGCCCCCTGTATTCCGGGGTCATCCAGGGGGTGGGACCCCGATACTGCCCCTCCATCGAAACCAAGATCGTCCGTTTCCCGGACAAGGAGCGTCACCAGCTGTTCATTGAGCCCATGGGCCTGGACACGGAGGAAATGTACATCCAGGGCTTCTCCTCCTCCCTGCCGGAGGACGTGCAGCTGGCCATGCTGCACTCCGTCCCCGGCCTGGAGCGGGCGGAGATGATGCGCCCGGCCTACGCCATCGAATACGACTGCATCGACCCCACGGCCCTGCGCCCCACCTTAGAGACCCGGACGGTCCGGGGCCTGTACGGCGCGGGACAGTTCAACGGCTCCTCCGGATACGAGGAGGCGGCGGTCCAGGGCTTTGTGGCAGGCGTCAACGCGGCGCTGGCCCTGCTGGGCCGGGAGCCGCTGATCCTCCGCCGCAGCGAAAGCTACATCGGTACCCTTATCGACGACCTGGTGACCAAGGGCACCCAGGAGCCCTACCGCATGATGACCAGCCGCTCGGAATACCGCCTGCTGCTGCGGCAGGACAACGCCGACCGCCGCCTGTGCCCCATCGGCTGCCGCATCGGCCTGGTATCGGCCGAGCGGCTGCGGCGGGTGGGGGAGAAATACGCCGCCGTGGAGCGGGAGATCCGCCGCCTGGAGAAAACCGGCGTCCCCGGCACCCCGGCGCTGAACCGCCTGCTGACGGACCGGGGCACCGCCCCGGTGCCGGACGGCTGCCGCCTCATCGACCTGCTGCGGCGGCCCCAGGTGGGCTATGACGACCTGACTCCCTTCGACCCGGCCCCGCCGGGCCTGCCCCCGGCCGTCCGGGAGCAGGTGGAGATCACCGTGAAATACGAGGGCTACATCCGCCGCCAGGAGAAGCAGGTGGAGGAATTTGAGAAGCTGGAGCGCCGCCGTCTGCCGCCGGACATGGATTACAGCCATATCCAGGGGCTGCGGCTGGAGGCCCGAGAGAAGCTGGCCGCCCTGCGGCCGGAGAACCTGGGCCAGGCGGGCCGCATCTCCGGCGTATCCCCCGCCGACATAGCGGCCCTGATGGTATACCTGCACACCCGCGAAACACCGCCCGAAGGAGGGACCTCAACATGACCGTTATCGACCTGACCCACACCATCCGGGAGGATATGCCCGTCTATCCCGGCACGGAGCCGCCCCGGCTCACCACCGCCTGCACCGTTTCCCAGTGCGGCTACCGGGAGACCCTGCTGCACATGTATTCCCACACCGGCACCCACATGGACGCCCCCGCCCACATGATGGACGGGGCCCCCACCCTGGACAGCTTCGGTCCGGACCGCTTTGTGGGCCGTGGCTATGTGCTGGACTGCCGTGGCCTGTCCCAAATTCCCCTGGACCTGCTGCTGCGGCACGAGGCTGCCATACGGGACGCAGATTTTCTGCTGTTCTGCACCGGGTGGGACCAATACTGGGGCACCGATGCCTATTATGAGGGGTTTCCGTGTCTGACCGAGGAGGCCGCCCGGTTCGTGGCGGGCCTGCCCCTGAAGGGGGTGGGAGAGGATTCCATCTCTCTGGACCCCTGCGGCACGGTGGACTTCCCCAACCACCTGACCCTGTTTTCCGCAGGGCTGGTGAATACCGAGAACCTCAAGGGGCTGGCGCAGCTCATCGGCCGGGAATTCACGTTCCTGACCATGCCCCTGAAATTTGAAAATGCCGACGGCTGCAGCTGCCGGGCGGCGGCGATTGTTACCAAGGAGGCTTGAACACAATGGGTAAACTGCGATTCCTGTTTGCGCTGTGGATGGCGAAGCTGTCCGTCCCGGCGCTGAAGATCACCCGCCACAACGGAACGGACTTCCCCGGCACCCTGGCCCTGAAGCTGTGCCCGGATTTCCTGAAGTATGTGGGCCGGCCCAAAACCATCATCGCCGTCACCGGCACCAACGGCAAAACCACCGTCAGCAATCTCCTGGCGGACACCCTGGAAAAGGCGGGTCACCGGGTCCTCATCAACCGGGCCGGTTCCAACGTGGCCAGCGGCATCGCCACCGCCCTGCTGAAGGGCTGCAACCTGGCGGGCCGGGTAAAGGACTATGACATGGCCGTGCTGGAGGTGGACGAGCGCTCCAGCGTCCGGGTGTACCCCTACATCACCCCGGACTATATCGCCGTCACCAACCTGTTCCGGGACAGCATCATGCGCAACGCCCACGCCGACTTCATCGCCGGCATCATCAGCCGCAGCGTCCCCGCCGCCTCTAAGCTGGTGCTCAATGCCGATGACCTGATCTCCTGCGGCCTGGCCCCGGAGAATCCCCGGGTCTATTTCGGCATCGACCGCCTGCCCTCGGACACCGTGGAGTGCGTCAACCACATCAACGACGTGCGCATCTGCCCCAAGTGCGCCGGGAAGCTGCGCTATGAATACCGCCGCTATCACCACATCGGCCGGGCCGTGTGCCAGGACTGCGGCTTCCACTCCCCGGACAGCGACTATCTGGCCACCAACGTGGATATCCCCGGCGGTACCATGACCATCCGGGAGGACGGAAAGGAATACCCCTATACCCTGATCTGCGACAGCGTATTCAATGTCTACAACATGGTCACGGTGATCGCCGTGCTGCGGCAGCTGGGCTATGACCACGGGGAGATTGCCCGCATCCTGGCAGAGTCCGCCATCACCGAGAGCCGCCACAACGTGGAACAGGCCGGAAACGTCACCCTGGTCCGGGAAATGGCCAAGGACAAGAACGCCCTGGCCTGCTCCCGGGTGTTCCAGTATATCGCCTCCCGCCCCGGCAAGAAAGAAGTCATGCTGCTGATGAACTCCCTGACGGACGTGCCCCACTGGTCGGAAAACGTCTGCTGGTTCTACGATACGGACTTTGAGTATCTGGCGGACGAGAGCATCGTCCGGGTGGTGTGCACCGGTCTGCGGTGCGAGGACTACAAGCTCCGCTGCCTGATGGCCGGCGTGCCGGAGGACCGCCTGGCCTGCGCCAAGGACGAGCACGACGCAGCGGCCCTGATGGCCTACGAGCCCGGCGACGAGCTGTATGTGCTCTACGGCACGGACACCCTGGAGCTTGCCTATCAGGTATATGACCAGATGAAGGATATCGCCCGTTCCCGGGCGGCGGAGCAGGAGGTGCAGGCATGAAAACCGAGATTTTGTTCCCCGAGGTGGCCAACCTCTGCGGCGACCTGATGAACGTCACCTATCTGCGCCAGTCCTGCCCGGAGATGGAGGTGGTGGAAACCGGTCTGAAGGACCGCCCCGCCTTTCCGGACGGCGGCGTGGACCTGGTGTACGTGGGCTCTGCCACCGAGCGGGGCCTGCAGCTGATGGTCCAGGCCCTGACCCCCTATAAGGCGGAGCTGGAGCGCTATGTGGACGGCGGCGGCCTGATGCTGGCCACCGGCAACGCCCTGGACGCTCTGGGCGAATATGTGGTCATCGACGGCAAGCGTGCCTTCGACGGCCTGGGCATTCTCCCCACCCACGCCGAGTATCACATGATGAAGCGCCACAACAGCTTCCTGCTGGGGAGCTTCCAGGATATGGAAATCGTTGGCTTCAAGAGCCTGTTCGGCCACACCTATCCCGATGATGAGCTGGCGAACCCCCTGTTCCGGGTGGAGCGGGGAGTGGGCCGCCATCCCGGGGCCTTTGCCGAGGGCTTTCTCCGGGGCGGCCTGATGGCCACCTATCTCATCGGCCCCCTGCTGCCGCTGAACCCGCCCTTCACCCGGTATCTGCTGGAGCAGATGGGAGCCAAGGACGTGCACCTGGCCTTTGAGGACACCGCCATGAAGGCCTACCGGGCCCGGGTGGAGGAGTTCCGGGACGAAAAGCGGGGCTATCAGTATTAAACCGCACAACCCCCCGTACCTGACCCGCACAAAAGAAAATCAGGCCCCGGGAGACGGTCCCGGGGCTTGACAAGACGGCCTGCGCCGCCTATAATGAACACAGAAAAGGGCGCTGCGACAAGCGGTTGGCTCGGTTCAATCAGGAATTCATAATGAAAACCGTCACTTGGCCGAGTGGCGGTTTTCGCGTTTCTTTACAATGATCGTAACCGTATAGGGCCCGATATGTAATGTAATCCGCATGGCGTCACCCCTTTCGGGGATCATCAGCCAACCGCCTGCCGTTCGTGCAGCGCCATGGCTAGTGTAGCAAATGGCGCGGCGGAATGCAACACGTTTCTGCCGCCTGCACCCCCGTCCCCGCCGCCGCATACACTGATATCGAGGTGATATCATGGAGGTGCTGCAAGACGGCGTGCTGGCCTTTCTGGCGGCCACGGGGCTGGCGGCCCTGTTCTGGCTGCTGACGGGCTGGCTGCGGCGGCGGGAGCCCGCCCGGGTGATGCTGCTGATCCCCGCCCGGCCCGGCTGCGACTTTGCCGCCCCGGCGGCCCAGATGCTGGACCTGCGGCGGCAGCTGCGGGGGGCGGTCCCCATCGTGCTGTGCGACTGCGGCCTGGAGGGGGCGGACCTGCGCCGGGCCCGGGAGCTGACGGAGCGATACGACGATCTTCTGCTGCTGACGGCGGCGGAGATCCCCGACCATTTACCATAAGGAGGGCCGCTATGGCCGAACGAAGCACGGTGGAGGGCGCCGTACAAAGCCTGATTTTTCAGAATGAGGACAACGGCTACACCGTGCTCTCCCTGCTGACGGACGACGGCGAGCTGGTGACGGTGGTGGGGTGCATCCCCTGCGCCGCCCCCGGCGAGAGGATGACCGTTACCGGCGTGTGGACCAACCACCCCAGCTACGGCCCCCAGTTCGCGGCGGAGTCCGTGGAGCGCCGCATGCCGGAGACGGAGGAGGACATCGCGGCCTATCTGGCCTCCGGCATTCTCAAGGGCATCGGCCCCGCCACCGCCCAGCGGCTGGTGGACCGCTTCGGGGCGGACACCCTGGCCGTTATCGAGGAGGAGCCGGAGCGGCTGCAAACCGTCAAGGGCATCACCGCCAAGAAGGCCATGGAGCTGTCCGCCGCTTTCCGGGAGCTGACGGGGCTGAAGCGGGTGATGGAATTTCTGGCCCGGTATGAGCTGCCGGTGCCTCTGGCCATGCAGCTGTACCGGGCCTACGGGGCCCAGGCCCTGCCCCGGCTGAAGGAGGACCCCTATCTTCTCACGGGACAGGCCTACGGCGTGGCCTTTTCCACCATGGACGAGATCGCCCTGAGCATGGGCTTCGACGGCGACAGCCCCTGCCGGGTGGAGGCCGCCCTTACATACGAGCTGTCCCACAATCTGAACAACGGCCATGTGTTCCTGCCCCGGGACAAGCTGCTGTCCGCCGCCGCTCAGCTCATCAGCGCGGACACCGACGCCCTGGAGACGGCCCTGGACGGTCTGCTGACCCGGGGCGTCATCGTTCAGGAGCAGGTGGCCAATGTCCAGGCCTGCTATCTCCAGCGCCTGTATCAGGCGGAGACCCAGGTGGCCCGGCGGCTGCTGTCCCTGCGGGACGCGCCCCGGCAGACCGGGAAAAACGTGGACAAAATCATCGCCGAGATGGAACGCCAGCAGGGCATCGCCTATGCGCCCCAGCAGCGCCGGGCGGTGGAGCTGGCGGCCCGGAGCGGGGTGCTGCTGCTGACCGGCGGTCCCGGCACCGGCAAAACCACCTCCACCCGGGGCATCGTCACCCTGCTGGAGCGCATGGGCCTGACGGTTCTGCTGCTGGCCCCCACGGGCCGGGCGGCCAAGCGCATGAGCGAGCTGTGCTCCCGGGAGGCCCAGACCATCCACCGCTGCCTGGGCATGACCTTCAACGAGCTCACCGGCGAGGTGACCTTCAAGAAAAACGAAAAGGACCTGCTGGAGGCCGACGCCGTCATCGTGGACGAGATGAGCATGGTGGACCTGCCGCTGATGGACGCCCTGCTGGCGGCCCTGAAGCCCGGGTGCCGCCTGGTGATGGTGGGGGACCCGGACCAGCTGCCCTCCGTGGGCCCCGGCAACGTGCTGGGGGACATCCTGCGCAGCGGCGCGGTGGACTCCGTGACCCTGACGGAGGTGTTCCGCCAGGCGGAGCAGTCCGCCATCATCCGCAGCGCCCACGCCGTGAACCGGGGCTAGGCCCCGGACCTGAGCAACAAGCAAAGCGACTTTTTCTTCCTGTGCCGCCGCTCGCCGGACCGGCTGGTGCAGACGGTGGTGGACCTGTGCCGCATCCGTCTGCCGGACAAGATGAGCATCCCCGCCGGGCAGATCCAGGTGCTGACCCCCACCCGCAAGGGGGAGACCGGCACCGTCAGCCTGAACCGGGCCCTGCAGGCGGCTCTGAACCCCCCGGCCCCGGGCAAGCGCCAGAAGGCCTGGGGCGACATGATCTTCCGGGTGGGGGACCGGGTGATGCAGACCCGGAACAACTATGACGTCCTCTGGGAAAAGGACGACGGCGAGGCCGGCAGCGGCATCTTCAACGGCGACGTGGGCACGGTGGAGGACATCGACCCCTCCGGCGAGCTGGTGACCATCCGGTTCGACGACCGCACCAGCGTATACACCGCCGACCTGTTGAGCCAGCTGGACATGGCCTATGCCATGACCGTCCACAAGGCCCAGGGCAGCGAATACCGGGCGGTGGTGCTGGTGTCCGCCCCGGCGGCCCCCAATCTGCTGGTCCGGGGCGTGCTGTACACCGCCATCACCCGGGCCAGGGAGCTGCTGGTGATGGTAGGCGATGACGCCATCCCCGGCCGCATGGCGGAAAACGACCGCCGCACCCGGCGATACAGCGGCCTGCGCCGCAGACTCAAGCAAGGAGGACCAAGCCATGGGCATGAGTGATCTCAACGAACGGCTGAACCAGCTGGAGCAGGGGGCATTGAACTTCCTGTTCCCCCGGCGCTGCCCCTTCTGCAATCAGCACATCGGCAATAAGGAGCTGATCTGCGCCGGCTGCGAAAAGAAGCTGCCCTACACCGGGGACCGGGCCGTCCGCCAGACCTCCTGGGGCCGGGTGGCCGCGCCTCTGTATTACGAGGACGCCGTCCGCCGGGCCATTCTGGACTTCAAGTTCAAGGGCCGCATGGGCGGCCTGCCCTGCTTCGGCAGCCTGACGGCCCGCTGCGCGGCGGAGGAGTTCGGCGGCGAGTTCGACGCCATCACCTGGGTGCCGGTGAGCCGGAAGCGCCTGCGCAAGCGGGGCTTTGACCAGGCCCGGTATCTGGCCGGGAGCCTGTGCGTGGAGTGGCACGTGGAGCCCCAGGAGACCCTGCGCAAAATTCTGGACAACCCGCCCCAGTCCGGCCTGGAGGACGCCGACGCCCGCCGGGCCAACGTCCTGGGGGCCTATGAGGCCGTCCATCCGGAGCGCATCGCCGGAAAGCGCTTCCTGCTGGTGGACGATATCTGCACCACCGGCTCCACCCTGGGGGAGGCCGCCCGGGTCCTGCGCCAGGCGGGAGCCGCCGACGTGCTGGGCCTGACCCTGGCCGTCACACGGGAGGAATAAAATCCCCGCCGCCTGTCCATAATGAAGCACCGGCCCAAAGGTTACAAATTATGAACAAAAGATTACGATTTGGAAAAACCCACAAATTCTCTTGCAAAATGGGAAAAGCGCCATTATAATAGGATATCAGGAATTAAATGGCCCTCCCCGGGGCCGTGGTCCATATCAGAAAAATGAGGTGCAGCATTATGTGTTCTTTAGCAAAGGATATCGGTATCGACCTGGGTACCGCATCGGTGTTGGTATATGTCAAGGGTAAGGGCGTTGTGCTCAATGAGCCCTCCGTGGTGGCCATCAACAAGGACGACGGCCGCCTGCTCAGCGTGGGCGCAGACGCCCAGGCCATGCTGGGCCGTACCCCCGGCAACATCGTGGCCATCCGTCCCCTGCGTGAGGGCGTCATCTCCGACTACGACATGACCGAGCGGATGCTCAAGGAGTTCATCCGCAAGGTCAGCGGCAGCTTCCACCACATCTTCAAGCCCCGTGTCATCATCTGCGTTCCCTCCGGCATCACCGAGGTGGAGGAGCGCGCCGTGGTGGACGCGGGCCTGCAGTCCGGCGCCAGCCATGTGTATCTGATCGAGGAGCCTGTGGCCGCGGCCATCGGCGCCGGCATCGACATCACCAAGCCCGAGGGCCACATGGTGGTGGACATCGGCGGCGGCACCAGCGACATTGCCGTGATCTCCCTGAAGGGCGTGGTGGAAAGCGCCTCCATCAAGGTGGCCGGCGACCAGTTCAACGAAGCCATCGTCAAATACATGCGCCGCAAACACAACATCCTCATCGGTGAGCGTACCGCCGAGCAGATGAAGATGCAGATCGGCTGCGTGTTCCCCAAGGAGGAGGAGACCACCATCGAGATCAAGGGCCGCTGCCTGATGACCGGCCTGCCCAAGACCATCACCGTCACCTCCACCGAGATGCTGGAGGCCTTTGAGGAGCCCGTGGAGCGGATCCTGGAGGCCATTCACGGCGTCCTGGAGCGCACCCCGCCGGAGCTGGTGGCGGATATCGCCAACAACGGCATCGTCATGACCGGCGGCGGCAGCCTGGTGGACGGCTTCGACAAGCTCATCACCGCCCGCACCGGCATCCACACCGTGGTGGCTGAAAATGCCATCAGCTGCGTGGCCATCGGCACCGGCAAGAGCCTGGATTCCGTCCACGAGATGAACGACGGCACCGTGAACCTCTCCCGCCGCAAGCAGATGAACTGAGCCTCAGCCGAAACCCCACAGGCCGCCGGTGATACCGGCGGCCTGTTTTCGCTTGGAAAAATTTCCATATTTTACCGCCTGCATTCACAAAGATTTAATATTTTTTTTGTTGCCATTTTGTAACTTTTTGTTTATAATGTTTCCGTGAAGTAAAAAAAGGCCGAATGACGACGCCTGTCAAAGGGCATCGTGTGTGCATACATCGAGGTATTATCCCATGATCAGAATGACAAATGTTGAAAAAACATACGAAAATGGCACCCATGCGTTAAATGGCATTTCTTTTGAGATTCAGGACGGAGAATTCGTGTTCCTGGTGGGCCCCTCCGGCAGCGGAAAGTCCACCATCATCAAGCTGCTGACCGGCGAGCTGGTGCCCTCCCGGGGCCGGGTGATGATCAACGGCTTCTCCATGAGCAACATCACCCGGCGTCAGATTCCCCTGATGCGCCGCACCGTGGGGGTGATTTTCCAGGATTTCCGCCTGATCGGCAACAAAACCGTGTACGATAACCTGAGCCTGGCCATGCGGGCGGTGGGGGCCTCCGCCAGGGAGATCAAAAGCCGCATCCCCTATGTGCTGGGCCTGGTGGGGCTGGACGGCAAGGGCCGCCGGTTCCCTGATGAGCTGTCCGGCGGCGAGCAGCAGAGAGTGGCCATCGCCCGGGCCCTGGTGAACAA
>ENA-UEOR01001957-UEOR01001957.1-human-gut-metagenome-genome-assembly--contig:-NODE-1957-length-11713-cov-59.221726_pt1 | contig 11713 bp, 10 predicted proteins | sample MGYA00242887_ERZ507890 | MGnify/ENA primary metagenome ERZ507890 (study PRJEB26167, sample SAMN06115431) | human gut metagenome | host: Homo sapiens | place: China:Guizhou | collected 2014-10-21...
GAAATGTGATCGGTTGTCTGTTCTTCGCAATGGTATTATTTGCGGCATTTACCAGTGCAGTGTCTGTCATGGAAGCAATCGTGGCAAGTATCATGGATGAATTCCATACAAGCAGAGCAAAGGCCGGTATTATTGAGTTGATTGTCGCGATCATTGTTGGCACGATCGTATGTCTTGGCTCTAACAAGCTGTACTGTGAAGTAAAGCTTCCAAACGGATCGATCGCACAGATCCTTGATATCATGGATTACATCAGTAATAACATTATGATGCCGATCGTAGCAATCGGAACCTGTATCCTGGTCGGATGGATCTCCAAACCGCAGACGGTTATCGAAGAAGTGCAGAAGAACGGAGAAAAATTCAGCAGAAAAGGTATGTATGTGGTTATGGTGAAATTCATAACACCGATCCTGTTGTTTATCCTGTTCTTAAAGTCGATAGGTTTATTGACATTTATTTAAAGCTGTAAAATATAAATAATTTGTCAGCAATATTAAGTTTTCAAATGAATATTATCTAATATAGACCGATCGTCGGAAGCCGGATATTAAATCTTGCATCGACGGTCGGTTTTGTAATATGAAATATATTGAAGAATCTGTGGCAGACAGACCTCAAATGATAGAAAAATACAGATAAGAAAAAAACAGGTCATGGCATAATTAACAGTATTCCGCTATAATAAGGAAACAGAGGAGAGATGATTCATATAATAAATGGAAATAATTTATGGAGCGTGAATATATATGATATTAAGTTTAATTGTTGGTCTGGGACTGCCGCTTCTTGGAACGACGGCAGGAGCAGCCTGTGTATTTTTTATGAAGAAACAGATGAATTTGTTATTGCAGAAAGCATTGTCCGGATTTGCGGCGGGCGTTATGGTGGCTGCATCTATCTGGAGCCTGCTGATTCCGGCGATGGAGCAGTCGGAAGCAATGGGGAAGCTGGCATTTCTTCCGGCAACTATCGGTTTCTGGCTGGGAATTATATTTTTATTACTGATCGATACTCTGATGCCACATTTACATATTGACAGTAAGGAAGCAGAGGGGGTCAAAAGCAATTTCAAACGTACGACTATGATGGTATTTGCAATTATCATACATAATATTCCAGAAGGAATGAAACAGAACCAAAACCTGTTGTGCTACCATTACACCATAGTCCAATCATTATGTGCTTTCCTTAGAAAGCGGTGCAAAGATACGTTTTTCCTGCAATATATTCCAAATATTTTCGCACTTTTTTTTGCAATAAAGTGCAAATGCTTAACTTTGCGTACAAACTAAAAGAAATAAATACATGAAAAAACTTCTAACTTGCCTTGCTTTAAGCCTTGTTGCAGCAAGCAGTTATGCAGCTACACCTTTATGGCTGCGTGACGTGCAAATTTCCCCCGACGGCACGGAAATTGCATTCTGTTATAAAGGAGATATCTATAAAGTACCCTCCAACGGAGGAACTGCCACCCAACTCACTACACAAGCCTCATACGAGTGCAGCCCCATCTGGTCACCGGATAGTAAACAGATTGCCTTCGCCAGTGACCGCAATGGCAATTTCGACCTGTTCGTCATGTCGGCCGATGGCGGAGCAGCCCGGCGCCTTACCACCCATTCGGCTTCCGAAATACCGTCAACCTTCACCACCGACGGCAACTATATCCTGTTCTCGGCCTCTATCCAAGACCCTGCCAACAGTGCCTTGTTCCCTACCTCGGCCATGACAGAACTATACAAAGTCCCGGTAACCGGCGGACGTACCGAACAGGTGCTGGGTACTCCCGCAGAAATGGTCTGCTTTGACAAATCAGGAAAAACATTTCTCTACCAAGACCGCAAAGGTTTTGAAGACGAATGGCGCAAACACCACACCTCGTCCATCACCCGTGACGTATGGTTATATGATTCGGAAAACGGCAAGCATACCAACCTGACCGCCCATGCAGGCGAAGACCGTAACCCTGTATTTGCGCCCGACGGGCAAACCGTTTATTTCCTGAGCGAACGAGACGGAGGTACATTCAACGTATATTCCTTTCCGATAAGTAGTCCTCAATCATTGAAAACGGTCACCCATTTCAAGACCCATCCGGTCCGCTTCCTGTCAATGGGCAGCAACGGCACTCTCTGTTATACGTATGATGGAGAAATATACACTCAAAAACAAGGAGATAAACCGCAGAAAGTCAAAATCGATATCATCCGTGATGACCAAAATACAATAGCGGATCTGAATTTCAGTAACGGAGCAACCTCAGCTACCGTATCACCGGACGGCAAACAAGTTGCTTTCATTGTACGAGGTGAAGTATTCGTCACTTCCGCCGATTATAATACCACCAAGCAAATCACACATACCCCTGCCCGTGAAGCAGGACTTACTTTCTCACCGGACAACCGTACTTTGGCGTACGCCAGTGAACGCAACGGAAACTGGGAACTTTACATGGCCAAGATTGCACGTAAGGAGGAAGCCAACTTCCCCAATGCGACTGCCATTGAAGAAGAAGTACTCCTGCCTTCGGACAAGACAGAACGTACCTATCCGCAATTCTCGCCGGATGGGAAGGAACTAGCCTTTATAGAAGACCGTAACCGGTTGATGGTGCTTAATCTGGAAACCAAAAAAGTACGTCAGGTCACTGACGGTTCCACCTGGTTCAGTACCGGCGGTGGCTTTGACTATTCATGGTCGCCGGACGGCAAATGGTTCACATTGGAATTTATCGGAAACCGGCATGATCCATATTCCGATATAGGTATGGTAAGTGCACAAGGAGGAAAAATTATCAATCTGACCAATAGCGGCTATACCAGTGGCTCCCCCCGCTGGGTACTGGATGGTAATGCCATTTTATTCATTACCGAGCGTTATGGTATGCGTGCCCATGCCTCATGGGGATCACTGAACGATGTGATGCTGGTATTTATGAACCAGGATGCATACGACAAATTCCGCCTGAGCAAAGAAGATTACGAATTGCAGAAAGAACTGGAAAAAGAACAAAAGAACACAACCGAAGCCAAGAAAAACGATAAAAAGAAAGGTGATAACAAAGAAAAATCCGAAGAGAAGAAAGAGGAAAAAGTAAAGGACATTGTGGTGGAACTGAACAACATAGAGGACCGCATCGTACGCCTTACTCCCAACTCTTCCGATTTGGGGAGCGCCATTATCACCAAAGACGGCGAGACCTTATATTACCTCTCTGCCTTTGAAGGCGGCTATGACCTGTGGAAAATGAATCTGCGCAAGAAAGATACCAAGTTACTCCATAAAATGGATGCCGGATGGGCCAACATGGAAATGGACAAGGATGGAAAGAACTTGTTCTTGCTAGGCAGTAACACGATGCAGAAAATGGGTACTGATTCTGAAAGTTTGAAGCCCATCAGCTATCAAGCCCACGTGAAAATGGACCTCGCAGCCGAACGTGACTATATGTTCAACCATGTATACAAACAAGAACAGAAACGCTTCTACAACCTGAACATGCACGGAATAGACTGGGATGCCATGACCAAAGCCTATCGCAAGTTCCTGCCGCATATCGATAATAATTATGACTTTGCGGAATTACTGAGCGAATATCTGGGTGAACTGAACGTTTCACATACCGGAGGACGTTTCCGTCCGCAACTGAAAGGAGATGCCACCGCTACCTTAGGATTACTGTATGACTGGAATCATAACGGCAAAGGTCTGTTGATTTCTGAAGTAGTGGAAAAAGGCCCCTTCGACCACGCCCGTTCCAAAGTGAAGGCCGGAAATATCATTGAAAAGATCGACGGCCAGGAAATCACTCCCGAAAGCGATTACTCTGTTCTGCTGAACGGTAAAGCCAGAAAGAAAACACTGGTTACGCTCTATAACCCGCAGACCAAAGAACGTTGGGAAGAAGTAGTTGTTCCTGTCAGCAATGGTGTAATGAGCGATCTGCTCTATGCACGCTGGGTAAAACAACGGGCAGCCGATGTAGACAAATGGTCGAACGGCCGTTTGGGATATGTGCACATTGAATCCATGGGAGATGACAGCTTCCGTTCCGTTTATTCGGATATTCTGGGCAAGTACAATAACCGTGAAGGTATCGTCATCGATACCCGTTTCAATGGCGGAGGACGTTTGCACGAGGATATTGAGATCCTGTTCAGCGGAAAGAAATACTTTACACAGGTAGTTCGCGGACGTGAAGCTTGCGATATGCCCAGCCGCCGTTGGAACAAGCCGAGTATCATGGTGCAGTGTGAAGCCAACTACAGTAACGCACACGGCACTCCGTGGGTATACAGCCATCAAAAAATAGGCAAGCTGGTAGGTATGCCTGTACCGGGAACCATGACCAGCGTATCTTGGGAAACATTGCAGGATCCGACACTGGTATTCGGCATTCCTGTTATCGGCTATCGCTTGCCGGATGGAAGTTATCTGGAAAATTCACAATTAGAGCCGGATATCAAAGTGGCCAATTCACCGGAAACAGTAGTGAAAGGTGAAGACACACAATTGAAAGCTGCGGTAGACGAGCTGTTGAAAGAGATAGACGGAAAATAAGACGAAAGAAAAGATACAAACAAAACCGGAAGGAGAAACAACAGGTTTTCTTCTTCCGGTTTTTGTTTGTAGGGACATTTACTGAATATCCCCTTTTTATTTATAAAAGAAGTTCTCTTTTTTCTTATTTGGCAATCACCAGATAATAGTTCTTCTTTCCGCGCTGAACCAGCAGGTATTTTTCATCCAGCAGGTCAGCAGTCGTAATCACCTGGTCAAAGGCACTTAATTTCTCCTTGTTCAAGGAAACGCCACCGCCCTGTACAAGCTTACGCATCTCACCTTTAGAAGCGAAAACAGCGGCATTATCAACGAACAAGTCTACTGCCTTCACACCTTCGGCCAATGCATCTCGTGACACCTCAAACTGAGGAACACCTTCGAACACTGCCAGCAACGTGTCTTCATCCAGCTTTTTCAACGCTTCGGAAGTGGCGTTACCAAACAGGATGCCCGATGCCTCAACAGCAGCATTGTAATCTTCTTCCGAATGAACCATCACAGTTACTTCCTTAGCCAGACGCTTCTGCAATACACGCAAGTGCGGAGCTTCAGCATGTTCTGCTGTCAATGCTTCCACTTCTTCCTGACTCAGCGAAGTGAAAATCTTTATATAACGTGCGGCATCCTCGTCACTTACATTCAACCAGAACTGATAGAACTTGTAAGGAGAAGTATAACGGGGGTCCAACCAAATATTACCAGACTCAGTCTTACCGAACTTACCACCATCGGCCTTTGTAATCAACGGACAAGTCAATGCAAACACTTCACCGCCATTGGTACGGCGAATCAGCTCGGCCCCGGTAGTAATATTACCCCATTGATCCGAACCACCCATCTGAAGTTTGCAGCCCTTTGTTTCATAAAGATGCAAGAAATCGTATCCCTGCAACAACTGGTAAGTAAATTCTGTAAATGACAAACCGTCACGCGCCTCACCGTTCAAACGTTTCTGTACAGAATCCTTAGCCATCATATAATTTACTGTAATATGCTTCCCTACCTCACGGGCAAAATCAAGGAAAGTAAAATCTTTCATCCAATCATAGTTATTCACCAATTCGGCTTTGTTAGGAGCATCGCTCTCAAAGTCAAGGAACTTAGCCAGCTGTTTCTTGATACAAGCCACATTGTGACGCAATGTTTCTTCAGTCAGCAGATTACGTTCCTGCGATTTGCCGGAAGGGTCACCAATCATACCGGTCGCACCGCCCACCAATGCCAACGGCTTGTGACCGCAACGCTGGAAATGACGCAGCATCATCACACCACACAAGTGGCCGATATGCAGAGAATCAGCCGTAGGGTCAATACCCAGATAAGCTGTCACTTGTTCTTTAGCCAATAACTCTTCGGTGCCCGGCATCATTGTGTGCACCATTCCACGCCATGTTAATTCTTCTACAAAATTCATCGAATGATTATCTATTTAAATGTTTGATTTATACTTTAAATGCCACAAAAGTACGACTCTTTATCTGAAGAAACAACTCTTATCGCTGAAAAAAGATTTTCCGTGTGTTTTCATCTATCCTATCGCACAGAAAGGAAACTTCCACATTCTTCGTTTCCGCCATCCGTCCTATCACCATACGGATATCCTGCGTGCTCTCATCCGTTTCGGCCAATAAACATTCTAAAGGCACGTGCCGCAACACATCAGGCTGATATCTTTCTCCCAATGAAAAATAAATGTTTTCCTGCATCAGTCGGCAGGCAATATGCAGATTATTACGGAAACCATGTACCACCCAAGGCATCTGCGGACGATACTTCTTTTTCAGTTCAATCAGTTCATTAAACGCCTTCACACAATGAATAACCAATGGTTTTCCTACTGACTCGCTCAATAAAATTTGTCGGACAAACACCTCTTTTTGCAACAGAATATCTGCCGGCCCCAAACGGTCCAAACCCGCCTCTCCTATCGCCAGAACAGAGGGATGACAGACCGCCTTTTCCAACGTTGTCCAATCTTCCGGACCAGCTTCCAAAACTTTCCACGGATGAATGCCTACAGAATAATAACACCCTTCCACAGGTTCAAACCATGCAGGCTCTACATTGAAAATGCATTCTCCCGGTACAGCAGCATTGCGATGCGTATGAATATCCAGCAACATAAGGACAACAGATTTTACGGAACCGGATCATAGCCCGACCCGCCCCACGGATGGCAACGCAATATCCGGCGGACAGCCAGATACAATCCCTTGAAAGGACCATGTTTTTTAATGGCCTCGATGGCATATTCCGAACAGGTAGGTACAAAACGGCATGAAGGAGGAGTCATTGGAGAAATGTACCCCCGATAGAAATAGACAGGCAACAGCAACAGATAGGATAATATCTTTTTCATTCCAGCCTTTCCACTATATGAAACAGCAGTTTCTTCACTTTCTCCTCCACTTCGGCAGAAGAATGAATATGGTTATCCAGCCATATAAAGGCGATAATCAGTCTTTTGTTCCGGGAAGCCAGCGCATCCAGCAACAAATGCTTGTTCTTCCGATAAGCCTCACGTACCTGACGTTTCACCAAATTACGCTTTACCGCACGTTTGAACCGCTTCTTGGGCACGCTGATCAGAATAGAAGCTGCCGCCATATCTTCCTCCACAGGCTCTACCGACATATACACCACACGTAGCGGAAAAGCCGGAAAAGACTTGCTTCCACCTGAAAAAAGACGCTCAATCAATGTCTTACTATTCAAACGCTCTTTTTTACCGAGTGTATATTCTACCATAATCTTCTTTCTTTTATTAAAATAAAGAAACCGAGGGTTTCGAATCACAAAGTTACAACTTTATTGATACAAAACCCCCGGTTTTGGGATATAAACTAAAAATTAATCCTTATTGCGCTCGCGGATAAACATATCCAATGCCGCAGTCATGGACGGAGCCTCTACAGTAGGAGCTTCCAAATCCAACCGCAATCCGGCATCCTTCACCGCTTTAGCAGTAGCAGGACCAAAACATCCTATCGCAATTTCCTTTTGGTCGAACTCCGGAAAATTCTTCATCAAAGAATTGATTCCTGCAGGACTGAAAAACAACAGCATATCGTAATCGAACTCTTCTTCGGGAGTGAAATCATTACTTACCGTACGATACATCACTACCTCCGTATGCTGAATTTTATTTTTATCCAATAAAGTCTTGATCTCATCATTGTGTACATCAGACATCGGCACCAAATATTTTTCCGTATTGTGCTTTACGATAGAAGGCACCAAATCTGCGAATTTACCGGTCGCGCCGAAGAATACTTTACGTTTACGATACTGAACATATTTCTGAATGTACAAAGCAATGGTTTCGGACGTACAGAAATATTTCATTGTTTCGGGCACAGTAACACGCAATTCTGCACACAGATTGAAGAAATGGTCAATAGCGTGCCGCGATGTAAAAATCACAGCGGTATGATCAAGAATAGAGACTTTTTGCTGTCTGAACTCTTTGGCCGACAAGCTCTCAACTTTGATGAACGGGCGGAAATCAATTTTCACACCGTACTTCTCAGCAATATCATAGTATGGCGACTTTTCAGAAGTCGGCTTCGGCTGAGATACGAGGACTTTTTTTATTTTCAATGTACTAAAAATTTAAAACCAAAATGTTGTTCGCTAAGATAATCCCTTTCCACAGAACAAAATCAGGGAGTATTTCAAGGGCACAAAAGTACAGAATTAAATGGAAAGCGCCATGAAATTTGTTGAAAAAGTTACTAAAGCACTTATAAAACAGCAGAATTTTAGCAATTATTATAACAAAACCGATAAAATAAGGAGCAATTTGCGGTGACAGATCGAAATACACAATCAAAAGTACAATTGGAAAAAGTAAAAATCCAGCTCCGATTACAACATTAAAGTAAGATTCCAGCCAAATAATATTGCGTGTTTTGTTAAAGAAAATCCAATTTACAAAGCTATAAAGAAGCCATTTGATGACAAAGAAAAAAACTACATAACCAATGTAAATACTTAGCAATAAACAATGAGGAACCGTACGAAAAAGGAGCAGGTCATGGTCCGAAAAATAATCGTACACACAAAAACCGGATAATATACAGGTCTGCAATATCAGCACCAATGTATAACGCACATCAGATGCGGTAGTATCATCAAACAAACTGGCACGCTCTTTAGACAAAGCAAAATTCTTAAATTGCTGTTCAAGATGTTTCTTGCCATGTGCCAGCACGTATGATACCAGGATAAAGCAAAGAAACAGCACGCTGGTCACCATCCAGTCCGAACGCAGCTGATAGGGCAACTCCATTCCTCTCATCCCGTCTTCCTTGGACGTATGACACACGTTGTGTGTCAAAGCCGTATCAACACGGCTCTGCTCTTCCGTATAAAGTTGGAGAATATACGCTATTCCGGGATGGCAGGTTTCACTCATATCGCTGCAAATTTACGTATTTCTTTGTTCCAAACAGGCGTTGTATAGAGCAAATTTATCGCTTCTTCGGCTGTTGAAGCCACCTTCCAGATCGCAACATGTTCTTTACGCATAAAATTACCCTCCACCGCCCTTTGCAGCATTTCAAGCAAAGGGTTGTAAAACCCGTTGATATTCAAGATGATTATCGGATTAAGATAAAGCCCCAACTGCTTCCAGGTGATGATTTCAAGCAATTCCTCCAATGTGCCGCAACCTCCGGGCAATGCAATGACGCCATCGGACAAATCGGCCATCATCCGTTTGCGCTCGTGCATGGTTTCCGTCTCAATCAATCGGGTCAGCCCTGTATGGTGCCACCCCTGCTCCACCATAAAATGAGGGATTACCCCCGTCACCGTACCGCCTGCAGCCAATGCCGCATCTGAAGTAGCCGCCATCAGGCCGATACAGCCTGCCCCGTTAATCAGATTGATCTTCTTTTCAGCCAGAAGACGTCCTAATTCTTCCGCTACATCAAAATACACCTTCGCTATCTTTGTGCTGGACGCACTATATACACATACATTCTTTATATCATTCATATAAATCCTTATGTTTTCGGGCGGATCCAATCCTCCCCTGCCAGCCAATGACGCTCATTGCCGCAGGAACGAATTGAATTCGCCCGTATACATCACCATATTCGAATCCGTTTCTTACAAACCGAACGCTTCCTTTATCTTATCCACATAATCCAGCTTCTCCCAAGTGAACAGTTCCACTTCCAGCGTCTTTGCTTCATGATACATGGATTCGTATGTCTTGGTCACCACTTTCGGCTCACGTCCCATGTGACCGTAAGAAGCTGTTTCCTCATAAATAGGATTACGCAGTTTCAAACGCTCTTCAATGGCTTTCGGACGCAGATCGAACAGTTGGTCTATTTTCTTAGCAATCTCTCCGTCGCTCAGTTTCACATTGCTGCGGCCGTACGTATTTACGTAGATATTGATAGGACGGGCCACGCCAATGGCGTATGACACCTGCACCAGCATTTCATCGGCAACACCGGCAGCAACCATATTCTTTGCGATATGGCGTGCTGCATAAGCAGCACTACGGTCTACCTTACTGGGGTCTTTTCCTGAGAACGCCCCGCCACCGTGAGCACCTTTTCCACCGTATGTATCCACAATAATCTTACGGCCGGTCAAACCGGTATCTCCATGAGGACCGCCGATCACAAACTTACCTGTAGGGTTCACATGATAAACTATCCGGTCATTGAACAAAGCCAATACTTCTTCATTATGAATTCCGGCAATGACACGTGGCATCAGGATTTCAATCACATCCTGACGAATCTTGGCCAACATCTCTTCGTCAGCCTTCAACTGAGCTTCTTTGGAAGAATCAGCCGGGGTTACAAACTCGTCATGCTGGGTAGAAACCACAATCGTATCAATGCGTACCGGCTTGCCGTTATCATCGTATTCAATAGTAACCTGGCTCTTGGCGTCGGGACGAAGATAAGTCATCACCTTCCCTTCACGACGGATTTCGGCCAGTACCATCAACAGTTTATGTGCCAGGTCCAGTGACAGCGGCATATAGTTTTCCGTTTCATTGGTAGCATAACCAAACATCATTCCCTGGTCGCCCGCACCCTGGTTCATAGGGTCCTCGCGTTCCACGCCACGGTTGATATCCGCACTTTGTTCGTGAATGGCAGAAAATACGCCGCAGGAGTTTCCTTCGAACATATATTCGCTTTTGGTATAACCGATACGGTTAATCACTTCACGTGCAATGCGCTGCAAATCTACATACGCCTTGGTTTTCACTTCTCCAGCCAGCACTACCTGTCCGGTAGTCACCAGGGTTTCGCAAGCTACTTTCGAACTGGGGTCAAACGCCAACAGTTTATCAAGCACAGCGTCCGATATTTGATCGGCCACTTTGTCGGGGTGTACAAATGAAGATCACGAATGAATCGAGTTCTGAATAATCACAGCTGATTTCTTCGGTCATATCATACACGGAAGTAGTGAAGTACGGACAAGCTACAAGTTCTACCGGCTCATCTTTCACCGCTTCGTATTTGGTACGATAATCATCCAACACTTCGTAATTGATGGCTTCACGCGCCAGGTCAGTATGCAATTCACGAGTCTTTCCGTTTGCATCCTTACGGTTGAAGTCATAGATACGATAAGTAATATCCGAAGTCTGCTGGATTTCGGCAATAAACGCACCGGCGCCAATACTGTGCACACGTCCGGCAGGAAGGAAGAATACATCTCCCGGCTTGATCTCATACTCCTGCAATACGTCAGTGATCGTATTGTTCAGCACGCGCTCTTTATATTCTTTCGGGGTGATTTGCTCGGAAAATCCAGAACGCAGTTTCGCTCCTTTATCAGCATCCACTACATACCACATTTCGGTTTTACCCATTGAGTTGTGCCTTTTCTTTGCCAAATCATCTGCCGGATGCACCTGAATGGATAAATCCTGCTTTGCATCGATGAATTTGATAAGCAGTGGGAATTTATTGCCAAAACGAGCATAATTCGCTTCGCCAACCAGTTCCTCGCGATACTTTCTCACCATATCAGCCAGAGTTAAACCTTTGTCCGGGCCATTAGCCACAACAGATTCATTGTCCTCTACGCCGGAAATCTCCCAGCTTTCTCCTACTCCTTTCAAGTCTGAATTCAAATGCTTGAACGGAATAATTTTGTCGCC
>ENA-UEOR01001961-UEOR01001961.1-human-gut-metagenome-genome-assembly--contig:-NODE-1961-length-11702-cov-7.777376_pt1 | contig 11702 bp, 6 predicted proteins | sample MGYA00242887_ERZ507890 | MGnify/ENA primary metagenome ERZ507890 (study PRJEB26167, sample SAMN06115431) | human gut metagenome | host: Homo sapiens | place: China:Guizhou | collected 2014-10-21...
TCATCTACAGGTGACACCGGATAGATTCATTTCTGAGGTTCTGGTTTCCATTACAGAAAACCGACACTCACCCATCGCCATTGCGGCTTATTCGTATATGGCATTGGTTCCCGTCATCATTCCGATGGTTGTGAAGCTGTTCTGCACAAAGAAGGAGTTGATGATTAACATGAAGGAACAGGAAAAGCTCTATCCTTCAAAAACTGAGATAAAGAACCTGCGTGTATTGAAAATCATCTTCCCGATTGCTGTCACTACCATTGTTGCCCTTTTCGTGCCGACGGCAGTGCCTCTGATCGGTATGCTGATGTTCGGTAACCTGATTAAGGAAATCGGTTCCGATACCAGCCGTTTGTTCGATGCGGCGGCCAACAGCATTATGAATGCGGCAACCATCTTCCTCGGACTGAGTGTGGGTGCTACCATGACGAGCGAGGCGTTCCTCAACTGGACTACTATCGGCATCGTCATCGGCGGTTTCCTTGCATTCGCTTTGTCCATTACGGGTGGTATCTTCTTCGTGAAGCTGTTTAACTTGTTCTCCAAGAAGAAGATTAATCCGCTGATCGGTGCAACGGGATTGAGTGCTGTGCCTATGGCGAGCCGGGTATGTAATGAAATTGCAACCAAGTATGATCCCAAAAATCATGTGCTGAACTATTGTATGTCCAGCAATATTTCCGGTGTCATCGGATCTGCGGTGGCAGCGGGCGTGCTGATTTCGTTCCTCGGATAGGAGATTTACGACATAAAAAAAGGAATGTGCCGGAATAAGGTTGAAAAATGAATCCTTATTCCGGCACGTTCTTTTTTTATGTTTGTCTGCTTTTATTCGCTGATGACTTTTCTGTATTCCGCCATTGCCATTTTTGCGGCAAGGTATGCGTTGATAAGGTTGGTTTGCGCCTGTGTCCATGATAGTTGTGCGGAAAGCACATCGACCATGCTTGCTTTGCCTTCATTGTATGAGAAGGTAACCAAGTCGAGGTTTTCTTCGGCAAGCGCCGTATTCTCTCGGGCCGTCCGTACCTGTTGTTCCGTTTCTGCCAGTTTGGTGGTGGCGGCGGACAGCTCTTCCAGGATATTATCGGCTATATAGCTTTGCTGTAATTTCTGGATACCGATATATGCCTTTTGCTGACGATTGGTTTTGAAGCGTGCACCCCACCGGAAAATGGGAATGTTGAGATTGAGACCGGCAATGGGTGTATGGGGCACATCTTGTCCCATATAGGTGATACCGGTGTCCCACCCGGTGGCCAGAAACATGCTGAGCTGAGGATTGTACCGGCTGAGGGCGGCTTTGCGTTGCGCTTCGCTCTTGGCAATGCTGACGTTGGTGCCGGCATAGTCGGCGCGGCGTCCTAAAACTTCATCGAGACTCAATAAATTGACGGGTTGGGAGAGGGTGCCGATTTCACAAAGGCTGTCTACCGGGGCATCCGGTTTTGCTCCCATCAGAATATTCAGTTGTTGTAAGGCAAGGGTGTGATTCTGGCGAGCCTTGATATACTGTAATTCCGCTTCTTTCTTGCGGGTGGAAATCATCAGCAGGTCCGTACGGCTGATGGCGCCGTCGTTAAACCTGTCCAAGATAATGTTGTATTGTTGATTGATGATTTCTTCAAAACGGGCTGCGGCTTCGAGTGTGGCCAATGCGGCCGAGGCGTTCCAATAGACGGCATCACTCTGATAATGTATTTGGTCGAGCGTCAGTTCTATGGCCAGCCTGTCCAGCTCTTCGTCGGCTTTGGCAATCTTCTTTTGGGCAATGAGTGAACCGCCTGTATAAAGAGGCTGCCCCAGTGTTGCCAATGCCTGATAGGTGTAGGGGCGGTACTGTCCTGCGGGGCTGTTCCAGTCGTCCAGGCGATTTAGGTTGGCGGTTCCTTCGGCTGTGATGTCTATCTTCGGGAGAAAGCCTGTCTGCGCTATTTTCCGCGCTTCGGTGCTTGCCGCTGCTTTCAGGCGTTGCTGTTTCAACAGTTGGCTGTATGCCTCCACTTTGTTCCGATAGGCCTCGCGGCTGAGATATGCTTCCTGTGCCACGCCGCTTATGCCGAAGCCCATTAATGATAGTATAAATATAATCTTTCTCATCATTCAAATTGTAAATCGTAAATAGTCAAATTGCAAATTCCCTTATCCCTTTATCTTGTGTATTGCACAATAGGCCACCGGCAATACGAACAGGGTGAGTATCGAAGCTACAAGCAGACCGCCCATGATAGTGGCGGCCATACCGCCGAACATGGCATCGAACAGCAATGGCAGCATGCCCAGAATGGTTGTTCCCGATGCCATGGCTACGGGGACAATGCGGGTGGTCGTTGCACTGATAACCGCTTCGCGCGGCGTTTTCCCCATGGCTGTCTCCGCATCAATCTGATCTACGAGGACAATGGCGTTTTTGATGTTCATCCCAATCAGCCCCAGTAATCCCAAGATAGCGAAGAAGTCGAATGTCTTGCCCAATAGCAACAGCCCCAGTACGATGCCGATAAAGATGAGAGGGAGCATCAGCAGGATGACGATAGGTTTGCGATAGCTCTTGAACAGGAACAGCAGGGTAACGAACATAAGGAAGAACGTCAGCGGCATATTGGCTGCCAATGCCGCATTGGATTCTGCTTGGCTTTCCTGCTCGCCGAAGTACTTCATGGTGTATCCTTCGGGTACATCTATCTCCTTTTGCACCTGTTTCCATACGCGGTTAAAGGCGGCAATGGAATTTACGCCCCGACGGGGATCGGCTTGCGCCATCATAACCATTTGCCGGTTGTAGTCCTTTACGTTGGAGAATTTATACTGATAGTCGAAATCGCTGACTACCTGCTCCAGCGTTGTCGTTTCACGCGTAGTCCCGAACACCGGCAACGTGCGGAGGTCGTTGATGCGGAATGAGTCGATTGCATTATCTTTCAGTAGGATAGGAAGCACCTGATCGCCTTGGCGGTATTCCCCTAAGGTCATTCCGCTGGTTCCTATTTGTATGCTTTGCGCCATGCTCTGGCGGGATACGCCTAACGGTTGCGCACGCTCTTGGCTGTATATCGGTTTCCATATGGGAACTTTGTTGCCCCAGGAGTTACGCACATTGATAAGATCGTTGTCGCGGTGCATTATTTCCAGAACCTTGTTGGTCAGCGCTACCAAAGTGTCTGTGTTATTGCCGATAAAACCTATTTCGATAGCGGCGTCTACGGCAGGCGAGAGTTTGAACAGCGTGGTGCGGGTAATGGCATTGGGGTAGTTCTCTTTCATATAGCTGTCCAGATGCTCTTCATATTCTTTGGTGTACTTGCTGTCTGTCACCTCCACCAGCAGATTGGCAAAGTTGGGTTTGGGCCCAACGGAAGTAGATGCCAGATAGTAGCGCAACGGGGTGCTGCCGAAGGTAACTGACACCCGTTTCACTTCCGGCTGTTCCAGCAGGTGGGCCTCCACTTTCTTCATCTCTTTCTCTACGTCGCGGATGCTGTATCCGTCGGGGTAGAACACATCGGCGCGGAAGTAGGGTTTGTCCAGCGAAGGAAAGAAGTTTTGCGGCATCAGTCCCATTACAACGAGAGAGAGGACGAACAGGACGACCATGCTTCCCAATGTCAACGCTTTCCTGCGTATCAGTATGCTGAGGATAGATGCAAACTTATGGTAGAAGGGCTTGTCGTACGGATCTTTACCATTGTTGCCTGCTTGGGCTTTCAGTATGAAATTGCCGAATGTCGTGGTTTGCGTCAATGCCAGTACCCAGCTTAATCCCAGTGAGATAGCCAATACAATGAATAACGGTTTTACGATTTCGGCTACGGAAGACGGTGCAAGATAAAGCGGAAGGAAAGAACAGATGGCTATGAAAGTTGCTCCCAGCAATCCCCACTGCGGCCCGGTGGCACCGTCTATCAGTGCTTTTCGCCTGTTCACACCGCGTGCTATGGCGATTTGTGCATTGTCTGTCACCACAATGGCGTTGTCCACCAGCATGCCCATAGCTATGATGAAACCTGCAAGGGAGGTGCGGTTCAGTCCTACGCCCAAAAACGACATGATGAGCAGTGTGCCGCCAATGGAAAATATCAGTGAAGAACCGATTAATACGCCGGCGCGCAGACCCATTACCAGCATGATGATGACGATTACGATCAGGATAGACTCTATCAGGTTGATGATGAAACCGTTGTTGGCTTCTTTGGCAATGACGTTTTCAGGATAGAGGCTTTCCAGCTCCAGTCCTACGGGGATAAGAGGCAGCAGCTCGGCGAGCCTTTTATCTACCAGTTCGCCGGTTTTCACCACATCCTTTTGGGGATCGGTGGAGATACCGATGCCGATAGCGCGCTTCCCGTTTACGTGCATGATAGTGCCGGGAGGATCCATATAACCTTTTTCTACAATCGCTATATCGCCCAGCTTGACTTGGCCGCCGGGAGTAGTGATTATCTGGCTGCGGATGTCGTTGACGGTGGTATAAGTGCCGTTGGCAACAACGCGTAGCTGCTGTTCGCCTGCACTGATTTCACCGGTATTGATAATCTGGTTTTGCGATTGCAGCAGGCTTGCCAGTTGTTTGGGGTCGATGCCCATTCCAGCCAGTTTGTTTACGGAGATAAAGATATTGATTACTTCCGTCTGTGTGCCGAAAAGGGCTACTTTCATAACACCGTCGGCAGTGATGACTTGGGTTTTGATACGCTCTGCCCAGTTGCGCATCTCTTCGTAAGAGAAACCATCGTCGCCAACCAGACCGTAATAAATCCCGAATACATCGCCGAAGTCGTCCGATACTGTCGGTGCGGAAGCTCCTGCCGGAAGTTGGGGCTGTATGTTGAGAACCTTACGGCGCAGCTCATCCCATTTTTGCGGGATAGATGCAGCGGAGAGCGATGGTTGCAGCTCAAACGTGATTTTGGAAAGCCCGTACATGGATTCGGACTTTATTTTGTACACCCCACTCATGCTTTGTATCTCGCGGGAGATGGGCTCGGTAATGAGCCGTTCCACTTCAGCCGGTTCGGCTCCGGGATAACGTGTCATGATGACCGCCGTCTTAATGACGAAGGGCGCATCTTCTTTCTTTCCCAAACGGCCGAATGAGAATACACCATATTGTTCCAGTTCTTTCACCATGGAAATATCCATACCCTTAATAAATTTCATAACTACTCCTTCACAAGTGTAATATCATCAATGGTTCCCCAGCCGCCCGGTGCTGTTGCCACGTGTGCTCCTACTGTGATTGCTCCGTCCGTTGGTGTAATGCCCGGGATTTCCACCGTATACCAGTTAACATACCCCTGCAATTTGCCATCTGCTTTTACCTCTTCGCCATCCACGAGCGCATAAAAATATACGGTCGGATTTTCATCCCCGGCTGCATCACCCTGAATATGAGCGGTTAGTTTGTAGGTGCCATCCTCAAGTCCACTCACTGTCTGTTTCATGGAAAAATCCACCGGATTGTTTCCTGAATAAAAATGCAGTGACTGTGCACCTGCAAAACAGTCTGTCTCACGATCATAAACATCTAACTCCTCTGTAACATCATTGTTGTTTGTCACCGTCCATCCGGAAAAATCTGGTTCTTCAAAACTTCCGTTGATCAGATAATTTCCGTTTTCATCTGGCGTACCTGTTGTATTTTCCTTCTGTTCTGCGGCAGCAACTTCTGTGCCTCTCTCCTCTTCAATGTTCTCTGTTTCTGTAGCTTTTTGTGTTTTCTCCGCATCAGCATTAATACCAGATGTGTTTCCACATCCTGACAATGCTACTGCCATGCTCGCTACAAGGACTGCATGTAATAACTTCCTTTTCATAAATGTTCCCCCTTTTCTAAAATTAAATCTTTACTAATATTCAAGTAAATTATTTACTTATTAAGAATGTATCATCTAAGCCTAATAATGTCAATACTCACAAATACACTTTTCACTATATTGCCAATTTTTATTTTTGTATTTTATGCAATATATACAAAAAAGGCACAAAAAAAGATGTTCGCAATCGAACATCTTTTTTCAACAACTCTTCCGGAAAACTGGAATTCCATTTACAAACACCAGCTTGGTTACGCGTCCGCCATATAGTACCCTGTTTCGCAACAGATCAAGCGCGGTTTCACAGATACATGGAATATCAATATGAATAGTAGTAAGGGGTGGTGATAAATACTTTGCAATATTCACATCATTGATGCTAAAAACCGCCACCTGCTCCGGAATCTGTATATTGCCTTCATTTAAAGCCTGTAGCACACCCACCGCCAGTGTGTCACTTGCCACACAAAGTGCTGTTGGCAGTATCTCTTTTTTAAGCAGTTCTTTTCCCATGCGGTAGCCATCATCCACCGTAAATCTCTCGGAAATGAAAATGTACTCCTCATTGAGATACCCATAGTATGCAGCGCTCTGTCGAAATGACCACTCCCGGATATCCATGGAAGGTTTTCCGGTGTCAATATTTCTATCACTGCCCCCGATAAATCCAATCCGTTTATGTCCTTTTTCCACAAAGTAATCAACCATCTGTGTCACAAACGAATCCATATTGGGCTTCACGGCATCAAAAAGTTTTTCATCCGGGGATGTGCCGATAAACACGCCCCTTTTGCACCGTTTATACAAAGCATTGATTTCTTTTCTGGTGAGCCATCCAATCGCAATAAAGGCACTTAAATCTTTCGGAACATGATCCATGCCGTCTTTTCGGTCATAGATGCTGAGCTGAATATTCATCTTTTTCGCCTGCTTTATTATCTCATCCTTTACCCCGTGGTAAAAGACATCTTCGAGTTCATCCTCGTGGTCAACAAAATACAGCAATGCCACATTTTCGATCTTGGGATAGATTACTCTCTTTTTATATCCGATTTTCTCTGCTGTGGCAAAGATCGCCTCTCTTGTCTCATCACTAACAGAGATTCCCTCATCATAATTGAGTACCCGTGAAACTGCTGAGCTCGAAACCCCTACGATTTCTGCAATTTCTTTAATTGTTGCCATACGATTCCTCCAATGTTTTCATGGATTTCTTTATTGATAAATTCTGTTATAATTATTTTACATAAATATTTTACTTTGTCAAACAAAGTTTTACACATAAAAAAGGCATACATTCCTCAAAGGATCATGTATGCCTTTACAAACCGTTACCCAGTCTTATTTCGTAGAAACCGTAGAAGCTACCAGCTCCAGATTTCCTTCTATCTCGACATTACCGTATCCACAAGGAAGAATAAAATGATCTCCCTTCTTGACACTGGTATGATTCAAAAGACCATTGCCCTCGACTACGCTGACGATCAGGAACGGATAAGACTGCTCAAACTCAGCCTTCCCATCCACTTTCATGTGGAATACCTGATAATACTTACACTCGATGAGTTTCTGCAGTTTGTTGGTCTCCGCTTCCCCAGTCTCGATCATGCACTCGGACATCGGTGCTGCCGGCACTTTGATGACATCGAGACTCTGCTGTACATGAAGCTGACGCGGTTTGCCGTTGGAAAGACGGTCATAATCATAGACACGATAGGTAATATCACTGTTCTGCTGTGTCTCAAGAATTGTAATTCCACCCTTGATTGCATGCACGGTACCCGGATCAATCTGGATGAAATCACCTTTCTTTACCGGGACTTCACGGATCAGCTCACTCCAGCGTCCGTTGTGTACCATGTCTTCCAGTTCTTCGTGTGTCTTTGCATTGTGTCCGATAACAAGCTTGGAATCCGGCTCACAGTCAAGGATATACCAGCACTCCATCTTGCCAAGAGAACCGTTTTCATGCTCTGCAGCATAGGTATCATCCGGATGTACCTGAATACTTAAATCTGCCTTTGCATCAATAATCTTGATCAGCAGTGGGAATACTTTCCCCTGTGTATTTCCAAAGAGTTCTTTATGTTCCTCCCACAGATCGGATAATTTCTTTCCCTTATACGCACCGTCTGCAATCGTACAGGTTCCGTTTGGATGTGCTGCGATACCCCAGCATTCTCCGATGTCATCGCCCTCGATCGCATAGCCAAACTCCTCACGCAGCTTGGTGCCGCCCCAGATGTTGTGGGTAAATACCGGATTCATAAACAAAATTTCTTTACATGGCTGGTTACAGCTTAAATTTTCTCCATTCATTTTCATTACCTCTCTGTACCAGTAGGCAGAATCTTTTGCAATTCTGCGCTGGGTTGTGTAGTCTACATAAACAAGTCCAAAACGCTCTTTGTAACCTTCTGCCCACTCAAAGTTATCCAGAAATGTCCAGAGGAAATATCCGATCACCGGCACTCCCTCATTGACCGCACGCTGCACAGCACCCAGATATGCATCCAAAAATGTGATTCTTTCGCTGTCATGCACCTGTCCGTCCGCGGAAATATTGTCAAGATCGGACATTCCGTTTTCTGTAATATAAAGCGGCAGATGGTAACGCTCTGTCAAGAAACGAATTCCGTAATACAATGCCTCCGGTGTCACTGGCCAGCCTGTGCCTGTCTTAGCTGCCCCAGGGGCGCGGTCTACATATTCCGGTTCCCCATCTTTTCCACAACGGATCATATAACCGTTATATATATTTTGTCCCATAAAATCGAGCGGCTGATGAATGAGTTCCATATCTTCTTTCGTAATCTCCGGAAGATATGGTGCAAATTTTTCCAGTCCTTCTTTTGGATACTCTCCTAAAAAGACAGGATCGGAAAACCATGCCACATTCCAGGTCCAGTTATCCATTGGGTTGTCAAAACCAAAATATACCTTTTTTGCAGCCTCTATATCCTTTGTACCCTCCGATGCCGGATATGCCACACCACAGGTCGGTGCATATCCGACACGTATCTTCTGCTTTGCATATTTACGCAGATTGATCACTGCCTGACCATGTGCTTTCATCAGATTGTGTGCCATCTGAAAGGTTTCTGGAACGGAATACTGCATTCCCGGTGCATGTACCCCGCTTAAGTGTCCCAGTCCAATCGCACACTGCGGCTCATTGATTGTGATAAAATCGGTACACAGATCAGAGAAATTTTCTGCAACGACTTTTGCATATTCTCCAAACCACTCCACCACATCTTCATTGAGCCATCCGCCTTTTTTAAACAGCTCATATGGAAACTCCCAATGAAACATGGTGATAAACGGACGAATTCCGTTTTCTTTCATGCAAAGAATCATATCGCGATACATCTGTACAGCTTTCTCATTCACCTTCCCGGTTCCCGCCGGAAGGATTCTTGACCAGTTGAGTGAAAAACGATAATTTTTGATTCCAAGTAACCGCATCAAAGCAAAATCTTCTTTATAACGGTGCATATGATCGCAGGAAACATCTGCAGTCTGTTGTTCATACACCCTGCCGGAACGCACAAACTCATCCCACACATTCTTTCCACGGCCATCGTCAGGATCGGTTCCTTCCACCTGATAAGCACTGCTTGCCACTCCCCAGACAAAATCTTTTGGAAACATATTTTTCTTCCTCTCTCTATTTTTCAGAAACAATTACAGAGATCAGTTCAAATGCACTCGGCATGGTAGAATCTCCGGAAATCAGCCGTATTTCCACCGTATGTGCCCCTTCTTTTCCATGCACCAGAACCGGAGTCAGCGTCAGGGAATCCCCCCAATCCTCATCAAAGTTTGCATCCAGTGTCACCGCATGTGCTTCATCCCCATCCACAATGGCCAGTGCCACCGGCGCCGGTTTCGTTACACAACGCTTATACTGTGCTGCAATCTCACTTCCATTTACAGCAAACGTTAACGATGCTCCTTTTTCTTTTGCGGACCATCCATTTTTGAAGCAATCTTTGACTTCTTCCTGTACTCTGGTATCTTTGACAAATCCCTGGTTTTCAGGTTCATAATTACGATTATCCAGACGCACTGCTTTTTCATAGCAATTGTCTGTCAGTGGTTCTGGGAATTCTGGTTTTGCATCCTTTGTCTGTGTTATATGGATTTTCTCTAAGGCATAAGTAATCACAGATGCAACCAGCTCATGCCCTTTGTCGTTTGGATGCAGATCATCCTCTGTAATGTCGCGGTTTGGAATCCGCCCCGCAACGACCTCCGGATAAATACTGCTCTGCATGCTGACCGCCGGAAGCTGATAATGTCTGGCTATCTGACCGTGCATGATCTGTACATTACCACCGTTGTTATAATAGACATTGTGCACCAGCATCACAGCAGGTTCGTTTTCATCCTGCCATACACGGCGTACCAGTCCTTCATATGTCTCACGGAAAAATTCCGTTGATTCATCATTGACCGAAAATTCAATGATAACAAAATCCGGTTTATGGGAAAGCAGATCGGACTCGGCACGAGCCGTCCCGAAATGTGATGTTGTTCCACCGATTCCGGCATTGATATAATGAAATTTGGCCTGTGGAAATGTTTTCTCCCACCACTGAAATACGCGGTAAGCATAACACAGCTCCGGTGCGGATGCAAGACATCCCTGCGTGATAGAACCACCAAGGAAACCAATGCTTAATGTTTCCCCGGCCTCTGCCCTTGCCATTAATTTTTTCATCCGGTACTGATTGCCCGGATTTGAAATACCTCTTTCATATTCAATCTGCATTGTTATACTCCTTATATCATGTAATCAATTTTTTTAAAAATTGATTACATATCCCAAATCTCCTCTCCGAGGCTTTCGATGAATGCGGTAAGTTCCTTACTCATCTGTTCTGCCTCCGGAATACGGATATGTCCCGGTGTTCCCTTTCCGTTCTGTGAATACAGGAAATGGTGTACCCGCGGACTGTTTACTGTTTTGCACACTTCCTCAATGGAAATGTCCCAGTTTTCGTTATGTTCCAATATTGTGGTTGTCAATATAAAGGTTGCCTTCGGATATACTTCCATAAGATGCTCTAAAAATCTGCGGTAATGCTGCCGCCAGTTTTCGGAACGTGCACTGTTATAATCTTCTGCCATATAATCATCCGGGTGGTTATCATTCTGCCCGAATGCAAAAATCACAACATCTGGTGTATAACGTGAAAAATCCCATGGTTTTACTTCACTGAGTTCCGGCTGGTATTCTATTTTATCATAACAGGATTCTATTCCCAGATAATCCGGCTCCATAAACCAGCCGGTTTTGTCAAGAAGGGCGATACCACCCTGTGATGTGTCATGCAACTGTGCATGCAGATTCCGCGCGGTCATCCACGCGTAAGAATACCAGCTGTTTGAATATTCCCCATCGTGCTCCGGATCAGGTTTTCCTACATAATCCACAGCTTCTGATACCTCACCGCAGGAAACGCTGTCCCCGAAAACTTCGATTTTACGGGACGGAAGCGGTGCCGGAGTAAGTACCTTAGCATCGCTTCCCAATTCAAATCCCAGTAATGTGACGATATGGCAGGAATCCATTCTTTTAAAAAGAGTGAGGGTATGCTCTGTAGGCTCAAGACCTTCTGCAATCACATACGTTTTTGCATCGGAATCTGAGGTGAGTAAGAACTGTCCCTGCTTCCCGTCTAATATATATCCCATCCGGCTCGACCAGTAAGCACGCTTGTTTGCCAGTGTCACGGAAATTTCTGTTCCGGTAAAACGAATCTGTACAAAGCTCGCCGCATAGACAAGCACTGGTGCTTTCGGATCATCAAAATCAATTCTTCCACAATATTGTAATCTCTTGTCGTCCGGTGAAATATGCATAATTATCTCCTTCCGATT
>ENA-UEOR01001968-UEOR01001968.1-human-gut-metagenome-genome-assembly--contig:-NODE-1968-length-11670-cov-3.244113_pt1 | contig 11670 bp, 6 predicted proteins | sample MGYA00242887_ERZ507890 | MGnify/ENA primary metagenome ERZ507890 (study PRJEB26167, sample SAMN06115431) | human gut metagenome | host: Homo sapiens | place: China:Guizhou | collected 2014-10-21...
ATATTCCGATTTTTCTTTAAGTAACAGACTATGGACTACATTAAAATAACATTAAAACCGGGGAAAGAAGACTCGTTCCACAGATTCCACCCATGGGTATTCTCAGGAGCGATATATCGCTTTGAGAAACAACCAGAAGAAGGAGATATCGTCGAGGTAACAGACCATCAAGGAAATTTTATCGGTATAGGCCAATACCAAATCGGTAGTATTGCCGTTCGTATATTGACTTTTAAACCGGAAGAAATAAACGAGCAATTCTACTTCAAAAGATTGCAAGAGGCATATAATGTGCGATTAAGTCTCGGTCTCCTTAACGGAGAGTATAACAATACCTGCCGATTGGTACATGGAGAAGGAGACAATTTACCGGGGCTTATCATCGACTTATATAATAAAACGGCTGTCATGCAAGCTCATACTCCGGGCATGCATTACGCCCGTCATCAAATAGCCCAAGCGTTGAAATCGGTTTTGGGAAATGCGATAGACAATATCTACTACAAATCGGAAACTACTCTCCCCTATAAAGCAGAACTTGATGCAGAAAACGAATATCTGTTGGGGGGCGATGCACCTAATATCGCCACGGAAAACGGACTGAAATTTTATGTCGATTGGGTTCGTGGGCAAAAGACCGGGTTCTTCGTCGACCAACGGGAAAACCGGGCCTTGCTCGAACGCTACGCTCACGGACGATCGGTTTTAAACATGTTCTGCTATACCGGCGGTTTCTCTTTTTACGCCATGCGGGGTAATGCCAAATTGGTACATTCGGTCGACAGCTCTTCGAAAGCTATCGATCTGACCTGCAAAAATGTAGAGTTGAACTTTCCCGGAGATAACAGGCATCAAGCATTTGCCGAAGATGCGTTCAAATTTTTGGATACTATGGGAGATCAATATGATTTAATTATTCTCGATCCACCGGCATTTGCAAAACATAAAAAAGTATTGAATAATGCTTTGCAAGGTTATCGGAAACTGAATGCAAAAGCATTCGAAAAAATTCGTCCGGGAGGAATATTGTTCACATTCTCTTGTTCGCAAGTAGTAAGTAAAGAAAATTTCAGATTGGCTGTTTTCAGTGCCGCAGCACAATCGGGACGCAATGTCCGCATTTTACACCAACTGACTCAACCCGCCGACCACCCGGTTAATATCTATCACCCGGAAGGTGAATACTTGAAAGGGTTAGTCTTGTATGTAGAATAAACCAAATTTCAAAAAATCACGTTATATGAAAAAAATTGTTTGTACAATGGCTTCATTGCTTATCTTAGCATCTTGTGCTACCAAACAGGAAAAAGACGACTTCGATTACACCGTAGAATCGTTTGCCGATCTTGAAATCCTGCGTTACAAAGTTCCCGGATTCGAGGAATTATCTTTAAAACAAAAAGAATTGGTTTATTACCTCTCCGAAGCTGCGGCATACGGCCGGGATATACTTTATGACCAAAACGGAAAATGGAACTTGGCCATTCGCCGCACTCTCGAAGCAATCTATCAAAACTATACCGGAGACCGCGAAAGTCAGGATTTCAAAAATTTTGAAGTTTATCTGAAACGGGTGTGGTTTTCAAATGGAATTCACCATCACTACGGCTGTGACAAATTTGTTCCCGAATTTTCACAAGAATTTTTTACCGAAGCTGTTAAATCGCTCGACCCTGAAACACTTCCTCTAACCACTGGTGCAAGTGTAGACGATCTACTCAATACATTGACTCCTGTTATTTTCGATCCCTCGGTCATGCCCAAACGAGTAAATCAAGCTGCCGGTGAGGACCTCATCGTCACCTCGGCATGCAATTATTACGATGGTGTGACTCAGGCCGAGGCAGAAGCGTTTTATAGCAAAATGAAAAATCCCAAAGACGAAACTCCTATCTCGTACGGACTGAATAGCCGTTTAGTAAAACGTGACGGAAAAATCGTAGAAGAAACCTATAAAGTGGGCGGACTCTATACCGAAGCTATCGAGAAGATTGTATATTGGCTCGAAAAAGCTGCCGGCGTAGCAGAAAACGAACAACAGAAAGAAGTCATCGAGAAACTCATCGATTATTACCAAACCGGTGATTTGAAACAATTCGACGAATATGCCATTCTCTGGGTAAAAGATCTCGATTCCCAAGTAGATTTTGTCAACGGTTTTACCGAAACTTACGGCGATCCATTGGGCATGAAAGCGAGCTGGGAATCTATCGTCAACTTTAAAAATCTCGAAGCATCGGAACGGACTCATACGATCAGCGATAATGCTCAATGGTTCGAAGACAATTCTCCGGTGGATTCTCGATTCAAAAAAGATAAAGTAAAAGGTGTTTCAGCCAAAGTAATCACAGCGGCAATGTTAGCCGGAGACTGTTACCCCTCCACCCCCATAGGTATCAATTTACCCAACTCTAACTGGATTCGCCACATTCACGGATCAAAATCGGTAACGATCGAAAACATTACCGAGGCTTACGAGAAAGCCGCGCAAGGTAACGGATTCAACGATGAGTTCGTATGGAGCGATACCGAACGGAATTTGATGAATAACTACCTCTTCCAAGCCGACAACCTTCACACCGATTTACACGAATGCTTGGGTCATGGATCCGGTAAATTGTTACCCGGTGTAGATCCCGATGCATTAAAAGCATATAGCTCCACATTGGAAGAAGCTCGTGCCGACTTGTTCGCTCTATATTATATGGCCGATCCCAAAATATTGGAATTAGGTCTTCTTCCTTCGGAGGATGCCTACAAAGCAGCTTATTACAAATACATGATGAACGGACTCATGACTCAGCTCACCCGCATAGAACCGGGAAAAAACATAGAAGAGTCGCACATGCGTAATCGCCAATTAATCGCCCGTTGGGCCTACGAACATGGTAAAGCCGACAATGTCGTGGAATTTGCCAAACGTGATGGAAAAACTTACGTTGTCATCAATGATTATGAAAAACTACGGAGTTTGTTCGGTAAATTACTGGCCGAAGTACAACGGATAAAATCGGAAGGTGATTACGAAAGCGGTAAAAACTTAGTCGAGGAGTATGGAGTAATTGTCGACCAAGATTTGCACAATGAGGTATTGGCTCGATATGAAAACCTACACATAGCTCCGTACAAAGGATTTGTAAATCCGGTCTATACACCTATCACCGACGAGAACGGAAATATAACCGACATACAAATCTCCTATAACGAAGGATATGCCGAGCAAATGTTGAGATACTCCAAAGACTATTCTCCTCTGCCTATCTATACGTCTATACCCGTTGTTTGTAAATAATCGATACAACGATACTACCCTCACCCCGATATATGCCAGATATATCGGGGTGCTCTTTTTCTACAAAACATCTTTACTCGCTTATTTTTAATTTGTATCTTGCAACAAATTTCAATTACACATCATGCAACAAAAAATCAAAGACATAAAACTTAAATTCAGACAGGCAATGAACGGGATCGTTTCTCAAAACATGAGAAATCTCGGAGCCAACTACAAAATAAACTTTGGACTAACATTACCCCTGTTAAAAAAAATAGCCGAAGAGATACCGGCGGATGCTCAACTGGCAAATGCTTTGTGGAACGATACCGCCGTGCGTGAATCGATGATGCTGGCGCCTATGCTCTACCCCGCAGATGAATTTAACGAAGATGAAGCAGAAAAGTGGGTCACGAATATGCCCAATATCGAAATTGCCGATATATGCTGTAAAAGCCTGTTCCGCCGACTCCGATTCGCACCTCGAAAAGCACTGTCATGGAGTCTCTCCGACAAGATGATACGACAGTATACCGGATTGCATACCAGTTTCGAGAATTTCTACAACTGGGCTCTGGTCTTCAAAACTAGGTGGGTCTCTATGTATAACCCACTTATCATCACACTTTACTTCTTCGCCACCGTCAATAGCTTCGCCAAGAACATTGAACATACGACCAAGTACACCTTCGCCAACTGGTACTTTAATACCGTCGCCTGTAGCAGTAACTACCATATCCTTTGCTAAACCTTCGCTGGCAGCAAGTGTAATACATCTAACGATACGGTTACCCATAAGCTGGGCAACCTCCATAACAACCTTTTTACCGTCAACTTCAACAGTCAGAGCGTCTTTAATAAGTGGAAGTTTACCTTCGTCAAACTCAACATCAACAACCGGTCCTAATACCTGAACAATTTTACCTGTATTAATTTCCATATTATTCCAGTTCTCCAAAAGGAGAATAGCTCCTTTCTATAAAATTAATCTGCCTGTAATGCAGAAGCACCACCGACAATTTCGTTTATTTCTTGTGTAATAGCTGCCTGTCTTGCTCTATTGTACAACAACTCAAGGCTCTTGAGCATATCTGTTGCACTATCTGTTGCAGACTTCATAGCTACCATACGAGCATTATGCTCACTTGTATATGAAGAAACGAGAGCAGAATATATAAGACCCTTTACATAGTTAGGTACAAGGTTCTTTAATACTGCCTTTGGAGATGGAGAGAATATAGCAAACTGGTTATATTCTTCCTTGTTTTCTACCTTTTCAAATTTCTTTCTTTCCAGTGGCTAATATTATTATAAATCAGAGGAGTAAATAAAGACATCTACAATAGAAAAGTGGATATTGGCGGATAATGAAGAGTATCCCTAGATTCTATCAAAATCGGATAAAATTTACCTTTTATCTATCTTCTCTTTGTTATATATAAGGAGTAGGTCTAACGAAAATAGGAGATAATATGAAGTTGAAAGCATTAGTAAAACGATATGTATTTGTCATTGTAAACTCGTTGATTGTTACAGCATGCAGTCAGAGTATGGATTGTTCCGTACGAAAGATTAAGTTTGATCAGGGCTGGAAATTCCATCTCGGTCAAATAAAAGATGCAGCAAAAGAGTCTTGTGATGATTCGGAATGGCGAGTGTTAAATCTACCACATGACTGGAGCGCAGAACCTCTTCCCGATTCAGAAGGTTTATCAGTAGGACCCTTTTCTAAGGAAAGTATTGGAGGTTTTGCTACCGGACAAACCGTAGGTGGTGAAGGGTGGTATAGAAAATCATTTATTATTGACCGTAAAGATGCTCACAAGCTTCATTCCCTTTATTTTGAGGGAGTTTATGCGCAGTCCGAAGTGTGGGTGAATGGACAGAAAGTGAAATTCAATGCGTATGGATATTCATCCTTTAAATGTGATATCACTTCGTATTGCCATCCGGCAGGTGAAGTGAACACTATTGCTGTAAAGGTAACGAATGAGGGGAAAAATTCTCGTTGGTATGCCGGTTCAGGCATTTACCGGCATGTATGGTTAATTAAGACCGATCCTGTTCATTTGGATGAATGGGGAGTTGCTGTGCGTACTGTGAAAGTAACAGATGATGAGGCAATATTGGCAATAGAGGTAGATGTGCTGAATGAGAAAACTGAAAGTGCGGAAGCAAATATGGTGATTACTATTATTTCTCCTGATGGTGAGGAAGTAGGTGTGGAAGAGCAATCTGTGAATGTTGATGCAGCTGGTAAACAGACGATTGCTTTTTCTTTGCCGGTGAAACAGGCAAAGTTATGGTCGGTTGATACTCCGCATTTGTATAAAGCGAAGATTTTGCTTAGTTCCGGGCATGAGGTGTTGGATCAAATATCTATTCCTTTTGGTATCCGTACCATTTCTTTCAGTGCGAAAGAAGGATTTAAGTTGAATGATTTGTCTCTGAAACTGAAAGGTGGCTGTGTACATCATGATAATGGTTTGTTGGGAGCTGCTTCGTTGGATAGGGCGGAGATGCGTAAAATAGAATTGTTGAAGGCAAATGGATATAATGCAGTCAGATGTGCTCACAATCCTCCGGCAGAAGCTTTTCTCAGAGCTTGTGATGAGCAGGGTATGTTGGTAATTGATGAGGCTTTTGATCATTGGCAAAAAGAAAAGAATCCTCAAGACTATCATCGTTTCTTCGATGAATGGAACGAAAAAGATATTTCGGCAATGGTGTTAAGAGATCGGAATCATCCGTCTGTCATCATGTGGAGTATCGGAAATGAAATTCAGGAACGTTCGGATGATGCCGGTGTGGAGATTGCTGAAAGATTGAGGAATATAGTGAAGAAGTTGGATCCTTCGCGTCCGGTAACTGCTGCTATCAACGATTATTGGGATAATCCGCAACTGAAGTGGAAGGAAGATGCTGTAAAAGCCATGCAGCATCTGGATGTGGCAGGATACAACTATATGTGGTACGAATATGAGAATGATCATCAGCAAGATCCTTCACGTATTATATATGGTAGTGAGACTGTAGCTCAGGAAGCTGCTGTAAACTGGAATCTGGTGGAAAAGCATCCATATATCATTGGTGATTTTGTATGGACTGCCCTTGATTATTTAGGTGAATCGGGAATAGGTCATACACTGGAACTGAGTAAAGGCGAGAAAAATCCTCAGTTTATGGGGTGGCCCTGGTATAACGCATGGTGTGGAGATATTGATATCTGTGGAGAAAAGAAGCCACAATCTTATTACCGCGATATTGTTTGGAAGGAAAGGGAAATAACAATGGCGGTACAACCTTTGCCGGCTGCCGGGAAAACAGAAGATGTGAGCTATTGGGGGTGGAAGAACGAATCTCTTAGTTGGAATTGGAAAGGGCTGGAAGGCAAACCTGTAAAAGTGAATGTTTATAGTCGTGCGCCTAAGGTAAGACTCTATCTTAATAATGAATTGCTGGGTGAGCAAGAAGTTTCAAAGAAAGATTATACGGCTACGTTTATAGTCAACTATCAGCCGGGTGAATTGAAAGCAGTGGCTATCTATGACAACAGCGAATCTTCATGTGCTATTTTAAGAACCACAGGTGCTCCGGTACAGATACGTTTAATCGCTGATCGCAAAGTGATTAAAGCGGATAGGGATGATCTGGCTTATGTCACTGTTGAATTGATTGATAAAGAGGGTAAGGTAGTACCTGATGCTGATATGAAAGTGACTTTGAGTGCTGTGGGAAATGGTATTATCAGGGGATCTGGGAATGCATGTCCTACAGATATGGAAAGTTTCCGTTCCTTATCACCTAAAACTTTTAAAGGTAAAGCAATGGCTATATTGCAACCGGATGGAAATGCAGGTGAGATAATCTTGAATGTTTCAGCAGAGGGGATGAAAGGAGCATCGATTACAATCAGAACGGTGGATCGGATGTCGGCTAAGCAAGAGGGAAAAGATATCGTGACTCCCGGCAGTATCTGGAAAGATATGGATGGAAATCCGATAAATGCACATGGAGGAGGTATTCTCTACCATGTAGGTACTTATTATTGGTATGGTGAATTTAAAGGTGATTCTACCTATCGCCTGGACTGGGTTAAAACCTGGGAGTGCTGGCGGGCTGAAGCCGGGGGGGTGGCTTGCTATTCATCCAAGAATCTGACAGACTGGAAATTTGAGGGTAAGGTTCTGCCTACGGTAGATGATGATCCGACTTCAGATCTTCACCCTTCGCAAGTGATAGAGCGCCCGAAGGTCATCTATAATGAGAAAACCGGTAAGTTTGTAATGTGGATGCATATTGAAAGTCCTGATTATGAAAAGGCACATGCTGGGGTAGCAATCAGTGACTCACCGACAGGAACCTTCACTTATTTGGGGTCTTTTAAACCGAATGGAGCAGATAGTCGTGATCAGACTATCTTCAAGGATGATGATGGAAAGGCTTATCATATTTGCTCCTCAGAATGGAACAGTACTTTGTATATCAGTTTGCTGACTGATGATTATACAAAACCTTCAGGAACTTATGTCCGGAGATTTATTGGACAATCTCGGGAAGCTCCTGCAGTCTTTAAACGAAACGGTCATTATTATATGCTCTCATCCGGTTGCACCGGTTGGGACCCGAATAAAGCCAAATGGGCCGTATCTGATTCAATGTTGGGAGTTTGGGAACTGAAAGATAACCCCTGTTTGGGGCGTGATGCCGATAAGACATTTTATGCCCAAAGTACCTACGTACTCCCCATTGAAGGGATGCAGGATCAATTTATTGCTATGTTTGACAGGTGGAATAAAACGGATTTAATAAATTCACGATATGTTTGGTTACCGGTTGAGTTCGATGGAGACAGACCACTTATTCGCTGGGCGGATCAGTGGAGTACTCAGACAATGGAAGCGGTTTATTAACCTAATGATAGAATACAAATGAAAAAAATATCCTTTTTATTTATCGGTTTTTGCTTGTTTACGAATTTATCAGCACAGAAAGTTTATAGACTGGATGCTTCGAACGTCATGGAGACACCTTTGTACGGTCATCTGAAAATGGGAAATCCGGGGCCTAAGGAGAGAGCAATAGAAGTTAATAGCCTATATATGACCGTGGGCGGGAAGCCAATTCTACCCGTTATGGGAGAATTGCATTTTTCACGTATCCGTAAGGATTTGTGGGAAGATCGTATCTTGAAAATGAAAGCTTGCGGTATCAATATTATCTCGACTTATTTGTTTTGGAATCATCACGAAGAGATAGAAGGTCAGTTTGAATGGGAGAATGAGAAGGATTTGCGCAGCTTTATTAAGTTATGCCAGAAACATGGGCTGTTTGTAGTTCCGAGACTGGGTCCCTGGTCGCATGGAGAAGCTCGTAATGGTGGGACACCTGATTGGATTTTACAGAAAAAATATCTGAAAGACCGCTCAAATGATGTGGTTTATCAGAATTATGTCAAACGCTATTTTGCTCAAATAGCTAACCGGTTGAAAGGGCTTTACTATAAAGATGGTGGGAATATCATAGGCATCCAGTTGGAAAATGAATATTGGTATGGCAAGGAGGGTGAACCACATATCCAATGGTTGAAAGATACGGCTTTGGAAAATGGTATTGATGTTCCGATGTATACGGTTACTGGATGGGGAGACGGTTCTGTTCCTCCTTTTGAAGTGATCCCTTTATGGGGAGGATATGCAGATGCTCCATGGGTGGAACATGTGGGAAAAGAATACCAGCCGGGAAACTTCTTGTTTGACTCGTTTCGTGATAATGAGAATATAGGTAATGATCAAATAAAGCGGCAAGATGTGTATATGACATATGAAAAATACCCCTTCTTTACTTGTGAAATGGGAGTGGGTGTGCAAAATACCTATCACAGGCGACTCAGCATCGATCCTTTAGACGGGTTGGGCATGATGATAGCCAAACTTGGTTCAGGGTCTAATCTGCTGGGATATTATATTTTTGCCGGTGCCACTCAGTTTACGGGTAAACTATGGTCTACTGAGGAAGAACAATTGAAAACAGGGTATTGGAGTCGGTTACCAGTGAAGTCTTATGATTTTCAGGCTGCTATTCGTGAATCAGGAGAAATAGCAGAATCTTATAAGAAGGTGAAAAAACTGCATTACTTTGTCAATGAGTTTGAGAAAGACCTAGCTCCCATGATGCCTGTTATCCCGAAATGGGAAGAAGATGGGTTACAGGTGTCTGTACGCTCTAATAATGAAACTGGCTATATGTTTGGAATCAATTATTCCCGTTACCATCCGAAGAAGGCACAGAAGAGTGTGAAGTTTGAGGTGAAACTGAAAGATAAAATGCTTCGTTTTCCTCAGAAAAGTGTTGAAATGCAGGATAGTACGGTCTTTATCTGGCCCTTGAATGTGGAACTTGATGCTATGCGCTTGAATTATGCTACGGCACAATTAATGGGAAGCGTTGATAATTGTTATCTGTTTTTCCAGAACAGGCAAATTCCCGTGGAGCTATCTTTTGATAAATCGACTGTGAAAGGAGTGAAGGCAAGTCGGGCTAAGATACAGGAGGAAAGTGATAGTTGGATTGTTAACGGACTGAATCCGGGAAAAGATTGTGTACTTAAGGTACAATTGCAGAATGGAGAAGAAAAGTATGTTGTTATTCTGACAGAAAAAGAGGCTGATAACTGCTGGTTATTGGAACAAGATGGAAAGAAGGTATGCTATATTTCTGATGCGGATTTATACAGTTCATTTGGAGATGTTTATATTTTCTCTACTGATAAGAAGGCTGCTTATTATAAGTTGAAGACGGGTATGAATCCGCGATTTGAACAGAAAGCGGTTATTTTCAATCAGCCGCAAATGGATATTCGTATTCAGTCTAAGGGCATCCTGGAAGAGGCTAAATGGTTGGAAACAGCAAACTTTCATGGGATTGAACCTTATCAGCAGCGTTATCGCCGTTTCTTCTTTAAGGAATTCAACCTAGATAATCCTTCGACGATCAAGAAAGTCACTTTGTTTATGTATCCGGAGTCGAAATGTATACTCAATCTGAATGATACTTGGGTAAATCAGGAAATAAAACCAAACCAGTTAAATGAAATAGACCTTACAGGATATGCCAGGAAAGGTGTCAATCTATTGTTTGCAAGTTTCCCATTTGTTGAGGGGAAGAAGCTATTTGCTGCACGTGTTATTGTGGAATACTATAATTATGACAGGATTGAATTTAGTACCGACTCTTCCTGGCTGTCGACGGACTATTACTCCAATCCTTCACTTACACGGGAATTTCCACAACCGATGATGCCGATGGTGGTGGATAAACCGGGATATGCCGACGGTATTGCTCATAATACATTCAAAGAGTGGAGGCTACAAGTGCCGACAGATGCATTGGAGAATTTGAATAACATCTATATGCGTATCAACTATTCCGGTGATAAGGCGGAAATCTATAACGGATATATGCTTTCAGATGATGATTATAACAGTCATGCCACCTGGACGGTAGGTTTAAACCGGCAGGAACATTCTGTAGAGGGGAAAGAGTTGACGCTTGTGATTTATAAACTGGATAAAGACGAGAAAATCTTTTTTGACTTACCGGCAAACGGGACTGATGAGCAAGCTGATGTGAAAAAGGTTGAATTTGATTTTGAATGTTTACAAAAGATAGACTGATAAAATGAAACGACTCAATATTATCTTGTTTCTCCTGGCTTTGGCTGTTTTAACAGTTGAGGCAAAGGATTTGAAGGTTGCCGATATTTTCGGCGATAATATGGTGCTACAGCAAAAGACGGTCACACCGATATGGGGATGGGCAGATGCCGGGACGACAGTCACAGTGACTTCATCATGGAACGACAAGAGTTATTCCACCAAAGCAGGGAGAGATGGTACGTGGAGAATTATGCTTCATACACCGGAAGCAGGAGGTCCCTATGTATTAACCATAACGGGAGACAATACTCTAATTTTCAGTGATATATATGTGGGGGAAGTTTGGCTAGCAAGTGGGCAATCAAATATGGCTATGCAGCTGAAAGAATGTTATGAATCTACCAAAGCTATTCTGACTTCTCAAAAAAGCAATATTCGTTTTATAAATGTGCCTCCACTTGGCAGTTATAAACCACTTACGGATATAAAAGCAGATTGGGTGGTGGCTGCTCCGGAAAATGTAGGAGATTGTAGTGCGGTTGCATGGTATTTTGCTCATTTTATTCAGGAGAATCTTGGGGTTCCGGTTGGTATTATTAATGCAAGCTTTGGTGGTTCCGTTGTTGAAACCTGGATGAGTCGTGAAACTTGTCAGACACTGGGTGATATTTCAGTTCCGGAAGTGACGGTAAGTTATGTTGATGTATTGATATTTGATGATACGGATAATAAAAGCTT
>ENA-UEOR01001969-UEOR01001969.1-human-gut-metagenome-genome-assembly--contig:-NODE-1969-length-11661-cov-5.252158_pt1 | contig 11661 bp, 8 predicted proteins | sample MGYA00242887_ERZ507890 | MGnify/ENA primary metagenome ERZ507890 (study PRJEB26167, sample SAMN06115431) | human gut metagenome | host: Homo sapiens | place: China:Guizhou | collected 2014-10-21...
TGAACACGGTCGCTTGGCTCTATATCTTTTTGCCATGTACGATCCTGGGAGGTCTGTATCTGACCATCCGCAACCGCGGTATTCAGTTCACCAAATTTGGCTACACGATGAAAAACACGCTGGGCAAGATGTTCCAGAAGCAGGAGGCCGGCTCAGGCGCAGTCACGCCGGTGCAGGCGGTGACAACGGCGCTGGCCGCTACGGTCGGCACGGGCAACATCGTCGGCACGTCGCAGGCCATCGCTCTCGGCGGCTATGGCGCAGTGTTCTGGCTGTGGCTGGCGGCGCTGCTCGGTATGATGATCAAATATTCCGAAGTTGTGCTGTCCATCCGCTTCCGTGAGCGCGATGCGAAGGGCGACTGGGTTGGCGGCCCGATGTACTACGTGAAAAACGGCCTCGGCAAGGGCTGGCAGTAGGTCGGAATTCTGTTCGCGGTCTTCGCGGCGATCGCCTGCTTCGGCATCGGCAACATGTCGCAGGTCAACTCCATCGTTGGTTCACTCAACAACGCAATCGACGCCTTTATCCCTGCCGCTGAAGGTGAGCGCAACCTGCTGAACCTCATCTTCGGCATTGCGATCGCGGCGCTCGTCGCGCTGATCCTCTTCGGCGGCATCAAGCGCATCGGTGCGGTCGCGGAAAAGCTCATTCCGTTCATGAGCGTGCTCTACATCGTCTTTGCGATCGTCGTGGTCTTTGCCCACGCAGGCAACATCGGCCCGGCCTTCGCCAAGATCTTTTCGTGTGCATTCACGCCCGGTGCTGTCGGCGGTGCGGCGGCAGGCATTGCGCTGAAGCAGACCATTATCTGGGGCCTGCGCCGGAGCGCATTCTCCAACGAGGCCGGCCTCGGCTCGGCGGCCATCGCCCACGCGGCGGCGGACACGAAGGGGCCGGTTCAGCAGGGCCTTTATGGCATCTTCGAGGTCTTTGCCGATACCATCGTCATCTGCACCCTGACCGCCATGGTCATCCTGTGCAGCGGCGTGCCGGTGGGCTATGGCAGTGCGGCAGGCGCAGAACTGACCATCTCCGGCTTTACGGCCACCTACGGCGGCTGGTCGTCCATCTTTACGGCGGTGGCGCTCTGCAGCTTTGCATTCTCCACCATCATCGGCTGGGGTCTCTACGGCTCCCGGTGCATCGAGTTCCTGTTCCACACCGACAAGGTGGTCGGCCCCTTCCTCGTGGTCTACTCCTTCGTGTCCATTCTGGGCGCGACGGTCGATCTGGGCCTGCTGTGGAGCATCGCCGACACCTTCAACGGACTGATGAGCATTCCGAACCTCATGGCCCTGCTCCTGCTGTCCGGCACGGTGGCAAAGCTCACGAAGGAGTTCTTCGCGGGCGAGGGCGCAGGAAAGTAAAGAATCATTCAAAGCGCCCTCCGGCCCGCGCCGGAGGGCGCTTTGCTGTCAACAAACCTCTGGTTTTGTCTACTTTCTCTGCAAAAACTCAAAAAAGTATAAAAATTTCATGGAAATTACAAGAAAATGATATTGAACAAATTTTAACAAAGTGGTAAAGTAAAAGCAAAGAGAGTCGTGCCCGCCGCCCGGCGGGGCGCAAAATCAGGAGGTTTTACCAATGGCTGATCGTATCGTTCTGAATACTATTTCTTATCATGGCCACGGCGCTATCGAGAATATCGTTCCCGAGCTGACCGCCCGCGGCTACAAGAAGGCTTTCGTCTGCTCTGACCCCGACCTTCTCAAGTTCGGCGTCACCAAGAAGGTCACCGACCTGCTGGACGCTGCAGGCTTCGCCTACACCGTCTACAGCGAGATCAAGCCCAACCCCACCATCGCCAATGTGCAGGACGGCGTGGCCGCTTTCAAGGCCGCAGAGGCTGACTGCATCGTGACCATCGGCGGCGGCTCTTCCATGGACACTGCAAAGGCCATCGGCATCATCATCAACAATCCCGAGTTCGCCGATGTGCGCTCTCTGGAAGGTGTCGCTCCCACCAAGAAGCACGCCGTCTTTACCATCGCTGTCCCCACCACCGCCGGTACTGCCGCTGAAGTCACCATCAACTACGTCATCACCGATGTCGAGAAGAAGCGCAAGTTCGTCTGCGTTGATACCAACGACATCCCCGAGATCGCTGTGGTTGACCCCGATATGATGGCCTCCATGCCCAAGGGCCTGACCGCCGCCACCGGTATGGACGCTCTGACCCACGCCATCGAGGGCTACATCACCAAGGGCCACTGCACCATCTCCGATATGTTCCATCTGGAAGCCATCAAGCTCATCAGTGAGAACCTGCGCGGCGCTGTCCAGAACACTCCGGAAGGCCGTGAGGGCATGGCTCTGGGCCAGTACATCGCCGGCATGGGCTTCTCCAACGTGGGTCTGGGCATCGTCCACTCCATGGCACACGGCCTGTCCGCTCTGTATGACACTCCCCACGGCGTGGCCTGCGCTATCCTGCTGCCCGTCGGTCTGGAGTACAACAAGACCGTCGCCGGTGAGCGCTATCGTGCCGTCGGCAAGGCTATGGGCGTGAAGGGCATCGACGAGATGAACGACGCACAGGCCGCAGATGCCACCATCGCCGCTGTCAAGCAGCTGAGCGCTGACGTGGGCATCCCCGCAAACCTGAACGGCATCCTGAAGGAAGAGGACATCCAGTTCCTCGCCGAGTCCGCTTATGCGGACGCCTGCCGTCCCGGCAACCCCCGCGACACCAGCGTGGAGGAGATCGTGGAGCTGTACAAGAGCCAGCTGTAAGCTGAGTCGGAGCGATTTACCCTTATAAAAAATACAGGCCGCTGTAAAATAACCTCTCAGTCTCGCATTCGCTCGACAGCTCCCCTACCGAGGGGAGCCTCTGGCGAAAAGGCAAGGCTATCCGTCATGCCAAAGCCTCCCCTCGCTAGGGGAGGTGGCAGCGCGTTAGCGCTGACGGAGAGGTTTCTTACAGCGGCTTTTTTGCGTAAAAATCCCGTCTCCCTCTTGCGGACGCGGCCAAAACTGCATACAATAGCCCTATAACCGTTTATATGGGAAAGGAAACACGCAATGGAGCTGAATTTTTATACCCTCTGCGTCATCTATCTGGTCTACTCGTTCCTCGGCTGGGTAGCCGAGACGGTGGTGGCGACCATCAAGGGCCGCGCTTTCGTCAACCGCGGCGTGGCGTCCGGCCCGTTCTGCTTCGTCTACGGCACGGCGGCTGTGCTGATGGCGGTGGGCTTTGCCGACCTGCGCTCGACGCCGGTGGCCCTCTTCCTCGGCTGTGCGGCCAACGCCACCGTGGTGGAGTGGGTGACGGCCAAGCTGCTCGAGAGGATGCACCGCCGCCGCTGGTGGGACTACTCAGACAAAAAGTTCAATCTGGACGGCTACGTCTGCCTGCAATACTCGGTGCTCTGGGGCCTGCTGGGCATGGCAAGCGTGCTGTGGGGCAACGTCCTGCTGCTGCGGCTCTGCGCCCTGCTGCCGGGCTGGCTGCTGCATGTCGGCGTCTGGGTGGCGATGACGCTGGCCGTCCTCGACCAGCTGGGCGCAGCGCTGGCCGTCAACCGGTACGCCGCCAGCCATCCGAGGCTGGAACAGCTCAACCTCGAGCTGGAAAAGCACTCGGACAAGCTGCGCCAGCGGCTCATCGCCCATGTGGAAAAGCGTATCCAGCGGGCTTACCCGACCATCGTCCAGCCCGAGCCGACTGCTCAGAAAGAAAAGGCTCTGAGCTTCGGCGACCTCGTCTGGCTCTTTGTCATCGGGGCTTTCCTCGGCGACGTGGTAGAGACGCTGTTCTGCCGGGTGACGGCGGGCGTCTGGATGAGCCGCTCGAGCCTCGTGTGGGGACCCTTCAGCGTGGTGTGGGGGCTGGCGCTGGTCATGGCGGCGGTCCTGCTGCGGGGCAGCGAGGAGCGGAGCGACCGCTCCATTTTCCTGTTCGGCTTCGTGATGGGCGGCGCATATGAGTATATCTGCAGCGCCGTGGGTGAGCTGCTGTTCGGCGTCATCTTCTGGGACTACAGCGGCTTCAAGTTCAATCTGGGAGGCCGTGTCAATCTGCTCTACTGCTTTTTCTGGGGCATCGCGGCGGTGGTCTGGATCCGGTACGGCTACCCCCTCGTCGCAAAGCTGATGGCAAACCTGAAAAAGCACATCCTGCCCTGGATGACCGTGGTGCTGACGGTGTTCATGGCCGTGAACATGGGGCTTTCGGCACTGGCGCTGGCCCGGTACGACGCCCGCACCAGCGGCCTTGCCCCGGCGAACCAGCTGGACGTCTTCCTCGACGAACATTTTGACAACGCCCGGATGGAGCGGGTGTACCCCAACGCCAAAAAAACCGGCTGACCCGGCAGCCAGAAACGCAAAAAAGCACTGCACCCGCCCGCTTTTGGGGAGTGCAGTGCTTTTGGTTTGTTCAGCCCTTACTGAGCGGCAAAGACCTTTACCTCGTCCTTGTCCATGAAGGCGGCACCGGCAAAGCCTGCTGCTTCCAGCTGGCCCAGCTGCTTGCCGAGCTTCTTGCCCTGAGGCAGGACGGTGACATTGTAGGTATCGCGCAGGGCAGCGGCCTTGCTCAGGACGGCGGTGAAGTCAGCGTCCTTACCGTAGAGCAGTGCGATCTTCTGCTTTGCGCCAGGGATCTGATAACCCTGCTCGAGCAGGATGCCGCAGACGCGCTCGAAGCCGATGGAGAAGCCGACTGCCGGCACCTGAGTGCCGAGGAACTTGCCCACCATGTTGTCATAGCGGCCGCCGCCGGCGACTGCGCCGCTGAACTGCGGGCAGGTGATTTCGAAGACCATGCCGGTGTAGTAGCCCTGACCGCGCACGAGGCTGGGGCAGTAGGCCACCTGATAGCGGCCTGCGGCCATGGCGTTGGTAGTAGCGAGGACGTACTTGAGGTCGTCGGCGATGGCGGGGTCTGCGCAGCGGGCGGCCACGGCGTCCAGCGTCACCTCGCCGGCGGCGATGAAGTCGGCCAGTGCGTTGACCGCACTCTCGGGCAGCTGCTTCTCGAGAAGCTCGGCCTTCACACCGTCAGCACCGATCTTATCCATCTTGTCGAAGGTGATGCAGACGGAATCCAGCGTGTCAGCGGCAAAGCCCATGCTCTCCAGCATCCCGCGCAGGATGCGGCGGTCGTTGATGTTGACGGTGAAGCCGGTAAAGCCGATGTTCAGCAGCGCGCGGGTGGTCACGTCGATCAGCTCCACCTCGGCGTTAGGGGAAGCGTCGCCCAGAATGTCGATATCGCACTGCACGAACTCGCGCAGACGGCCCTTCTGCGGGCGCTCGGCGCGGAACACCCGGTCGGTCTGGATGACCTTGAAGGGGTTGGGCAGCTTATCCTTATTAGCGGCGTAGTAGCGGCTCAGCGGCAGGGTAAGGTCGTAGCGCAGACCCATGTCGGACAGCTGCTTGGGGTCGCCGGTGTTCAGGGCGGCGGTCAGCTTGTCGCCGCGCTTGAGCACCTTGAAGATCAGGTTCAGGTTGTCGCCGCCCTCGGATTTGTCCAGATTTTCCATATCCTCCAGCATGGGGGTGGAGATGCGCTCAAAGCCGGCAGAGCGGTAGGTCTCCAGAATTTTGCCCTGAATGTAGTCGCGCAGGGTCTGTTCAGCGGGCAGCAGGTCCCGCATACCCTTCAAAGCCTGTGTTTTCATAACAGTAATTCCTCTCTATCTGTAAATTGTACCCGCCCTCGATGCCTGAAAAGGGGCGGGAGCGTTTTTAACTCAGTACTTTACCATTATAAAGGATAATGCCGGATTGTCAATCCAAATGGGCACACTATCGCAAATTGCACAAATCTTTGAGGTGAAGGTATGAAACAGCAGTTTGCAGCAAAACACCCGTGGACCATTCTGGCTGCGGGGGCAGCCATTCAGGTGCTTACCGGCTTACCGGCGGCTTGGGGCGTTTTTCAGCAGCCGGTCATGGAGGAATACGGCCTTTCTGAGCAGGGGGCGGGTTACGCCTTTGCCCTGCTCATTGCCTCCTTTGGGGTGGGGTGTGTGCTGGGCGGTTTTTTGCAGGACAAAAAGGGGCCGCGCTGCGCGGCGTTGTGGGGCACAGCCCTGCTCTGCGGCGGCTTTTTTGCAGCGGCCTTTCTGCCGGGCTGGGCAGGGTGGGGGTTCTTTCTGGCCTTCAGCATCCCGGCGGGGCTGGGCACAGCCTTTTTGTACCCCTCTATCCAGTCCTGCGCCCAAAAGTGGTACGCGGGGCGCAAGGGGCTGGCGACCGGGGTCATCGGCGGTGCGGTCTTGATGCTGGTTGACTTATGGACGGTGGATAAACGGTATTTGAACGATAGTAACTTTATCCGCCAGAAACCTACAGAGGTATATAAAGAGACGGTAGCCGATCAAGAAATCATGAAGGATAAGGACCTTTCTTATCGTGTCTTGAATTTGAATAATCCTTTCTTGGAGACAACGACCTCGTACTATCACCATTCCGTCGGTGGTTATTATGCGGCGAAGCTGAGACGGTACCAAGAACTGATCGACCACCGTCTGCAAGGAGAGCTTAACTCGGTTATCGGGGCTTTCCAGAAAGCGCAGACCGCGGAGGATTTGATGGGGGCGTTCGCTGCTTGCCCGTCCTTGAATATGCTCAATACACGTTATATTATCTATAATCCGGAGCAACCGCCTTTGAGAAATCCGTTCGCTTTCGGCAACGCTTGGTTTGTGGATAAAGTGGAGGTCGTGGAGAATGCGGATGCGGAAATAGCGGCGTTGAATACGATTAATCCGTTAACGACGGCGGTTGTCGATAAACGTTTCGCCAATGAGGTGAAAGGTTTCACGCCTCAATTGGACTCTACCGCTACGATAACATTGGATAGTTATCGCCCTAATAAGTTAGTTTATACGACGAAGACTAATTCTGAGCAATTAGCAGTATTCTCTGAGATCTATTATCAACCGGGATGGGAGGCTACGATTGATGGGAAGCCCGCTCCGCATTTCCGGGCGGATTGGATATTAAGGGCTATGTTAGTTCCTGCGGGAGAGCATCAGATCGTATTTGAGTTTAGACCGCAAGGTTATATTACGGCGGCTTATATTACTTCTTTCAGTTCGTTGATTATCTTGTTGTTATTGATTGGTGCGGTAGGATATTCGATTTGGAAAGCTAGAAAGCAAAAAGAGATATAAATTCCGGTTGGTTGTAGATACGGGGCACGCCCCGTCTCTACAACTAGATGAAACCGCTATTGATAAAATCGAGCAGTTTTCTCGTTAGGGTTTCCCACGAGAGGGCTGCTTTTTCTTTGGATATGTTCGCAGGGATGGTGGCTTGCTGTGAGGGGGTGAAAAGTTCCTCGATACCTTGGGCGAGGGCCGTCGCGGATATCTCAGGCACTACGATGCCTGTACCCGGCTTTTCGATGCTGTTCTTGAAATCGCCTACGGGAGTACTTAACATAGGTAAATCGTAATTGTAGGCTACGGATACGACACCACTTTGAGTGGCGGAGCGATAGGGGAGTACTAAGGCATCCGCCGCTGAGAAATAAATGGGGATTTCCTCGTCGCTGATATATTCACAGTGGACGAATATACGTTCTTTTGCCGGAGATGCATCGATCAGAGCCTGATACTTCTCGAAACTACCGTAACATTCGCCGGCTATAATGAGATGGTAATCCTCGTTAAGCTGTCCCATCGCTTCTATCAGCAGATCTAATCCTTTATAATCCCGTATCAGTCCAAAGAATAGAAGATTCTTTTTGGACGGATGGATTCTTAATTTCCGGCACGCCTCGTTCTTGTTGATCTTACTCCCGAAATGATTGTAAAGCGGGTGTGGGTTCTGGATATATTTAGCGCCCGGGTAAAGTTTCCGCAAATCATACCGCACGTTATCGCTCATCACGATAAAGCCATGGCATTGCTTGAAAAGTAACGAAGCTAAAGGCTTGTCGAAGAAACGCGGCTCATGGGGAATCGCGTTGTGGATAAGGGTGATTACCTTACAATGCTTTTTCATCCGGTTCGCTACGTGGGCGTATCCGGGAACGAAAAAGGACATCCAGTAAGAGATAATCAGTACGTCCGGCGCATAGGAACGAATGGCGTTTACGGTACTGAAATAACTAACCGGGTTGACGCTATCTAATACTCGCACGCTCTCGATTTCGATCGCACGGTCTCCCGCTTCTACGTATTGAGTCTTGCCGGGAAATAAGATATCCGGATAAAGACGTTTGAAGTTGAAAGCCTTTACTTCATGACCTTCTTTTACTAATTCCGTATAGAGCATCCCGCTGAATTGGGCGATACCGCCACGATAGGGATAAATGGGGGAGAGAATAGCGAAACGCATGGTAATTGAAAATTAAGAATTGAAAATTGAAAATTAAGAATCGAGAACTATAGGAGCTGCCCTCCCTTCATTATCAATTCTCAACTTTCAATCTTCAATTAATTAGTATCTGTAATGATCAGCCTTGTACGGTCCTTCTACCGGTACGCCGATATAATCAGCTTGTTTTTGCGTCAGGTGGGATAGTTTTACGCCGATGCGTTCCAAGTGCAGGCGGGCAACTTCCTCATCCAAACGTTTCGGCAAACGATATACGCCTACCTCATAGGCCATTTGCCATAAATCCATCTGGGCAAGAACTTGGTTCGTAAATGAGTTGCTCATTACGAATGACGGATGTCCCGTGGCGCAACCCAGATTTACTAAGCGGCCTTCTGCCAGCAGGAAGATAGAGTTTCCGTTCGGGAACGTATATTTGTCTACTTGCGGCTTGATATTCGTGTGTTTGATATTCGGATAGTTGACAAGCTTGTCCACTTGGATCTCGTTGTCGAAATGACCGATATTACATACGATCGATTGGTCTTTCATCTGTGTCATATGCTCGATCGTGATGATATCGCAGTTTCCGGTGGTCGTAACGAAGATGTTACCCTCTTTCACGGCCTCTTCCATGGTCGTAACCTCGAAACCTTCCATAGCGGCTTGCAAGGCGCAGATCGGATCGATCTCAGTCACGAGTACACGAGCCCCGTAAGAGCGCATGGAGTGAGAGCAGCCTTTACCTACGTCACCGTATCCGGCCACGACTACCACCTTGCCGGCGATCATCACGTCCGTAGCCCGCTTGATGCCGTCCGCCAAAGACTCACGGCATCCGTATAAGTTATCGAACTTGGATTTCGTCACGGAGTCATTAACATTGATAGCCGGAACCAGCAACTCACCTTTCTCCATCATCTGATACAGACGGTGAACGCCGGTGGTCGTCTCTTCCGACACACCTTTCATCTCGGCTACCGTACGGTGCCAACGGCTGTTATCTTCTTGAAGGATACGATTTAATGTATCTAGAATAACCTGTTCCTCATGATTCCCGCCTTTGCGGTTGATGGTCTCCGCATCGTTCTCCGCACGATAGCCCATGTGAATCAGCAAGGAAGCGTCACCTCCATCGTCAACAATCATGTGAGGGCCTTTACCTTCCGGGAAACGAAGCGCCATGTCCGTACACCACCAATACTCCTCCAGCGTCTCGCCTTTCCAAGCGAATACCGGTACGCCGTCCGCCGCGATAGCGGCTGCCGCATGGTCCTGTGTGGAGAAGATGTTACAGCTAGCCCAGCGAACGTCCGCTCCCAACGCAACTAATGTTTCGATTAACACTGCCGTCTGAATAGTCATATGCAGTGAGCCGGTGATACGTGCGCCTTTCAAGGGTTTCTGATCGGCGTATTTCTGGCGTAGCGCCATTAATCCCGGCATTTCGTGTTCGGCGATCTCGATCTCTTTGCGACCGAATTCAGCCAAACTCATATCTGCCACTTTATAAGGCAGATTAGTTGGAAATAATTGTGACATAAATTAATACTATAAATGGTTGAGACGCGAAGGTACGAAAAAGCGTTGATAGTAGGTGTTCTTTATCTATGAATTTCCATCTAGGGCAGAGGCTTGCTGAGGGGTACGGTGGGTTCGTTACTGCAACCCGCATTGCAGTAACACTGCAACGCCGTTGCAGTATTGGGTTCTCTGTAGTTTTGCGATTTAATGAATACTGAAGGCTCCATCTACCAATAGCGCATGGCCATCTACGAAGCTCGCTTGCGGACTGCATAGCCAAAGTACGGCGTTGGCGATCTCTTCCGGCTTACCGAGCCGCCCTGCGGGAATGTCGCGCACCAGCTCCTTCTCCAAGGAAGGGTCACGCCGCATTAAGTCTTCCGCCATCGGCGTACGGATAACGTCCGGACATACGGCATTGATGCGGATGTTCTTTGCCGCATAGTCGATAGCGGCGGTACGTGTCAGTCCGATAACGGCATGCTTACAGGCTATGTAGGCCGCTTGCCCCGGAAATCCCGTGACTCCGCCTTGCGATGAGGTGTTGACGATGGCGCCGCCGCCTTGTTTCAGCATTTGCAGGATCTCATAACGCATGCAGTTCCAGACACCTTTCAAATCCACAGCCACGGTACGGTCGAATTCATCGTCGGTGATTTCCGCCATTGGGCGTTGCGGTGTTTGTATGCCTGCGTTGTTAAGAGCCGCATCCAGTCTTCCGTAGGTAGCTACGGTCCAGTCGATCATCTCCTTTACGGCTTGCGTGTTTGATACGTCGCACCGATACGCTACGGCCTTATGTCCCTCGGCTACTAATTTCTCTACCTGTTCTCCCGGCTCACGGATGTCTGCCAATACGGTTATGTATCCAGCCTTGGCGAAGGCTTCAGCGCAAGCGAGTCCGATACCCATCGCTGAACCGGTTACTAAAGCTACTTTCTCTTCCATTGTCTTTGTCATGATCATTTGATTTACATTTTGTTATTATTTATGTCGCGAAGATAAGGAGGGAGTGGTATAGAGGCTTTGTTATGTGGTTCAAATAGCTTTGTTGTGTGGCCCATTATAAATATTATATATCCTCGGTTGGCGGTACGCCATACGCTATCTTATAGATTTTCGAGAAATGGGAAAGGTTCTTGAAGCCTACCTCGAAACAAATCTCCGAGACCTTACGCCCCCCTTTACGTATCAGCCCATGTGCGGCTTCAAGGCGGCGTCGGATGAGCCATTCCCGGGGCGAGAGAGCGCTACATTTCTTGAAATCACGTTTAAATGTGGAGAGACTGCGTCCCGTATAGTTGGCGATTTCTTCCATGGAAATATCGTTCATATAATTCCGCTCCATGAATTCCAGTATGTCTATCTTCCATGGATCGGTAAAATCGAAGATAGAGGCATATAGATTCTTGTCGGTATGGAGCAACACATAAACGCCCTCGATCATTTTTAGTTGCAGCAATTCGTCTGTCGGTTGGATCTTGGAATTGAAATAAGGGGTCATCGACTCAAACAAGCTTACGATATCGGGACGGTTGGACGGTAGCTTGTAAAGGCTTACCTGATCTCGCTTGGCGTCTTTAGGGAGAGTATTTCGATCTAATTTGCTGTAAAAGTCGCGTAGGAACTTCATGGTGAACATCAAGAAGATCGCCTTGAACTGCTCGCCATTCCATGCTTGTTTCGTCATCTGCACACTGAAGTCCTTGCGGATGAAAGCGCATTCTCCTTTATGTAACCGGGTGATTTGGCCTTTCTCGTCGATTACCATCTCTCCGGTGGTTTCGAAACTTACCGTGTGTTTCAGTCCACTGTCGGCCGCGATCGTTGCGGATAATGCTTCCTGGG
>ENA-UEOR01001975-UEOR01001975.1-human-gut-metagenome-genome-assembly--contig:-NODE-1975-length-11639-cov-7.826414_pt1 | contig 11639 bp, 10 predicted proteins | sample MGYA00242887_ERZ507890 | MGnify/ENA primary metagenome ERZ507890 (study PRJEB26167, sample SAMN06115431) | human gut metagenome | host: Homo sapiens | place: China:Guizhou | collected 2014-10-21...
CGAACAACAGAATAGTAAAATAATCGGCAAAACTGAAATGTAAATTCCTAAATTTGCTCCGGTAACACGAATAAACATATTGAGCAGATTGCCAAAATGCACTCCTGGAAATCCAGCAATAACATTGATTACTAATGCTAGCACGCATCCTATAAAGCTAAAGCAGATTGTCAACAACAATAGGACAAGTAGTTTTCCTGAAAGTAACTGTTTATATGAAATAGGAATTGTTGATATATTCTTCATCGTATCGTCTGTATATTCCCTTGTTATAATATAACCTGCTATCAGTGCAATGATAATCGGAAAAAACAAGGTACAGTTACTAATCATAACTTGCTGCATAAAATAGTCAAATGTCCATGTCTGTCCACCGTTGGCTGTGGAATAAAACAGTGACAGCAGCGGCGAAAGCACTGTCATAATAATTCCGGCTTTTATTACAGAATAGCGTTTTAGTTTTAAAAATTCCGTTTTTATTATCTTTCCCATATCATTTACCTCGTCCATTTTTTATAAAAGCGAATGATCAACCACAACGAAAGTATAACAGTAATTGCCAGAATAAAAATTGTATGGAAGGTGGTTGGTACAATCGCATAGGCTTCCGGCAAAAGATTGTCTTTTTGCAAATGATCCATCATTAAGCCGCTTGTCCAGTTCATAACACATATAACTGGGAAAGAATTTAAGAAAGTAATTTTTGCAGCACTTATAGATGTTCCAATCGTCCCCAGTATGCCCCAGTTAAAAATAGAATAAAAAAACGCAAGCAGGATAGAAAGCAAAAAACTTTTGTTAAAACAAATAATTAAAAATACAATCGGCAAAGAAGCTGCTACGATAAGAACTCCAAAAATAAGGCTCATAAATATCTTATAAGTCATACCATAAACCATTCCTACATGAAACAGTTTACAAAACAACGCAACAGATAATGTGCTTGTCAGACAAAACGCAATGCTAAAAATAAAGAGCATAGAAATTTTTGCCATAATGAGTTGTGTATTTGTAACAGGAATTGTTCTAAGGTTTTTGGAAGTATCGCAATCTCTTTCTATAAAAAACAAAATAGCGGCAATGATACCAATTAGACATGGAAGCAAAAAAACCAATCCATATCCCAACATCATTGTATAAACATAATCAAATCGGGTTTGAAGATAATGTTCCGTTGTATCTGCACCTGTTCCCGCCTTTGCCATATATGCCAAAATCAACGGAAAAAATAACGATAATGACATCAGTGCGTATAATAATCTTTTTCGCTTTAATTTCCAAAATTCGCATTTGATCAGTTTAAGCAATTCCCTCGCCTCCCGTCACACGCTTGAAGTAATCTTCAAGACTTTCTTCACAAGTATGCGCCTCCGATACCTCCAATCCATTTTCAACAAAGGCAGTTACAATTTTCCCCACAGGTAGATCAAGGTTGTGCAGGCGCAGATTGTGGTCATCCTGTATAGAGAAATGGTTTTCACGGAAATTGCGTTCCAAAATTCTTGCCGCCTGTGCAGTATCAGAGAGCGTAAACCGGATATGCTTACTGCTTTTTTGCTCCAGCTCAGCAAGACTTTCTTCTTCCAGCAATGCACCGTGGTCGATAATTCCAATATCGTCAGCCAGCAAGGAAATCTCCGAAAGAATGTGACTGGAAATCAAAATCGTTTTTCCCTTTGCGTCGCAAAGCTCCCGAATAAAGGAGCGTACCTCCGCAATACCGATGGGATCAAGACCGTTGATCGGCTCATCCAAAATCAAAAGTTCTGGATCGTGCATAACGGCAAGGGCGATGGCAAGCCGCTGCTTCATACCAAGAGAATACTGTGAAAAGAGCTTTTTATCTTTGTAGGGCAGTCCTACCAAATCCAGAGCGTCTTTGATGGCATGATTGTTTGGTACGCCCCGCAGAGTAGCAAAGATACGCAAGTTCTCTGTGCCGGTCAGATTTGGATAAAAACCGGGGGACTCAATCAAGCTGCCGAATATAACGGAGGATATGGTTAACCGTTTGGTGGATGGCATTTTCGAGGAATGGAAGTCTACGGCCGTGTATGTGAATGCCGGTTGGAATTATGGAGACAAATATTTCTTGCAAGGTACGGTGACGGGCGAGACCTCCACTCGTTTCGGTAAAAATGCCCACGGGGGTGTGAAACTGGGAGATTATGTATGGGGCATATTCCCCTCTTTGCAGGCTGCTTGGGTGGTTTCGGCCGAGCCTTTCTTCCGGAACGTAAAGGGTATAGACTATTTGAAAGTGAATGTCGGTGTGGATCAGTCGGGTAACGATAATATCGACTGTTTTGCCTCCCGTACTTATTTTGCTTCCGAGGCTTTCCTGAATCAGACTTCGGGTTTGGCATTGGCCAACATCGGTAACGACCAGTTGAAATGGGAGACGGTGACCCGGCTCTCTTTGGGTATGGACATGTCTTTGTGGCAGAACCGTTTGAATTTGAGTTTCAATTATTACAAGTCTTTCGTCGACCACATGTTGACATTGAAGACGTTAGGCGGAGTGAGCGGTTTACGGAACTATTGGAGCAACGACGGTAAGATGGAAAACCAGGGCTTCGACATTTCCGTCACGGCCAAGGTTCTGGCGCTGAAAGATTTTTCATGGGAAATATCTGCGGGATTGGGGCATTATAAGAACGAGGTGACAGCTCTTCCGGACGGAGACAAACCGGTTTATACTTCCTTGTACGGCGGAGAGGTCGTGACGCAGGTCGGTGGTCCGGTGGGATTGTTTTACGGTTACAAGACACAAGGAGTCTTCTCTACTTCGGAAGATGCCGCGTTTGCAGGCTTGCGGGACGGGCGTGCCGACGGGGACGTTTTCCGGGGAGGTGACATGCACTTTGCAGATCTGGTGGCTGACGGGGTTATCGATGAGAAAGATAAGACGGTAATAGGTGATCCTAATCCTGATATATTCGGTAATTTCGGTACCAGTTTGCATTATAAGAACTGGACGTTAAACGCTTTCTTTAGTTATTCGCTCGGTAATGACATTTATAATTATCAACGGGCCGTATTGGAAGGCGGAAGCACTTATTATAACCAGACGACCGCTGTGTTGAACCGTTGGACTTCCGAAGGACAGGTCACGGAAATTCCCAGGGCTGAATTGGGGGACCCGATGGGTAACAGTCGTTTCTCGGACCGTTGGATAGAAGACGGTTCCTACCTGAAGTTAAAGCCGTTGAGCTTGAGTTATCGCATTCCGTTCAATTATACATTCTTACAAGGCATAACGGTGTGGGCGGCAGCCAACAACGTGTTTACCTGTACAAAGTATTTGGGAAGCGACCCGGAACTTTCCATTTCCTCCAGTGCAGTCGGCGTAATTCATCGTGATTGGGACGTTCGCTTCATTCGTAATCAGTCCGTCCGTATCCGGGATGGCCGTATCGAGCGAAAGCGCTCCTCGTCCGCAGTCTTCTTTTCGCACTTGCGCCCGGCGTAGCGGTAGGTGCGCCACGCCGGATTATGCGAAAGAAAGCCACCCTCCACGGCATCAGAGAGGATGCTGCACAGCGTAGCGTGCACGCCCTCAATGGTGTACTCGGAGAGTGGCTTTTTTGTGCCGGGACGGATGACTTTTCGCAGCTCTGCGTAGAAATTCCGGAAGTGCTCCGGCCGCAGCTCGGTGAGCTTGTAGTGACCCAATGCTGGGAGGATGCGTTCGATGTCCTGTCGGTCACGGTGGATGGTGGACTTGGCCAGCTTGCCAGGAGCGATGTCCGTCAGCCACAGGTCGATGTATTTTGCCAGCGTGAGCTGCTGGACGGGCTGCGGCGTGTGGCGGCATTCCCGCTCGAACAGGACGGCCTGCTCGTTGAGCCACTTTTCGACCTGCCTGGGCGTCAGCTCTGCGGGAGGGTGGACGGTTTTCTGCTGGGGCTTGATGCGCTTGCCGTTGTAGTCATAAGCCAGAGGTTTTGATTTTAAGCCTTGCCGCCGTTATGCAGTCTTCATATCTTGACTATTACCATTTAACGGCTGGTAAAAAAAGGCTGTGGGCCACCCAGATGGGCTCCGCTTTCTGGATCAGCTCCGTGGTCGGAGGCCACCACAATCTCATGCTCAGACGCCAACAGCCGGGAGAGCACTCTATCATCGACCCGGCGCAGGAAAGTCTCCTTTTCCGCCGAATCGTGGCGATGGGCCGCTTCATCCGCCCCGTTGATATGCAGCAGCACAAAGGGGCAGCGTTCCGCCGCTCGCAGAGCTGCCTCTGTCTTGGCGTCCAGATCCGTATCCACATCGCCAGTAGCCCCCTTTACCGGGAAAAGCTCCATGTGCAGCAGCCGGGCAATCCCCTTTACCAACTCCTTGCCGCAGATCACGGCGCTCTTCTGGGGAAATGGCGGCAGTGCTACCGGAACAGACTGTCCCCACAGAAGCATACATCGTTCTTTCGTCAGCAGTCTTTCAAAGGCATGGCGCAGTACCAAGCTTCCCTGCGGGCACAGTGCCCGCTGCCCGCCGGAAGGAATCTGCGTTACAATGTTATTCACAGTATGCGCCATGTGGGGAAATACCAGCAGTGCCTGATAGCCGCCCAGCCGGTAATAGGTAAATGCAGGATCCTCTACCTTTGCCGGGGCACAGCAAGGCATGGTACAGCAGCCCTCTCCATCCAGCGTGTAGCAGCTGCCCCGCAGTAGCAGGTCATCGGGCCGGACGGGGATTCCGGCCCCCAGCGCCTCTACATAGCCTCGGAGATGTACCGGCAGATCCGTTACCCCCAACAGGCGCAGTACGCAGTGCAGTGTTTCCGGTGGGAAGCCGCCGCAGGTATCCACATACCGCACAGAACCCATGGACGCCAGATGGCCATATCGCTCCACCTGAAAGTGGGGATCCGTCATGCCGTCAATCACGCATAATATCCTGCTCAAGTCTCTCCCCCTTTTTCCATTGGAACTTGTTTCGTTATACTTCCCGGCGCAGCACCCGGTAGACAAAGGACATATCCAGTCCGCCGCGTACCACGTCCGCCAGCAGGTCGTACTGCCGTTCCTTGTAGCCGCAGGCGTCAAAGGTTGCCAGCGCGTCAAAGGACACGCCCTTTCTGGCGCACAGTGCTTTCAGGATCGTATCCGTGATGCCCGGCGCGTCAAAAATGCCGTGGACATAGCTGCCGTATACGTTTCTGCTGCCGGTGAGGGCGGGCATCTGCTGCTGACTGCGGCCCATGTGGATCTCGTACCCCTCGTAGGCGAGTCCGTTCAGGCCGGAGAGCATTCCCTCCACACCGTGAAAGACGCCTTGCGTCTGGGTCTGCACCTTTTCACCCCGGAATTCGGTGTCCATCTCCAGCAGGCCCAAACCGTTGATCTCCGTGACACCGGCGGCCTCCACCTGCTCCGGGTCGGACACGGTGCGCCCCAGCATCTGATAGCCGCCGCAGATGCCGAAAACCAGCGTGCCGGCGTCAGCCGCCTTCAAAATGGCCGCCTCCAGACCGGACTGCCGCAGCCACCGCAGGTCGGCAATGGTGCTCTTGGTACCCGGCAGCAGGATCATGTCCGGCTGGTGCAGGTCACTCACCTGATCCACATAGCGCAGCGACACGTTTCCGTAATGTTCGAAGGGGCTGAAATCCGTGAAATTGGAGATGCGCGGCACACGGATTACCGCGATATCCAAGAGCTTTCGCTCTTTGGAGCGGTCAAACCGCTCGGTCAGGCTGTCTTCATCGTCGATGTCTACGTGGGCGTAGGGGATGACCCCCGCCACCGGGATGCCGCACAGCTGCTCCAGCGTCTTCAGTCCCGGCTCCAGAATGGCCCGGTCACCCCGGAATTTGTTGACCACCACGCCCTTAATGCGGCGGCGCTCGTCCTCCTCCAGCAGTGCCACCGTACCGTAGAGCTGGGCGAACACGCCGCCCCGGTCGATGTCGCCTACCAGCAGCACCGGCGCGTCCACCAGCTTGGCAAGGCCCATATTGACGATATCATCCTGCTTGAGGTTGATCTCCGCAGGGCTGCCTGCCCCCTCAATGACGATCACGTCATACTCTGAGTTCAGACTGTTGTAGGCCTCCAGCACAGCGGGGATGTAGTCCCGCTTGCGGTGGAAGTACTCCATGGCCTGCATATTGCCCCGCACCTGTCCGTTGACGATGACCTGACTGCCCACGTCGGTGGTGGGCTTGAGCAGGATGGGATTCATGCGGGTGTCCGGCTCGATCCCGGCGGCCTCTGCCTGCACTACCTGCGCCCGGCCCATCTCGCCGCCGTCCTTGGTGATGAAGGAGTTCAGCGCCATGTTCTGGCTCTTGAACGGTGCCACGCGGTAGCCGTCCTGCTTCAAAACGCGGCAGAGTCCCGCCGCCAGCAGGCTCTTTCCCGCATTGGACATGGTCCCCTGAATCATAATATTCATTGCCATAGTGATTTCTCCTTGCAGAATTGCCGGATGGCCGTTATCAATGCTTCATTTTCCCCGTGAGGCCTCACCGCAATGCGATACCACCCGTCACCCAGCCCGTTGTAATTCCCACAGCCACGGATGGCGATACCCTGCTGCAGCAGGCCCTCCCGCAGCCCCAGCGGCCCACGGAACAGCAGGTAATTGGCATGGGACGGGCATACCCAAAAGCCCAGCGCCGTCAGGTTATCCGTGAGCCACCGCCGCTCCGTGCGGACAAGGGACAGCGTCCTTTGCAGGAAATCCCGCTCCGCCAGCGCCGCCACACCGGCACTCTGGGCCGGTGAGGATACGTTCCACGGCGGGGATGCGGCCGCCATGCGGCGCAGTAATGCATTGTCGGCGCACAGGCAGTACCCCAGCCGGATGCCCGCCATGCCGTAGCTCTTGGTGAATGCCTTCAGGATCAGCAGCTCTGGGTGCGCTGCCAGAAGGGACTTGGCGCTGACGCCGTCCTCCGTGAGATCGAGAAAGCACTCATCCAGAAACAGCCGCGCCCCTTGTGCCGCGCAGTATTGCAGGATCTGCTCCAGCAGAGGGAGCGGGATCAGCCGCCCGGTGGGGTTGTTGGGGTTACAGAGGAATACCACCTCCGGTTTTTTTTCCTCTAAGAAGGACAGAAACCTCTCGTCCAAATCGAAATTCTGCGCCTGATGCAGGAAATACCGCTCTACGCGGCAACCCACCTGCGCCAGTCCCGCCCCATATTCCACAAAGGTGGGGGCCAGTTCCACCGCCGTCCGGGGCCGCAGGGCGGCGCAGTATGTGTAGATCAGGTCTGCCGCGCCGTTTCCGCAGAGAATATAGGACGCCGGCACCTGCTCATGGCCTGCGATAGCCTGCACCAGCCGGCGGCAGTAGGGGTCGGGGTAGCGGTGCAGCTGGGGCAGAGCCCGGCACACCGCCTCCAGTACGCTGGGAGGCGTACCCAGGGGGTTGGTGTTGGCGGAAAAATCCAGCGTGATACCGCCGCCGTATACATCGCCGCCGTGTTGATTTTCTGTTTGATACAGCATCTATGTCTCCTTTACAGCGCAAAGAGCAGCTTGGCCGCACAGCTTAAAAGCAGGGTGAGAACCGCTGTGACGGTCATCAGGCGGCACGCACGGGGGATGTCCTCGTGGGTGATCTCCCGCGATGCGTCGCCGATATACTCCTTTTTGTGCAGTACACCGTGGTACCACGCATCCCCGGCCAGACGCAGACCCAGAAGCCCGGCGCAGACAGATTCCGTCTGCGCCGAGTTGGGACTGGCGTGCTTCCGGCGGTCGCGGCGGAAGATCCGCCAGCCCGCTGAAATATCCAGTCCCATCAGGCCGCCCGCCGTCAGCATCAGCAGGGCGGACAGCCGCGCCGGGATATAATTCACCACATCGTCCGCCTTGGCGGGTACAAGACCGATGTTCTTATAGGGCGGCTCCACATACCCCAGCATGGAGTCCATGGTGTTCACTGCCTTGTAGAAAAATCCCAGCGGCGCGCCGCCGATGGCCAGAAACAGCAGCGGTGCCACCACGCCGTCGGAGGTGTTCTCCGCCACCGTTTCCACGGCGGCACGGGTCACGGCGGCATCGTCCAGCCGGTCGGTATCCCGCCCCACGATCATGGAAACAGCATGGCGGGAGGCGGCCAAATCCCCGCTTTCCAGCGCGTCATAGACCTTCATGCTCTCGTCCCGCAGGGACTTGACGGCCAAGATCTGCCAGCACATCACGCTTTCCAGCGCCAGACGCAGCCACGGGCTGACCAGACCGCTCAGCCACAGCAGCAGAGCCGGGACGGCGGTGGATACGATGACCACCGCTCCCCACAGGATGGCGCCCGCCGCCCGCTCACCGGAGGGCGTTTTGGGGCATATGCGCCGCAGCCCCCGCTCCAACACACTGATACATTTTCCAATCAGAACTACCGGATGGGGAAAGCCGTGGGGGTCGCCCACCAGAAGGTCTATGCAAAAGCCGATAACAAGTGCCGCAAGCGACCACATCATGCCGTTTCTCCTCCGCCCTGCATTGTAAAAATATAAATGGGATTCTGTCCGCTCATCAGGTGGTAGTCTCCGGCTTTTCTGTCCCGCGCTGCCTGCAGGGACACCACCTCCGTCTCCGCAAATGGGAACGCCGTCAGGCAGTCCGTCAGCTCAGCCACGGACTCCAGGGAAACGGCCGTGGCCACGATACGGACACGGGGATTTTTTGTCAGCAGCAGCGCCACGATCTCGTGCATATTGCCGGCACTGCCGCCGATGAATGCGTGAGTGGGGGCTGGCAGGCCGACGCAGGCCTCCGGCGCGCTGCCGCAGACCACCTGTAAGTTTTCCAATGCAAACCGATTACGGTTTTGCCCCAGCAGCGCTGCGGCATCCTCTCGCCGCTCTACGGCGCAGACAAGCCCTTGCTTTGCCTGTAAGGCCATTTCCACCGACACTGAGCCGGTACCGGCGCCGATGTCCCAGCAGACGCTCCGCTCCGTCAGCCGCAGCTTGGAAAGGCACACCGCCCGCACCTCACTTTTGGTCATGGGAACCACGGGCATTCCCTCCGCACTGCGGAGAAAGGCGTCATCCGGCAGACCCGGTGTGACCACCGCGTCGGGATGGGGGTTTTCGATAAGCGCCACGCTCAGAGGGGCATAGACACCATCCGTCAGTTCCGCCGCCGTGCCGCGCACGATGCGCTCATCTGGGTAGCCCAGCCGCTGGCCCACATACACAGAGACATGGCCCAGATCACCCTCTGTCAGCGTACGGCACAGATCGTTGATGCCGCGCTCGCCGCCTACCAGCGCAAAGAGGCGGCTGGTTGCCCGCACCTCCGGCAGAATGTTGTGCTGCCGCCCGTGGAGACTCACCACCCGGACATTCTCATAGGAGGTCCGGAGCCGGGCGCACAGATAGGACAACGAGCTCAAACCCGGCAGCACCGCCGTGTCGCAGCCCTCCAGCAGGGGCAGCAGCTTTTTCGTGCCGCTGAAGAAGCCGGTATCGCCGGACATGACCACCGCGAAGCGGCGGTACTCCCAGTGGGTGCGGATAAAGTCCGCAATATCCTGCGGCGCAATGGCGTCACAGGTGTGCTGTCCCGGCCGCGCCACAGCCTCCAGCATCCGTTTTGCACCGATGAGACAGTCCGCCGCCTCAATGGTTTCACTGACCTCACGGGTCATAGCCTCCCGGCTGCCGGGGCCGATGCCGACGATCCGCACCTGCGGCCGGACGGTGCAGCCAAACCGCTTACACAGCACATCCAGCACCGCCGCAAAGGGAAGCCCCTCCCGCTGAGGCGGGCGGCCAATGACCACCAGACCTGCGCCCGTCTTCCGGGCGGCGGATGCCTTAGCGGGAAAGCCGCCGGCTTCGCCGCCGTCCTTGGTCACCATCCATGCGGCGTCGGCAAACCGCAGTGTGGCCAGATCCATCTCCTCGGAGAAAGGGCCCTGCATGGCGATGATATGGGCGGCCTTCAGCCCTGCTGCGCGGCAGGCCTCCAGCGAGGCATCCATGGGCAGCACCCGGGCGTATACCCGCTGGGTAAAATCGGGGATGCCGCTATACGCCGCCAGTTCCTTACTGCCGGTGGTCAGCAGGATATTGCCTCGCGTACTCTCCAGAAATGCGGCGGCCGCCGCCGCATTCTCCACGCAGACCACATCCTCCGTCTGTTCGGAGGATTGCCGCAGCAGGCGCAGATACTCCGTCTCCGTTTCCCGACAGGCTGTGCAGATGCTCTCGGTAATGGAGGTGGCATAGGGGTGGGTAGCGTCGATGACCAGATCGAACCGCATCCTTTGCAGCATCCGGATGATGTCCTCTACCGGGATGCGTCCCGCCAGAATCGTAATGTTTTCCGCCTCCGGCAGCAGCGTTTCACCGTACTCCGTGGCCACGCATACCGTAGCCTGCACCGGCTGTCCGGCCAGGAATTCCACCAGCTCCCGGCCCTCCGTGGTGCCGGCAAACACGCAGATATTACACATTGCGGTATCCTCTGGGTGTGACCAGTTGACCGGCCACCGTTTTGACGGCGGCGCTGCCGATCAGCACGGTGCAGAACATATCCACCTCCGCCTCCCGCAGCTCTGCCAGCGTCAGGATGCGGCTGCTCTGCCCCTCACGGCCAATATTGCGCACGATGCCGCACAGCCGCTCTCCCGGCAGACGGCGCAACAGGATATCGCAGGCCCGCTTCAGGTGGTCGGGTCTGCCGTGGCTGGCGGGGTTGTACAGGGCGATGGTCAGATCCGCCGCCGCCGCGCAGGCCAGCCGCTTTTCGATGGTTTCCCACGGCGTCAGCCGATCGCTGAGGCTGATGACCGCAAAGTCGTGGGTCAGCGGCGCACCCAGCACCGCTGCGGCGCTGCAAGCCGCCGTCAGACCAGGCACCACCTGAATTTCAGGCTCCCGCGCCTCGCCCCGCAGCTCATAGACCAGCGCCGCCATGCCGTAGATGCCGCTGTCACCGGAGCAGACCATGGCAACGGTCTTACCGCTGCGCGCCAGCTCCAGCGCCAGCTGGCAGCGCTCGGCCTCCCGTGTCATGGGGGTGGAGTGAAGCTCCTTGCCGGGGTAGCGATCCCGCACCAGATCCACATACACCGGGTAGCCTACGATGGCGTCACACGCCCGCAGGGCGGTATCCGCCCGAATGGTCATATCCTCATAGCTGCCCGGCCCGATACCTACTACAGTTACCTTACCCAAAGCGCACCTCCCAATGCTCCGCCGCAACGGCGACGGTCACGCCACAGGATGAAGGCATCTTTCCGGCTCCAAAGTCCTATATTGAACTTGGAGCCGCATTTTTATTAGTATATACCCGATACTATCCTACACCCATTTCACCAAAGCAAAATCCTGTCTGTGAGGAAGTAATATGTTTTTCGGGAAAATTCGTAATCCTAGCATGAAAATTCCGGGATCATCGGGTGTCACCTCGATGGAATACGTAGCCTTTCCGTTCTCGAAAGAAACAGGCACGAACTCCTGCGTGAAACAAACCTCGATTTTCTCATCCTTCTTCATCATGGCCACTAATTCGACCCCGATGTCATCAATGGACAACTCTCCCAACTCAAGTATTACCTTTCCTTGGTAAGATTTTCCCAAAGAGATAATCTGTTTCGATTTATCCGGCAGAATTAAACCATCCACCTGCACGGATTCCCATTCCCGGCTAACCTTTCTCTTCCATTCC
>ENA-UEOR01001977-UEOR01001977.1-human-gut-metagenome-genome-assembly--contig:-NODE-1977-length-11638-cov-21.646743_pt1 | contig 11638 bp, 13 predicted proteins | sample MGYA00242887_ERZ507890 | MGnify/ENA primary metagenome ERZ507890 (study PRJEB26167, sample SAMN06115431) | human gut metagenome | host: Homo sapiens | place: China:Guizhou | collected 2014-10-21...
TCTCAAACGAGGTGGAGGTGAGCACATCGATTCCCTCAAGCATTTTTTCTATGATTTTTGTGTAGCCGCCGATAGGTAAGTGGTTTCCACTCTCTGAATATGCCAATAACTGGTAGTTGACAAGATAAGCTCCTAGAAAACCGACAGTTACGGCCAGTTGATACAGGGAGACCATCCTGCCTCTGAATTGTGCGACGGAAACTTCGGAAATGTAAAGAGGAGATACAATAGAAACAACACCAATTCCGATGCCACCTATGATTCTATAAACAACTAACTGGTTAAAGTCAATGCAAAAAGCACAGCCGATTGCTGATGTAGAAAACAGAATGGCAGAAAGTATCATTGTTCTTTTACGTCCGATGCTGTCGCTCAATATTCCGGAAAAGAGAACACCGACAATCGATCCGATCAATGCGCATCCTACATACCATCCTTGTTGCAAGGTGTCCAACTGAAACAGATGTGTCACCTGAGCTATTGTGCCGGATATGACAGCTGTGTCATAACCGAACAGAAAGCCTCCTAAAGCAGCAACGACTGAAAGGAATATGATATAACCCAGATTAATTGTTGTTTTCATATAGTTTATTTGATTTCAAAGTATTCTCTGTATCTGTCATATAAATGTCCTGCCTGCAGATAAGCTGATTGCGGACTTAAAAAGTGAGAAAACTCAAAAGTGATTGCTTTATCATATCCGGCACGTTTTGCCGCTTCCAGTTTCATGCGGAGTTTGTCGAATTTGATCGGCAGGAACCGGATGGGCATATCGCGGTCGAATGTTTCCGCGTTTGTCCAACATTGCATTCCGTATTTGTCTGCCAGTTTCTTGTTTACAGTGAAAAAAGCATCCAGTTCGTCGTAGTCAATGTGTCCGTCTTGAAAAGCACAAGCGTCTACTACATCGTGTATACCATCAAAAATTTCATTCCATTCTCTCTCATGTTGTTCTACGGATACAGCATCCTCCCTTGTCATTTTTCCGGTTCCCATGACTGCCTTTTTACCATCAATCCAAGGGGATATAAAAGTAGGGAGGCCATTCGATACATCTTTGCATTGTTTACCCATGGTATGAAATGCACCGATAGCTCCTTTGGTATTGCGGCTGATTTCCGTGCTAATATACCAGCCTCCGAAACTCTTATACTTTTCACCGTAAGTATTCCATACTTCGTCAATCACATATTTATTATATTCCACTTCCCACGACATATCACGTGTATCCCAATAATGACCGGTGTCATACAGCCCAAAATAAAACTTCATGTTATATTTTTCAGCCAGTCGTAAGTACATATCTACTAAATCCACGGAAGGCATATAGCATCCTTTTCCTAATAGATATTTGGACGGATAAGTGATGAACTTGCGATATCCGGAACGGATCATAATAACGGTATCGATACCAATCCTTTTCATGTGCTGAAAGTCGAGATCCCATTCTTTTTCTCCCCAGTTCTGGTGTGGAATATCGTGAGATATTTCATCTAGAAAAGTGCCTGTGATTTTCAGACCATTATTCTTCGGTACAATTAATTTGCTGTCCGTCCTTTTGCTCGGAGAGAGAACGAATTCACTTCCATCTTTGCCTTCAGCGGCCAGTAGTGTGGGAGCCATTAGGGCGGAGGCTCCCGCTAATGCGGCTTTCTTTAAGAAATCTCTGCGATTATTCGCTTCCATAGTTTACTTTTTTTAGTTTCTACTCTTTTTAGTATATATTTAACCTATTGAATTTTTAATAGTTTAATATTTATTACTAACTCGGAATCATCTGCTAGCTTTATTAATTCCTTTGAGCTAGCACTTTTAATTTATTAATTATGAATTTATTATTGTGTTATTTATTAATTGGGCGATAATTTATGATTAGTTTTATTAATATGGCATTAATATTGCCCCATTCGCAGATGGGGCATTTTATGTTTTCTAGTGTATATTTTTCATAGGCTAATCATTTTAGTCAAGTAATTTAGGTTACTTGGATGAATTGATAGAACAAAGTTAGGCATCCAGAGTTGATTTTTTGCGCAAAAAAACGAAAAAGTGTATTCAAAAAACGCATCTTTCTACTCTTTGGTAGATTTATTTGCTGAATGCAAGTACCATTTAAAAAAATCATATATAATTTCGTTTGATTCAGGGGTTGGGTCATGATTGACTCTGTTGCTCATCGCGACATTATTACGGTATCCTAAGAGCCGGTTGACCGCTATTGTATGGTTTAGCGCTATCCACCGGTCTGTTCCGTCAGAGTATCCTCCGGAAACAAGAAATGGGCGAGGTGCCATCAGCGTATGCAATTCATGCAAATCATATCCTTCTTTGCGGAGCTTCGGATAAATGCCTTTAGCATAATCATGCCCATTTTTGCTCCATGTATTTTCCCATGGTGGCGGATAATATCCCAAATACCAGGGTTCCCAGTAATTGATATATCCCTCTTTTGTTTCGTCGAATACAATTCCGGGGTCTCCCCATGCCGCACAAGCGAACTTTTCGTATAGGCATGAGGCAAACATTGCCCACTTCCCACCATAAGAATGCCCTGTGATGCCTATTCTTGTAGAATCGACGTCCTGTACTTTGGCTAATACTTCCCATGCATTTGCGGCTGCATAAGCTAATGCTGAAAGTGGTTGGAGAGTTGCATTTTCAATGGTGGGGTAATAAATGGAATATGTCTGATTCTCTGTGGTCTTCGTTGTTCCTATTGATAATGTGACAAATCCTCTTTTCGTCAATTGATATGCAAAGTCTCTATAAGGTTTTCCACCCAATCCGATAGCCGTTTCGGGTTCATAAAATGTAGTGATAACGGCAGGCTTTTTGCCTTCTTTGTCCGGAACCAGCAAATAACCTTCAGTCTGTTCGTTGGGAGTCCAGTAGAAGCGGACACGGTATTGCATGAAGTTTTCACGGTGGAGAGTATCCAGAATTTCAAATGTTTGTCCGGTAATGACAGGCGGCCATTGTCCTAACAGGCTCATCCATCTGTCCTTGATTTCAGTTCGTCGTCTTTGCCAGTCTTCAACGGTTCTGACTGTATCCCCATTATAATATAATAAAGGAGAGCGAAAATTCCCATATACATTTTCGTATTCTGCGGGCGGGCGGAAGTAGCTCGATAACTTATTCCATAGATCAGAGGAGTCATTATTTCCGCTATTTTTGTTTCCGCTGCATCCTGCTAGAAATGCTGCCAGATGAGTGATCAGGATGAATAGCACGATTTTCTTTTGCTCCATAAGTTGTTGATTGACTTTGAGAGTTAACATTTACCGAACAAAGATATGCCACTTTAGTAATGCCTCCGGTACTAAAAACGAAAAGCTATATTCGAAAAACGAATAATTTATTTTTTATCTGTTCGTGATTTTTTTCTCCCGATATTCCAAAGGGGAACATCCTTTGAACTTTTTGAAAATCCGGGAGATATTATTATAGTCTTTGAATCCGGCTTCCGTTGCAATGTCTGCCAATGAACGATCTGTAGTAAGAAGTAAATCGGCCAGATGGTTGACCCGGCAGTTTAAGATATACTGATAGATGGAAGTATGCATCGCATTTTTGAATTTCACTTCAAAATTTCTGCGTGAGAGCGGAATCTGTGCCAGCAAAGACTCTATGGTCAGGTCGGAATTGTAATGACTCTCTATGTATTTTACAACTTCGAGAATGTAAGGGTCCTTTATATTATGCTTTTCTGTGGATTGCCGCAATTCTATGCGGATAGGGTTGATGACGATATTGAAGGTCCCTTCATGTTCCTTTTTGATATGACGATGGATGATCTGGATGATGAACTCAATACTTTCAGAGAACTCAAAAAGAAGGAGGCTGCGGTATGATTGTTGTATCAGATACAACACCGCTGATATCACTTCTTAAAATCAATCGTATAGATTTGCTGGAAAAACTGTTTGGCGATGTTTTGATTCCGCAGGCAGTATTTGATGAGCTGACAGTTAATGAACGATTTCGGCTGGAAGCCGATGAGATCAGGCAGAAGAAATTTATCGTAGTGAAGCCTGTCAATAATCCGGAATCAGCAAGTATATTAAAAAGAGCGGCAGGTCTTGACCAGGGCGAGAGTGAAGCGATTGTCCTGTCAGATGAATTAAAAGCAGATCTGTTATTGATGGATGAAGCAAAGGGAAGAAATGTATCAGCTCAGATGGGACTTAGAATCATGGGGACGATAGGGATTCTTATGGCAGCCTATGAGGAACACGAACTGACATCGGATGAAGTCAGAGAATGCGTGGATGGTCTGCAACGTGCCGGACGACATATCGGACAGCGGCATTATCAGATGCTGTTAAGCAGATTGAAAGACTAAAAATACTCTGGTTCTATAACAGTACCGTGGTTCTGGATTGGTTCTAAAAAGTTTTGAAACGAGATGCAGGATAGAAAAATTGAAAATAGTAGTAAATCTGACGTCTGTACCATTTGTTCTGGGGCTGATTGTAGAACTGGAGGATTGTTATATTGTGACTTCGAACCGGGAGAGTGGATTCGGAAGATACGATGTGATGTTGGAGCCAAGAGATAAGTGCGATGATGCATTTATTATTGAGTTCAAGGTTCAGGATTCGGAAACAGAGAAAGATCTGGAAGATACAGTGAAAGCCGGGCTGGAGCAGATTGAATATAAGAAGTATGCTGCAACGTTGGAGGCAAGAGGAATTCCGGAGGAAAAGATTCATAAATATGCGTTTGCGTTTTGCGGGAAACATGTTTTGATAGGGAAGTCAACAACAGGAGATAAATAGCAAAAATCTCTGGACACTGCATAAAACAGGAGCCTCGCAGGAGAACTTGCTACAAAATCCGCTGTACGAAGCGGCTTAGCAGCTGTTGGAATTATGTCAAGATACAGCAATGGGGCTGTAAAAAAACTTCCCTAGAAAAAAATCGCCCAGGCCTGTGAGGTCTGAGCGATTTTTTGGTATAATTAATTATGCTACTAACAAACTATACTAATGGTAATTATACTATGCGGCAGCTGAAATTACCATTAGAAATCGCAAAATTGATCGATATTTCTGATCCGGTATATACTTTTTGTGTCCAATGTATTGACATAGATCCAATGCTTTGTACCTTTGATGGAAAAATTCAATCGCACATATGGTCATTATCCGAAATATCAGGTTGCTGATGCCGGATACGGTTCTTACAATAATTATCTTTATTGCGAAGAACACGGCATGGAAAAACACATGAAATTTCCCATGTACAAAAAAGCAACGACAGACGAAAGCTGAATAAAACTCAAGCGTGATTAGCTGAGCTTTATTAAATTCACCATTTTTTATACCCAAAGATGCAGACCTGTTCAAAAATAGAAAAATTCATACAAAGAAACAACAAAACCGACATTTGCCGGAGTTGGCGTTTCTTAATTAGGGACTTATTTTACAGCCCCATTAAATTATAGCTGAATCATTATAATATATGAGATGATACCTATAACACTATAAAAGCAATGAATGAGAGTATGACAGCAAAATCTATGCCTGTTATGGTTGGAAAGAAACGATAAAAAGATATCCCTTGAATTGAACTTTGGTTTGATTCAAGGAGATTTTATATTTGGAGTGTCATTTTCTGCAATTAGGAGTCACTTTCTGCAAGAACAATTGAACAATACAATTTATTTGATATATTTAAAGAAGAAAGTGATATTTAATTTGACAAGAGTATAATCGTTTGTTAAAGAAGAAAATGGATTTCAGAGTAATTTATCAAGGAGAGAAAATTATGCTTATAGTAAGAGAGTTTAGCAATAGATTTCAGCAAATGTCCGGAATGCCTATCAATAGTAACGAAACAAAGGAAAGACTTAAAGCGGCTGGAATAGATATAAATAGTAAACAATATCGAGCTGTTATGAGTGAGATGTCCAGAGATGGTGGCGGTGGATATACTACAATCTCAGCCATTAAGAAACGAATGAGCCGATATGATAAAGATGGAGACTGGATTAATCCACGCACAGGATTGGCGGGGTTACTCGTTACAGATAAAAATTGTGCTAGCAAAAATAGAATTGTTTCAATTTCAGAAAGCATTATGGATGAGATGTTTGAAAGCACTAAAAAAGAATTTTTTATGGAAAATGGGGTGCATAACGGCGATACAACAAACAGATCAGAGATATATCAAAAGTTGTATCAGCAAACTGAGAAAAACGACAGATTAGCAGCAGGGTATACATTAGAGGAGTATGAGCGACAGTATTGGCAGGCATTCACAGATGCCGTAAAAGTAGCAGACCCTAAATGGGAGGCTGGAAAACCTATCATGCCGGGAGTTTTAGATAGAATTACAAGTAAATCCATTGATGCTTTATTAGTAAAATCTGGTAGTCAACTGATTAGAAAGTCATTTGAACGAATGATATAAAAAGTATCCATTTTGCGGGAGAGCATTCTGTTTGATAATATTTATGTTTTGACTTAAGGAGGATTTTTTATGAATACTATTAAGAAGAGAGCTTTAACATCAATTGCAGTATGTTTTATGGCATGTTTAATGTTTTCAATGCCGGTATTAGCAGCTTCAAATTCATTTTCGAAGACCACTGTAAAGTTAAATGCGATAGATGGTGGGGTATCTCAAATAGCAAAAGTTTCTTCAGGAAGTGTTTTAGGAACCAATCCTAAAATCACTCAGGTGAAAGTATACTTAAATGTAGCAAGTGGTACAGATCCGTTTGACCTTTATATTGAGAGTCCAGAAGGAACAGTAGCAAGGTTGACACCTTCTACAAAGTCAAGGACATATTATGTAACCGATTTTGTGTGTGAAAATCCCAAAGGAGATTGGTATCTTCAAATTGAAAATTTAGGCAAAACCTATGATCCCAATAAACTATATCCTGCATCAACGGTAACGGCAACAATAACAGTCACATACAGTTACTGATTTAATATCAATAGGATGACATTCTCGCAAGTAAATAATGATTTGTTCATTTGCAACATGTTAAACACGATACTTTTTTAGAGGATAAAGGTTTTGGGTTTTACAAAAAAAGGCACCATTTACAAAGCCAATTGACCCTTGAATTGTTGTCAATTATAGTTGTCAAAAAATACGGAGGTGAGATAAAAAATTTTAGTAGTATTTTGTTGCTTTATAATTGTATGTATTAAGAAAATTAAGCGGAGAAAGTTTTATGAGAACAAAAAAATTTATAGTTGCATTATGTTTTAGCTTTTTTATGTTCATGTGTAGTGTGTCAACTGTGTATGCGTATAATACATATAATCAGCACAAATTGACATATGGTGTGGGAAATTATGGAAAAGATACACAACATTACTTTATTACATCAAGTGCAAGCGGCTATGCATCTTATATTAATACGGCAATGAGCGAATGGGTAAATACAACTAGTAGCATGGGAGTAACAACCCCTATTTCTTATACAAAAACCACAACACAATCAAGTAGTAGAATGGATATATATCAAGTAAGTACTGTTAATGAATGGTGGGGGTTAACAACTATGTATAATGGAAGTACAGAGGTTGATCCATTCAGTAGCAATTGGGCTTGGGGAAAAATACAATTAGATGCGGATTTTTCGGATTTAAGTGAAAATAAAAGATTGGCTGTTATAGCTCATGAAATGGGGCATGTTATGGGGTTGGCACATTCAGACTTTAGTAATGTTTTGATGAGGGCAGATATTGCTTATAATTCAAGTAGTACCTCGAGAGCACAAACTAATGATTTAGGTGGAATAAATTATTTATATAAGTAGGAGGAAGTAAAATGAAAAAAATTGGTATTAGAATATTAGGGTGTATGGCATTATTGTCAATGGTTGGTTGTGGAAGGATAGAAGGTGCAAGTGTTCAGGATTTAAGCAATACTAAAGATGCAATTGTTGAAAGTGAAACCACTTTGGCAGAAAATAATAATGAATATTCAAATAAAAATTCCCTATTTTATAGTGATATTTCTAGTTATGAAATTTTTACAGATGTAAATAGTGAAGCTGCGTTAAAAAATCTTTACTATAATATTGATGAATTTATTGATAGTGACTCATCAGATGTCATTGTAAAAGGAAATATTATAGAAATAGAATATGTGTATATTGATGGATGTTCTTATTCTGTGCTTACCGTTGATGTGGAGAGAGCATATAAAGGCGAGGTGCAGGAAACCATCACTGTGTATGAGGATGGAGGATATACTCGGCTGAGCGATGAAAAGGAACAAATTGAAGCACATGCCGATTTGTCACAATACACAGAAGAAGAAATGGAAAATTTGCTAATTAACCATACTTTTATGGGTGCGGAACATTCAAATGTTGGAGATACTGTTATTCTATTTCTGAAAACAAATGAAGGCAGTATTCTGGGTGACAGTTATCGAATTAACTGTTCAGTCTTTGGACGGTACACTTTGAATAAAGATAGCTATATTAGACCTGAATTTATTGTTGAGAATGATAATCCAGAGAAAATAACAACATATAGTAATATGGATACATTCGAGTTTTCGGTGTCTAAATCAATGCTTGAAGATAAACTTTCACAGCAGTAAAATGTCTATATTGAAAATATTGGAAAAAAGTAAATGTTTGATATAACAGACTATCAAAGAAAATTATGCATTTTTTCTATGGGGTATTCTTGCAACAGTGATGTAATTTAATAGGCACAGGAATATGTCAAAAGACCAAAACAGAAAGTGTTAATGATAATAGGTGTTTACTGTTATAACATTTGTTATTTAAAGGGACTGTCGCTTTAACGATTTAGCATGACAGCCCCTTTTTCGAATCTCTTTTTTAAAATATTATAGGGAAGAAACAAGATGGACTAGAACAAGTCCCTTTTCATCATGCATATTGCATAAAATAATGCAAAAAGAACCAAAATGGGTTCATAGGCATGGTGAAAAGGGATGGAACAGAAAATAAAGCAAGATGAGATATTTATTGGTAAGAATATCCGGCGTATAAGGAAAGAAAGAGGAAGAACATTTGCTAAAGAGATATAATTATATTCTTTAAGTTCGGAGACAGTAGTAATGCCGGCATATGTTAATGCAAATTTGGTAATAGAAGAAAGATTAAGCTGTTCAAAATGTTGATTTTGGTCATTTTCTACAAATATAGGTCGATTTCTGACTTTTATTTGATTGTTCGGGTGAGAAATAGTAATATATGACTGTAAAATGGTTTTATATTATTCTAATTGAACGAGGGAAAATAAGCTATGTTTATATGGAAGTAAATAAAGTTTTTGTTGGAAGGTGCCAAAATATAAAAATATGTACAAAATTAAAAAAACACAACCAACCAAACGAGGAAATATGCAAAATTTAGAGAGGGGGGAAAAACGTATGTTTAGAATTGCTATATGCGATGATGAAAAGATTTTTAGAGATGACCTAAAGGAAATACTTATACGTTATATGACTGACAGAGGAATAATGCTTGAAATTGATACTTTTAGTTCAGGAAAAGAATTTGTTGAACTGGGAATTGAAATGGTAAAATATAAGATTGTTTTTCTGGATATCAACATGGATGAACTGGATGGAATTATGACAGCAAAAAAGATCCGGGAAAACAGCAAGGATATGTTTATTGTTTTTGTTACAGCCTTTGTAAACTATACGATAGAAGGATATAAGGTAGATGCAGTAAGATATATTTTAAAGGACAATAAAAATCTGGTTGCCAGTGTTTATGAGTGCATGGATGCAATTCATGAAAAAATGGATTATAAGATTACTTGGGCTGAATTTGATTTCTGCGAAGGTACAAGGAAAGTTTCATTGAATCGCATATTGTATATTGAGAGTAAATTACATAAATTGGAGTTTCATGTAATGGAGGATTGTCTGCAAAAATATACATTACAAGGGACGCTAAATGAAATAGATGATAAGTTTGCCGGAAATAGTAACTGTTATCAATTATATAATGTAAAGGAAGACATCGGTCAGCAAGTTAATTTGGCGGAAAAAGAACCTAAAAGACTTCGACAGATGATGATGACCTTCGAGAGGCTAAAAAGGGAAACCGGAAAGATAACGAACTTTTAGTCTTGGACTCTTTATTTTTCAAAATACTCAATAACGTTTTGATTGAAAAAATATTTTTTTAATTTTGTATCCTCAAAACACAAACTAATTTATAAAATATATGGAAAACACTCGTCGTTCATTCCTTAAGAAAGTATCTGCCGCCGGTATTGGTGCCGCAGGCTTGGCAATGGCCGGAAACGCCGGAGCTACAACAACCGCCGCTGAACCCCAAAAGAAAAAAACAGCCGGTAAAGATGATGGTAAATTACGTTTCGGTTTCATCGGAACGGGTTCTAGATGCCATGAGCATATTAATAATGTATTGGCGATCCCCGGTAATAAGATCGTAGCGATTTGCGATATCCAACAGGGCCCGATCGATAGTACCTTGAAACATATCGCTAAATTTAATGTTCCTGCTCCGAAAGTTTACAAAGGGGGTGAACGTGAATTTGAGAATATGTTGAACAACGAGGAATTTGATTGCGTGATTATCGCTAGTCCTTGGGAATGGCACGTTCCGATGTCTGTCGCCGCTATGAAGGCTGGTGTTCCTTATGTAGGCGTGGAGGTTTCCGCCGCTAATACGATCGAGGAGTGCTGGGATTTGGTAAATGTTTCGGAAGCAACCGGAAGCCATTTGAATATCATGGAGAACGTATGTTATCGTCGTGACTGTATGGCTGCGTTGAATATGGTTCGCCAAGGTTTGTTCGGCGAGATATTGCATGGTACTTGTGGTTATGAGCATGACTTGCGTGAGGTGAAATTCAACGATGGAACTCATTACAACTATGTACCGGGCAGTGGTGATCTTCGTATGGGCCCGACGGCTTTCGCCGAGGCTCAATGGCGTACGAACCATTCCGTACATCGTAATGGCGATATCTATCCGACTCACGGTATCGGACCGATAGCAAATTGCATGGATATCAACCGTGGTAACCGCTTCCTTTCTTTATCCGCTATGGCTACTCAATCTCGTGGATTGCATAAGTTTATCGTGGATAATGGGGGTGAGAATCATCCGTTGGCGAAGGTCAACTTCAATTTGGGAGATATCGTGACTTCTATGATTAAGTGTTCTAATGGACAAACGATCATCGTAACCCATGATACCAATTCTCCTCGCCCTTATTCATTAGGTTTCCGTGTTCAGGGAACTGAGGGTTTATGGATGAATGATGGCGATCATGTATATGTACAGGGTAAATCCAAACCTCACCGTTGGGATGATTCGGAGGAATGGTTCAAGCAATATGACCATAAATTATGGGCACAGCATTCCGCTGAGGCGGCTGAGGCCGGACATGGTGGTATGGACTTTATCATGATGTACGACTTGATCGACGCTATCCGTAATAAGAAACCGGCTCCAATGGATTGCTATGACGCTGCCGCTTGGAGCGCTATCTCCGGCTTGTCAGAGATGTCAATCGCTCGTGGCGGTGCTTTAGTAGACTTCCCGGATTTCACCCGTGGACAATGGATTCACCGTCAACCGCAATTCGCTTTGTAATAAATTTTCATAAAATACTAGGGAAGGATGTCTTTGTTAAAGGCATCC
>ENA-UEOR01001996-UEOR01001996.1-human-gut-metagenome-genome-assembly--contig:-NODE-1996-length-11563-cov-34.399269_pt1 | contig 11563 bp, 9 predicted proteins | sample MGYA00242887_ERZ507890 | MGnify/ENA primary metagenome ERZ507890 (study PRJEB26167, sample SAMN06115431) | human gut metagenome | host: Homo sapiens | place: China:Guizhou | collected 2014-10-21...
TGAGCGGAGTTCTGCATACAAACGTAAAAACCGTGCGGTTTCCAAGTTGACCTTGTTGCTGTTTGGAAAGTGAATGTCCAAAATCGAGGATGACTTTTGCAAAAAGGTGTGATATAATAATATCATAGAAAACTGGCCGAAAGCCCTGTGGTGTTCCACATGGGCTTTCGTTGTATCCGGAGGTGAACCTTATGCCAAGGAAGGCACTGAAACCATGCAAGCATCCCGGCTGTCCCAATCTGACAGACGGTTTGTACTGTGCAGAGCATCAGCCCCTGCACCCAGACCGACCGTCTGCTGCCAAGCGTGGCTATGGCAGCAGGTGGCAGCGGCTCAGCAAGGCGTACCTGCGGAAGCATCCGCTGTGCGTGAAGTGTATGGCACGGGGACGGTTCACAGCAGCAACTGTAGTCGACCATATCATTCCTCACCGTGGTGATCCGCATCTGATGTGGGATGAAAGCAACTGGCAGGCTCTTTGCAAGTCCTGCCATGACCGCAAGACATGGACGGAAGACCGAAATCCCGTCTATCGGTATTGATTGTGTCTGAAATGCTGCCGGTGGGGGGATAAAAATCTCTAATTGTGAATTTTTTACAGACCGGCGCCCCCTCTCACACACAAAAACCAAGGTTCAAACGGGGGATTAACCCCGAAAATATGCAAACAAGCCGAAACCTACGCAGTTTCGGCTATTTTTCTCTCAAAAGGCAGGTGAAATCAGATGGCAAAGGACGGCACAAGAAGAGGCGGCAGACGAGTTCGTGCAGGCGATAAGCCGAAAGCCCTCTCCGACAAAATTGCAGAGGGCAAGGATGCAGATGTTATAGAATTTCATGCTCCGGAATTGGATGCAGCTGATCTGGACGATGCCGCTGATTTGACCGGTGCGGATATGCCAAGCCCCAGTGCATACTTGTCTGCCCAGCAGAAGAACGGAAAACCACTGGGAGCAGACATTGTGTACAAAGAAACATGGCTCTGGCTGAAACAGCGTGGCTGTGAAAAGCACGTCAACAAACGGCTGCTGGAAAGCTATTCGCAGGCATTTGCCCGATTTGTACAGTGTGAAGAAGCCCTCAGTACCTATGGACTGCTGGGAAAGCACCCGACCACGGGCGGCGTTATTGCCTCCCCGTTTGTGCAGATGAGCCAGACATTTCAGAAACAGGCAAATTTGCTCTGGTATGAGATTTTCGATATTGTAAAGCAGAACTGCACGACCAAATTTGACGGTACGCCACAGGATGATTTGATGGAACAGCTTCTGAGCAGCAGAAAGTGAGAAATACATGAAAGAAGATACCCAGTTCTGGCGAGATTTGAAAGCCAATCGCCAGAAGATGACAAAACAGCAATATCGCACAATCAAAGGAGGCCAGAGCCAAGGCTTACGAGGCAACAGAGTGGGTACAGTTTGATAATAAATACATGAGACATGATATCGGAAAGGCAATAGATGAGGCATAAGGGTATTATTTTTGATATGGATGGCACTCTCTGGGATTCAGCAGAGAATGTGGCAAAATCATGGAATAAGGCCATAGCAGATTATGGCTATGAGAGGGCACCTATCACAAAAGAAGATATGTATTCAGTAATGGGAAAGACAATGGATGTACTGGCATCCATTATCTTTCCTAATTGTACTTGCAGAGATGAGTTAATTAATGTATGCTATAGAGAAGAAAACGATTACCTGACCGTTCATGGGGGAGAGCTTTATCCTGATGTTGAAAAGACACTTGATGAGCTGTCAGAAAGATATGACCTTTATATAGTCAGCAATTGCCAGCGTGGTTATATAGAGTCTTTTTTTGCGTACCACGGACTTGGCAGGTATTTTAAGGATACTGAGTGCTACGGCAACAATGAGCTTGAGAAGTCAGAAAACATAAAGCTTATTGTAGAGCGCAATAATATAGATGAGGCAGTGTATGTAGGTGACATACAGGGAGACTACGATTCCAGCAAAAAGGCAGGAGTTAAGTTCATCCATGCAGCATACGGGTTCGGCACAATAGATGACGATGTGCCTGCTATTCGCAAATTCTCTGAGCTGCCGCGGGTGGCTGACAGAGTATTTGAGGAAATTGAAAAGCTCTGATGAGAATTTAGTTTGAAGCAAAGTTTATGAATATGTTGTAGATAATGGGGTTTCCGCATGGAAGATAAGCGTAAAAGAGGGAGAAGAATTACAGATAGAATAACAGAGGCTTACTATGAGCTGATGAAGATTGTTGCAGAAAACAATCATGAGCGCATGTTTGAGTACTATGTGGAAGATGATGAGGCATATATTTTCAAAATAGTCAATTCTTCTCCGGCTCAGGAGACAGTATATCCGGTTTTTAAACAAAATATTGACACATACATGTCAGAGTGCCCTGAAGACAGCATCGAATGCTTCAAAAAGCAGCTTGATAAATGTCTGCTTCGGCCTATGCGTACTGCATTCCAGCTTAGTTTTATATCAGAGGATGGCAAGAGCAAGCCGGTTGAGATGTACATGATCAGCATACCTGATTTGGATAAAAAGGTATGTATGGTAGTTGGAGTAATGTTTGATATCAGAGATGAAAAGGGGCTTTTGGACTCGCTGACAGGCACATACAATCACCTTGCATTTGAGAATAAATGTACATCGCTTATCAGGCAAAAGGGAACAAAGCTTTTATTTGTGATGCTTGATGTGGATGATTTCAAGATAGTAAATGACACCTTGGGACACAATGTAGGGGATAGGGTATTAAGCCAGACAGGACAGGTGCTTAAGGAAGCAGTTGGAGCCAATGGTATAGTTGGCAGGCTTGGCGGTGATGAGTTTGCAGCGATCGTATTTGGATTAGAGGACAGTGATGCTGTGGACGAGTTCTGCGTAAAGCTGTCAGGAAGACTGAAGAATATTATCTTTGATATGGAGTATTCTGCATCAATCGGCATGACTACCGGCGATGACAGAGAGCTGACCTTTAAGGATCTGTACTATGAGGCGGATCAGGCTATGTATTACTCTAAGAGGCAGGGAAAGAATCGCATATCGTTTTTCAATTCTATCAGGAAAAATGATATAACCGTTCCGCATAATTCCTGCACTCCTTCCAATACAGATGTATCCTGCAGGATGTCAGATATGGAGATATTCTCGTATGATGAAATGCCGGACTATATACTTGCAGTAGATGAGGAGAGCCGTAGAATAGTATTTGTCAATAAGGCTATCAGAAATTCAAGCGTTATGACAGCATCTCAGATTGATGAATTTATTTCAAAGCCGTTTGAGGATGGGTTTATTGATTTGTTTTTACGGAAAAAAGAGCAGGGAAACAGAGTATCGGTTTTTTCAGGAAAGGATCATCCCGACAATATAGTTGCAAAGCTTTTAGGCGAAAAGAAGCTCATAATCAAGCTGAATCATAAGGATTATAATGGCTATAGACTGCTCAAGATGATAGATTTGAGTGATGAGTCAAAGCTGAATGCTGTTATGAGACGGATAATCAACTACAGATCGTTTATGCAGAATTTCATTGATGCTATTAATGATACCACTGAAGGCTTGGGGTATAGGAACTATTTACGGCTGCTTAGAGAGTTTTATAATGCAGATTGTGTGGCTGTCATTTATAATGGAGAGAGTGCGTGGGACACAATTGAGGAGATACATATACCAAGTGCCAAGATTATGGCAAAGGTGGTTAATGAATCTGTTTCAAGAGGTGCAATTACAGATTTTCTCGCTCTGTTTAATGACGCCGGTCGTGTGTTTATAAGTGATATTCAGTCAATTGAGGGTGGATACAGGGATTTATTCAAGCGTATGGCTGATGTCAGAATATGGTCTACATCTGCGGTTCTGCTAAACAAAGCAGAACAATGCTTTGGTGCCATCGCGGTTATGAATCCAAGAGCCAATTCAGGAAGTATGGATTTGATTGATATGATTGGCATTTCAATATCGAATAGTTTGTTTTATGAGAAGGCAAGGGCTGAGTATGAGTACAGGCTCAATTTTGACCAGGTTACGGGCTTAAGAAAGAGGGAAACCTTTAACAATCTCGGAGAGAGCTATGTGGAGTATGACTGCAGCTTTATGGGAGTATTTGCATCAGATATCATAAGGCTTTCAGATATAAATGATAAATTTGGATATGCGGCAGGAAATGAGCGTCTTAGGATGGTTGCAGATGTGATCAGTGGCGTTTTTACAGGCTATGATATATACAGGTACGAGCAGGATGAGATAGTTGTTTTTTGCAAGGATATTGATAAAAAATCATTTATGGGACTTGTCAGGATAGTAAGGGAAAGCCTTGATGATCTGGATTTCTCAGTATCGACAGGCTTTAGTTGGACGGACAAGCCCGACATAGCAAGGCAGCTCTCAGAGGTTCGCTTAATGTATGATATTGAAAAGGACGCAAAGCTTAAGAGTCTTGACAGTATAATGAGAAATAAGGTATTTAAGGACGTGGTTTCTGAGATTGAAAAGGGAAGCTTCATGGTGTATTATCAGCCGAAGGTTGATTCAAGAACAGGCATCACAGTCGGGGCGGAGGCCCTTATCAGATTTTTTGATGAGGCTCATGGCGTTGTAGGACCAATTCATTTTATCGAGATTTTAGAAGAAAACAGATGCTCGCATCTTATTGATTTATTTGTACTTGATGAGGTATGCAAGGCGCAGAAGCTTCGCTGTATAAGTGACAGGAGAGTGGTTCCGGTATCTGTGAATTTTTCAAAAAATACACTGGAATATGCAGACCTCTTGGATCAGGTGAAGGAGATAATGAACAGGTATGATCTCCCGGAGGGGCTTGTTCAGATAGAGATAACAGAGTCTGTTGGTGATATGGACATTGTATTGATAAATAATATTGCCCAGTCTCTTATTTCGATGGGCTTTCGTCTTTCGATGGATGACTTTGGCACGAAGTACTCTAATCTTGAGATGCTCTTTAAGTTTCCATTCAGCATTGCCAAAATTGACCGTTCCCTGGTCAAGAACCTTGAGAGCAATGAGAAGAGCAGGATTATGTTAAAGCACCTCATATCCATGATTAATGAGCTTGGCATAGAGTGTGTTGCCGAGGGGGCAGAGAATGAGGAGCAGGTAAGGCTATTACAGCAGTTTGGCTGTAATATTATTCAGGGCTATTTCTATTCAAAGCCGGTTACACTTGATGTTTTCACGAGTGAGTTAGTGGAAAAAACAAGGAATCAATTGTGATTCACAATTTTTTATATAATGCAGCTATTAACAGGCGTCTGTAGCAGGAAAAGCGGATAACAGCTGCAAAAAAGATAAAAGGAAAGGAAGAAAAATGTTAGAGAAAATCTTCAAACTCAAACAAAACAACACAACGGTCAAGACAGAGATTCTTGCCGGTCTGACAACATTCATGACCATGGCATATATCATTGCTCTTAACCCAAACCTCCTCACCGGATTTGGTGCTGAGGGAACAAAAGCACTATGGAACGGAGTGTTCCTGGCAACATGTATTGCTTCGGCAGTCGGTATGTTTGTCATGGCATTTCTTGCCAACAAGCCATTTGCACTGGCTCCGGGTATGGGACTTAACAGCTTCTTTGCTGTAGTAGTTGCCAATATCGTAAGCATCACAGGCCTGTCATATGTTGACTCATTTCAGGCTGCACTGTGTATCATCCTTATTGAGGGTATTTTATTCTTCATACTTTCAATATTCAATATCCGTGACAAGATAGTGGATGCCATTCCTTATGGTGTCCGCATGGGCATTTCACCGGCTATCGGTCTTATGCTTTTAAATATTGGCTTTGGCTCAAATGCCGGTGTTTACTCAAAGGATGGTGGACCATTTTATGTGATGAAGGATTTCTTCGGTGCACTCACACCGGGACTTGCCAAAACAAATATGACAGATGGATATTCTTCAATGGTGCTTACTGTTGTGACCATGTTCATCGGACTTTTTGTTATCATTATTTTAGCTCACAAGGGTGTCAACGGAGCAGTACTTTTTGGTATGCTTGCAGCCTGCGTGGTTTACTGGGCAGGAGAAGCTATCTTCTTCGGAACAAACCCATTTGCATCACTTGCAACTGCTTCATTTGTGCCACAGTTTAAGGATATGGCAGATACAACACTGTTCAAGTTTGATTTCAAGGATTTCATCAGTATTGGATGGTTTACAGCAGTTTCACTTATCATCACATTCTGTATTATTGATATGTTTGATACCATCGGAACACTCGTTGGTACTGCATCACGTGCAGGAATGGTTGACAAAGAGGGAAATATGCCAAATATGAAGGAGGCCTTGATTTCGGATTCAGTTGCCACAATGGTTGGTGCTGTAACAGGTACATCTACCGTAACAACATTTGTTGAGTCTGCATCAGGTGTAGAGGCCGGTGGACGAACAGGTCTTACAGCTTTTACAACAGGTATTCTGTTCCTTGCATGCATCTTTATTGCACCGTTTGCAGCAATCATTCCTGCCGCAGCAACATCATCAGCACTTATCTATGTAGGTATCCTGATGCTTGGAGGTCTTAAGAAGGTGGATTTCGAGGATCTCTCACAGGTTGCTCCGGTAGCACTCATGCTTATTGCAATGCCTATATCCGGATCTATCGGACATGGTATAGGTCTTGGACTTATCACATATACTGTACTCAAGGTCTTTACAGGAAAAGCAAAGGAGGTTTCTATCCTTACTTATGCTATTTCGCTTCTTTTCCTTGTGAAGTTCTTCCTTGTAGTGTAGTGTTTTAAAGCTTAGTGATTCATAGTGGTTATTAGTACGAAAATGATATAATTAGCTTTTACATGCCGTCCATGGCATATAACGCCTTGCCCCGCCATCCTTGGCGGGGCATTGTTGTGTGCGGATATAATTCACATATACAAACATATGTTCTTGACATTTAAACATAATCCATGTAAAATTATAATATGGACAAGCATAATGAAGAGCACATTTATGTGGCAATAGATTTAAAATCATTTTATGCATCAGTAGAGTGCAGAGAGAGGGGAAAGGATGCTCTGACCACTAATCTGGTCGTGGCAGATCCAACCCGCACGGAGAAGACTATCTGTCTTGCAGTATCGCCGGCTCTTAAGGCATATGGCATACCGGGCAGAGCGCGCCTTTTTGAGGTGGTACAGCGTGTGAAGGAGGTAAACAAGCTGCGTCTGTCGAAGCTTATGGCGAGTGGGCATGCTGCCGGGACAGTGGAGAGAAGCCGACAAATTGAGGGCGAACAAGCTGATAGAAAACAATCAGCAGGTGAACAGCAAAAAAGACTCCAGGCTGAGGGCAATCCGGATGAAAGAAAAAAATATGTAACAGAAATTGATATAGCAGAAAATGATATAACAGAAAGCACAATGGCAGGCTTTGATTATGCATCATATAATGCGAATCTGCTTGATGCACATCCTGAGTATGAGCTGACATACATTGTTGCACCGCCGCGTATGGCTTTGTATATGGATTACAGTACACGCATATACAATATTTATCTTAAGTATATCGCACCTGAGGATATCAGTGTTTATTCGATAGATGAGGTTTTTATGGATGTGACACACTATCTTCGCACTTATCATATGACGGCAAGGGAGCTTGCGTCTAAGATGATAGACGATGTCCTTAAGGATACCGGTATCACGGCAACCTGCGGCATTGGTACCAATCTGTATCTGTGCAAGATAGCCATGGATATTATGGCAAAGCATGCCATGCCTGATGAGCGAGGAGTGCGTATAGCAGAGCTTAATGAGAATAGCTATAGGCGAAAGCTATGGGACCACAGGCCGATTACCGATTTCTGGAGAGTGGGAGCAGGTTATGCCAAAAAGCTCGAGGCAGCCGGCATGTATACAATGGGAGATGTGGCCAGGTGCTCAACAGGCGGTCCGAATGATTTTTACAATGAGGAAAAGCTGTATAAGATGTTTGGCATCAATGCAGAGCTTCTTATAGACCATGCATGGGGGTATGAGCCTGTTACAATAGCTGATATCAAGGCATACAGACCGCAGACCAACAGCATCAGCTCAGGGCAGGTGCTTCAGGAGCCGTATGATTATGAGAAGACAAAGCTTATTGTGCGTGAGATGACGGACCTTCTTGTGCTTGATCTGGTAGATAAGAGGCTGGTTACAGACCAGATAGTACTCACTATAGGGTATGATATTGCAAATCTGTCTAATAAGGCTGATAGCTTTTCAGGCAATAATTATGACCACGCAGTAAATAATAAAGGCAGAGACAGTATTGGCGGTAAGAAAGGTACAAACAGAGATTATACAGGTGAAATTACCATAGACCGATACGGTAGAAAGGTTCCAAAGCATGCACATGGTACAGCAAATTTAGGGCGTTATACGTCATCCACGCGCATCATCATGGATGCTGTGATGGAGCTTTATGACCGTATCATAGATCCTTCTCTTCTGACACGAAGGATTACTGTGGTGGCAAACAGGGTCTGTGATGAGAGCAAGGTGCAGGAAAGTGAGCAGTTTGAGCAGCTTGATTTATTTACAGATTATCAGGAGAAGGCTAAGGAAAAGCAGAAAGAGGATGCGGCGCTTTCCAAGGAGAGAAAGCTTCAGGAGGCTATGATTTCCGTCAAGAAGAAATATGGAAAGAATGCCATGCTAAAGGGCATGAATCTTGAGGAGGGTGCCACAACTATTTCAAGGAACAATCAGATTGGCGGACACAAGGCATAGCGGCAACCGCTGTGGTTCTTAATCGGATTTTCTTAGTGGTTTAAAATAGTTACGAAAAAGTATATAAGGAGCATGGCATGGGAAAATATGATGATATTATAGATTTACCACATCATGTGTCAAAGGTACATCCGCAGATGTCTATATGGGACCGCTCAGCACAGTTTGCACCTTTTGCGGCACTTACAGGTCATGAGGAGGCTATTGCAGAGACAGCGAGGCTAACAAACGAGTGGCATGAGCCTGATGAGGACAAAAAAAGAGAGCTTGATGAGAAAATGAATGAGCTCATGATGCTTTATAGAAAGCGTAATTTCAATTCAGACAGTTTATATGACGAAAATGTCATAAACACCATGGCAGAGAATTATTTTGAGGTGACATATTTTGTGCCGGATGAGCACAAGGAGGGTGGCAGCTATGAGCATGTGACAGGGTATCTTAAAAAGCTTGATAGCATAGGGCACCTGATGATAGTTGTGGATGATAATGGTACAGAGACGATAATTGATACAAGAAGAATATATGATATCGATTTGTGATGATTTTGTTAGGAACGCATTACTTGTAGATGTGGTATAGAAAGCAGGAAATTATAAAGATGGACAAGCAGATAGAAAGAGCCGGTGATGACAATAAAAATAATATTGGTGTGTTATATGGCATCGGTGTAGGTCCGGGAGATCCTGAGCTTATGACATTAAAGGCTATTAATACAATAAAAGCATGTGATATCCTTGCAATCCCAGCAGTTTCAAAAGAGGAATGCTATGCGTACAGCATAGTGCAGGCTGTTTTACCGGAGATAGAGAAAAAACAGATTATGTGCACTCCGTTTCCAATGATAAAGGACAAGGAAAAGCTTACTATATCACATAATAAGATATACTGTGACATAGTAAGTGAGCTTGAAGCAGGCAAAAATGTGGCAATGCTTACAATCGGGGATCCAAGCGTGTATTCAACATATATGTATATCCATAAGCGTGTCATTCAGGCAGGCTTTACGGCTGTGATGATAAGCGGTGTGCCGTCATTTTGTGCTGCGGCAGCGCGGCTTGGAGTTTCGCTTGGTGAGATGAGGGATGAGATACACATCATACCGGCTTCGTATGATGTGAGGGCTACCGTGGGCTACGGTGGCACCTGTGTATACATGAAATCGGGAAAGAAGCTTGCAGAGCTGATAGAGGTGCTTCGCACAGCGGCCAATGGCGGGACAGATACAGACGAAGAAGCTGACATGACAGTGTATGGTGTGACCAATTGTGGCATGGAGTCGGAGCGTGTATACAGGGGGCTGGATGAGCTTACCGAGGCAAAAGGATATCTGACAATAGTTATAGTGAAATATAGCTAAAATGAGAGTTTACTTTTTGTGCATAATTGCTATAATAGTATGGTAAACAGAATATTTACATATATTTGAATAAAGAAAAGAGCTGAAATATCAGATGAGTATAGTAGATAGATTTGGAGAAAAAGTAGGCGAGACAGCAGAAAAAGATCCTGTCAGGGCAAGGAAGCTTTTACTTGCAGGATATAGATTACAGGAAAAGAGATTAGCATTATTTCCGGACAGAAAGCTTCCAATGTCAGGGCAATATGTGGCAAAGGTTGTCATGAATAATATTTCAACACAAATGGCAATTATGGCAGGAGAATTGATTCAAAAGGAAGAGAAATTAGAAGATATTGTTCGGATTCTTGAAGAGGAGAATGAAACGGAGTATAAAATCATATATCCTCAAATACAAAAACAAAAAACTATTTTAACTTGTTGCATTACCGGCACAGGAACGGCGGAGCAGATTCGTCTGTTGATTGAAGACAGTATTCCAAAAGAAATGGATATTCAAGTGATTTCTTATGATTATGATCAACTACAAAATGTGGAAATTGTGAAAGAAATCTACCAGAAGTGTGAAGTCTTAGGAATTGTAGGTACAAAAAATCCCCAAATAGGACAGGAAAAGTTTATTCCATTGGAACAATTAGTTTCCGGAGCAGCAACGGAACAGATGATTAATATGTTGAAAAATGTTGCGGACGCAGTTTCTATGGAAAAATTGAATGATAATTTAATACGAAATTTTTCTATGAACCGTTTATTAGGATTTTTGACAATTTTAGACACGGAAAAAATTTTAATGCATATTGAAGAGGCAATGAAACAGTATGAGTTTTTGACAGGAAGGAAGCTAAAAAATAGTACAAAAATTAATCTTTTTATTCATGTGGGCTGCTTGACAGAACGTTTGATTCGTAATTCGGCAATTGAAGATTATCCAGAGAAAGATAAGTTTCAAAAAATTCACAAAAAGGAAATTCGTCAGATACAGGCAGCGTTTAGTGTGATTGAAAAGACTTATAGTGTGAAAATTCCAATTTCTGAAATTGGTTATATTTATGATATTTTAGCGGGAATATGAGGTTTTTCGAGGAAAATTAAATATTTTGACAAAAGCATGACACTAAGTTGGCATGCTTTTTGTTTTATATAAAGACATCCGGATAAACAGTGATGAAATTTGAAAAGCCGAAAGGAGAATAACGATTATGATGATACCAATGGGAGAATTGTTAGCAAAAGCAAAAAAAGAAGGGTATGGAGTTGCAGCACCGAATGTATTTAATAGAGAAACTATTGAGGCATGTTTTTTAGCAGCGAAAAAATTAAGAGCACCGATTATTTTAGATGTTGCAGCAGTTCATGGAATTTATGAATGTGCTGATATTGCAAGATATTATGAAAAACAGTACAAGGAGGTTCTCAGCGGATATCGTAATTGGGAACAGTTATCTCATGCCGATGAATGGATGCTGTT
>ENA-UEOR01001997-UEOR01001997.1-human-gut-metagenome-genome-assembly--contig:-NODE-1997-length-11557-cov-4.287805_pt1 | contig 11557 bp, 9 predicted proteins | sample MGYA00242887_ERZ507890 | MGnify/ENA primary metagenome ERZ507890 (study PRJEB26167, sample SAMN06115431) | human gut metagenome | host: Homo sapiens | place: China:Guizhou | collected 2014-10-21...
CATGTCTGTACTCAATTCAATCTGTCCACTCATAACAATACCCGAAGCTGTCATTTCAGAGGCAGTAGCCTGTAAGTTCAGGTTTTACAAAAAGAAATATTATCTTTGTACATAAGATAAAAAATTGTTTGAAAGCATGAGAAATATGGCGGTACGGAATAGTCCGATTTTTTCTTGGTGTTTATATACATGTTTACCTTAAACATAGGTATAGTTCGTTACTAATTCGTCTTCGGTGATCGGAATTAGCGACCCGGTCGCTTCTGTCGGTCATCTGGCTTTTTCTATCATTGACCGTTCCAGGCGAACCGGTCTGACGGTATAAAGTCCGGAATCGGAATAGAAAGAAAAAATATACCTGCTATAAATCGGGACATTGCTGCAAAATGGATTGCATAATGACAGCTGCAGCCTCGGCATCGGCCAGGGCATGGTGCTGATTTTTCAGATCATATCCGCAAAAGGAGGAAACGGTATGCAACTGATAATTTTCCAGTCCTTTAAATAATTTCCGGGAAAGGCGGTAGGTACAGTAAAAGGAGTAACCGGGATAATCCATTTCGTAAAGCCGAAAGACAGCTTTCAGGCATCCCTCGTCGAACATGCTATTGTGAGCCACCAAAGGTATCCCTTCAATCATCGGAGCAATTTCCCGCCATACCGTAGGAAAAGCCAGAGCTTCCTCGGTATCCTCCCGACTCAAACCGTGAATAGCTGTATTACGCCGGGAATAAAAATTCGGTGCAGGATGAATCAGACTGTAAAACCGGTCTTCGATCACCCCCCGGTTCATCACGACGATCCCCACCGAACAAACACTGGTCTGCTGCCAATTGGCTGTCTCGAAATCTATTGCAGCAAATTTCTCCATTTTTACTTCAGCATTTATTTAGACAAAAATACATCATTAAAGCTTAAGATTTTCAAAACCCAGGCAACTGCATGACTACTGTGGGTATCAGTAACAGAAAACCCAGGACGACAAACAACAGGAGGATTTTGGCAAACCATTTTACCCACACCTCATAGGGAATGCGGGCGATTCCCAAAGCACCGATCAATACGGCGGAGGTGGGCGTGATCATATTGGTAAAGCCATCACCGAACTGGAAAGCCATCACTGTAGCTTGCCGGGAAATACCGATGACATCCGAGAAGGGAGCCATAATCGGCATCGTCAAAGCAGCTTTGGCCGATCCCGAAGGGATAATGATATTGATCAGCGTCTGAATTACATACATCGCACCAACCGAAGCCACTCTTCCGGCCTCGTTCATCAGGGAAGCCAAGGCATGTAATATAGGATCGATAATACGCCCGTCCTGCAAAATCTGGATGATACCTCCGGCCAGTCCGACCACAATAGCCGCCGATAAGATATCTTTGGCTCCTTCGAGAAACAATTTGATGATGCTGTCGGTATCTTTGCCCGCAGCATACCCCGTCAACACTCCCATCGCCAGAAAAATCGCCGAAATTTCGGGCAGATACCAACCATGCCCCATCACTCCGATCACCAGAAAAATGACCGTAAAAGCCAGGATAGAAAGGATAAAAAAATGGAAAGATTTCCGTAGCCCCAACCATCCGAACAAAGCGAACAAAACCGTACCGACCGGTACAGCATAAAAAGTGACCGAAGCATTCCCCAAACTAAAAGTAGTAACCGGATAAACGACAGCAAAAATAATCAGAGACACGAGAATCAATCCATACACGATATAAGAAGCCACCGGGATCGTATAAGCAACCTCTTCGCCACTTTCGGTACGGCGATTCCGCCAATATTCGTCGGCCCGATACATCGGGGAAAGGGTCGGATTGCGTTTCACCCGGGCCGCATAGATCAACACACAGGCAACTAAAATCACGGTGAGCAAAAACCAGCAAAACAAGCGGTATTCAAAACCGGAAAACAAAGGTAAACCGGAAAGTCCCTGAGCGATACCGATGGTAAACGGATTCAGGATCGCTCCGGCAAATCCCACGTGGGCCGCAACATAGACCATACACAATCCGGTAATCGAATCATACCCCATCGAAATAGCCAAAGGTACAATGATAATCACAAAAGCCAGCGTTTCTTCGCTCATACCGAAAACAGCCCCGAACATACTGAACAAGAAGATAATCATAGCGATCACCAGATTGTTCACCCCGATCCGCTTCATAAAACGATGCCGTTCCAATCCCTGCGTAAAACGCAAAAAAGAAAAAATCCCGACATCGATCGCCCGGCTATTGTTCATAATCTGAAAAGCCCCGCCGATAATCAGTAAAAAGGCTATGATTCCGGCCTGCTTCTCAAATCCTTGCAACAAAGCGGAAAATACCTGCCAGGTCTGTGGAACCGATTCCACCGCATGATAAGAATTATCGACAATCACCGACCGGGTCGTTCCGTTGACCTCGACGGTATGGCGACTATACTCTCCCGCCGGAATAATCCAGGACAAGACGGCACAAAGCAGAATAATCGAAAAAATAATCGTATAAGTATGAGGAATCTTTTTCAGCATAGCACATTAAATAATTAAACTTTTACGACACGCATACGGTGAGGGAACAAAGGTATATATATTTTTTTATTGATCTATGTTTTATTCTACACATCGCGGGAAAAATCGGTTAGACGATTAACAATCCGGGGAACAGTTTTTGTCGTACAACAAATTATTGCGAAATTTGCAATTCCAGAGACATCCTGGGCATAGGCACTTTCGTCCGACAAAAAACGAGTTAGAAATGTATACAGCAATCAGAAAAATCATTGAAGCAGCCTGGGAGAACCGGGAATTATTGAAGAAAGAAGAGATCCGGTCGGCTATCGATCAGGTAATCGGGTTACTGGACAAAGGGAAATTGCGCACGGCTACTCCAACCGACGAAGGTTGGCAAGTGAACGAATGGGTAAAAAAAGCGGTTATCTTATATTTTCCAACCCAACCCATGTCGACCATGACCACGGGACCATTCGAGTATCACGATAAGATCCGGCTCAAACAAGATTATGCAGAATTAGGAGTACGGGTAGTTCCTCCGGCTGCCGCCCGCTATGGAGCCTATGTCGCCCCGGGAGTGGTGATGATGCCTTCCTATGTCAATATCGGTGCTTATGTCGATTCGGGAACGATGGTAGACACCTGGGCGACTGTCGGTTCGTGTGCCCAGATCGGGAAAAATGTACATCTCAGCGGAGGAGTCGGAATCGGAGGAGTATTGGAACCGGTACAAGCTGCACCGGTCATTATCGAGGACAACTGCTTCATCGGTTCGCGTTGTATTATTGTGGAAGGTGCCCATCTGGAAGAAGAAGTCGTGCTGGGTGCGAATACGGTAATCACCGCCTCGACCAGGATCATCGACGTCACGGGAAATGAACCGATAGAATACCAGGGTTATGTGCCGGCCCGGTCCGTCGTGATCCCCGGTTCCCGAAAAAAACAATTTCCTGCCGGCGAATACGAAGTGCCTTGTGCGCTGATCATCGGAAAAAGAAAAGCATCTACCGACCTGAAAACCTCGTTGAACAGTGCATTACGGGAATTCGACGTGCCGGTATAAGAGATATAAAACAGATTCAGATTATTAAGATTAGAAATATATGGAGAAAATTAAAGCAGCCGTTATCGGATACGGCAATATCGGGAGATATGTAATAGAAGCTCTTCAAGTTGCTCCCGATTTCGAGATCGTGGGTGTTGTGCGCCGGAATGCCGCCGATGTACCGGCAGAATTGGACAAATACAAAGTAGTAAGCCATCTGCAGGATTTGGAAGGGGTTCAGGTAGCTATTTTATGTAACCCGACCCGCAGCGTGGAACACTATGCAACCGAAGCCCTCCGGCTAGGTATCAATACGGTAGACAGTTTCGACATACACACTCAAACCGTCGATTTACACCGCACTTTGGGAGAAGTGGCCCGCAAACACCATGCAGTGTCCATTATGTCGGCCGGCTGGGACCCGGGGACGGATTCCGTAATACGCGCATTATTGGAAGCCTGTGCACCCAAGGGGTTGACTTATACCAACTTCGGTCCGGGCATGAGTATGGGACATACAGTAGCCGTTAAAGCAATCGAAGGAGTAAAGGCCGCCCTGTCTATGACTATCCCCACGGGAACCGGGATTCATCGCAGAATGGTATATATCGAACTTCAGGAAGGATATCCCTTCGGTGAAGTTGCACAAAAGATCAAAAACGATCCCTATTTCGCCCATGACGAAACCCACGTGATGCAGGTGGAAAACGTAGACACATTGCTCGACATGGGGCACGGCGTGAACCTCACCCGGAAAGGGGTATCCGGTAAAACGCAAAACCAGTTGTTTGAATTCAACATGCACATCAACAACCCGGCCCTGACGGCACAAATCATGGTATCGGCCGCCCGTGCCACCATACGCCAGCAACCGGGCTGCTACTCTCTCATCGAAATTCCAATGATCGATATGCTTTACGGCGACCGGGAAGAACTTATCAGGCATCTAGTATAAAAAGATGCCTGATACCTTTCCCCGGAATATTTGGCAATGAATCGGAATCTAAATCCGCAAAGACAATCAAGGCAGATGCTCGAGTCTGCTTTTCAGCAGGTCACCCGATGAAGGACGGGCTGTTTTATAATCCAGCAATGTCCCGTCTTTTCCATAGAGCAGGAAATGGGGAATGCCTTTGACATTCATCATATCGGCGAAAGCCTCGTCGCGGACGAGCCATTGATTTCCGTGCATATGGAGCTGTTCCATTTGCTTTTCCCAGTTTTCGCGTTTGGTATCCAAAGAAATGCTGACAAATACAATGTCCCGACGGTTCAAATCCTTTTCCAATTTCTGGAGGTGGGGGACTTCCGCCACACAGGGAGCGCACCACGATGCCCAAAGATCAATGTAGATATATTTGCCGGCAAATTCAGTGAGACGATGCTCCTGACCGTTCTTATCTTCAAATACAGCGTCGGGCAAGGGAGCACCGGGAGAGGCATAACGTTTGTCGCGAAATTTCCGGATAAGTTGTTCCTTATCGGGTCGGTCACTGCAAAGTTTGTCGAGGCGTGCCAGATGCTCCCCGGAATAAGGATGCCGGCGGATGTAGTCTTCGATGATTCTCCGGGTGATGTTTTCCCGGATGGAAGAAATGCGGAACCGCTCTTGCAGGAGACGGATTTGGTCTTCGGGTTCCGGGGCGTTTTGTTGCAAGTATTCGCTGATATAGAGGTCACTGCCGTATAACAGTTTCCAATAAGGCACATCCAGGGCCTGGGAGATGACAGGCAAAGCGGAGGCGAGCGCTGCAGGTATGCTGTCGCGGAACAATCCGTGGGCAAGATTCAGACATTCGATGTTTGCCCAGGCGGAAAGGTAACCGGCAGTCGTTGAATCGAGCCGCTCCCGTTCGGTAATACGTTGGACTTCGCATGGAAACCGGGCGAGGCGGGAAGCGAGTTCCGTTCCGGCAGGCGGATTGCTCCAAAGGGTTCGGCTTTGGTTGAGCGACCATTCCCGGAAGGCCTGCAATGCCCGGTTGTCCGGATCTGTAGCACCGATGGACGTCTGGCCGCCGGTAAGATGGAAATCAAGGTCTACGGAGGCATTGGCTTGCAGGGCGACAGGAGTCACGAATTGCCAGCGCTCTTCCCCGGTGACAGCTACGCCGAAGAGATTACAAAAAACCACCTCCCGAAAAGGAATAGTTGTGGAAAAATACCCGGCACTATCCACCTTAACATAGAGTAGTGTGTCCTCCATCTGAATACCGAGCATATCGACAACGGTATTGCTGTCCATATAGAGAGTGCCGCAAAGAGTATACTCCTGTTTGTTCCGACAAGCAAAACAAAGCAGGATGAAGAGATAAATGAATGTCTTTTTCATGGATATTGTTTCAAAAAGAGGAGAACGCGCCGAAAGACTTTTCCTCTCAAGGCACATTCTCCAGTTCGCAATAAGAAAATAATTACCGGGGTTTATAAACTACTTTCAAGGGCTTGTATGCCACGTTCAAATAGGGAGAATCTCCTTCGTTTTTACCGGTGTTGCAATTCAACAGATAAAACGAACCGTTCAAACCACTTGCCTGAGGTTGATAGACGCCAACATAAAGCTGCTGGTTATCCGGACTGACGGCAAGACTGGTAATTTCAGCCCCTTCCAAGTCATCCAACGTGCGCCAAGGTTCGGTCGGGAACGAAGTGGCGGTATTGTAATACCAACGATAGATTTTATTGCCGGAAGCATAAAACAAACATTGGTAGGTCGTGTTGGAAACATAAGGGCTTTCCGAAGTGAGTGCCGGAGTACCGTTAATGACCACTTGATTATCGGATAGTCCGAAACTTTGTTGGGTGTAATCGCTATTCCATATTGTCCAGGTATATGCAATAGAGGTTTTCATAAAGACACCGTCTTTGCAAGTAATCATGGTAAAATAATTTCCATCCCGCTCATAAAGCGCTATCGGAGAATGACCTCTGAAATCCAATCCTTGGTCGGCAGCCGAATATTCATAGTAATAATTGTAGAAATCGACAATAGTCTCTTTTTCCATATCCCAAAAGATAATCGCATCCTGATAACCTAACCCTTTTGCCAAAACCACATTTTTATCGTAGGTAGACGCCATTTGCCGGCCATAATTTACAATCAATCCTTCCAATGTGGCCATTTTATATATTTTACGGCTTTCCGATATAACAGGCGACGCCGCACCCGTTCCATCCACGACAAGCAATCGCTCCGGAATGAAATCCGGATTGCCGTCGGTAATGATATTCTCCACGTTCAGCATTTTACTGTTCAAGGCATATACGGAAGGCTTATCCTTAAAACTGATAAAAAGTTGTTTGTCCCGTTGTCTGAAGTCGGTGGGCTGGCGTGGAAATTCCACGCCCGGATTATTCACCGCCAAGCAATTGGTCGTGAAAAAACGCTTTTTCCCTTCGGCAATTTCCCTGTCGCTCAATTCCCGCATAATGGAAAGCAAAGGTTCACCTTCGGAGTTGTCACTCAGGATAGCGATACCTTTTTCGTAGGCGGAATTGATGTTCAGGGTAAATTCGTAAAAACTGCTGCCGTGCTCGTTGCTGATTTTCAACCGTGCCGGGAACGCCCCCAATTCATTACCCGTAAAACGAAGTGCGGAGGAGTCGGAATAAAATTTGTAATTCACCTCCCATTCATACGTAAGGGGCAATTGCCGTTCGCTTTGGCTGACCAACCCTTCAGTAGGAATAAGCAATTCCTCGTTTTGGTCGATGTTGTAGACTTTCTGCATTTTCAGCGTATCGATACTGATTTCTGAAATGCGCACCGTATCCACAGTCGTTTCATCTTCGAAACAGCCGGCAAACAACGGCAAGCAAAGGATAAAGAACAGATATTTCAATGTTTTCATGATATTTTTCTTTTTCGGTTATTATACATTGGGCTTCGGAAAGGTGGTCACACCCAATTCCGGATGTGCCTGAAAGTATTCATACATAGGGCCGCATACGTATTTCTGAAGAGCATAGTTAAAATCCCAGTCCCAACCTCCGAAATCCTGTTCTCCCCAACCGGTATTGTATTTTTGATCCAAATTCTCTCCGTATCTTTCCACCAGCGCTCTATAGGTTGCCGGCAACGTCTCTTCCAACCGGTGGAAAAAATCCATGAAAGTGACATACACCACCGGATTCCAGGGCCCCATATTACTTTCCGACCAGCCAAAACTTCCGTTCCACGTCGTCCAGTTCGGTTTGCTGACAACATTATTGAAAGTGATGATGGCTTCGCAACTGATTTCTTTCTCGGTTTGTGCCGTGGGATTGAAATAATCGTTCGGCAACAGGCGGAACGCTACCGTCCATTCGGTGTCTCCGAGGGCAGAGCGTTTGAGGGTAACAGGCACTACGGCATTAACGGAATCTTTCTCCAGGGTGAGTTGTTCCGGCACCGTATAATGCAAAGGCGATTCGGCATTGGTGCGTTTATCTACTACCTCGATTTTAAAGTTACGGGCCACCTCTTTCACAGATGCCCCGATAATGCGTACCGGAAGCTCAACCACATGCTCTGTGGTACTCAACGGAGTCACACCGAAAGAGTAGTTAACGGAGTCCTGGGTGAAATAGATGTCGATAACCGAGTCATCGAAAGTCGGATAATCCGTTTCATGGCAAGAGGCTATACACAAGCCGATGAATAGAAATAATATCGTATGTTTCATGGTTTTCTGTTTTATTGTTTAACATCATAGACTTCGTTTCGATAGTTGAATTCCTCCTCGGGGACAGGTACCGTATAGATACTATTGGCGGCCGGGAGAATCTCGCCCGTGATAGCCTGAATGTCGAGGTTAAGACGCTTCATATTGAAAAAAGTCTGTCCTTCACCGACAAATTCCTTGTAGCGTTCTTGTGTGATTTTTTCTATGGTCAGCGATTCGGCGGGTATGCGGTCATCCAATGCCACAAGCCCGCGGCTTTCCAATACGGCATTAAAATAATCGGCGGCTTTCGGATCATTTTTGCGCAAGAGACATTCGGCAGCGATGTAATACATCTCCGGCAACCGGATCAGGTTAACACCCGGAATCTGTCCAGCCGGACGATTATTGCCGGTACTCAGTTGATAAGGGTCTGTCAGTTTGACAAACCGGAGGTTATTGCTGATGGTCTGGAACCAGGCCGCCCAACGATAATCGTTTTCTCCGCCTCCCTGCTGATACACGGTGGCGATACCGTTCCACGGGTTGAGACTTTTGAAAGAAACAGCGTCATACAAATCTTCTTTCGTACGGGTGTAAAAACTCTCTTTGGCATACAACCCGAAAATGGTTTCTTTTTGCGAAAGGGCACCGATAACATCCCCTGCGATTTCAGTTTTTTCCACTAATTCCAAACCGCCTTCACGGATGACTTTATCGGCATAATAGAAAGCACTGTCGATATTCCCCTGAGTGAGGTATACACGGGCCAGCGTGGCACGCGCTGCCTGAAGATTAAAGTGGATGGACTGGTCCAGAAAGAAACCGTCTTCCGGGGAAGCCGCCTCATAAAGTTTTTCGTTGTCCAACAATTTCTCAGCCGCACGCAGGTCTGCAATAATGCGCTCGTACACTTTTGTTTTGGGCAGTATATCCGACGGTTTCAGAGAGAATGCCGTATTATAAACGATACCGCGGGTCTTGGCGTCGGTTGCCTGGTCGGCATAGAGACGCAGAAGGTCGAAATGCATATAGGCACGAAGTCCTAAGGCCTCCCCTTTATAGATGTCGTAAAATTCAAGGGTCTCGGGAGATTGGTTTTCCAGATTAACCAAAATATTGTTGGCATACGAGATATTCTGATACATGGTGCTCCAAATATCGGAAAACACCTTGGTAATTGAAGGCAGACAGGTCCGTAATGTCACTGTTGCCCGGACAATTGAAATACTGTGCCAGCACATCCATGACATAATAAGTCATATAAGCGCCATAAGCTTTGTCATTGCGCATGGAAGCATAAACCCCGTAAAGGGCGTTTTCAAAACCTTTGCGTTCAGAGAGGAGGTCTTTGCCGACTATCTCTCCTTTGGGGTGTACATCGAGAAAATTGTCGCACGAGGTAGCCAACACCATGAGGCCAAGCCCGCAAATCATATTTTTTATATTGAGTTTCATGATTCTGAAATTAGAAAGTGGTACTTAAGGTAAATTCAAATCCGTTGCCGTAGAGATAATCGAGCCCCCGTTCGACTTTCACGTTCGAAAAGCGCAGGATATCCGACAGATTAACGCCCAAGCGCAGATTTCGGAGCATCATCTTCTGACAGATACGTTGCGGAAATTCGTATCCAAGATTCACGGAAGTGATGGTGAGCACGTTTTCTTTTTCCACAAAACGGTCGGTCTGCTGTGGAACGCTGTGTTCGGTGATATTGCGATACAGGGCAATATCGCCGACCTCCTTCCAACGGCTGTCAAATGCACGGCGATCCACATTAGTCCGCCCTGTAGTCCCTTCCACACGGCTGGCCCGGGTCACATTATAAAGATAACCGCCGCATTTGAAAGAGCCCATAATATAAAGACTGAAACCTTTATAGAAAACATTGGTATAGACATTGCCGTAAAAACGGGGGTCGGTATCGCCGACAACCACTTTATCGTCCGCCGAGTAGGTGAAAGTGCGGGTACCGTCCAATTTGATGAACACCTCGCGTCCGGTAGCCGGGTCGATACCTGCCGACCGCACGACTTTCAGGGCGGAAGTCGATTCGCCCTCTTCATACTGTGCCAGCGGAGCAGGAGTCTGACGGGTTGGAGCCACGTCATTGTTCAGTTCATTCTGACGTTTCAAGGCATTACTGATTTTCAGGATACGGTTTTTATTGGTGGAACCGTTCATCCCCAATTGCCACCATACGTCATTCCGCTGAATGATAAACCCGTCGACAGAAAATTCGAAGCCTTTGTTTTCCATCTCCCCGATGTTTTGTTTACCACTGACCACCCCGGTAGACGGAGCGATACTGGCATCCAGCACTAAGTCTTTCGTCCTTTTGAGATAAAAATCGAGGGTGGCGTTCAACCTGCGATCGAAAAGGCTGATATCTGCACCGATATTGTAGGAAAATTCCCGCTCCCATTTCAAATCATCGTTACCGATGGTTTGCGGAATGGCGCCGATACCATGCAAATATTCCAAGGTGTTTTCGTATTTGTACATGGTGATAGACTGGAAAGGCTCGAAATTGACTTTACCCGTATACCCCACGCTACCACGTATTTTCAACAAATTCAACTTCTCGAATTTCAGGAAATTTTCATTGTGCAGGTTCCAACCGAGCCCCCCAGACCAAAATTGCCCATACCGTTGGTTGCTTCCAAATTTAGAGGAACCGGAAAGACGGTATACAAAATCGGCATAGTAGCGATTGTTATACATATAGTTAGCATTGGCAAAGAAGCCGACTTCCGTACTGAGGTCCTGATTCCCGGAAGGTTTGTTCTTGCTGTCTGTCGGATACCCGGTGGCATGACCTATGAAGTTCAAAGCATCGTCATAGAATCCAGCGGCTTTCAGAGAGGAGTTCTCACTTCTGTTCTTGCGGATTTCCGCTCCGATAATCATACTGATTAAACTGTTGTTTTCCGTCAGCTTATTGAAAGCGCCGTTGATATTCCCCGCCCAGTCCACCGAGCGGCTGTTGCTGATTTCCAAGCGTCCTTTTTTGGTGATATCCGTCTCATCTTTGAATGCTTTGGAATCGGGCGATATGTATTTTTCTCCGTTGCCTTCAGAAACGGCGATATTGAAGTTACCGGTAATGCGGAACAAATCATTGATATCCCAGCGTATGTCTGTTGTATTGGTAATGCTTTTGTTGCTATTCAATGTGAAATTACCCAATTTGGCGTCTATCATCGGATTCCAGTTGTCCCACGAGAGGTTTCTGTTGGGATTGCCGTATTCATCGTATATCCGGTCATAAGGATTTTGGTCGATCCAGTTGCGGAAGTCCTTTTGCGGAGTGTATAAAAAGTGCGCTTGACGGTCAGCTTAGAATAGCAGAGAAACTTGAAAGTCT
>ENA-UEOR01001999-UEOR01001999.1-human-gut-metagenome-genome-assembly--contig:-NODE-1999-length-11551-cov-34.861339_pt1 | contig 11551 bp, 11 predicted proteins | sample MGYA00242887_ERZ507890 | MGnify/ENA primary metagenome ERZ507890 (study PRJEB26167, sample SAMN06115431) | human gut metagenome | host: Homo sapiens | place: China:Guizhou | collected 2014-10-21...
GTGCTAATATTATGAACGTGACAGAGAAAACACTATTTGATATAGTAGGAACCATTTTGGATGAATGTTGGAAAGATCGGATCAGATTCGTTCCTGCAAAAAATAATTAGAAACTCATTAAAGCGTAAGTATGATGACTAATATATCAAAATACCATTCAGTAAAAGTGATAAGTGCCGTGATGGGATTTATCGTGTTGTCGGAGCTTGCCGTAGCACAGGATATGGGAAAAAATGATAGTGTTTCGGTGAGGACGGAGAAAACGGATATGCCCTATAAAGTGAAAGGACGGATAATAGATGCTGTGACGAAAAAAGGATTTGCCGGTGCCCGTGTGACGACTCCTAATTTGAATGTTTCTGCCATGACGGATGAGAACGGAAATTATGAGATTGGACTGCCGGACTTGTCGGTGGCGCTTTATGTAGAGGCACCCGGATATTCAAGACAGGTCGTACCGGTGAAAGGGCGCAATGAAGTCAATGTATCATTGTTTACGGTATCCGGACATGCGTACTATGACGACGGGATGTCGGTGTCGGACGGTGAAGCCGTGGTGGATGGGTTTACATCCGGAACTTTGAGCATGACCGATGATATGACGTCGTTGTTAAACGGCCAGGTGCGTGCTATTTCCCACTCGGGGGATCCCGGTAGCAGTTCCTCATTTTTTATCAGGGGATATAATTCCGTGAACCTTTCTGCCCAACCTCTGTTTGTGGTGGATGGCGTGATATGGCAGATGCAGGACCAAGTAGCCAGTGCCGTGGATAATTATATTATAATCTTCAATGGGGCTGATACGGTTGTTGCCTTGTCCGTAGCGGATGCCGTCGAATACGTGGAGGTCATAATGAAATACGGCTCCCATTTCCGCTTCGTGCCATTTCAATTGATGCGGTTTGGGTACAATGATTTCCGGTTGTGCAACACTCAGTACACAGTTCATAAGGAAGAGAAGGGATGTATATAGTATCTTCATGGGTTATAAATAATTTAAAAATGGATCTTCTGTTTTTTGCAGCCATGTTTTTAATTGGCTTTTCAATCGGTTTACCAGTTTGGGATGCTGCATAGCTATATTATTCATTTGGTAAGGGTCTGATCTCCTATCGAATAGAATAATCTTATCTACCTTTCCATCGGTTGTATGGATAGTAAACGTATGTGTGGCGGTGCGTAATCCCCGGTAGCCTGTTGCCGGATTGGATGACTGTATGTAATAATAAGGTTGGACAATGCGGTTGTTTTCTTTTCCGCAGAGGAGAACGGAAGCAAGGTTGAATGTTTGTACTTCTTCCGGTATTTGTTGCTGAAAGCCCATGATGGAAAGCAGGGTCGGATACAAGTCGGCAAAAGCTATCATGGTTGTTCGGTCGGTTTTCGGCTTTATTTTTTCCGGCCATGAGATAAGGACGGGAATTCGCATGGATTCCTCATAAAAGATATCTTTTCCGGCTTGTTCATGAGCCCCCATGCAGATGCCGTGGTCAGAAGTGAATACTACAATAGTATTTTTTAATAAACCCAAACGTTTCAATTCGTTGATTATCCGACCTATATTTTCATCGACTCCGGTCATGCAGGCATAGTAATTGCGGATATTGTTTCGGAAATAGTCACCCATTTCAGTGCCTTTGGCGGGAATGTCGGGACGGTTGGCACATAATGCCTCTACATTCAGGTTTTTATACATCTCCTTGTATCGATCGGGCACCAACTCGTAACCGGTGTGTGGAGGGTTCATGGATACGACTAAGGCAAATGGCTGCGTTTTATCTATATGCCCGTTGAGGTACTCAATCGCTTTGTCGGCTTCATACTCCGGTCCCCATTGATTGACATAATAAAAACTGTCCCGGGGAGCATCAGTGTCCCAGTACATGGGTTTTAAATGGTAGTCGTAAGTGTCATAAGCGGTCCAATAGTCAAAACCGTGCCGGCGTTCTTTTGGACACCATTCGTTCCAAGCAACTGCACCATGGTTGTTGTAAGTATCTATGTATGGTTCATAAGGAGCATCCAGATGCCATTTGCCGATATATCCTGTTTGGTATCCATTGGCTTTAAGTATATCACTCCAGCAGCGTGCATCTTGTGGAAGTTCTACTCCATAAGGAGCGTTGGCAGAATTGCAATTGCCTGTTACTTTGTTCTTATGCGGATACATGCCTGTCATCAACATGCCTCGTGCCGGTGAAGATACGGGATAGCTGCTGACAGCATTGGTGAAATTCACTCCTTCACGGGCCAGTTGGTCCAGGCAAGGTGTTTTGACAGGTTCTTTTCCGAGACAACCTAAAGCATCTCCTCTCCATTGATCTGCCATGATGAAGACCAGGTTAGGTTTTTCTTGAGCTTGAATCTGGAATACTGGACACAAAGGGAATGCCAGCAAGAAAATATTAAGTCTTTTCTTCATAATCTGCAAAGGGTTAATAGAGGTTTCATCATTCCTGACTGATTGTGTTTTATTGTGTAATTGTCAAAAACTTAATTTAAAAAGCTCTTATTTTAAGCGTTGATAAATAGCATCAGCAAAACTTCATCATTAAAACAAAGATATTCATATAATGTGAATATGTTATGGGAAGGTAGGAAAACTTTTCGGAAACTTTCCTTTTCCTTCCCATAAATGCTTGTTATTGTTTTGAAAGCTTATTCACCTTCAGGTAAAGTTCCATCATTTCTGCTCCATCCGGGATTCTGATAAATGGTAGAACTTTCATATTCGTTAGAACCCGGAACAGCGGTAGTCAGGCGGAATTGCTTGTTACTAATAGGATACAGGTATTTGCTTGTATTCCAATTTAGTCCACTGAAACCAATATTAGCAGCATTTTTACGATAAGGTAATAAATATTTTCCTTCTGCATATGGGTCGGATTTTGCTGAAATATTGGCTGTCTTGTCTGTTACGCCATATTCTAAAAGTGTTATTTGGGGAATTGGGGTTACAGCGTCTTCGGCTTGAGGGTTTGTATACAGTTGATACATGCTATCCCAAAAATTAAATCCTTGCACATGCACATCTTTTACTTGATCCAAAGCGCGCCAACGTTTTAAGTCTGCCATACGGAATCCTTCTGATACCAACTCGACACGTCGTTCACGACGGATGTTGTACAGAGTTGTGTTTATTTGTTGACCGGCAGAATAACTTCCCCAATCTTGCTTTTCTTTACTTATGTCTGTATTGTTTATGGTCTTTTGATAGTCTGTACTCATACCGGCACGTGTACGAAGAGCTTTCCAGTATTTATCGCAGTTGCCACCTAGATTACCGTTTAATTCGTAGTAAGCTTCTATATAATTCAGGTAGGCTTCTGCTGCACGGAAGATTGGGCATCCTGTATAGGATTCTTTTGTTGACTGCATATCTCCGGATGTATTCAATCCTTTGCGCAGACAGTATCCGGTCGGATTACTATTTTCTTTTTGGGGCTCGAAAATTTCAGGGCGGTAAAAGTAGCCGTATCCATCATTCTTCTTTATCCAAGTAGCAAAATTGGGATCGTCGGATAACAGATCTCCGGTTTTTAAAATCGTCTGTCTCATGCGTCCGTCTCTGTCGGTAAAGATATGTTCGTATGTATCGTCTCCTTGATAACTGGTACTGGCATAAATAGGTAGGCCGTCAGCCATCAGATAAGAATCTACCATGGAGCGCGTATAACCTGTGTTACCTCCGCTCCTTGCCGTAGTCCTCGATCTCGCGGCGCAGCTCCATGCGGCGGTTGATGTTCTTATCGTGCAGGTTGAGATCCGAGCACGCCTCGTCGATGAGGTCGATGGCCTTATCGGGCAGGAAGCGATCGGTGATGTAGCGCTCGGACAGCAGCACTGCCTGACGCAGGATGCCCTCGGGGATTTTGACGCCATGATACTGCTCGTAGTAGTGGGCGATGCCCTTCAAAATCTTGAGCGTATCCTCCATATTCGGCTCGTTGACCGTGACCGGCTGGAAGCGGCGCTCGAGCGCGGTGTCCTTCTCGATGTGCTTGCGGTACTCGGCGAAGGTCGTCGCGCCGATGACCTGAATTTCCCCGCGGGAGAGCGCGGGCTTTAAGATGTTGGCGGCGTTCATGCTGCCCTCGGCATCGCCCGCGCCGACAATGTTGTGCACCTCGTCGATGACTAAGATGACATTGCCCAGCTTGCGGATCTCCTCGATGAGGCCCTTCATGCGGCTTTCAAACTGGCCCCGGAACTGGGTGCCCGCCACCAGCGCCGTCAGGTCCAGCAGGTATACCTGCTTATCCCGCAGCTTGAAGGGCACGTCCCCGGCGGCGATGCGCTGGGCCAGCCCCTCGGCAATGGCGGTTTTGCCCACGCCGGGCTCGCCGATGAGGCAGGGGTTGTTCTTCTGGCGGCGGTTCAGAATCTGCACCACACGCTGGATCTCCTCCTCCCGGCCGATGACCGCGTCCAGCTTGCCGTCCCGGGCCCGCTGGCTGAGGTTGATGCAGTAGCTGTCCAGGTACTTGTGCTTTTTATCGGCCTTGCGGCCCTTGGGGGCCTCCTCCCGGCCGGAGGGGGCGTCGGACTTCTCCGCCGGGGGATTGCTGCCGCCGAACAGGCGGTTCAGGAAGGGGAAGGTGGCGGTCTTGCCGCTTTCGCCGTCGTCCTCGTCGTCCTCATCCTGGGGGGCAGGCATGTCGCTGAGCTCCTCGGCCCCGCCGAAGGCCTGCATCATCTCGTTGTTGATGTTCTCCAGGTCCTCCGGAGAGATGCCCATTCGCTTCATCATCTCCTCCACCTGGGGCAGGCCCAGCTGGGCGGCGCATTTCAGGCACAGGCCCTCGTTGACCATCTCGCCCTTTTCATTCTGCCGGGAAATAAAGACCACGGCCACATTTTTCTTACATTTGGAACAAAGAGTCGGTTGCTATAATCGGGAACAGTACGTTCATAAGTCGGATCAAGGAAGAGCGGACTCGAAATGATATGGTCTGCCGTACTGCGGTTACAGCAAAACACGATGTTCTCCACGCTGGCAAGACGGGTCAAAGCCTTAACATCCGTATCGTGCGGCTGCAAAGTCATGGGGTCTGTAAAGAAGAAAAGGTAATCAATTTCCCCGTCCACAATGCGCGAACCCATTTGCTGGTCACCGCCCAAAGGACCGGATTTGAGAATGGTAAAATCCCATTCGACATCGGGATGCTTCTCTTTCAATGCCGCCAAAATAAGGGTTCCCGTAGTACCCGTACAATAGAACTTATGCCCCATAAGCAATTCCGAATTCCAAAGTACCCACTCTATGAGGTCTTTCTTCATGGCATCATGCGCCACCAGGCCAATCTTTCTAACCAATTTTTCCATAAGCAAATAACTTTTACAAAACAAACAATCAAGAATAGATAACAGTTCCTACAACTGAGAGAAAAATTTCTTTCCACTCAGATAAAACCCTACCAAGATACTACTTTTTACCCGTTCGGGAATCATCGGGAGTGATGTTTTTTTCAAGTTCTCTTTACGGGCATCCGCAAACGAGGGACGGAGCAAATGGAATGCACGACGTGCGCGAAGCACTGCCCACATATTGGGGAACTGCCCTTTGAGCAGAAAACTCAAAGCCGCAACATAATCAAGCACTGCGCGCACACGCATTACAGGCCCCAATTCTTCTTGCGGCAGATTCTTATAGAGCATTACAAGATTGTTACGAAAATTGAGAAAAGTCTTATGGGGATTCTCCTTTTTCAAGGTTGCACCGCCTACATGATAAACGGTACTTTGGGGTACACAAACCAGCATCCGCCCGCGGGCACGAAGCCGCCAGCACAAGTCTATCTCTTCCATATGAGCGAAAAAACGTCCGTCCAATCCGCCGGCATCCAAATAGTCTTTCCGACGGATAAACAAGGCAGCGCCTGTAGCCCAAAACACAGGAACGACAGTATCATACTGTCCGTTGTCTTTCTCTACTACACTCAGTATCCGCCCCCGGCAAAAGGGATAACCGTAACGGTCTATAAATCCACCGGCCGCTCCTGCATATTCGAACAGTTCCTTTTGCCGCCAACTCCGGATTTTAGGCTGGCACGCGGCAGCTTCGGGATGAGCGTCCATGTAGCTTACAAGTGGCGCCAACCAGTGTTCGGTCACTTCCACATCGGAATTAAGCAGCACCACATACTCTGCGGACACCTGCTGCAAGGCAAGGTTGTACCCTTCGGCAAAACCGAGGTTCTCTTTTAATATAATAAGATGCACGTCAGGAAACTCTTTGCGAAGCATATCAACGGAAGCATCTGTCGAACCGTTATCCGCCACATAAATCTTCGCACCTTCCGTTCCGGAACAGCGCACTACGGAAGGAAGAAACGAACGAAGCATTTCACACCCATTCCAGTTCAATATGACAACAGAAATCTTATCCATGTTGTATGGTATCCTCACGCTTTAGTTTCCAACGCTTATGCGACCAGAACCAATAGGGCGGTTCTCTACGGATTGTCTGTTCCAGGCGACGGGCAAAAAGTTCCGTTATCTCACCGTCGGCAGTCGCTTTCGGAGTTTCGGTTATCAGATCAAAACGAACCCGGCAATATCCCCTTCCCTGCTTTTGCAGTTCACAGTAGAATACAGGAAAGTCCATAAGTTTGGCAATACGTTCGGCACCATCCATAAAGACGGTATCCTGATTCAGGAAAGTTGTCCAGTAATGCGCCTCGTTAGGATTGGGCGACTGGTCGGTTATCATTCCCACCGCCACACGCTTGTTGTCACGGCACAGTTTTATAATCTCGCGCGCCGTAGAATGTTTGGCCACATTGTAACCGCCAAAACGGGTACGGATGCGTTTAAACATAGCATCCATATATTTATTATGCAACGGTTTATAGATTTGCACCGGTATATCTCCCTCTTGCATGATACTGCTCATTCCCGTAATCCACTCAAAGTTAGCATAGTGCGGTATCAGCAACACAATACCCCCATGTTTTTCAATCATGGCAAGATACTCTTCCTTATTGTCATATTCCATGCGTCGGCAGAGTTCCTTGAAAGACATACGCAGCATCTTCACCTCCTCCAACATATAATCACAGATATAACGGTAGAACTCACGTTCTATATCCCGCAGTTCAGCCGCGGATTTTTCAGGAAACGCATTGCACAAATTAGCACGTACTACTCTGCGCCGATAGTGCACGACGTGATGCATCAAAAAGCAAAGCCCGTCGGACAGTATATAAAGTACCTTAAAAGGCAATAAGGCCAACAACCACATGCCCGCATAAGTCAACCAATAAATCAATCTTGATTTCACCTTGTCAATTCCTTATTACAGATTACTGAGTAAATCACTTATCGCCAAACGCTCCCGAAAGCGCTGTGCCTTCTTCATTAAAATCGCCCATACGCACCGGAATTACCTGATTATCCAGCGCATCATCATGCGGCACTTCCACCCGGATGTAATTCGGAGTGAAACCGTGCATCGGCGTTCCCGGTTTAGAACGTTCCAACAGCACAGGCATTGTCTGCCCGATATGGCGGGCATAAAACGCACGTGTCTTTTCGTCCGACAAATCCAGCAGAAGCCGGCTGCGTCTGTGCTTTTCCTCGGAAGACACCACATGCTCTATCTTCAAAGCCTGCGTACCCGGACGTTCGGAATAGCTGAACACATGAAGCTGCGTCACATCCAGACTTTGAATAAACCGGTATGCCTGCTCAAAGTATTCTTCCGTTTCTCCACGCGTTCCTACGATCACGTCCACACCGATAAAGGCATCGGGCATCACTTCCTTTATCCGTTTCACTTTAGAAGCAAACAACGCCGTATCATATCGTCTGCGCATCAGTTTCAGCACTTCATCACTACCCGATTGCAACGGAATATGGAAATGAGGCATAAACCGCTTGGAACGGGATACGAACTCAATGATTTCGTCCGTCAGCAAGTTAGGTTCAATAGAAGATATGCGATAGCGCTCAATGCCTTCCACATCGTCCAACGCCTTCACCAGGTCGAAAAAGGTTTCTCCCGTCGACTTACCGAAATCGCCGATATTTACCCCTGTCAATACAATCTCCTTACCGCCTTCGGCGGCTGCCTTACGAGCCTGTTCCACCAAAGATGCGATGCTTCCGTTACGACTGCGGCCGCGGGCAAAAGGAATGGTGCAATAAGAACAGTAATAATCGCAACCGTCCTGCACTTTCAGGAAGAAGCGGGTACGATCACCACGCGAACACGACGGAGCGAACGACCGGATATCTTTCAAGGCAGAGGTATGTGCCTCTCCGCTTTCGTGCTTCCGCAAATCGCCCAAATACTGAAGCAGGTCTTTCTTCTGCTCCGCACCCAGCACTACATCCACACCTTCTATCTTTGCTACGGCATCCGGCTTCAACTGGGCATAGCACCCCGTTACCACCACAAAAGCTCCCGGATGCTGCTTCACCAAACGATGAATTGCCTGGCGGCACTTCTTATCCGCCACCTCGGTGACCGAACAGGTGTTTACCACACATATATCCGCCTTCTCTCCCTTGCGCACCGTACGCACGCCTGCCTCCCGCAAAACCTTACCGATAGTCGAAGTTTCCGAGAAATTCAGTTTACACCCCAACGTATAGTAAACCGCTGTCTTATCTTGAAATATACTGGTATCTATCATGAGTCTAAATCACATTTTCACGACAAAGGTACACATTATTATTATATTTTTCCTACTTTTGCACAATTCATCAAAAAACGTGCAATGATACAAGAAAACTTTATCAAGCTATACGAGCATAGTTTCCGCGAGAATTGGGATCTCCCCTGTTACACCGATTATGGAGAAAACGAAAGTTATACCTATGGAGAAGTAGCGCAGGAAATTGCCAAATTACACCTTCTGTTCAAGTATTGCAGCCTGCGCCGCGGCGATAAGATAGCGATTATCGGCAAGAATAATGCCCGTTGGTGCATCGCTTATATGGCGGTTATCACCTATGGCGGCATCGTGGTTCCTATTCTGCAGGATTTCAACCCCAATGATGTACATCACATCGTCAATCATTCCGAATCGGTATTCCTCTTCACCAGTGATGCCATCTGGGAGCATCTGGAAGAAGAACGGCTTACCGGATTGCGCGGTGTGTTCTCTCTCAACGATTTTCGCTGTTTGTACCAGCGTGACGGAGAGACTATCCAACGCTTCCTCAAACATCTGGGTGATAAAATGGAAGAAACTTATCCAAATGGTTTCACACGGGAAGATGTAACTTATACCGACCTCTCCAACGACAAAATAATGTTGTTGAACTATACTTCGGGTACAACAGGCTTCAGTAAAGGTGTCATGCTGACAGGAAACAATCTGGCAGGTAACGTAACTTTCGGCATACGTACCGAACTGCTGAAGAAAGGAGATAAAGTACTCTCTTTTCTACCACTGGCACACGCTTACGGTTGCGCTTTCGACTTCCTGACCGCTACGGCCGTGGGTACACATGTCACACTGTTAGGAAAAGTTCCTTCTCCCAAAATCCTGATGAAGGCGTTTGAAGAAGTAAAGCCAAACCTGATTATAACCGTCCCCCTTGTTATCGAAAAGATATACAAGAACGTCATCCAGCCTATTATCAACAAAAAGTCCATGAAATGGGCGCTCAGCATTCCTTTGCTGGACGGACAGATATATGGGCAAATCCGTAAGAAATTGGTAGATGCGTTAGGTGGCCGATTCAAAGAAGTGATTATCGGTGGCGCTGCCATGAATCCGGAAGTGGAAGAGTTCTTCCATCGTATCAAATTTCCTTTCACCATCGGCTACGGCATGACGGAATGCGCCCCGCTTATCAGCTACGCTCCCTGGAACGAATTCGTAACCACTTCTTCCGGACGGGTACTTGATATTATGGAAGCCCGCATCTATAAAGAAAATCCGGATGACAGACTTGGCGAAATACAGGTACGCGGTGAGAATGTAATGGTTGGATATTATAAAAATCCGGAAGCCACCAAAGAGGTTTTTACTGAAGACGGTTGGCTACGTACCGGCGACTTAGGTACTTTGGACGAGCATAACAACCTTTATATCCGTGGGCGCAGCAAAACTATGATTCTTAGCTCCAGCGGACAAAATATTTTCCCGGAAGAAATAGAAGCCCGTCTCAACAATATGCCGTTCGTTTTGGAAAGCCTTGTGATTGAGCGCAATAGGAAATTGGTAGCTTTGGTTTATGCCGACTATGAAGCACTGGATTCTTTAGGGTTGAACAATCCGGAAAACCTGAAGACCATCATGGATGAAAATCTCAAGAATCTGAACAACAGCGTTGCCGCTTACGAAAAAGTCAGCCAAATACAGCTTTATCCTACAGAATTTGAGAAAACCCCGAAAAGAAGTATCAAAAGGTATTTATACAACAGCATTGCAGAGGATTAATATGTTATAGAACATGCTTGAAGAGGGCAAAATGGGCTTTCCTCAAAAAAAAGTATAAAAAAAGTTGGGTTTTGGAGAACAACATATCCAAAAAGTACATACCTTTGCAGCGTTTTAATAAAGCAATTGATTGTATTACGTTTTAAAAGTAAAGAAAATGAAAAAATTAGTTTTGATGGCCGTAGCTATCGTAGCAGTATCTTTCGCATCTTGTGGTAACAAAGCAGCTAACGCTGAACAAGCAACAGCTGATTCAATCCGTATCGCTGACTCAATCGCAGCTGTAGAAGCTGCAGCAGCTGAGGCAGCAGCATCAGTAGCTGATACTACTGCAACAGATAGCGCAGCAGTTGTAGCTGAATAATTTCAGAACAACAATTAGAGAGAATTGAAAGTCTGACGTACGAAAGTACGGACAGACTTTTTTTTATATCCAATCAGCACAAGAAGACATCTTGCCATTTAAACATCTGTCTTATCATGAAACATCACTCCATCCCAAATGAATAACCGGGAAAAGGAGAAAATCAAAAAAGTCCGGCTTCTTTTCAGAAACCGGACTTCTCCTTTTATATAGAATTCTATATTTATGCTTCCTCAGCAACTACTTCAAAAGGAATTTCCACAGAAACTTCCTTGTGCAGCTTAACGATAGCCTTGTAGTTACCAACTTCTTTCACTGCATCCTTAACAACGATAATCTTACGGTCGATGTTGTGACCCAATTTAGCCAGCTCGTCAGCAATCTGGATGTTGCCTACAGAACCGAAGATAGTACCTGTAGCACTAACCTTAGTAGCAATCTTCAAGGATACGCCTTCCAGCTTAGCAGCCAATTCTTCAGCATCCTTTTTGATTTTCTCCAGCTTGTGAGCGCGTTGTTTCAGCTCTTCAGCCAGCATTTTCTTTGCAGAAGGAGAAGCAATGACAGCTTTTCCTGTCGGGATGAGGTAGTTACGACCATAACCGGATTTAACGGTTACGATGTCGTTCTTATAACCCAAGTTTACGATGTCTTCTTTCAATATAATTTCCATACTTTCCTCCTCCTATTATTTCATCATGTCAGTTACATAAGGCAGCAACGCCAAGTGACGTGCTCTCTTCACAGCTTGAGCTACACGACGTTGGAACTTCAAAGAAGTACCGGTAAT
>ENA-UEOR01002007-UEOR01002007.1-human-gut-metagenome-genome-assembly--contig:-NODE-2007-length-11522-cov-6.667453_pt1 | contig 11522 bp, 9 predicted proteins | sample MGYA00242887_ERZ507890 | MGnify/ENA primary metagenome ERZ507890 (study PRJEB26167, sample SAMN06115431) | human gut metagenome | host: Homo sapiens | place: China:Guizhou | collected 2014-10-21...
TCTGCACCCAGTGCCAGTGCCTTGAACACATCCACACCGGTGCGGATGCCGCCGTCCACCAGGATCTTCACGCCGGTGCCCTTGAGGGCTGCAGCGATCTCCGGCAGGACTTCAGCGGTGGCGGGGCACTGGTCCAGCACACGGCCGCCGTGGTTGGACACCACGATGGCGGCGGCACCGGCCTCCCTGGCCTTCAAAGCACCCTTGACGGTCATCACACCCTTGACGATGAAGGGCCGCTCGGCCAGCTTCACGATCTCGGCCAGCTCTTCCACGCTCTTGCTGCCGGCCGGCGGGGTCATGTTCTTGAGGAAGGGCAGGCCTGCCGCATCCACGTCCATGGCCACAGCAAAGCAGCCGCTGGCCTTGGCCTGGGTCATCTTCTCCCGGATGGTGTCGATGTTCCAGGGCTTGATGGTGGGCACACCGCAGCCGCCCGCCGCACCGATGGCCTTGGTGGCCATCTCCATCACGGTGGGGTTGGTGCCGTCACCGGTAAAGGCGGCAATGCCGTTCTCGGCGCAGGCGCGTACCAGCACGTCGTTATAGGTCATATCGGTGTAGGTCTCGGAGTAGTGCAGGTTCACCGCACCCACCGGGCCTGCAAAGAAGGGGTATTTGAACTGCTTGCCAAACAGTTCAAGCGTGGTGTCCGGGGTGCCGCCCTCGCACAGGGTGTCCATGTTCACCCGGATGTCCGCCCACTTATTATAGTTGCGGATCGCCGTGTCGCCCACGCCCTTGGCACCGGGACCGGGGATCTGGTTTTTGCAGACCACGCCGTTGCACACCGGGCAGGCCTTGCAGTATTTGCCGATGCACTCCCGCGCATTGGCCAGCACTTCAGCATAGTTCATACAGAGTCCATCCTCCTTGTTTTCCATTTCTGCGGCAGGAAATGCCCTGCTGCTGCACTCTCTGCCCCCATCATAGCCTTGTTTTGGCTCCCCGTCAAGGGCTCTGCACACCTTTTGCCCGCCTCTTGTCATTTTGCAGTACGATGGTACGTCACTTTGAAAAAAGTCTGATCTTTTTTAAAAAAATCCTTGACAAAACAGCTGGTTTCAGGTATTATAGTGGAGCGCCAAGGGCACCCGCCCAAAGGCAGAACAAAAGATGTGGAAAGATGGCTGAGTTGGTCTAAGGCGCACGACTGGAAATCGTGTAACGTGTCAAAAGCGTTCTGGGGTTCGAATCCCCATCTTTCCGCCAGAAACCTGAAACAGAGATGTTTCAGGTTTTTTGTTTTATTCCAAAACGCTGTCCTTGACAATCGCCCTGCGTTCCGCTATGCTGAAAAAAAGATTTTCCTGAAGGAGGAACATTTTATGGCTGCATCCAAAAAGAAACGCACCGGTGCCCGCGCTGCGGTCGTGGTGGTGCTGTGCCTTGTGCTGGTGTGCGTAGTGGCCGCCGCCGTCGCGCTGGGGCTGGTGAGCCGCCGCGTGAAGCGCTTTGCCGGCGGAGCCAGCTTTTCGCTGGACTACCAGATCACTTCCACCGCTGCCGAAGAGCCCGCTTTATATAAGGTGCTGGCGCAGTTCGGCGGCACCTCCGGCCGGGTGGACGGCCAATATACGCCGGAAGCCCTGCAGCTGGAGCTGTACCCGCAGGCCAGCGGCAGCAGCCAGCCCCTCACCCGCCTGTACATCAGCAAGGACGAGACGCTGTACGATGCCGGGCAGCTTTACCGCACCCTGCGCAGCAGCATCACCGACAACTATCCGCTGGCCGGTGTGCTGATCCCGGAATGGAATATGGGCAGCTACATCTCCCAGACCCAGCTGGCCAGCCTGCTGGGCGTGGACGATACCGCCACCAGTCTGCAGTCCATGAGCGATTTCCAGCTGGACCTGAAAAAGATCAAAAAGGTGCAGCCGGAAAATGCCAAGGAGGGCTACCTCTACTTCCGGCTGGAAACTGACGACACTGCCGCCGATTCCCCCGTTTTGACGCTGGGCGTGGAAAAGAGCGGCCTGCTGCGGGCTGCCTCCCCCGCCGTGCACATCCTGCTGGACATCCCGGCCCACGGCATCCACACCGAGCTCACCGGCACCGTGACCCCGGCAGCTCCGACTCTGACCGCTCCCACCTCCCGCATGCAGGACAGCGATATTGCTTCGCTGGTGCAGCTGCGCCAGACTGTCGAGAGCGTGGTGCAGTTCGTGCAGGGCGCTGCGTCCGGCACGCAGAGCGCCTCCTGAACCTCCTTGATATGCAAAAACGGCAGACGCCTTGCAAAGCGTCTGCCGTTTTTTGATGCATTTATCGGTCCAGGATGCGGCCGTCGGTGGAGATGGTCACCACCTGCCACGGCACGAACTTGCCGCTGTTTTTCAGGGCGGTCACGGCGGCGTGTTCCAGCCCGCCGCAGCAGGGCACCTCCATGCGCAGCACCGTCACGCTCCGGATGTCGTTGTTGCGGAAGATCTCGGTCAGCTTTTCGCTGTAGTCCACAGCATCCAGCTTGGGGCAGCCGATGAGGGTGATCTTGCCCTTCATGAACTCTTCGTGCACATTGGCGTAGGCGTAGGCGGTGCAGTCGGCTGCGATCAGGAGCTTTGCCCCGTCAAAATAGGGGGCGTTCACCGGCACCAGCTTGATCTGACAGGGCCACTGGCGCAGCTGCGACGGCTGTGCTGCGGTGGGGGCAGCAGGTGCACTTTCCTCCCGGCGGAACTGGCGCATGGCGCTGCCCGGACAGCCGTGGAAGGCCGGTTTTGCGGCCTGTGCGGCCTTTTTCTGCTTGTTTTCCAGCACGGCCTGCTCGTCGTAGGCGGCTGCCTCGCGCTCTTCAAAGGTGATGGCACCGGTGGGGCAGCCGGGCAGGCAGTCGCCAAAGCCGTCGCAGTAGTCGTCCCGCATGAGCTTTGCCTTGCCGTTCACCAGACCGATGGCACCCTCGTGGCAGGCGGTGACGCAGGCCCCGCAGCCGTTGCATTTTTCTTCGTCTATATGAATGATTTTCCGGATCATAGAAAAGCCTCCTTGTGTTTGTGCTTTGAGTATACTATAATCAGGGCAGACCTTCGGTTGTTATAACCACGAAAGTGAGGTTTTTTTATGAGACCCGTTGCATCCCCGCTGTTTCAGGGCCTGTCGGCAGAGGAGTGGGCTGCACTGGAGCAGTCCGGCTGCCTGCGCACGAAGAGCTACCCCCGGCACGCCGTCATTTTTCATGCCGGAGCGCAAGTGCATGCTCTGGGCGTGGTGCTGCGCGGCACCGTCCACATCGAAAATCTCGACCTGTGGGGCAGTAAGAGCATCCTGAGCAGCATTTCTGCCGGGCAGGCCTTTGCCGAGACCTATGCGCTGTGCGGCGACGTGATGATGGTGGACGCCGTGGCCGCCGAAGAATGCGAAGTGCTGTTCGTGAACATTTCCGCCTTTTCCGGCGGCGCACCCGGCACGGTGCACGAAAAGCTGCTGCGCAACCTGCTCACGGTGTCCATGCGCAAAAACCTGAGCCTTTCGCAGCGCATCTTCTGCACCACCCCCAAGACCGTGCGGGGCCGTCTGCTGACCTACTTTTCCGCACAGGCCGCCCGCAGCGGCAGTCTGCAGTTCGAGATCCCGTTCAACCGGCAGCAGCTGGCCGACTACCTCAATCTGGACCGCAGCGCCCTCTCCAAGGAGCTGTGCAAGATGCGGGACGAGGGCCTGCTGACCTTTGAAAAGAACCGCCTTGCCTTGAACGAACTGCCGGAGTGAACCTCCCGCAAACGCAAAAAGCACCCGCCGGGTCCCACGATCCGACGGGTGCTTCTGGTTTTTACGGGTTCAGCCTTGCTCAATCTGCCTTTTGGGCAGGGGCCTTACGGGTGCGCTTGGGCTTTTCGGCCGGGGCGGCAGCTTCTGCCTTGGGTGCAGCCTTCTTCCGGGCAGTGGTCTTGCGGGGAGCCTTGGCGGGCTTCTCTGCTGCTTCCGCCTTTGCGGCGGGCTCCGTCTTCGGCTCTTCTGCCTTTTCGGCAGCGGGCTGGGCGGTCACAGCCGGTTCCGCAGCGGCCTTTTTGGTGGTGCGGGGCTTGCGGGCGGCAGGCTTTTTGACCGGTGCCTTCTTCTCCTCTGCCGGGGCAACAGCCTCAGCGGCGGGTGCGGCTTCCACAGCAGGCTCGGCAGTCTTTTTAGCGGTGCGCTTTGCGCGGTCCTTCACCTCAGCGATGGTCCACAGCTGGTCGGCACCGGGCACCTCCTGCCAGATCTGCAGCACGGCACCTGCTTCGGCACCCATGCCCACGGTGTCCACGCACTTGCCGCCGGCCCAGGACGAGCGCAGGCGCACGGTGCCTTCCGGCGTGGGGCAGAGCTCCCACATCTGGGAGGTGCCGCCCACATCCTCCCACAGGTGCAGCCAGGTGCCGTTGGCGGTGCCGGTCATGGTCAGGTCCAGCAGCTTGCCGGAGGCGCGGTTGCGGATGCGGTACACGCCCTCGCCCACCCGGACAAAGCTCCACTCCTGTTCGGGCTTGTGGTCATACTTGCCCAGACGAACGGTGCCGCCGTCCTTGCTTGCTTCCACGGCCTGGATCACATTGCCGGTGTGAGCGGCAATGGTATAAAAACGATCGGCTTCGATCACGGTCTGTGCTACGGTTTTCATGCTTCAGTTCCTCCATCTGTCACGATGCCGGGCAGGGTCTGCCAACATCTTCCTGCCTAAATGATACCACATATCGTGATTTTCCACAAGCAATTCGACCTTTCTTTAGCAAATCATACAGAATCGCCGGTTCTTTCGGCGTCATTTTTGCCCCTTCGCACCGGTTTGCGAGCCGTTTTTTCACACGGTTCCCCTCTCGACTTTTTGCCGTACTTGCGTTATACTATGATGTTGCTGATTTCCGCCGTCCGCTTTTGGCGGCGGCTTTCCCTACTCCATCCCATTCAAGGAGGCTTTTTATGACAAGCGATGACCGCAGTGCGCTGCAGTTTCGCCGGATGACCGAGACGCCCATCCCGCAACTGGTCCTCAGCCTTGCTGCTCCCACCATTTTAAGTATGCTGATCACCAGCATCTACAATCTGGCCGACACCTTTTTTGTGGGCCAGATCTCCACCAGTGCGTCCGGTGCCGTGGGCGTTGTTTCCAGCCTGATGGCCATCATCCAGGCGCTGGGCTTTATGCTGGGCCACGGGGCCGGCACCATCATCAGCCGCAGCCTGGGCAGCCGCGACACCACCGCCGCCACCCGGTTTGCGTCCACCAGCTTTTTCACAGCTCTGGTGTTTGGCGTGGTGCTGGCCGTGGCGGGCCTTGGCACCCTGCCCCACTTCATGATGCTGCTGGGCAGCACCGAGACCATCCTGCCCCACGCCTGCGCCTACGCGCGGCCCATCCTCATTGCCGCCCCGCTGATGATCTCCAGCCTGGTGATGAACAACATCCTGCGCTATGAGGGCAAAGCCAGCTTTGCCATGATCGGTCTGGTCACCGGCGGCGTGCTGAACATCGCGCTGGACCCGCTGTTCATGTTCGTGTTCGGGCTGGGCACCGCCGGGGCCGGCATTGCCACCGCCCTGAGCCAGAGCATCAGCTTCTGCATCCTGCTGTCCATGTTCCTGCGGGGCAAAACGGTCAGCCAGTTCCGCCTTTCGGCCGTCACCCGCGAAGCCCGCGACTTCGGCCGCATCCTGCTGGGCGGTGCGCCCAGCTTTGGCCGTCAGGGCCTGAACAGCATCGGCGGCATGCTGCTGAACCTTGCCGCCCGCAGCTACGGCGACGCCGCCGTGGCCGGTATGAGCATCGTGTCCCGCATCTTCATGTTCATCGTCTCGGTGGCCATCGGCGTGGGACAGGGCCTGCAGCCGGTGGCATCCTTCAACTACGGTGCCCGCAAATACCGCCGGGTGCGGCAGGCCGCCATCTTCACCATCGAAGCGGCCTTCTGCATGCTGGTGGTGCTGGTGGGCCTGTGCTGGGTGAACGGCGATGCCCTCGTCCGTCTGTTCCGCGATGACCCCGCCGTCACCGCCGTGGCGCTGCCCGCCTTCCACTACCAGTGCCTGGCCATGTTGCTACAGCCCATCATCGTGGTGGCCAACATGACCTTCCAGAGCGTGGGCGCGTCCGGCCGGGCCACCTTCCTGGCCTGCTGCCGACAGGGCGTGTTCTTCATCCCGCTCATCCTCATCCTGCCCCGCACCCACGGGCTGTTCGGCGTGGAGATCTGCCAGCCCATCGCGGATGTGCTCACCTTCCTGGTGTCCCTGCCCTTCCTGATTGCATTTCTGCAGCAGCTGGGCCGGATGGATGACGCCGAACAGAGCAAAACCGCGTCCTGAACTTCTGTCATAGATCTGTAACCATCAGCCGCGCATTTTCTGCAATGGAATGCGCGGCTGTTTCGTGTTCCAGATGAACCGGAACTTTCTTCCGGGTGCGTTTTTCCATTCCAGACAGTAGCATCTGCATTTTGCATTGCTTTTTGTATTGTTTTAAGAGGAGTGATCCCATGAAAAAGACTGTTTCCCGTCTGGGCAGTGCTGCCCTGTGCGTGACCCTGAGCCTTGCGCTGGGCTGCGGCTGCGCGGTAATGCCGCCTGCCTCCTCCGAGAAACCCGCTTCCCCGGCAGTGTCCGTTCCCACCGACGCCGAGGGCAAGCCCCTGTACGATGCCACCCGGCTGGACGACGGCCGCCTGCGCATCCTGTACGGCTACGACAACTCCGGCGACAGCCGCACCGTCCTGTGCGGCAGCAAGGTGCTGTACCAGTCGCTCCGCAGCGAGACCGTGAACCTGCTTACCGACACCGTCACCGGCGAAACGAACTACTGGTTCCGCACCTGGTCGGACTCCACCGGCCGGGGCGGCCGCCGCAGCGCCCTGTACGACAAGGACGGCAACGAAGTGATGGCCTTTGACGGCGAGCAGAGCGCCACCATCCAGAACGGTCTGCTGGTGCTGCAGGAAAGTCCCCTTGTCGATGGCGTCTATTCGGATTACAGCTACGGCAGCTGTCAGGTCATCGACCTTGCCACCGGCGAGAGCCTGCCGGTGCCGGAGGGTGCCTACAGCTGCATCGTCTGCGGGGATATGCTGGTGTTCACCTGCTACGCCCGCCCGGCAGACCTTGCTGCAGACGCATGGGACGACGACCCCAGCCTGCACAGCTGGGTCACTGTCCAGCAGAAGGACGGCACCCAGACCTATGGGTCCTCCACCTCCACGGCCAGCCGCATTTCCTATGAGCCGGATGAACTGGACGACTGGGTGGAACTGGACATCTTCCATGCAGACGGCAGCCCGGTCGACCAGGTCCTGCACAACCCTGCCACCGGGGAGGGCCTGCGCGGCTACCGGCAGACCTGCGGCCACGGTACGGCAGCTTTCCTGACCCCAAGCAGCACCTATCAGCTGCGGGACCTGACCACCGAGGACCGGGGCGTGATTGCCGAATTCGACGCCCTGCCCAGCAACTATTTCCCGGGGTATGTGGTCACCTGGAACGTGGACAGTGACTATCGTTATTCCCTGCACGACCTTTCCACCGGGGAGGTCACACCGCTGTATGCTGTCAGCCTTGCCGGGAACCGCATCGCCCTGTATGCGCAGGACGGCAGCCTGAAGGTCTACGACGCCGACACCGGAGCACTGCTCACCGACGTGAACGCCGGGACCATTGGGGACGATCAGCGCGTGACGCTGGACTGTGAAGAGGACGGCTTTGTCTGGATGGAGCTGCGGGATGCCGACAGTTATGAGATCGCTGCCATCCGGGTGTACGGCCCCGAAGGCCTCGTCTCCGACCTGAGCAGCCTGAATGAGACCTACAATTATCTGGGCTACCTCACCGCCGATGCCAACGGCAGGCCGCTGTACTATGGCACCCGCAGCGTTCCCGGCAGCAGTTACGCCACCGGATGCGATGTACTGGACGAAACCGGCAACGTGGTGATGCAGGGCCTTGGCAGCTGCTACAGCTACTACGACAACAGCCTGAACGCCCTGCCGGACCATGTATTCGTGGCACGGCGTGGCTTCTATTACGGCTGGATGGACACCGACGGCAACTGGCTTTACTGCCAGAGCATCTTCTCGTCCGTCAATGCCGATGACGAACTCGGTTACTGAACCATGACAGGAGGTTTTTTCTGATGAAAAACACGAAAATTTCCCGCCGCAGCTTTCTGCTGGGTCTTGCCGCCTGCTCTGCCGCCGGGGTCCTGACGGCCTGCTCCGGCAGCAGCGAGCCTGCTTCGTCTGCTTCCACCGCCCCGGAACCCCCTGCTTCCTCGGCTGCCAGTGAGGTGACCGCCGCACCGTTCCTGACCGTGGAGGATTTCCCTGCCCTGGACGGCAGCACGGCCTGCATCCCCCTGATGGCGCAAATGCTGGCCGACACCACCGGCATGGACCTGGAAGAAGCCCAGAGCATCATTTCGGTCAGCACCACCGCTTATGCCTGGGAGAGCTTTGGTCTGTACAACACCGACACCAAAATGCTGGTGGTGTACGAAGCCCCGGATTCCGTCAAGGAAGAGCTGGAGGCCGCCAACGTCCAGCTGGAGCAGAAACCCATCGGCGTGGACGCACTGGTGTTCATCGTGAACGAGGACAACCCCGTGACCGACCTAACCCAGCAGCAGCTGCGGGACATCTACGCCGGAAAGATCACCAACTGGAAGGACGTGGGCGGCCAGGATCTGGACATCGTGGCCTTCCAGCGCCGGTCTGACTCCGGCAGCCAGACCCTGTTCCAGAAGCTGCTCATTCAGGGCGGCGAACTGATGGACCCGCCCACCGAGCTGGCCCCCACCGCCATGGGCGAACTGGTGGACAGCCTTGCCGCCTACAACAACTCCGCCAACGCCATCGGCTTTTCGGTGTACTACTACATCGACCAGATGTACTCCCAGCCCGGTCTGCGGCTGCTGAGTGTGGACGGCGTGATGCCCTCCAACGACACACTGGCCGACGGCAGCTATCCCCTCTGCAACGACTTCTACGCCGTCATCCGTCCGGATGCCGCCGCCGACAGCCCGGAGCGCCAGCTCTACGACTGGCTGGACACCGAGGCCGGGCAGGCCTGCATCAAAAAGGCCGGCTATGTGCCTGCCGGCAGTGCAGCCGCCAACGGCTGAATCCCTGCCATAACCTGCACCGTTTGAATTGACACGCTTTCATCCTTCTGCTACAATAATGTCAAAGATTTGTCGAATCTTCTACAGCAGAATGCCGAAAGGACGGTCTTGTTATGGAACATCCCGCTTCGCATGTGGAAAGCCACTGGCGCACCCAGCTGCGCAACCACATCATTCAGGCGTCCAGCCTGCTGGAGATCCTGCTCTCCGGGCTGGTGCTCATTGGTCTGCTGCTCAGCGCCGTGCCGCTCATCCGGTGGATGCCCGGCCTGCTGATCGACGGCAACGAGGTGGAGATCCGCACCTTTCTGGAGCGCAGTCTGGACATCGTGATCGGTATCGAGTTCATCAAGATGCTGGCCAAGCACAGCCCGGGCAGCAGCCTGGAAGTACTGCTCTATGCCATTGCCCGCCATCTGGTGGTGGGCCATGACTCGGCGCTGGAAAACCTGCTCAGTGTGGGTGCCATCGCCCTCATCTTCATCGTGCGCAAATACTTCTTTGTGCCCGCCTTTGGTGCCCATCTGCCGGACGGCCACCTCGCTCCGGATCTTTCGCCCGCGCAAAGCGGCATCCACTGGCTGCACCCCGAACCGGAAACAGAACCGGGCGAGGACGACGAATAACCTTACAAAAAGAAAAACAGGCGGTGCCGCACAGCATTGTGTGCAGGCACCGCCTGTTTCATTGTTTGATTTTACTGTTTGCCGTGGCGGCCAAAGCGGTATTCCTTGCCGTCGCGGATGCGCTGGATGTTGGAGCGGTGCATGTAGATGACCATGGCAGCCATGATGACAGAGCCCACCAGACAGATGAGCAGGTCCTGTACGGCATAGCCACGCAGCAGGCAGTAGCCCAGCGTCAACAACGGATAAGCCGCCGCCATGGTCACACTGCCCAGCGACACCATACCGGTGGGCAGCAGGCAGGCCAGAAAGATCAGGGCCAGGAACGGCAGCAGCACCGGCTGGATGGCCAGAATGGCTCCACCGGCCACCAGCACGCCCTTGCCGCCCTTGAAGCCGAAATACAGGGGCTTAAGGTGGCCCACCACCGCCAGGATGGCGGCCAGATACACGCCCAGCCAGGCCGAGAGGCCGGCGTCGGCGGGCAGGAAGTGGAACAGCCAGCGGCCGATGCACACGGCAGCTACCCCCTTGAGCACGTCACCGGCGGCCGTGAGGGCCGCGGCTTTCTTGCCAAAGGTGCGCAGCATGTTGGTCATACCGGCAGCGCCGCTGCCGTGGTTGCGCACGTCATCGTGATACACGAATTTGCTGATGAGGATGCCGGTGTCCACACTGCCCAGCAGGTAAGCCTGCGCAGCCGTGAGCACGGCGATGAGGATGGTTTGCATCATAACGGAACCCGGATGCCTCCTTCGGGGCGCTTACACGTCCTTGGCACCCACTTCGCCGGAGCCGCGCTCCCGCACGACCAGACGGATGGGGGTGTGTTCCAGGCCAAAGTTCTCGCGGATCTGGTTGATGAGATACCGCTGATAGCTGAAGTGGAACAGGTGTTTTGCGTTCACAAAGGCCACAAACGTGGGCGGGCGGGTGGAAGCCTGGGTCAGGTAGAAGATCTTCAGGCGGCGGCCCTTGTCGCTGGGCGGCTGCATGCGGGCCGTGGCACGGGCCAGCATCTCGTTCAGCACGCCGGTGGGCACGCGGGCACCGTTCTGTGCGTCCACGTCGCGGATCAGCTGCATCAGCTTGTTCACGTTGTAGCCAGTCTGGGCCGAAATGAAGATGATGGGGGCGTAGCCCATGAAGCTGAAGTCCTCGGCATAGCCGCGGCGCTGCTGCTCCATGGTGTTGGTCTCCTTGCCTTCTACGGCGTCCCACTTGTTCACCACGATGATACAGGCCTTGCCCTGGTCATGGGCATAACCGGCCACCTTGCTGTCCTGCTCGGTAAAGCCGACGGTGGCATCCACCAGGATCAGGGCCACACGGCTGCGCTCCACGGCAGCCAGGGCGCGCACCACCATATACCGCTCCAGACCGTCGGTGATGTTGCTGCGCTTGCGCAGACCGGCGGTGTCGGTAAAGATGAACTTGCCGTAGGCGTTGTCCACCGGGGTGTCGATGGCATCGCGGGTGGTACCAGCCTCATTGGCCACGATCATGCGGTTCTCGCCCAGGATGCGGTTGGTCAGGCTGGACTTGCCCACGTTGGGGCGGCCGATGATGGCCACCGGGATGCGGTCCTCTTCCACCACCGTCTCGCTGAAGTCCAGGTGCGCGCACACGGCATCCAGTAGGTCGCCGGTGCCGTGACCGTGCACGGACGAGATGGGCATCACCTCGTCAAAGCCCAGGTTGTAGAACTCGTACAGCTCCATGGGGGCCTCGCCCACCTTGTCGCACTTGTTCACGGCCAGGATGATGGGCTTGTGGCTGCGGCGCAGCATGTGAGCCACATCCGCGTAGGCAGC
>ENA-UEOR01002017-UEOR01002017.1-human-gut-metagenome-genome-assembly--contig:-NODE-2017-length-11494-cov-20.014627_pt1 | contig 11494 bp, 9 predicted proteins | sample MGYA00242887_ERZ507890 | MGnify/ENA primary metagenome ERZ507890 (study PRJEB26167, sample SAMN06115431) | human gut metagenome | host: Homo sapiens | place: China:Guizhou | collected 2014-10-21...
GTCTCTCACCTGGATCATTTCATTGCTCCCAACGGGAACAAGCTCTTTTTCCCCTTGTGTGGGCGGCGGATAGGGTCAACAGTCCTTACCAATGGGCTTAGCGTTTATTGGACAGGCACGTTTGAGCAGTATTCTTATGGTAATCTATTGGTTTATGGATTGGGAGAAACTGGTGGTGAGCCTGGACCGACAGACGGGATGGACTGTTGTCTCGGGGGAGCCATACGCCCGGTGGCCGATAAATGATTAATTAAAAGATAAAATGTGATGGATATGAAAAGTTTCAAATTATGGCAGTTGCCGGGATTCATGCTGTGCCTGTTGTTGGGGTTGGTGTTTTTTTCTTCTTGCGATAAGGACGATGATGAAGCAGGTGGCGGAGGCGTCATAGGGTATTGGTTGCCGTTGACAGACCTTCGTGATATGGCGAGAGAAGCGGTGGAAGAAGACAATGCCGATGAAGACGGTTTTACAGGAGGAGCCGTTTCATACCGTTTCCTGAATGCTAATACCGTAGAAAGTTTTACGACGAATTGCTACATAGGCCATAAGTCCGGTGCGTTTCATACGGAAACTATTTCAGGAAAGACGGTGTCTTTCGTGGCGGAAAATGTGAGGACTTACACTTATGTGCTTGATGGCAATAAGGTGTATATCACGGATGGTACCATCGGTACGTTAGTTAATGGTGAATTACGGGTGGACGGTTTGCTGTTTACTTTCCAGAAATTGGAGTGAGTCATTCCTTTAGTGCCTGAATGAAAGCGGAAATGCGTATGGAAGAGTCGGAAGACGGTTGGACAGGTACGGGAAAGGTGTCCATGGAATATGATGGCGACGGGCACATGGCATGGTTTAGATTAGTTTTCTAAAAAAGTCTTTTGGGCAGCCGGGGCAAGGAATCCTTTGTCCCGGCTGTATTTTTGCATATTTTCTCTTAAAATGAGGTCTTTTTGCAGCACGGTGACATGGATGGACGGCTTTTTTTCGTAAGTTTGCAAGAGGGACTGTAAAAATAGCAGGATATGGCAAGGTTCATCAACCCGTTTACGGACGTGGGTTTCAAACGTATTTTCGGTCAGGAAATCAATAAGGATTTGCTGATAGACTTCCTGAACGGCCTGTTGGAAGGGGAGAAGCATATTGTGGACATCCGTTTTCTGGACAAGGAAGTGCTGCCCGCCTTTGCCCAAGACCGAGGTGTGATTTACGACGTGTATTGCACGAATGAGTCGGGCGAGCAGTTCATCGTGGAAATGCAAAACCGCCCGCAAGTGAATTTTCGCGAAAGGGCGTTGTACTATTTGTCGCGTGCCGTGGCGCGTCAGGGCGAACGCGGGGCGGATTGGCAGTTCCGGCTCAAGGCCGTGTATGGTGTGTTTTTCATGAACTTTTGCTTGGATTCCGGTTCACACAAGTTGCGTACGGATATCGTCCTTTCGGACAGGGAGACGCATGAGGCGTTTTCTGACAAGTTGCGCTTTATCTTTTTGGAATTGCCCTCTTTTACCAAGGAGGAACAGGAGTGTGAGACGGATTTTGAACGATGGATATATGTGTTGAAGAATATGGATACATTGCAGAGGTTGCCGTTCAAGGCAAGGAAATCAGTGTTTGAGAAATTGGAAAAGATTGTGGACATTGCGGCTCTTTCCAAGGAGGACAGGATGAAGTATGACGAGAGCATCAAGATTTACCGCGACCACTTGGCGGTGGAGGCTTATGCCAAGGAACGGGAAGAAAGGCGCATGAAGGAAGCTTGGGATGGAGGACTTGCCAAGGGACTTGAGAAAGGGCTTGCCGAGGGACGTGCCGCTGGTCGTGCCGAAGGCGAAAAGGAAAAGCAACGGCAGATTGCGCTGCGCATGAAAGGGAAAGGCATGTCGGCTGAAGATATAGCCGAACTAACGGGACTTTCCGTGGCAGAAGTCGGCGAATTATGATTCCGTCGTACAGTATAGATATTTTCCCCCGGCTTTTCCATTTCAAAAAGCCGGCGGGTACGTCGCGGGGAGTGTACACGGAGCGGCGGTCGTGGTACGTCAGGATGGCATCCGAAGCATGTCCGGGACGTGAGGGATGGGGCGAATGCGCTCCCTTGCCGCAGTTAAGTGTAGACGATTTGCCGGATTACGAAGGCGTGTTGCGCGGGATATGCGCGGAGGTGGCTCGTACGGGGCAGGTCGATACGGAACGGTGGAGGGAATACCCCTCCATGCTGTTTGGGTTGGAGACGGCTTTGCGCCATCTCGAACGAGGGACGTATGCCTTGTGGGATACGCCCTTTTCGCGCGGTGAAGAGGGTATCTGCATCAACGGGTTGATATGGATGGGCGACCATGATGCCATGTACAGGCAAATCAGGGAAAAGTTGGAAGCCGGCTTCCGTTGTGTCAAGTTGAAAATCGGTGCCATCGGTCTCGAGGAGGAACTGGACTTGTTGCGTTTCATCCGTCGGCATTTTCCGGCTCGCGAGGTGGAACTCCGGGTGGATGCCAACGGGGCTTTTGCTCCTGCGGAAGCCTTGGACAAGCTGAAACGGTTGGCCGAACTCGATTTGCATTCCATCGAGCAGCCCATACGGGCCGGGCAGTGGGACGAAATGGCTGGACTGACTTCGGTTTCGCCCTTGCCCGTCGCTTTCGACGAGGAGCTGATAGGACATTGCAGCCTTGAAGCGAAGCGGAGGCTGTTGGACGCGCTCCATCCGCAGTACATCGTGCTGAAACCCTCGCTGCATGGCGGGTTTTCCGGTTGCCGGGAGTGGATAGAAGAGGCGGAAAAGAGGAACGTCGGATGGTGGATTACCTCGGCATTGGAGTCGAACGTTGGCTTGAATGCCATTGCGCAATGGTGTGCCACATGGCACACTCGGATGCCGCAGGGATTGGGTACGGGAATGTTGTTCACCGACAACGTGCCGATGCCGTTGGAGATCCGGAAAGATTGTTTGTGGTATGTGGCAGACGGAGATTGAACGGCAGCATGTCGGCGTGGAGGGGCGGCGTTTCTCGGCGGCAGACTTGCACGAATTGGCCGCGTTGTCCGTTGAAGAGGAAGATGAGGCTTTGCGGGCCGTTTATGCCTTTCTGGCGGAATGGTTCTCGCCTGCGTCTACGGTGGAAGTGCAGACTTCCGGCTCCACCGGTGTTCCCAAGCGGATGAGAGTGGAAAAAGCGCGGATGATGCGTAGTGCCGTTCGGACGTGTGAGTTCCTCGGCTTGCGTTCGGGCGACACGGCTTTGCTGTGCATGGACTTGAAGTATATCGGGGCTAAGATGATGGTTGTGCGTGCTTTGGTGGCCGGACTGCATCTATGGGTTCGCCGTCCGTCGGGGCATCCGTTGACCGACGTGGAGGAGCGGGTGGATTTCCTGTCTGTCGTGCCGATGCAACTTTACCACACGTTGGAGCAGGCGGACGAGCGGGAGCGTCTGTCGCGTGTGCGTTGTGTCATCGTGGGGGGCGGAGCGGTGGACGAGGCATTGGAACGGCGTTTAGAGTACTTGCCCTGCCGGGTGTATTCCACTTACGGCATGACCGAAACGTTGTCGCATGTCGCTTTGCGTCCACTTAACGGGCCGGAGGCTTCGGTAGGTTATCGTCCTTTCGAGGGGGTAAGTTTGTCGCTGTCTGCTCGGGGTACGCTGGTGATTCATGCACCGGAATTGTGCTCCTCCGATTTGGAGACGAATGACGTGGTGTGTCTGCATGCCGACGGCACGTTCACGATTGTGGGGCGTGCGGACAATGTGGTAAACAGTGGGGGCGTGAAAATTCAGATAGAGAAGGAAGAGCGGCGGCTGAAAGAGCTTATCGACGTGCCTTTTGCCTTGACTTCCGTACCGGACAGGCGGTTGGGCGAGGCTTTGGTGTTGTTGGTTATCCGTGATTTCCCGATGGATGATGTCGGCCTGTTTGACGCGATGAAGGCGCTTCTGCCCCGTTACCATGTCCCCCGGCATATTTTGCGTGTGGCCGCCGTACCGGTGGCCGGGAACGGGAAAATAGACCGTAAGGCTTGCCGGGAGTTGGCTCTTGAAGCAGGGGCTATCCGTTGATGTTTTCCATAATTTTGATAAAAGGGACAGTTTCTGCAGGAGGATAAATGCCTTTGCCGAAGGTGTTTTGCCGATATGAGGCAAACGGGAAATCGTTTGGCGCAGAATGAAAAATCAATCTCATGAGATTGAAAAATCGTTTGGCTGAGAAAAAAATGTTAAAACGAGGAACCTGATGGAGTGATATGTAGATTGCAGAATCACAGTGTTTTAGGATTCTCGGACAACAAAGGGTATAAAAAAAGACCGCTTGCGAAAAGCGGTCTTTTTTATATCAGTCTAATGATGATTAATCTTCAACTTAGCATATCCAGACGCAGAGTTAAGCCACTCCGAAATAAAATTTGCCATCATTGCAAAATCCTTATTTTCAGCACCAACAGCTATATCATAACTTCTTGATACGTTCTTATATGATCCTTTATCGACATAAATATCCCCGTTTCTTCCAGGAATATGTGTAATTTCATAGTCTTTTTCCGGAGTTTCATATCCAGGCGGATGCTCCACTTGGATAGCGAATTCTTCTGATGAAACACCATTGTAAATAATTACGCCCATGAAGCATCCCTCCTTTCAACTTGTCTCTGAATAATGTTTGATACTTCTTCGGCAATCTCTTTAGGATTACTTCCTGTGATATTAAATGTATTTTCGAATGAATTTCCGCCATTAAAGTTTCCAACTGCATCCGAAATCTTATCTAATACACTAGAGTTATCAGTTGCTTTACTTCTTACTTCATTAATACGACTGCCAGTTCTATTGGCAATATCTAATGAACCAGATAATGAATATCCATCAACGCTCTTCATCATACTAAACAACTGATTAGCACCATTTTGAATATTTGACAGATCCATCACCGGTCTTATAGTTGGTTCCGAATCAATATCCGAATCAACCAAATCTGCAATGGTTGAAAGTGTGTCAGACATTGCTCCGACGGCACCTTTTCCCATATCAACAGTAGCATCGGATACTTTTCCGGCATAAGCCTTCACGCCATTGATAAATCCTTCATCAGTGTATCTACCAAATTGAGCAAACAACTTTGAAGGGGAATGAATGCCCAAGAAACTCTTTACACCATTTACAGCGCCTTTAACTGCACTAAGTGCAGAGTTTGCTAAGTCAGAAGCTTTGTCTTTAATACCACTGATAAATCCACTAATAAGATGTTTACCGATACTTTTAAAGGAATCAATTTTATCTTCAATAACCTGTTTCGCATTTGATATCAAATCTCGTACGGTTTCTTTGAGATGAGACAGTTTATCTTTAATACCTTGAATAAGCCCTGAATTCATTATTTTAGATCCTACGGCTTTAATGTCAACAATTCCACCTGTAAGTACAAGAACCGCTGCTCTCAACAATGCTAAAAATAAATTTCTTATATCATTTGCTAATCTTGCTGAATTATTGTCAATAGCACTTGTTATTCCCTCAATAAAGCTCAACAACAAATTGACACCAGATTGAATCACATCTGGTAATTTTTGAGCTATTCCGTCGATAAAGTTCAGCACAATATCTATAGCAGTTTGAACCACCATTCCGATATTATCTGCAATTCCTTGTAGACATGCAATCAGAATATCGAACACAGCCTGTGCAATTTCTGGCGTATGCTCAGCCAAAGTTTGAAGAGTTGTAACCAACAATGTTACGAGAACTTCGACCAGTTGTGGTACAACATTTGATATCGCCGTCAGACAAGCCGTAATAATAATGACCAGCGACTCTAAAATTTGTGGCGCTGCTCCTGCTAATGCAACGCAGAACTGAGCAATTCCCTCTGCCAATTTGACCAATACTGCCGGAATCAAATCTGCCACGCCTGTAATGATGACTGCCAATGCTGCTACAAGTGCTGTCGCTCCTGCTGTTCCAGCTGCTGCTACCGCAGTAAATCCAATAGCAAGTGCCTGTAGTCCAAGTCCAGCAGCTAATAAACCTGCTCCTGTCGCAGCAACTCCGACACCTATAAGTGCAAATGCCCCTGCTAACGCTAAAATACTTGGAATAATCGGTGATAATACAGCACCAGCTACACCTATAATTGCGAATGCTCCTGCTAAAGAAACCAAACCTTTGGCTATTGCTTCCCAACTCATAGCACCAAGTATACTCAGAACTGGTGCCAACACCGCTAACGAAGCACTTGCAATGAGTAATGCTGCTGAACCAGCTAATGTTCCGTTCATAAGATTTAACGCTATCGATAATTCCGCTAACGCTCCTCCCATAGTAACAAGACCTTTACCAATCTCTTCCCATGTGAAATTTCCCATTGTACTTAGAACATTTGACAATATTGTAAGTGCTCCGGCAACGGCAATAAGACCAACACCTGTTGATACCATATTTTTAGGCATTAAATTGACAGCTAATGTAATCTCTGCCAATGCCCCTGCCATAACGGTCAGTCCTCTGCCAATTTCATCCCACTGCATAGAACCAAAATCTTCTACAGCCGATGCCATAATTTTCATTGAGCCTGCAATAGCGATTAATGCGATACCTGTAGATATAACATGTTTAGCATTGCCTGTAAGATTTGTAAATGTTGCAATCTCTGCGAGTAATATGCCAATACTTGTAAGACCTTTTCCAATCTCACTCCACTGCATAGAACCAAAATCTTTGCAAGCGGATGCTAATACTTTTATAGCAGCTGATAGCACAAGAATTCCCGTTGCTGTTGATACTGCTTTTCCACTAAATTTAGCCGTATTCAAGAATAAAGCTATTTCTGCCATTAGGACACCTACTCCAGTAAGTCCCTTGCCAAGTTCTCCCCAACTAAGTTGCGATATATCTTTGCAAGCGGATGCTAATATCTTAACAGCTGTTGCCAGGAATATAAGATTAAACGCCCCTTTTGCAATTGTCTTTTCATCTTTTGAAATAACTTTTGCAACTCCTGCCAATACGCCAGAAATTACTGTAATACCGGTAAGCCCTTTAGCTATCTCATTCCAACTCAAAGATGCAATCTTTTTCAATGATGATGCAAGAATTAGCACCGAAACTGATAATCCCAACATAATTGTAACTGTCTTTGTTGCTTTCTTAAGATCGCCGCTTATCTTTGTAAAGATAGCCATAGATGCCATAAGTTCTGCAAATAATCCTGTTAATGCGGTAATAGCTGATGCTAATTTTGCAGAGTCAATAAGTGAAAGCACAACAATCGCACCAGTAAGAATTGCGATTGCACTGGCAATCTTAATCAAAGTTCCCGCTTTTAATTGTGTCTGATATGCTTCAAAGCAACCTCTAACACTGTCAAGAATTCCCTTGATTTGGTCTGTTAGTTTCGTAACATCACTCACAGCATCTGTTATTCCTTTAAGGAATTTATTGATTCCAACCGCAATTCCAGCTAATGAAATTCCGCTGAGAACATCGAACACACTTGAGAAATTGATATCGCTAATGTCTTCTACAAATCCACTTGCAAGAGTCTTCATTGCTTTTGCAATACCAGTTCCAATAGTCTTTACCCCATCCCATAATGCCTGGAGTACTTGTAAAAACTTAGAATTTTCAAGTGCCTTACCCATTGCACCGATTGCAATTTCAACACCGCTTCGCATTCCGTCAGCAGCTTCTCCAACTTCTGACATTCTTGTATGTACTCTTTCTAGAACAGAATGAATAACTGCAAATCCACCAGTATCATACTTTTGCTTTATAGCATTTGCGAATCTTGTGACCGCATCAACCGCCTTATCAATTAAATCTGTTGCTACTGCCACACCTGTTTTTATACATTTAATCACTGTCTGTATAGCGATATTAAATATATCTGTTTTCTTGATAGTTTCATCAAGTTTTACAAGCCAATCTCCGAAACGAGCTGTTACAGATAAAATAGAACCAGCTAAATCACCCGTCCCTCCTAATAGAGAGCCTACTCCTTTTGCAACTGCTACGAATGCCTGCTTAACGATGTCAATTACTGCAAACAAACCCTTGAATGTTCTTTTCAAATTTTCCGAATTCGTATCGCTGAGTTTCAAATGTGCTGTCAAATTTTTTAACGCATCTGTAATATTGTATAATTGTTGCGCAGTCATTGGCGGGAAGATTTCGCGGAATGCTTCTTTCACAGGCTTAATAATACTAAGCACACCCTCAAAAGCATTTCTTGCTGCTTCTATAAGCGCTGTTCTTCCTCCCAAGTCTTTCCAACCCTGTAACATACTATTTCTAGCATCTGCTGATGAATTTATAATTGCACTGAAGGTATTACTCATCTCTGTGAGTAATTCTTTTGCTTCATCGAAGTTACCAACGATAATTTCCCAGCTCTGAGTCCATCCAGACTGTGCTGCTTCTTTCAATGTGTCAAATAACTGAGAAAATGTCTTTACCTTTGTAGCGGCATCATTGGCAGTCTGCCCCATTTTGATTATTGATGCTATCTGCTCTTCTGAGTAACCCATAGTTCTGAGCTGTTCCTCATTCAAGTCACCTGTAAACTTAGATAATGTCTCCGTTAAAATATCAGATGTCAACCAGCCTTTCTGTAAAGTTTCTCTGAACGACCCTTCATCTTTAATCATGTCGTCAATAGCTATTCCATGCACTCTTGCTGTTTCTTTTAAAGCATCCTGGAATACCTGACCACCCATACCAGCATTTACGACTGAGTTCCAATCCTGTAATTTTACTGTTCCTGCCGCTAATGCCTGTGATAACTGATACATTGCTGTACTTGCCTGCTGTGAATTTGATCCTGATACAGCAGCAAGGTTGGCAATACCTTTAATTGCAGAAACAGAGGTATCCAAATCAACACCCGCCGCTGTAAAGGTACCAATATTACGTGTCATCTCCGTAAAATTATAAATGGTCTTATCTGAATAACGATTTAACTCATCTAATGCATTATTAACCTGGTCAAGGGTAGTACCCTTTGATGAAGTATTTGCTAAGATTGTCTGAACTGCATTAATCTGCGTTTCATATTCTTGAAATCCTGTTTTGATTGGATCGATAGTTAGTGCCGATACAATACTTTTACCTGCATTTACTGCCGAATTTGTAATATTTGCCAATGCCGTAATAGCCATAACCTCTAATGCTGAGAATTTAGCATTAACGGTTTCAACAGCATTTGATAATCCAGAAAGATTTATCTTACCAGAGGCTTTCTCAACACTTTCAAGTCCTTTTGTTGCTCCATCCATATTCAAGCTCTTTTTAAGTTTGTCTATAGAAGATAAGCTTGTCTGAATATTATTTTCAAACTGCTTATTGTCAAATCGCATTTCAACGACTCTTTGATCAACAGTTGTACTCATAGACTTGTAACCTCCTTCCACGCCGACTTGACAATTTCGTCAAAAATAGGCTGAATAGCAGGATTGATATAATCTCGACCCTGTACCCAGCCTCCGTTACGAGTTCCATGTCCATACTGCAAGATAATTGCAATTGGAACTCCATTTTGAATATTTGTATTATAAAATCTAATAGATACTGAACCCTTCTCCTGCTTGATTTCGTAATTCCACGAATTTGCAGTTTTTCCAGTATTTCTCGGCGTAGCAGACGCAAGGGCTACTCTGTGTATGATATGGGTATATAACAATTATCGTAAAGAAAATAATAACCATAAATTGAAATGAAGGTGAGACATTCGAGATTTTCGGTCGGAGTGATCCTGTTTGCATTAGCGATGCTTCCGACAATGGCACAAGAAAGAGCAGCCCAAATTCGGGAAAAGTTGTTGAATCGGAATCTCCACTCTGTAATCGTAGTATCGCATCGAGCAGACTGGCGTAATTTCCCTGAGAATTCGTTGGAAGCTATCGAGAGTGCGATCCGCATGGGGGTCGATGTCGTTGAACTCGATTTACAGCGAACGAAAGATGGAAAATTGATATTGATGCATGATTCTAAACTCGATCGTACGACGACCGGGAAGGGTAAGGTCTCGGATTGGACGCTCGATTCTATTAAAACATTGCGGTTAAAGAACGGTTGCAATATCAAAACAATACACAAGGTTCCTACTTTGGAAGAGGCTTTACTTGCCGCAAAGGGGAAAATAATGATTAACTTGGATAAAGCCGACCGTTATTTCGACCAAGTTTATGAATTGTTGCAAAAGACCGGCACGACCGAACAGATAATCATGAAAGGCAGTAAGCCCGCGAAAGAAGTGAAAGCCCGATTCGGGAAATATCTCGATGAGGTAATTTATATGCCTATTGTGAATCTCGATAAAGAAGATGCAAAACGACAGATAGATGTGTTTGTCGAGGATATGCGGCCGGCCGCTTTCGAATTGTTGTTTGTCAAAGACAGTAACCCATTGCCCCGAATGCTTGCCGATTCGTTGAAAGGGGAGTCCCTTATCTGGTATAATACTTTGTGGGACACGATGGCGGGAGGACATGACGATGACATGTCGCTTGCCAATCCTGACGAGGGGTACGGTTATTTGATCGATGTACTCGGTTGTCGTATCATACAGACCGACCGTCCGGCATATTTGCTTGATTATCTGCGGAAACGAGGGTTACACGATTGATTTTTGTTTATTGTGAAAAAATAAATCCATGAAGATTCCGGAATCTTCATGGATTTGTGAGAATGAATAGACGTTTTATTTATTCCCAGAGATTGGGTATGGGAGAGTGTCCCACGGCGTTAGGTGCTTGATGGAAAGGAGTTTTTGTACCGGAATGTATTTCATATAGCGATTTGGCTGTTTCGATAGCCGCATCGACCATATAGGGATAGGGCCTGTCGGTAACGTCGATAAAACCGCAATTGTAATTCTCCCCGTCGGTGCGTCCGTTGATGTTCTGATCGATCCATCGGAACCAGCCTGTACCGATGAGCCCTCGGTGAGCAAAGGCGTTTTCGGTATAATACCGAAAAGCATCTCCTCTTTCTTTTTGTGAGTTCACTTGCCATAGGGATTGTGCGAGTCCTCTGTCGACTGTCCCGAAGTGGTACTCCCCGATAATCATCGGCAAGCCAGAGATTTCCAACGCATGATTCATTTTTTCGTGGTCGGGAGATAGAGCGTAGCAGTTGAAACTCAAAGCATCGAACGACTCTTTACTAATTCGTAGCAATTCGTCGTCTAATTGCTCTATGTAGCCATATCTTATTCCTAAGTTCAGATGATTGGGATCGTTCTTCTTTAACGATTTGGATATGGCTTTCATGAGTTTCTCGAATGTATTGTATATAAAAGTTTTGCGGGTGTCGGGTGTATCGCCGGATTCTTTCAGAAAATTTTGTAATTCTATTTTGATGGGGCGATCTTTTCCATTTAAAATTAAGGAACACAGGCGATTTTCTTTCGAAATCCAAGCAGGTTCGTTTCCGATGAAATAGCCTATTAACCAATGATTGTTTTTGTATTTTGCCACATTACGGGCAATCGCTTCGTCATATCC
>ENA-UEOR01002021-UEOR01002021.1-human-gut-metagenome-genome-assembly--contig:-NODE-2021-length-11479-cov-7.030696_pt1 | contig 11479 bp, 7 predicted proteins | sample MGYA00242887_ERZ507890 | MGnify/ENA primary metagenome ERZ507890 (study PRJEB26167, sample SAMN06115431) | human gut metagenome | host: Homo sapiens | place: China:Guizhou | collected 2014-10-21...
CCTTATAATCTTCACGATTTATCAAGTCCTCTTCCATGGCACCGGCATAAAAGAAAATAGTATTTTCATCTACCACCTGTCCTGTTCGGGTATTTCTCACAATCGGATTGGCTTGATCGTAACTACCATCTTCATTCGAAATAAATGTTTGCAAAGTAGTTGTACTATATGTACCAGAATAATCGTTAAACGGCTTAATGTTCAACAAAGCCTTGGCATAATTCTTACGAGGATGACCAAGATCTGTTCCCGGTGTATAAATCGAAAATGCCTGTGTTCCCCATACCTGCCATTCATAATTCAGAGTTGTCGTATCATAAGGTTTTGGATTTCTTAACATAATATATGGCATTGCAAATTCTTTTGCCACTTCTACATTTTCATATCCTGTTTTCATGATCCTGACATGCGGAGTGAAATTTCCTTCCAGATAAAAGCTTGTAAAATGGATTCCATAAGTATAATCTTTTACTTTTTGGAAAAATCCGTCTGCAATCCTTTGTGTTGTCTCACCCAGATCATATCCTGGAAACATTCGATTGATATCTGTATTATCCGTTGCCCAGAACCTTGTACTTGTATTGAGTGAATATGGATTAACAGAAGGAACGATCATAATTCCAAGATTCTCATCAAGGCATCTTCTTTCTTCCAATAATTTTAACGTTTTGATCAGATTGGAACACATATATAATTGTTGAATTTCATTTCCACGGATCGCACCGACAATACAGACTGTTTTTTCATTTCCTCCAAAATGATATCCATAAATTTTAAACGAATCCCTGTAGAGAGAATCCATCTGATAGAGTAAAACTTTTTCCATTCTCACGCCTGCCTTTCCAGAATACGTCCGATCAGTGATCCTTCACTTACAACCGGATATTCTCTTAGTGTAAATAATATTCCGTCACATTCTGAATATAATTCTTCTTTCACAACGCTCTCCAATGGATCTAGAATTTCTCCAATCTTATCTCCCTTTTTAACATTTGTCCAATGTTCTACCGTTGGAAGAAAGATTCCTGCATATCCCGCATTCAGATAGTGGACTTCTCCATCCGTGAAGATCAACGGATCTTTTGGTGTAATAACTTCTCCTTGCCACATTCCAAGATCTTTCATCTCTACAAAAATACCATCCACTAATTGTTTGCAGTACTCTTTTGTCACGCGCATTCCAACGCCCATCTCCACGACAAGCACTGAAGTTCCGATCATATTTAATGAATGTGCAAAAGTTGCTTCTAACACAGTAGCAGCTCCATGTACCCACACATAATCAATATTTAATCGTTTCGCATAAGGAAGCAACGTATCTTTGCATAGTTCATTGATCCTTACCTGCGGAATCTCTCTTAAGAAAATATTACTTGCATGAATGTCAAAGCATTCTTATCAATGCACTTATTTGATCGCTGTCATAAACAATTCGTACATATCATCTTCACCACTTAATTTAGGCGAGTTCTCTCCTCCACCATTCGTACTTCTTCTCATTGTTGCGTAAAATTCTTCTCCAGCATTGATCAGTTCCATCGGATAAATCTCATATCCTAGTTCCTGACATTGCTTGCAAAAGGCAAGAATCGGTTCTTTTTCTTCCCTTGTTTTTAATAATGTCTTTCGTATTGTGTCATCATGCAGTGCTTTTTCCTGTAATTCTTCTAATTTTTCGTATACATCCATATCGGACACCTCCTTAAGAAAAAAGGCACTTATGCTATACTGTGATATGCTCACAAAGGAGGACAAGAGAACAGAGTTGCCAACAACACTGTCCCTATCAATATTCTATTCAAAGTCTTCATATTATTCATAAATTATTGGGTTGAACATACGGCTTAGTTCCAGCCCGGATTATTTTTATCAATAGCCATATTGGTAGAAACTTCCAACGATGGCAACGGATACAGCAGGTGACGGAATTCACGACGTTTGTTAATACTTCCCTCGTCATAAGGAGTACGCGTACCATCTTCATTGATTCCACCCAAAGAATTCATTACGTCCAAATATATTCCCCAACGGAGCAAATCCCAACGACGGTCACCTTCATAAGCCAGTTCCTTTGCACGTTCCTCAAAAATGACCGAACGTAACTCCACTTTCGTTTCAATAGCACCGTCTCCGGTTACAGAAGCCTCTTTGGCATTCGAACGGATACGAATATCATTCAAAGCATCAATCGCATCCTGTGAAATCCCGTCATTCAATTCGCATTGTGCCTCTGCGTAAATCAATACAATATCAGCATAACGCAAGAATGGCCAATAAGCATCCGTACGGCCAATCGTGGGGTCTGTCACATCGGCATATTTAGTTGTAAAGGCGAGGCAATTAGATGATATGCTGTTCGTATAGGTGAGTCCGTCATTGAATGGCGCTACAGGTTCCTGCACTTTCACGTCGTCCATATTCTTACCGGTAGCCATCAACTTATATTCCGGGGTTCCCGGATAATAATATCCCCTGCCATTCTTCACCTGACTGTCATACTGGAAGCGATGCTTGACTCCTTTCGTTATACGGTAATCCTCGTTATCAAACAAGCAATACCAATGAAAACGATTGCCTACCCAAGGGCCTTTCTGCAATACCCCTCCGGCATCCTGCATGCCGCAGTACCATTGATGTACTCCGTTACCATACTCTTCGTCAGCACTCCTTGTCCGTACGGAAAACATATGTTCACTTTCATCAAAACCGCTTTTCTTCCACAATTCATCAAAAGACAACAGTCTGTAAGTCCCATAACTCACATCAGGATTCCTCCCCATTATAATACCTGCATAATACGCCGCTTTCTCATAACAGTCTTTCCAGTTAAGCGATTCATAACCTGCCACCTGTGTCTTCTCGAATGTATTCGAAACCGGATTAGTCAATATTTTCGTTCCTGCATTATAACTATAGGAAGGACCGGACTTCACAATCATCTTTTCTCCTGCCGGAAGCGCACCCGCCCCCATAGTGGCATACACTTTTGCCAGCAGGCCAATCGCAGTGCCCGCAGCGACATGTCCCTTTTGATATTCGGCATCCGTATTTTTATACATCATACCGGCTGCCTGCTCTAACAAACGTATAATCTCCGCATACACATCAGGAATAGGACGACGAGGCTGGTTATAGCTGGCTCCTTCACTGATAGCGACATCAAACAACGGAATTTCACCATATGCACGGGTCAGCAAGAAATAAGAGAATGCTTTCTGAAAATAAAGTTCTCCCAACGCATTCCGTTTTACTTTCTCATCCGCACCGGTTATTTCATTTACATAATGTATGGCTACGTTTGCCCGATGAATCAAATTATAACAACCCGTCCAAATAGAAGTCGCATACTCGTCCGCCTGAAAGTTTCCCGCTCCCAAATTACTGAAAGCCCAGTCCGGCCCGGTTATATAATCGGAATCAAGTTCCAGGCAACGTGGAAAACTACTATAACGGAACATATTGTTTCCCCATTTACTATATACTCCGGTCAGCCATAAATCTACAGCCGCATTATCATTGCCCAACTGGTCGGGACCGACAAAAGCATAAGGTTCCTCCTTCAAAAAGTCACTGCAAGAAGCCAGTCCCAGACTGCCCGTTGCCCAAAGACTTAAAACAACATACAATTTATATAATTTCATAATTCTATATCTTAATGGTCAGTTTAAAAATCGACTTTTAGTCCTAATGAGAATGTACGGCTGCTCGGATAAGAATATATATCCACACCACGCCGGGAAGTATCAGAACCGAAGGCGTTTACTTCAGGGTCAAACCAACTATATCCGGTAATGGTAAACAAGTTGGTAGCATTTCCATAAATATTGATAGAACTGATACCTTTAAACTTAGGTCTCCATGTATAACCGATACTAAGATTCTTCAACTTCAAATAAGAGCCGTCTTCCACGTAGCGATTTGAAATTAACATAGTCCGTTCATAACTATTCACCGCTTTAGGCCATTTGGCAGAAGCCCTATTTGCTTCTGTCCAACGAGTATTATAAGCATCTACAGGAATATTAGCCGTATTGCCCATCTTTACTTCCATCAGGTTACCATTAAAAATATCATTTCCCTGGCTTCCTTGCAGGAAAAAACTCAAAGTGAAATTCTTCCACCGGAAATTATTGGTTATACCATATACATAGTCAGGGTTCGTATCACCAATCACTACCCTGTCTGCATTCGTTATGGCAGGGTCATCGTCAAAATTCCGGTACTTTATTTCTCCTATCATACTCTTTCCTTTCGCACGGACACTTGGATCCGGGGAAGCCATGACTTCAGCCAGATTATTATAGAAACCATCTTCTACGTACCCGAAAATTGTTCCGATAGGATAGCCGTTACGCTGCAAGAATACATCATCCGCTTTATACCATAGTCTTGCGGAAAACTGGTCAGAATCAAGTCCGCCAACTTTATTTTTATTGAAAGATATATTGGCGTCGATGTCCCACTTCAAAGGAGTATTCCGCAATACATAGAATTTCCCGGAAATCTCCAGCCCTTCATTCGTCACATATCCCCTGTTCACCATCATACTTGAGAAACCGGTGCTGGAAGGTATTTTCACCTCCTGCAGCAAGTCGCGTGTTTTCTTATAATAATAATCCACAGTCAGGTTGACGCGATTATTAAAGAAGCCTATATCCAATCCGGCATTATACTGGGCAGTTGTCTCCCAATGCAAATCTTCCGCTACGGGACCACGCCATTCCACTTCTGCGAAACCGCTGCTGATAGCACCACCACTAAAAGGATAATTAGCAGGATTCAACATGGGCAAAGTCCGGTAACTTCCAATCCCCTGATTACCCGTCTCACCATAGCTGAGACGCAACTTCAAATTACTGAAAATATTCAGATTCTTAATAAATTTCTCTTCCGACAAACGCCATGCTACAGCTCCCGAAAGGAAGTTTGCCCATTTATTGTTTTCCGTGAATTTGCTGGAACCGTCAACACGATAAGATGCCGTAAAGATGTATTTATCCATCAACGTATAATTGATACGCCCCAAAAATGAAGCCAATGACGAATCCGTACGGTCGCTCTTCAATTTGCCGGGAAGTGTACCTAGGCTCATATCATATTCCTGAGTCAAATCACTGGGGAATCCCGTAGCCGACATCGATTTACTTCCATAGTCCCTCTTCTCGACAGTAAAACCGCCCACGGCATTAACGGAGTGGATTTTCTTGAATGTCTTATCGAAAGTAAACAATGACTCGGCAGTAATTCCCATACTCCAGTTGGTAGACTGTCCTGCCTTACCGTTTATATTATTAGCTTCGGAACCTTCTGATGTCCTGCGACCATAATACGTGCCGCGTTCCCTGTTTGTATAATTAATACCCAAGTTCTGACGGAATTTCAAGAACGGGAACAGCTTTATTTCCAAATAAGAAGAAGTAAATACATTATTGGACTTCAGGTTATCCTTTGCCGAGTTAATATAAGCATAAGGGTTGGATGCCAGCCAGCTCAATTCGTCCGAGTTCAGTGTCTCATCGTCACTCGGGTCATAAGTAGTCGGAAACACGAGCGCGGAACGGATAACTCCATAATCATTAGAGTTCGTCCGGGAAAAGTCGGTGTCCGTATGAGAAAAGCTGATATTCACTCCCATATCAAGCCAACTCTTAATCTTGCGCCCCATATTGGCACGAATCGAATAACGTGTAAAACCAGATTCCTTGATAATACCCTGTTGTTTCAGATAGTTGCCCGAGAACGAGTGCCAGCTACCGTTTCTGGAGCCACCGGACACACTGATATTATATTCTTGCGAGAAACCGTCCTGATAAATCAAATCCTGCCAATCGGCCACACCGACTTTCGTTGCATTGCCGTACTCATCCGTGTAAATGCCCGGATTCAGAAAATCTTCCGGTGCAGGATTGTACTTACCTTGAGACTTGTCGGAATTGCTATACGACCACTTTCCCGGATAAGGCAAAGAAGTGTATGCTTTTCCATGATACTTATAACTATTCTCTACTTGCTCATTCCTGTATAGCGCATATTGATAAGCATCCAATACATCTACGCGGTTAGCAATCCGGGAAAAAGAGAAATTAGCAGTAAACCTCACCTTATCCGCCCCCGGTTCTCCACGCCTGGTCGTAATCAATACAACACCGTTCGCACCACGTGAACCATAGATAGCCGTAGCCGACGCATCCTTCAAGACTTCAATTGACTGTATATCATGCGGATTGATAAATGCCAGAGGATTGGACTCATTATTTCCGGAATTGGCATCGCTGCTTGGTGTCCCCCCCGCGTCATAAGGTACGCCATCTACAATATACAAAGGCTGTGAATCCGTAGAAAAAGAGTTCGTACCACGAATCTGTATACTGATACCACCACCGGGAGCACCGTCACTTTGATTCACTACCACACCAGCTATTTTTCCCGCAAGTCCCTGGCTCAAATCCGCCGGATTTCCCCTCATCAAGTCATCCCCTTTGATTTGTGACACAGCGCCGGATAAGTCCCTCTTTTTCATCGTACCATAACCCACTACCACGACCTCATCCAATAATTCCGCGTCATCCGACAGCTCCACCTTTATTTGGGACTGCCCACTTTTCAAAGTTATTTCTTTCGATTTATAGCCGACAAAAGTAACGGACAATACAGCCTTTTCCGGCACACCGTTCAACGTAAACCGACCGTCTACATCGGTTATCGTACCTTTGGACGTACCTTTCACCACTACATTGGCGCCAATGACCGCCTCACCATTCTTATCGACAACCGTACCCTTAATTGTCCTACTCTGCTGTACAGCTTCATACTCCTCCGGTGCGATAGCCCGTACGTTCACTATTCCTCCGAATAACAACGCCAGACAAGCCCCTGTTATCAACATATTCTTATGAAAATTCTTTTTCATATATATCAAATTAAATGTTAACCTTTAAAATTTGCCATTTCTTTTCACACCGCAACTATTTTTTCTCCTTGAGATTCAAGGATTTCAGTTTGACTACTCCCGCTTTTGTTGCACTGATACCCAAACCGTCAACAGAATTTTTATATGCCGGTTCCAGTTCAAGAACAGCTTTCTTTTTTCCTGCAGGAACCTTAACCTTGGATTTAATTTTCTGATCTTTATCATCTTTAGCGGAATAAGTTGCCATAAACATGACATCCATAGGCAAAGCCTCCTCAAACTCAATCACAATACAATCATATGCCGAGCAATCCAGGCGGGACAGCCACCATCCGCCTCCCTGCCAATTTTTAGTAAAAGTAATGGTTGCTGTTTCCGCATCAAACTGTGCTTCCCCCCAAGATTTAAACTTTTTGGTTTCCACATTGTAATCTTTCGCCCACACTGATGATACAGTTAAAAGCAAAAGTACGGCAATTAATAAATTTTTCTTCATAATACATCGTTTTATTAAGATTAATAAAAAAGTTATCGTTTCATTTCTTCCAAAACCAGAGATTTCACACAAACCGTACCCGGTTTCGAACCACTGATACCCAGACCGTCTATGGATTTCTTATAAGTAATATCCAACATAATCGCCGCCTCTTTTTTTCCGGCAGGAATTGTAACCTTAGATTTGAGTTTCTCATTTCTTTCATCCTTCGCCGAATAGATGACTATGAACACGACATCCATGGGCAAAACCTCCCGAAACTCAATCCGTGCGGATTCATATTCCGAACAATCCTGCGCCAACCACCAGCCACCACCCTGCCACTTCTGTGTCCATGTTATTTTCATGCCTTCCATGTCAAATTGTGTATTTCCCCAGGGCTGAAAGTCTTTTGTCAATACATTAAAGTCCTTTCCGCATACGGAAGATGCTATCATAAAAGAAGTTGCAGCTATTAATAATTTTCGTTTCATATCCTGTTATTTAATTCCGGTTTCCTATTTTGATACCTGTATCCATAGTTTATTTCGATAGCAAATATAGAGAGAGGGCAGCCCTCCCTCTTTCTCCAAATGAGTTTCAGGCTGTCCTTTTTGTATCTTGATACATTTGCGCTACTATCCTGATACATTTCGGAATATCAGAAACGACCGGAAAGGGATTTCCGATTCCTAATTTTCATATCTTTGCAAAAAACGAATCAATCCATATGAAAAAACATCTCTTATCTGCATTGTTTTGTCTATTTGTCCTGACGTTGCAAGCCAGCGAAAGACTTAATTTCCGTACCTTTGATGTAAAATCCGGTATAGCTGACAACTATGTGCAATCTATCCTGTGCGACAGATACGGTTTTATGTGGTTCTCCACTCTCAACGGGTTAAGCAGATATGACGGCTATCAATTCAAGACATACACCACCACACAACTGGGAGCCTACAACAACGACATTGAATTTACAGCGGAAGACGCTTCGGGCACAATCTGGATAAAAACTCCCAAATCTTATTATTTCTATAATCGCGAAAAGGATGAAATTGATAACCACATAACTCCTATACTGGAACAATTCGGAATATATGGAACTCCAGACAACTTATATATAGATAAAGACCTGAATTTATGGTGCACAGTCAATTCCACCCTCTATTATTATGTATTCAGGCAAAAAGAACTTTATACTTTATCTCTTCCTCAAAATTGCCAGGTGCTGCAAATCGACTGTTACCAGTCAAACGCTTATGTACTATTGTCGGACAGCTATATTTATCACATCGACTGGAGAGCGCAAAGCCTTTGCAAAGAAGTGCAGATTGTCCTGCCTCTCGGATGGAAACAACGAATGTACATAGACACCTTTTCCAGGCTTTGGCTTTATGTCCCCCATACCAAAGGAGTATGTTGTTATGACCCTAATGCCAAAGAATGGTTTTCTTTTCCCGGAGAAAAAGAAATTACCAACGAACTTATCACAGCCGTTATAGACGATGGAAAAGGGAATATATGGATTGGTACGGACAACAAGGGCATTTACATTAGTTATCATCAGGACGGAAAAGGATATGAGAGACTTAGCAAAGAAGTGGACAATCCATTTTCATTGCCCAACAATCATATCTGTTGTTTTTATAAAGACCATTCGGACATAATGTGGGTAGGTACAAGCAAATTGGGAGCCACCTTCACAAGTCTGCACAATGTCACATTTGAAACCTGCCGGTTGCCCCAGCAAGAAGATGTAAGTTGCCTTGTGGAAGACAAAGACGGAAATCTATGGCTGGGATTTGACGGGGAAGGACTGGCTTACTATGACAGGAAAAAAAACAACTATACTTTCATTTCGAAAAAACAGGATGCTATCCCTTCCGATATAATTGTATGTTCATATAAGGATTCAAAAGGACGGCTTTGGTTCGGCAGCTACGGCAACGGGGCGTTCTATGAGCAAAATGGAAAATTCAGCAAAGTGGCAACTACATATGAACAAAAATATTCTATCGATTATGTCCGCTGCATCACAGAAGACAAATATGGGAACATTTGGTTGGGAACCATCATGAACGGAATCTACTGTCTGGATAATACCGGAAATATAACGCCTTATACTATGGAAAAAACCGGAATGCTCACCAACAGTATCACCACATTCTCGTGTGCGGACGGAATCAATCTCTATATAGGAACCAGTAGCGGACTGTATTGCATGAACACTGAAACCAAAGAAATATCGCTCCTGGAAAACAACAATTCAGCTTCAAATTTATTTGAAGAAGTACACATCAACTGTATTTATCAGGATACAAGGGGGCTTTTATGGATTGGCACCCGGAAAGGTATGGATGTATATAACAAAAATACAAAAGAACGAATTCATTTGTCTACCAAAAACGGATTGTCTCATGATTATATACGGGCAATCACTGAAGATAAAGAAAAAAACATATGGGTTACTACCGACCATGGCGTGACAAACATCATAGCGACCAACTCACCGGAACCTTCGTCCAAATTTCTCTGTTATCCTTATTTTGAGGAAGACGGAATAGGAAATATGGCTTTTAACAATCATTCCATTACTTGTACTCAACAAGGTGAAATCCTGATGGGGGGCTCTGCGGGCTATCTGCGTATCAATCCACGTTTCATAAACTACCGTCATGAAAGCCATCCGGTTATATATACCAGTCTTTACCTCGCCAACCAGCGCATGGAAGTAGGCAGCAAAAACAGTAGCGGACGTATATTACTAAACAAAAATATCCAATTGCTGAATGAAATAACGATGGACTATTCCGACAGTAACTTTGCATTAGAGGTTTCTTCCATGGACTACAACTCCTTGCATAAATTACAATATGCTTATCGTCTGAAAGTGAAAGAGGGTGAACGGGTGAAGACCGGTCAATTTTTGCCATCCAATTATTTACTAAGAAACATGAATCAGAGAAAATCGTATTCCTTGCATCAGGTTTATACCTTAATTATAATATTAATGTCGTTGTGGTATGGGGCATTGAAAGGATGGGGACAGTCCGGCCGATTGTTTACCTCCGATTCACAGTTGTCAAGCAGTCTGGTGAATCAAGTCTATCAGGACCGAAAAGGTTTTATTTATATTGCCACACGGAATGGATTGGACCAATATGACGGCAATGAGTTTCAGAAGTTCCAAAAAACAGGGCTTCCGGGTGCCATATCCTCCATGCATGTGAATTGTGTGTCGGAAGATTCTACCGGACGTCTGTTGGTCGGTTTGGATAAAGGCTTGCAGGCTTACGATTATGCTACAGGACGATTTCAGACTATCCCTCTTCTTAACGACAACGACACATTATCAGGCGGTTACGTTTCATCTATTTTATGTTTAAAAAGTGGGGAAGTATGGATCAGTACCTCGGGATACGGACTGTTTCGTATGCAGTCCGGGGATAAGTCTGCACAACATCTTGCCCTTTTCGAAGGAGATGGAAGCGTAGAACGCATGACTTACACTCCGGACGGGGCAGTGTGGCTGTCTTCGATTAATTATGGGATATACCGCTGGAAAGACGGAAAGGTTCAACGTTTTTTAGGTGATCAGGCTTCTTCTATGGGGTTGTGCTGTTTGGCAAGCGACCATAACGGCATCCTGTTTGCCGGTTCCCCTTCCAAGGGACTGTTTGCGTTTGATGCCCCGTCCGCTACGTTCAAGCAGATAAGTTCTGCAAAGCATCTGAGCGTCATCTCGCTTTATCCTTTAGCCGACGGGCGCATCATGTTGGGAACGGACGGGAACGGTGCCATGACCTACCGTGAGGGTGACGAAAAGCCATATCCTTGTGACTACTTTCATCCGCAAGTCAATCTGAAATCCACCAAGGTCACAAGCATATTGGAAGACCGTGACGGCAACGTTTGGTTGGGATTGCTCCAAAAAGGAGTATTCATGCAACCTTACCAAAGCGACGGTTTCAAATATGTGGGCTATAAGTCTGACCGTTATAATGTTATCGGTTCATGTTGTGTCATATCTTATTTCTCCTTTTTGGTACAAATAATCTGATTGTTAAATTCAATGCTGATCCGTTCGTATT
>ENA-UEOR01002023-UEOR01002023.1-human-gut-metagenome-genome-assembly--contig:-NODE-2023-length-11469-cov-4.732883_pt1 | contig 11469 bp, 9 predicted proteins | sample MGYA00242887_ERZ507890 | MGnify/ENA primary metagenome ERZ507890 (study PRJEB26167, sample SAMN06115431) | human gut metagenome | host: Homo sapiens | place: China:Guizhou | collected 2014-10-21...
ACTTTATTTTATCAGATTTTTGCCTATCTCTCTTTTCTTTTTTCTTAATTTTGTCCAATATCTATTGTAGCACTACAGTACAGCCCCGTACATATTAAAAAATCTCTTGACATTTTTTGATGCATATGATATAATAAATTTAATGACAGGTTATGTGATTTTAAAAGATATCTCATAAGCCGCAAAATCAGGTGAATTTAATGTCATCTTTTTTGTTCCAGTAGCACAGAGTTGAAAGGCAGGTGAATGATATGAATATTCGTAACAGAGAAGTCGAAAATATCTATCATTCACATTGCTTTGTGTTCTAACTTCTTTTGTGAATAATGAATTTAAGTGTTTTCGATTTTTCGGGAACACTTTTATATTTGTGAAATGAGGAGTTTTATGGGCACAAAAAATACTGAGATCATAGCGATACGGACAAGTGAATATTTATCAGAAAATCTTGCTTTGCAGATTTCTAATTCTCTTTGGGAGCAACCTGACATTGCAGAATTGAGAAGTATGCTTTATTTTTTCAAGTCAGAAATGGATTACTTTAATGTGATAGCACAAAGCAGTTCAGACGATTTTGTGGGACGGCTATGTTGTATACAAAATATTGATGACCCTACACTTTGGTATTATGGTGATCTGTTTGTTGTGGAAAACCACCGTCGCAAGCATATTGCGGAGAAAATGATTACAACAGCCTTTGATGTACTGAAAGACAAGGGCTGTAAAACTGTACGAACTTATGTTGATCCACAAAACACATCGTCACTTGAGTTGCAGAAAAAGCTTGGCTTTACTGAAAAACCATATCAGACGTTTAATGATCTGATAAATAATGGTGACCTGATGTTTGAAAAGCAGTTTGGACAAATTTACAACGCTGTGACTGTACGAGAAAAACTTGATGTAAAGATAGTAGCCAATCTTTACAACAGAAATTTGAAGGCTTTACACGGTGATAAAATATCCTATGCCGAGTGGTGTAAGTCGATTTTAAATAATGATACAGATGAGGAAAATTTTCTGATATGTCGAGGACTTATGCCTGTTGCTTGGCTGAAAATCAACGGACTAGAAAACGCTGAAGTTGGTTATATTTCAATGCTTGCCGTTGAGCCAAAATATCAGTATTATGGCGTTGGAACATTTGCGGTCGAGTTTGCTAATAGCTTTTTGCATGACAAAGGTAAAAGATTTGTTCGAGTGCAGACCACTGCTGATAATTTATCTGCTATAAGGTTGTATAAAAAATGTGGTTTTGTTGAAGTTAGTAAAACACAAGATGTTTGTGGTGATGAAACTGAATTATGCAAAGTCATGTTTGAAAAGCATATTTAATTATATTGGTTTTAAAAGAATCCTCTCCAAAGCATTCACTTTGGAGGGGACAACTATATACTTTTCCGCGGCTTTTTAACGTCCATCATGACTTCTTTAAGACATAACTATCATTATAATAAGTTGCCTTGCCAAAAATCTTTTCCATCTTCTTCTATATACCTATATCAACGAACTGCATATATCGTAATATTATTATGAAGTTTTAATCATATTTTTAAACTATTGACGACTATTAAATGAAATTGTTTCCTCTATAAAAACAGACCCCTATTTAAAACAGGGGTCTGATAAATTTAGCATTTTTCTTTCTTTTTGAACTTTGTCAGATTAATTATCAACGCAAAAAGTGCCATTAAAAGAACTGCCACTATGAGAGTAACTGTCGATAATTTAATAAGGCTGTCAGTTAAGCCATACATGGATCTTGTTAGTGCATTATACACAGTGTCATTATGTATCGCAAGCCCATCATAATATTTTGTACCCTTTAGGATAGCACACGGAACAAGAATGAGCATTGAGGAACAGAAAAGTGAAGTCCCTACCCAATAAAGCAAACCGCATATATGCTTTCTGTTTACTGCTGCCATAACGCCTATAAATATAACAGCCGTTGCAATAAGAGCTATCCTTATTTTTCTCGCAAGCACAAGCAGATCTTTAAGCTTTGTGGAAATGCCATTAGGTTTATTTATATGGCTCAAAAGCATAACGTCAAGGTCGGATTCGATTGCCTGTTCCACATTTTTTATTGTCTTCTGCTTTATGTCTTCAAGTTCCTGAGTATATTCAACGCCCTCTTTTTCAGCCCATTTTGTATAATCATCTGAGATATTCTTTTCAAGAAGTGTGAAGTCTGCCTTAAACTCAGGAAGTTCGCTCTTTTTGCCAAGAATATAACTGAAAGTATCTTCAACATAGCTATAAATAGCGTTTGATACATCAGTTTTGTTAATCGACTTCTTCAGGGTATCAGCTTCAACACCAGTGTAGGCATATTGTTGTTCACAATATGTCTGTATCTCCTGGAAAGCCGTGTCCTCGATTTTTATCTTGTGCATACTGTTCGTATAGGTTGTCGGTTCAAAGAAAATATTGTCTGCCGCAAACAGAAGTGACAGCGCAAGGAATAAAAACGCCAAAAACACCGAGATTATCAGATTAGGCAGGTAGTTGTATAGTTTTTTGTTTTTCACAGATCTTACCCTCCTAATTCTTATATTCTTTGCTTACGACTTTGCAGATAACATAAAGCCTCTGATCTGAAAGACCCATATAGCCATTGTTCCAGCAAGTGTAGAGTATCAGATCATCTACAGGTGGATCTGCGGTCACGTCATAATACAAAAGGGAGGTATCTGTGTCTGGAAGTACCTTAGTTTCTGTGACCTCATAAGTAAATTTGCCATAATCTGTTTTTAGTATCACTTGATCACCCACTAGAATATTAGGTAAATATCTGAAATAAGTGTGGTTATGTGCTGCAAGGACAACTCTGCCTGTAGCACCTATATATGCAGAATAGTTAGATTGCACGACCCCTTTTGCTAGGAGATCATCAGAGTCTCCCCAGTAAACAGGCTCTTTGTCAATGCCTGCCTTATCATTCTTTACGGTCAGCTCGGCATATTTGTCGCCGTAATACGGATAGATTATCTCATGCTGTTCCGTCTTTTTATCAGAATCTGGCACTGTGACTTTTGTTAATTCCTTCATAGGCAGTGCGTCTGCATTTCTGTATTTATTATCCTCTGATGGGTTTTTCAAATGAGCGTTCTCATTGAACGCTATTGCTGCATATCCTTGCAGCTCTATGAATTTTTTATAACTTACCAGCGTCATGATAGACAAACAAAAAGCCAAAACTAAAAGAGGCGTCAAGACCATTACAGCCACTGACGTCCTCTTATTTTTTTTCAGTTTGTTTGCGTCAGACGAGGAAGCTTTATCCTCTTTCCTGACCATATCTTAGCACTCTTTGTTCTTCTTAACAGCTACTGTAATACCAAATGCACTAAGAGCAAGTGTAAGAACCGCAGCAACCTGAACAGCTGTCATGCTGTTTGCACCAGTATTAAGTGAACCGTTACCTGTGTTTGTTCCAATGTTTGTATTGCCATCTGAATCAACAACCTGAACGTTCCAATCCTTGCTTGTAAGCTCGTCTACCTTGATAGTAACACCAAAGTGTTTACCTGTAGCTACGCAAGCATCAGCAATAGCCTTTCTGCTATCCTCGCCCATTTCCTTAAACACCTGTCTAAGCTGATCGTTTGTTAGTGAAGCAAGATCTGTTCCTGCACCAAAAAGCTTGTCAGCAACAGGCTGAACATATGTAGCACCACAATCAGAGAGAGCCTTTACCATGTAATCATAGTCAGCAGAGCTGAACTTTGAAGCGTGGGAATCAAGGTAGTTCTTAAGCTCTGATACATGGTTAGAAGGAACACCTGCTGATTTAGCTGCAGAAACAACATCGGCAGAAGAAGCTGCTGATGCGCTTACAACCATTGTTGAAGCAATGATGAACGCAGTAACAGAAGCCGAAATTGACTTAAATATCTTTTTCATAACACCTATCACCTTTCGTAATATTTTCTTATAACAATATTATACACTATTAAAATTCGATTGTCAATATTTTTATTGGTATTTTTTTCAGAAAAAAGCAAATATTTTTACGATAGTTTGAAATAGTTATGTATAAGTGCGTATATGCGCTGTTTCATATAATTGTATATTGCTGGAAAATGCAAAAGATTTTCAGCATTCTCAAATAAAAGACTTATAACATTACTGTTTTGGTGCTTTTATGATTTTTGTCAAAGCTGATCTCAAAGCATTTAGATATAATTTCTACATTAATTATTATAATTATACGCCTTGACACGATATCATGTCATGGTGTATAATTCTTGTGTATGATATAATCGATATAATGTGCAAGGAGGATATATGAAAAATTATCTCAATGAAAGCCTTTCAGCTCAGGAAAGAGCTGAAGCACTTGTAAATGAAATGACCATAGAGGAGGCGGCTTCACAGCTTAGATATGACGCTCCTGCTGTTGAGCGGCTCGGCATTCCTGCCTATAACTGGTGGAATGAGGGTATCCATGGGCTTGCACGAAGCGGTGTTGCCACCATGTTTCCACAGGCAATAGGTCTTGCGGCTATGTTTGACACCGACCTTGTGTTCAAAGTGGCAGATATAACCTCTACAGAAGCTCGTGCCAAGTATAATGAGTATTCAAAGCGTGATGACAGGGATATATACAAAGGTCTTACCCTTTGGGCACCTAATATAAATATTTTCAGAGATCCACGCTGGGGCAGAGGTCATGAGACTTACGGTGAAGACCCTTATCTTACCGCAGAGTGCGGCAAGGCATATGTAAAAGGCTTGCAGGGCAGTGGCAAGGTACTGAAAACTGCCGCTTGTGCAAAGCATTTTGCGGTACATAGCGGACCTGAGGCCGTTCGCCATGAATTTAATGCAGAGGTTAATTGGAAAGACCTTGAAGAGACCTATCTTTACGCCTTTGAGGAGCTTGTGAAAAACGCAAAGGTCGAGGGTGTAATGGGTGCGTATAACCGTGTGAATGGCGAGCCGTCATGTGCTAGTGAGTTTCTAATGGGCAAGCTCGACAAATGGGGTTTTGATGGCTATTTTGTTTCTGATTGCTGGGCAATAAGGGATTTCCACGAACACCATATGGTGACGTCTTCTCCTGTAGAGTCGGCCGCAATGGCACTTAAAGCAGGTTGTAATGTGAACTGCGGTTGTACGTATGTACACCTGCTTTCTGCTCTTGACAAGGGGCTTGTGACAGAAGATGAAATCCGGGCTTCCTGTGTTGCTCTTATGAGAACTCGCATAAGACTTGGTATGTTTGACAAGTCAACGGAATATGACAACATACCATACAGCGTTGTTTCTTGCCCTGAGCATAAAGCTGTATCCTACCAGTGTGCAGTGAAGTCCATGGTGTTGCTCAAAAACAAGGGTATTCTACCACTTGACAAAAAATCAATATCAACTATCGCTGTAATAGGTCCAAATGCGGACAGCAGAGCGGCTTTAGAGGGCAATTATAACGGCACAGCCGACAGGTATGTTACTTTCCTTGAGGGTATCGAGGACGCATTTGAGGGCAGTGTGCTTTATGCTGAAGGCTGTCACTTGTATAAGGACAGAGTATCGGGTCTTGCACAGGCAGGGGATAGATACGCTGAAGCTGAGGCGGCAGCGGCAAATTCTGATGTTGTGATACTTTGCGTTGGTCTTGACGCCACTATTGAGGGCGAGGAGGGCGACACAGGTAATGAGTTTTCATCAGGTGACAAGAACGATCTAAGACTTCCTGAAAGTCAGCGTGAGCTTATAAAGCGTGTCGCAAAGATCGGCAAGCCTATGATAGTGGTATGTGCGGCAGGAAGCTCAATAAATATCGAGCATGATTGTGACGCTCTTATTCACGCATGGTATCCGGGTTCAGAGGGCGGCAAGGCTATTGCGGATATTATTTTTGGTAAAGTGTCGCCATCAGGAAAACTGCCTGTTACATTCTATAATAGCGCCGACAAGCTGCCTTGCTTTACTGATTATGCTATGTCTGATAGAACATATAGGTACACGAGAGATAACATTCTTTATCCATTCGGCTATGGTCTTACTTATGGAGATGTTGTTGTTACATCGCTTAGTTATGACGATGGCAAAGTCAATGTAGAGGTAGAAAATAACGGTGCCGATACTTGTGATGTTATCGAACTTTACATTAAATCACATTGTGATAATGCTCCGGGTTATCCTGTGCTGTGCGGCTTCAAGAGAATTTTTGTCAAAAAAGGTGAAAAGCTTGATGTTGAAATCGAAATACCTGACAAAGCTTTCACAACAGTGTCAGATATCGGCGAGAGAAAACAGTTTGCAAAGGAATTCACCCTCTATGTTGGTACGCATCAGCCTGATGAACTTAGTTGTCAGCTTAGTGGTACAAACTGTATGAGTATCGAGATAGAACGATAATGAAAAGAGATCTTACAAACGGCAGTATCATAAGCTTGCTTCTTGCTTTTTCAAGCCCGATGATACTGTGAAATCTGCTCCAGCAGGTGTATAATATTGCCGACACATTTATTGTTGGCAGATTTCTTGGCAAAAACGCCCTTGCGGCTGTGTGCGGCACATACACCCTCACGACTTTTCTTTATTCGATCATAATATGTCTGTGCATGGCTGTGGCTCGCTTGTTTCTTATTGTTTCGGTGAAAGAAATGAACGCCGCCTGAAAGGCTGTTTGAACATATCATTTCTGATGATAGGCTCTGTTACTTTGGTGACAGAGCCTATGACATTGTGCTTTTCCAATGAGATTTTGAAACTTTTGCATACTCCAATGAAAATAATGTTGTTGACATCTGATTATGTTAGAATTATCCTGTCAGGTGTGGGACTTTGCTTTTACACTCTTGCAGAAGAACCTCTTTTGCGACTATCCTTCATGAAAAAATCTTGGAAGGATTGCAGCTTTGGTGAAGTGGTGCGAATGTCGACCGTTGCCTCAGTTCAGCAATCTGTCATGAATTTCGGCATACTTATGATACAAGGACTGGTAAATAGTTTTGGAACGACTGTAATGGCGGCTTTTACAGTAGCCGTTCATAATTGTTAAATTAAGCTGTCAGCTTATATGATTTTCCAACAAATACTTGACTGATTTAGTTTATCTTATTGTATGTTATAACAAAAATCCATTTTTTTGTTGAAATACAAAAAAACGTATCGTTTAAAGTTGACTTTTTGAATAGAATGTGATAAAATTATTATTGTACGGTTTATTTTTTGGGAAAATAACGAAAATATCAACAATAGGGTGAATAATTCAAATGAAAAAAAATTACACTATCAAGGATCTTCTGGTACTTCTTCTCGGAAAGGTTTGGTATATCGTTGCCGCTTCAATAGTGTGTGCGATACTGGCCCTTTTTGTATCAAAATTTGTTATGAGTAAGCAGTATCAGTCACACGTTTCAATGTATGTTAAAAGTGCTGATAATCAATCAACGGGTCAGGATAAGACTAATGTTGACTTACAGGATATTAACGCTTCAAAGTCATTGGTACAGACCTACATTGTTATACTTACTGATGACCCGGTAATGAACGAGGTAAGCGATAAGCTTCTTGAGATGTATACTCCTGAACAGCTTGCTCCTTATTTTACTGTAACGAGCGGCAGGGTTTCAAATGACGGCCTGAGAAATGCTTATAGCATGACCGCTGTAAATCAGACAGAGGTACTTCAGATAACTGCCACAACAACCAATGCAAAGCTTTCTTCTGACCTTTGTAACATCATGGCTGACGTCGCTCCGAGCTTTCTTATAAGAGTTATCGGTGCAGGCTCAGTTGAAAAGATAGGTGATGCTGAAGTTTACAATACACCTGTTTCTCCTAACACCACTAAAAATGTTGCCCTTGGCTTTGTTGGTGGCTTGATGGTGGCTGTTCTAGTGATACTTGTTATCGACTTCTTCGACAACACTGTAAAGAATTCTGATGAGCTTGGCGACATTTATCAGAAGCCTATCGTTGGTGAGATAATGAATATTGGCGGAAAGACTTCTAAAAAGGATGAAGGTTCTTCTGCTGACAGAAAAAAACAGCTTCTGTTCAATAATAAGGATATACCGTTTAATATTGTAGAGAACTACAAAACAATGCGTACAAACCTTATGTTTACACTTTCTACAACACGAAATAAGATAGTTGTCGTTTCTAGCCCTAATCCAAGTGAGGGTAAGTCTGTAACAGTTGCAAACCTTGCAGCTTCAATGGCTGAAACAGAAAATAAGGTACTTCTTATTGACGCTGATATGAGAAGACCTGTTCAGCACAGAAACTTCAAGTTAAAAAACAATGTTGGACTTTCAACAATACTGAGTGGTGAAAGCACATTTGATAAGTGTGTGCATGAAACCAAGAATGGCAATTTTGCTGTTCTTACATCAGGCGTTTTGCCTCCAAACCCGTCAGAGCTTCTTGCTTCTGAGAAAATGCGTGAATTGCTTGAATATGTTCAGCATAAGTATGATTATGTTATTGTCGACGGAACCCCGTTGCTTCCTGTAACTGACGTAATGAGCCTTGCAGACGAGGTCGCAGGCGTTCTTCTTGTGGCAAGATATGGCAGAACTACATATCAGGAGATAGAGGAGTCTATGAAGAAGCTTGAGATAGGCGATTGCAATCTGCTTGGTTTCGTTCTTAATGATATTTCCGCAAAGAACGGTTCTCATTACGGATACAAGTATAGCTACAAGTATAAATATGACTACAGCTATAAATACGGTGGGAAGGATGCTTCTGCCGAAAGTTAAATGACATGGAGATGTTAGATTGACTACCGATTATCACAGCCACATACTGCCGAATATTGATGACGGCTCTGACAGCATCAAAACATCACTTAAAATGATAAAAATGATGAAACAGCAGGGCATAGGTATAATTGTGGCAACACCGCATTTTTATATGCACAGGGAAGCTTCTTTAGACAGTTATCTTGTCAAACGTCAAAATGCTTATGAGAAGCTCATGTCGGCTGACCCTGCCGTGAAGGATATACATATTGGTGCTGAGGTGGCTATAGAAAAGGGTATCAGCGTATTAGGAGAACTTGAAAAGCTGTGTATCAGCGGAACAAGACTTATTCTTCTTGAACCACCATTCACTCAGTATAACAGTTGGATCGTCGAGGAGATAGACGAGATAGCAAATTCTCGAAGGCTTATTCCGATAATCGCCCATGTACATAGATATATGGGCGTTTATTCAAAGTCAGATCTGAAAAGTCTGATGTCTGTGGATGCAGTTTTTCAGATAAATGCAGAAGCTTTTGAGCATTTTTCCACTAGACGTTTTGTTAATAAGCTTATTTCAAGTGGCAGAGATTTTGTCTTTGGAAGCGATGCTCATAATCTTGATGATAGAAAACCTAATTTTGATCTTATAGTTAAAAGATCTGGAAGTGAAAATATAAGACGTTCTGATATAGTACTCATGTCTGCGATGGCTGACGAAGAAAGAATGTTTGCTTTTTAAGTATAGAAAAAATATTGATGATATTATAAATAGCCTGCACTGTGCCATTGAGGGGTGGCCATGGTGTGATCTTATTCATTGCTTTAATTGAGCGGAGGTATGTTTTATTTATGGAGAAAACAAGTGAAAACACAGTTCAGGTGTGGAAAAACAAAAAGATAAAGCATTGGATGCTTATTGCATTCTTTCTGTGTTTCTATGATATTGTTGCCGTAAATCTATCCTACATTTTCGGACTTTTCATCAGATTTGACCTTACTTTTTCTGCAATACCAAAGGAGTATATGCTTGCCTATGTAAAGTTTGCTCCAATATATACAGCTTTCTGTGTTGTGGTGTTTTTTGTGTTCAAGCTTTATAATAGTTTGTGGAGATTTGCTAGCATCGGCGAACTGTCAAGGATATTTTTGGCCTCGATAGTTACTACCATATTCCAGGCTGTGGGTATAACATTACTCTTCATGAGAATGCCTGTGGCTTACTATATAGTAGGAGCGGGAACTCAGTTTGTGCTTATAACAGCAGTGCGTTTTGCCTATAGATATATCACCCTTTTAAGAGCAAAACAGGTAACAAATCAGGTGGCAGTGCATAATGCAATGGTCATTGGTGCAGGTGCTTCGGGTCAGATGATCCTTAAGGAGCTTACGATGTCCGAACGTGCAAATGCAAGACCACTCTGCATAATCGATGATAACCCAAATAAGTGGGGAAGAAATATCGGAGGAGTTCCTATCGTCGGTGGCCGTGATTGCATTATGGAAAGTGTCAAAAAGTATAATATTGATCAGATCCTTTTTGCAATTCCAACTGCATCACCTGAGAACAAAAGGGATATCCTTAATATTTGTAAGGAAACAGGCTGTGAGATGAAACAGCTTCCGGGCGTTTATCAGATAACAAATGGTGAGGTGCTTCTCAGCAAGATGAAGCCTGTTCAATTCAAGTTTTGGGAGTGGATAGCCGATTATTATCTATACGCAACACGTCATTAAGAAGCCAAGTATTTCCGGTCGCGGGGATACTTTCAAATTCGTTGAATGAAGTCATGATACTTCCTACTCCTGCTTCTACAGCAGCCTGATAAGGACGCATGTAATAATTCATGGCAGTCACACGGCTCATATCTACCGTATTATAATCCCAACTGGAAATATGCCCGGTCCCCACCCAGCGCCTCTGACAAAGCCGCGTTATTCACGCACAGGGAAAACAACCAGAAAAGCACTCCCATCTGTATCACGGAAACCGCCATAGAACGTAACGTGTGTCGTTTCTTGTAATGTCCCACCTCATGGGCCAGCACGGCCACAATTTCCTCTTCCGTCAACTCGTCAATCAGCGTGTCATACAACACTACCCGCTTTTTAGGCCCCAGCCCCGTGAAATAAGCATTTGCTTTCGTGGAGCGTTTCGAACCGTCAATCACGTATATATTATCCAATTTGAACCCGACTTTCCCCGCAAAAGCCTGTATCTTATCCCTCAACGAACCTTCTTGTAAAGGCGTCTGCTTATTAAACAAAGGCACGATCAATTGCGAGTAGAACATGGCCATAAACACGGAAAACAGGGTAACAGCACCCCAAGCGTACAACCAAAAATAAGTCCCCGCCCACGTGTAGAACCACACCACAAGCGCCAACAACACCCCTCCCAACACCAACGAAAGGACCAACTCTTTCACCGTATCCAGCCAGTAGACCCGCCTCGTAGTCTTATTAAACCCATACTTTTCCTCTATCCGGAAAGTCGCGTAATAATCAAAAGGTATATCCAACACGGAAGAAGCCACGGAAAGCCCCACCACGAAAAGGATGGTCTGCCAGACCACACTATCCGTCAGAGAAACCACCCAACTATTATACCACCCGAAACCTCCTGCCACGAGGAACACGATCATCACAACAAACCCGACTCCGGAACTCCAGCTATCCAACCGTCCGTTTTCCCGCTTGTAGGATTGAAAACGACTATACTCCTTCTCGTCATAAATTCCCCTTAGCCTATGGGGTAACACGG
>ENA-UEOR01002032-UEOR01002032.1-human-gut-metagenome-genome-assembly--contig:-NODE-2032-length-11448-cov-4.374198_pt1 | contig 11448 bp, 5 predicted proteins | sample MGYA00242887_ERZ507890 | MGnify/ENA primary metagenome ERZ507890 (study PRJEB26167, sample SAMN06115431) | human gut metagenome | host: Homo sapiens | place: China:Guizhou | collected 2014-10-21...
GTAACTTCCGGATACTGAGGAGCCATTTCCTGAGCAATCTGACGCCACAAGCGAGAAGACGCAAGTACGTTTGCCATAGTTCCTCCTGCGCCGCAGGTGGATTTCTCGCGCCTGCCGCGCCACGTGGCGATCATCCTCGACGGCAACGGCCGCTGGGCCAAAAAGCGCGGCCTGCCGCGCACGGCCGGCCATGCCTACGGTGCGGAGGCGTTTCGCCGCATCGGCAACTACTGCAAGGCCATCGGCATCGAATACCTCACGGTCTACGCCTTTTCCACGGAAAACTGGCGCCGTCCGCCCGAGGAAGTGCGCACGATCATGAGCATCTTCGATAAATACATGAAGGAAGCGCTCTCGATCATGGAGCGCGACAAGTTCAAGATGCGCTTTTTCGGTGAGCGGTCCGGCCTCTCGCCGGAGCTGCAGCGCCTCATGGCCGCGGCCGAGGAAAAGAGCACGCACTACGACGGCTGCCAGATGAATCTGTGCATCAACTACGGCGGCCGCGACGAGATCCTGCACGCCGTGCGCCGGTATGCCGAGGCCTACAAGGCCGGTACTGCGCCGGAGCTCACGGAGGATGTGTTCAGCGGCTATCTGTATTCGGCCGGCATTCCGGACCCCGACCTCATCATCCGCACGAGCGGAGAGCAGCGCCTGAGTAACTTCCTGCCCTGGCAGGGCGCGTACTCGGAGCTGTATTTCACCGACGTGCTCTGGCCGGACTTTACCGAGCGCGACATGGACGCGGCCCTGGCGGAGTTCCAGCGGCGCGACCGGCGCTTTGGCGGCGTGAAATGACCGCTGCACCCGAGAGAAAGACAAACGGGAGGGACCAATCATGAAAAACAGACTGATCGTTGCGGCCATCGGCATCCCGGCGCTGCTGGCCGTGATCTTCTTCACCCCGATCTGGGGTTGGGGCATCGTGGTGGCCATCATGGCGGCGTTCTGCGCCTGGGAGCTGCTGCACACGGCCATGCCGAAGTTCGTGCCGCGCTTTGCGGTGTATGCCGGCATGTGCGGCGCGGCCATCGTGCTCGGCGCGGCGTTCGGAAAGTCTGAGCTCGTGTTCAAGATCGCGGCCTACGTGCTGTTCGTGACCATGTTCGTCGAGATGATGATCTCGTTTCACAAGTCCGAGCGCATCCCGTTTCAGGATCTGGCGCTCGTGTTCACGGCGGGCATCGTCATCCCGTGGATGCTCTCGTCGCTCGTGCGCCTTGGTCTGAATGACCCCAAAGCGCCGTACCTGCTGCTGCCGTTCGTCATCACGTGGCTGAGCGATTCGGGCGCGTTTTTCGTCGGCCGCAGCCTGGGCAAGACCAAGCTCGCCCCGGCGCTGAGCCCGCATAAGACGGTCGAGGGCTGCGTCGGCGGCTTTGTGTGCGCGATCGCGGCGGCCATGCTCTACGGCCTCGTACTGCACCTGTGCGGCTACCGCGTGCAGATCGGTCTGCTCGCCATCTACGGTTTCTTCGGCAGCCTTGCCGGACAGACGGGCGACCTGGCGTTTTCCGCCATCAAGCGCGAGCACGGCGTGAAGGACTACAGCAATCTGCTGCCCGGTCACGGCGGTATGCTCGACCGGTTTGACAGCACCATCTTCACCGCGCCCATGCTTGAGCTGCTGGTGCTGCTGGCACCGGCGATCGCGGTCGTGGCGCAGTAAAGGAGCATAACTATGGTACATTCGATTTCCATTCTCGGTTCTACCGGCAGTATTGGCCGGCAGACCGTTGCCGTCGCGGAGCATCTGGGGCTGAACGTCCGTGCGCTGACGACGAACCGCAACATTCAGCTCGCCGAGGAGCAGGCGCGCCGCTTGCATCCGGCGTTCGTCGCCGTGACGGATGAGGCGTCTGCCAAGGCGCTGCGCATCGCGCTCGCCGATACGGACATCGCCGTCGGCGGCGGGGAATATGCCCTGTGTGAGGCGGCGGTCATCTCCGATACGGACGCGGTCGTCACGGCGGTGTCCGGCGCGGTCGGTCTGCGCCCGACGCTTGCGGCCATTGAAAAGGGACGGCGCATCGCGCTGGCCAATAAGGAGACGCTCGTGTGCGCGGGCGACATCGTCATGCGCCGCGCCAGAGAATGCGGTGCGGAGATCGTGCCGGTCGATTCCGAGCACTCGGCCATTTTCCAGTGCCTGACCGGCCGGGAGGGCGAGCTGCACAAGATCCTGCTCACCGGCTCCGGCGGCCCCTTCCGCGGCTGGACACGCGAACAAACGCGCGACGTCACGCCCGAGATGGCTGTCCGTCACCCGAACTGGAGCATGGGCGCGAAGATCAGCGTAGACTCCGCGACCATGATGAACAAGGGCCTGGAATTCATCGAGGCCATGCACTTGTTCGGCGTCACGCCGGACGATATCCAGGTGCTCATCCACCCCGAGAGCGTCGTGCACTCGATGGTCGAGCTGCTCGACGGCACGGTCATCGCCCAGCTCGGCGTGCCGGACATGGGCCTGCCCATCCAGTACGCGCTCACGTATCCGGAGCGCAAGCCCAGCCGCAGCGACCGGCTGGACTTCACGGCCTATCCCGGCGGGCTGCATTTCTACGCGCCCGATTTCGAGGCGCTGCCGTGCCTTGCGCTCGCCATGCAGTGCGCGCGCACCGGCGGCACTGCGCCGACGGTCATGAACGCGGCCAACGAAGTCGCCGTGCACCTGTTTCTGGACCATAAAATTGGGTATCATTCCATTTATGAGAGCGTGGCGGCGGCGGTGGATGCCATCGCGCCGGCCGCAGCGCCGGATCTGGACGTCATCCGCGCGGCCGATCAGGAGGCGCGTGCCTTCGTCCGGTCTTATTTCCGTTTCTGAAAGGACAGCACATGTATATTCTGTTCGCAATTCTCGTCTTCGGTATCCTCATCGCCGTGCATGAGCTCGGTCATTTTCTCGTGGTCAAAGCCTGCGGGGTGCGCGTGGATGAATTCGCCATCGGCATGGGCCCGGCCATCTGGAAAAAGCAGAAGGGGGAGACGCTCTACGCCGTCCGCTGCCTGCCGATCGGCGGGTTTTGCGCCATGGCGGGCGAGGACGAGGCGATCGACGACCCGCGCGCGTTCACGAGCCAGCCGGCATGGAAGCGGTTTCTGATCCTCTGCGCCGGTGCGTTCATGAACTTTGTGTTCGGTCTGCTGCTGCTTCTGATCGTGTTCGCGCAGGCGAAGAGCTTTTCCACGCCGACGCTCACGGACTTCATGGACGGCTGCCCCTATCAGGGAGAGAACGCCCTGCAGGTGGGCGATACGATCTGGAGCATCGACGGACACCGCATCTATTTTACGACCAATGTCAGCGAATATCTCGCCCGCGGTGGCGACACGCATGACATCGTCGTCAAGCGTGACGGTGAAAAGGTCGCGCTCAACGATTTTTACCTCGTCGCGCGCGAGTATCCGGGGCAGGACGGCAAAATGTACGGCTTCTACTTCGGCACGAAGCCGGCGACGTTCGGCGCCAAGCTCCAGACCACGTGGTACAGCGCGGTGGACTTCGTGCGCATGGCCTGGATGGGCCTGAGCGATCTGTTCGCGGGCGCAGTCGGCGTCAAGGATCTGTCCGGCCCGGTCGGCATCGTGAGCATGATGAACGAGGTCGGCAAGGAGTCGGCCACAAAGGCGGCTGCCTTCTCGAACATTGCCTACTTCTCGGCGTTCATCGCCGTGAACCTCGCGGTCATGAACATGCTGCCGCTGCCGGCGCTCGACGGCGGGCGCGTGTTCTGCCTGCTCGTCACGTGGGTGCTCGAGCGGATCAGCCGCAGAAAGATCGACCCTAAATATGAGGGCTATATCCACACGGCGGGGCTGGTGCTGCTGCTGGCACTGATGGCCTACGTCATGTATAACGACATTTCCAAACTTGTCACCTGATCCGGGGCGGATCTTTCCGCCTCGGGCTTTCGTGCGTTTTCAGGCTTCTCGGAGATACAGGAGTGTTTATGAAAAGAACCCAGACAAAACAGATCCATGTCGGCCCCGTTGCCATCGGCGGCGGCGCCCCGGTCGCGGTGCAGTCCATGTGCAACACGCACACCTCGGACGCGCGCGCGACCATCGAGCAGATTGCCCGGCTGCATGACGCCGGGTGCGAGATCATCCGCCTTGCCGTGCCGGATCAGGCCGCGGCGGATGCCCTGCCCGAGATCGTGCACGCCTCGCCCATCCCGGTCGTGGCCGACATTCATTTTGACTACCGGCTCGCGCTCGCAGCGGCGAAGGCCGGCGTGCACAAGATCCGCATCAACCCCGGCAACATCGGCGAGCCGGACAATGTCCGCAAGGTGGCCGAGGCCTGCCGGGAGCGCGGCATCCCCATCCGCATCGGCGTCAACGGCGGCAGCCTGGAAAAGCGCCTGCTCGAAAAGTACGGTCACCCGACGCCGGAGGCGCTCGTCGAGAGTGCGCAGGGGCACATTGACCTGCTGCACCGGTATGATTTTGACGACATCGCCCTGTCGATGAAGAGCTCCACCGTGCCGCTGACGATCGCGGCCTACCGGCTCGCGGCCGAGCGCTTCCCGTATCCGCTGCACGTCGGCGTCACGGAGACCGGCACGGCCTACAACGGCATCATCCGCTCTGCCGTCGGCATCGGCACGCTGCTGTCCGAGGGCATCGGCGATACGATCCGCGTCTCGCTCACGGCCGACCCCGTGGAGGAGGTGCGCGCCGGCATCGCCATTTTGAAGGCGGCCGGGCTGCGCCGCGAGGGCGTACGCTTCGTCTCGTGCCCGACGTGCGGGCGCACGCAGATCGACCTCATCGCGCTTGCACAGGAGGTTGAGCAGCGGCTGCAGGGCATTGAGCGCGAGATCACGGTCGCCGTGATGGGCTGCGTCGTCAACGGTCCCGGCGAGGCGCGCGAGGCGGACTACGGCATCGCCGGCGGCAAGGACTGCGGCCTGCTGTTTCGCCGCGGCGAGATCCTTGGCAAGTACCCCGCGGACAAGCTGGCCGATGCGCTGGTGGACCTGATCCTGAGCGAAAAGTGAGGAAGCTATGAGCGAAAAGATCCCGTTTCTCGATATGTTCCCGGACTGCGCGTCCCTGCAGGATACCTGCGGCGGTCTTGACAAGGCGGAGGTGCTCGACGTGCTCATCGAGCGCGAGAGCATGACGATGCAGCTGCACACGTGGTTTGCGCGTATGCCGGCGCCGGTCGAGCGCACGAATATCGAGCAGCTGCTCGCGGCGCAGTTCCAGCTGCGCGGCGTGCAGATCCAGGCGGAATATCCCGCCCCGGAGCAGAAAAAAGAGGAGAAGAAGGCCAAGGCCAAGGTCCTCATGGGCAAGCCCATCCCGAAGCGAGCGGACATCACGCCCATGAACGAGCTCACGCTCGAGAGCGGCAATGTCACGCTCGAGGGCGAGGTGTTTGCCGTCAACAGCCGCGAGATCGCAAAGTACGGCTCTGCCGTGCTTTCGTTTGACATGACCGACAGCACGAGCAGCGTGCGCGTGTCGCGCTTTCTGCGCTCGGACGACGATCAGAGCATCGTCGGCATGATCCACGAGGGCATGTGGCTGCGTGTGCAGGGCAAGATCAACTACAGCAAATACGATGAGGACATGGTGCTCGAGCCGCGCAACATCGTGCAGGGGGAGAAGGTCATCCGCCCCGACAACGCGCCGCAAAAGCGCGTGGAGCTGCACTTACATACCCGCTATTCGGCGCTTGACGCCATCTCCGACCCCGCCGACCTCGTGGCCCGCGCGGCCTACTGGGGCCACCCGGCCATCGCCGTGACGGATCACGGCGTGGCGCAGGCGTTCCCGGATATGTGGAAGGCGTCGAAGAAATACGGCGTGAAGATCATCTACGGCGAGGAGGGCTACCTCGTCAACGACGTGGACGGCACGCTCGCCGTGCACGGGCAGAGCGACCTGCCGCTCGACGCGGAGTTTATCGCCTTCGATATCGAGACGACCGGCCTGCACCTGGACACGAACCGCATGACGGAGATCGGCGCGGTGCTCTTCTCCGGCGGCGAGATCAAGGCGGAATTTGACACGTTCGTCGACCCGCATATGCCCATCCCGGCCGAGATCACGCGCCTGACCGGCATTACGGATGCCGATGTGGCCGGCGCGCCGGACGAGGCGGAGGCCATGCGCCAGTTTCTCGACTTTGCGGGCGGACGGCCGATCATCGCGCACAATGCCGACTTTGATACCGGCTTCATGAGCGCGGCCTGCCGCCGGGCGGGCATCCCGTTCGAACCGGTGTATCTCGACACGCTGGTGCTCGCGCAGTACCTGCTGCCGGATCTCAAGCACCACAAGCTCGACCAGGTCTCGAACCGCCTGAGCCTGCCGGACTTCAACCACCACCGCGCGTGCGACGATGCAATGGTCGTGGCGCGCATCATGGACAAGTTCCTGCCCATGCTCGCGGCGCAGGGCGCAAAGACGATCGGCGACTTCAACGATCTCGTGCGCGGCGGCCTGAAGGAGAAGCGCCGCACGCACCACATCTCCATTCTGGTGAAAAACAAGACCGGCCTGAAAAACCTCTACGAGATCATTTCCCGGTCGTATCTGAAGTATTTCAAGCGCAACCCCACCATCCCCAAGAGCCTGCTTATGGAATACCGCGAGGGTCTCATCATTGGCTCGGCCTGCGAGGCGGGCGAGGTGTTCGAGGCGGTGCTGCGCGGCAAGAGCGACACGGAGCTGCGGCGCATCGCGTCGTTTTACGACTATCTCGAGATCATGCCGCTGGCGAATAACCACTTCCTGCTCGACAACGGCACCGTGCGCAGCGAGGAATCCCTGCGCAACCTCAACCGCCGCATCGTGCAGCTCGGCGAGGAGCTCGGCAAGCCCGTTGTGGCGACGTGCGACGTGCATTTTCTCGATCCCGAGCAGGAGATCTTCCGCCGCATCCTGCTGGCGGCCAAGAAATTCTCCGACGCGGACAAGGCCATGCCGCTCTATTACCGCACGACGGAGGAGATGCTCGACGAATTTGCCTACCTCGGCCCGGAAAAGGCGCAGGAGGTCGTTGTCACGAACACGAACGCCATTGCCGACAGCGTCGAGGTGTTCGAGCTCCTGCCGAAGGATCTCTACCCGCCGAAGATCGAAAACTCCGCCCAGCAGCTCAAAGACCTGGTCTATGGCAAAATGACGGCCATCTACGGCGAAACCCCGCCGAAACTCATCACCGACCGCGTCGAGACCGAGCTGCATGACATCCTCTCGCGCGGGTATGACGTCATTTACATGAGTGCGCAGAAACTTGTCGCCAACTCCCTCGAGCATGGCTATCTGGTCGGCAGCCGAGGCAGCGTCGGCTCGTCGCTCGTGGCGTATTTCTCCGGCATCACGGAGGTCAACTCGCTCCCGCCGCACTATGTCTGCCCGCAGTGCAAGTATACGGACTTTGACTCCGGCGCGGGCTTCGGCTGCGGCGCGGATATGCCGGACAAGGTGTGCCCCAGGTGCGGGGCGAAGCTGCGCAAGGACGGTTTCGACATCCCGTTTGAGACGTTCCTCGGCTTCGGCGGCGACAAGGTGCCCGATATCGACCTGAACTTCTCGGGCGAATATCAGGCCAAGGCGCATAAATACACCGAAGAGCTCTTCGGCTCGGATCACGTGTTCCGCGCCGGCACGATCGGCACGCTGGCGGAAAAGACGGCCTACGGCTATGTCCTCAAGTACCTCGAGGAGCGCGGCAAGACCCTGCCGAAGGCGGAGATGAACCGCCTCGCGCTCGGCTGCGTCGGCGTCAAGCGCACGACCGGCCAGCACCCCGGCGGCCTCGTCGTCATCCCGCAGGACAAGGACGTCACGGATTTCTGCCCCGTGCAGCACCCGGCCGACGATCCGAACAGCGACATCATCACCACCCATTTTGAATACCACTGCATGGAGGCGAACCTCCTCAAGCTCGACGAGCTCGGCCACGATGACCCGACCATGATCCGCATGCTTGAGGACATGACCGGCGTCAACGCGCGCGAGATCCCGCTCGACGATCCGGACACCATGGGCATCTTCTGCAGCGCGGCGCCGCTCGGCCTGACGGACGACGACCCGATTGTCGGCAAGACTGGCACGATCGGCATCCCGGAGTTCGGCACGGGCTTCACGCGCCAGATGCTCGTCGACACGCAGCCGAAAGGGTTTGACATCCTCGTGCGTCTGTCCGGGTTCTCGCATGGCACGGACGTGTGGCTCGGCAACGCGAAGGATCTCATCATGTCCGGCACGGCGACGGTCAACCAGACGGTCGGCTGCCGCGACGATATCATGCTCTATCTCATCAGCCGCGGCATGGACGCCAAGCTCTCGTTCAAGATCATGGAGAGCGTCCGCAAGGGCAAGGTCAAGCGCGGCGGCTTCCAGGACGGCTGGGTCGAGACGATGCAGGAGCACGGTGTGCCGGAGTGGTACATCACGTCCCTGAGCAAGATCGCCTACCTGTTCCCGAAGGCGCACGCGGTGGCCTACGTCATGATGGCGTTTCGCATCGCGTGGTTCAAGGTGCACGAGCCGCTGGCGTTTTACAGCGCATATTTCTATCGCCGCAGCCAGAAAGATTCGTTCGACGCCGACATGATGACGCGCGGCCTCGATTACACCCGCCGAAAGATCAACGAGCTGCGCAACAAGCCCACGCTCACGGCCAAGGAGGAGGACCTGCTCGTGACGCTGGAGGCCGTGTACGAATTCAACCTTCGCGGCTTTGAGTTCGCGCCCATGAGCCTCTATGAGAGCGACGCGACGAAGTTCCTCATCCGCGACGGGAAGCTCCTGCCGCCGTTCGTGGCCATCTCCGGTCTCGGTGAGAGCGCGGCGTGGAATCTCGTGGCCTGCCGTGCCGACGGGCGAGAGTTCGTGTCGGTCGAGGAGCTCTCGGCTGCCTGTCCGAAGGTCAGCCAGACGCACCTGGAGCAGCTGCGCGCCATGGGCGCGCTCGGCGAGATGCCGGACAGCAGCCAGATGAGTCTGTTTTAAATTCGTCATTTTTTTGCAACTTTTGTTTGCATCATGCGCAAATCCCTGATATGATAAAACTGTATCCCTGTACGATTCGGCACGACCGAAAGAGGAGGTAATGCAATGAAACGTTTCCTGGCGCTGCTGCTGACGCTGGTCATGCTCGTGTCCGTCTGCGGCCTGCAGGCGTTCGCCGCTGACGGTGACACGCCTGCGGACACCGGCGACGAGCTGGTCGTCTACACGCGCTCCGGCGCAACGCGGACATTTCATGTCGGCGACACTTTTTCGTATACCTACTGGTTCCGGCTGACATCCGGCTCCGTCAACGAGATTACGGGCCATGTGCTGTATGACAGCCAGTGCCTGTCGGTCAATGCCGACGGCTGCAAGTTCCCGAACATGACCTCGCCCTCGACGAAAAACAACGCGGGCGACTTTGAGTTCCACGATACGTTCACGACATCGCAGGGCGGCGAGTTTGCCACCACGTCGCCGCAGACCATGGCGAACATTTCGTTCACCGTCACGCGCGGCGGTACGGCGTACCTGACGACGCTGCTCGAGGAACTGGAGATCCGCAAGTCCAACGGCGACAAGTCGCAGCTCGTCACGAATTTCAAGAACAAGAGCTGGTCGCCGACGATGTACTCCACGTTCGACTACCTGCAGGATGAAAAGCCGTCGCTGGCCTCCACGCCGCTGAGCGCCTCGTCCGACGTCGCGTGGTTCTATGCCGTCGACGCGGAGACCGGCGCGCCGATCCCGGCCGGTGTGACGTTTGAACTCACCGGCACGTCCGGTAACGGCAAGCACATCGAGCGCACGGCCGTGTCCGACGCCTATGGCTTCGTCGGTTTCGGCACGGTGCCGTATGGCAAATCGTATTACATCCAGACGCGCACGGCGTCCGACGCTTCGGTGGCGTATATCATTAAGGACGGCGCGCGCATTTTGCCCGACGTGGAAAACGGCAAGCTGCGGCTCGATCACACGCTGCACTACAAAACGGCCGACCCGAGCGAGCTGCGCTCGATCACGGTCACGTTCGAGTGGACGAACGAGCAGATCGCACCCGATGAGGTCTATACCAAGGACCGGCCGACGAGCGTGTACATGGAGCTGAGCCGCAACAACGATGCCGTGGTCGTGGCGCACCATTCGTCCGATCCCGAGGACGGACAGGCCGTCTTTGACAACCTGCCCATCCACGATAACTACGGCAACGAGATCACCTATGTCCTGACGACAACGACGCTGCAGCATTACGATGCGCAGATCACGCGCACGGATACGGGCTTCCATATCAATTTCGTCTATCTCAATGACCACACCTGGGAGACGACCCGCACCGAACCCACCTGCACGGTGGATGGCTCCATCATCTCCGTGTGCAAGGACTGCGGCGCGACCGACCGGGTCGTGCTGCCCATGACCGGCCACAAGCTGGTCTCTTCCGGGCACGATGCCACCTGCACGCAGGACGGTTATCAGCGCTACATGTGCACGCAGTGCGACTATTGGTATGAGAAAAAGACCCCGGCGCTCGGCCACGACTGGAGCGACTGGGAGGTCGACCGTGAGGCGACCGCCTACACCGACGGTGTCAAGCACCGCACATGTATGCACTGCGGCAAGGTGGAGAAGTATGCCATCCCGAGCGACCACCACGAGCACACCATGAAAAAGCACGTCGTCCAGCCGACCTGCACCGAGCAGGGCTACACCGAGTACCGCTGCATCAACAAGGCGGGTCTGCCGTGCGGCGAGCACTACATCGTCGAGGGCAGCCGCACGCCGGCGCTCGGCCATGATTACAGCGGCGACAGCGGTATCCGCACGATCGTCGAGCCGACCTGCACCACGAGCGGCCTGAAGGAATATAACTGCTCCCGCTGCGGCGACACCTATACGGAGATTATCGATCCGCTGCGGCACAATTACGAGCTCAAGCCGGAAAAAAGCAGAGAAGCGGACTGCACGCAGCCGGGCACGGAGTATTATGTCTGCGGCCGGTGCGGGGATGTGCATCTGGTGCGCATCCCGGCAAAGGGCCACGACTGGGGCGACTGGATTGTGGACAAGCAGGCCACGGACCAGACCGACGGCGCGCAGCACCGCATCTGCAAGGTCTGCGGCGAGCGGCAGGATGCCGCGATCCAGAAGCTGGATCATGTGCACAACCACATTCCCACGGTCATAGATCCGACCTGTGAGCAGCAGGGCTACACGCGCTACACCTGCGCCTGCGGCGATACGTATATTGAAGAGAGCAGCTATGTGCCCGCGCTCGGCCACGCATGGGCCGAGACTGCACGGCAGGAGCCGACCAACAAGACCGTCGGCGTGATCACCTACACCTGCCAGCGCTGTGCCAAGCTGCGCTATGAATTTCTCCCCAAGACCGAACCGGTCGAGACATGGAAAAATCCCTACCGCGACGTGCGCAGCACTGCGTGGTACTACGAGGTATTAAAGTCA
>ENA-UEOR01002038-UEOR01002038.1-human-gut-metagenome-genome-assembly--contig:-NODE-2038-length-11389-cov-28.421057_pt1 | contig 11389 bp, 9 predicted proteins | sample MGYA00242887_ERZ507890 | MGnify/ENA primary metagenome ERZ507890 (study PRJEB26167, sample SAMN06115431) | human gut metagenome | host: Homo sapiens | place: China:Guizhou | collected 2014-10-21...
TACAGGTTTGCGTACCGAGCTTCGCGACATCTTCCGCAGAGAGTTTCCTGCCGCTGTTTTCTACCGTCAGAATTGCCGAGTCTTCATCCGTCTTCAATACGACCCAAACCTCAGGACATTCCACTTTTTGGCTCTCTTCCATTGCATTTTTCAGAAGATTCCAGAAAAGAATTTCCGTCTCCACAGGATCGCCTTCAACATCAACGTCAGGCGCGCACCTAACATCTACGACGACGGTGTTGTTAAATTTCACCTTCAGCGTTTGCGTGATTTCTTGAACGATGCTTGTTAAATCCACTCGGGCTTCTCTTGTCACGGTCTTTTTAGAGTAGTCGCGTACTTTGTTGACGATCTGAGAAGCGCGTTTTAGTTCGTGCTCCATCTGTCCGAGGCTAAAGTCAAGCATTTCTTCGTCCGGAACTCTCTTTTGTTTACGCAGTGCCTTCAGCCCGTCTACAAAATATTTGCATGCCGCCAAAGGCTGATTCATCTCATGCGCGAACATCGAAGAGAGCTGTCCCACAAGGTTGATCTTTTGCTGGGCCTCTATTTTTTCTGCAAGCTCTCTGGATTTTTCCAAAGTTCTTCTTCTGCTCTCTTCAGCCGCCAAGAGTCTTGTGGTCGCACGATCAACGAGCTTCTGGGCGCGCCAACTATGGACTACAAGTCCTACGATTCCGAGAATGACAATAAGAAACGCCGGCCAAAACTCAGTCAGCACCCGTTTTACCGACCACTCTCGAAGATATTGATAAGGTCCAACTTTAAGCGATCTGTACAGATCGTCTACCGGTTTAAAGTCGGTCGCAATCGACCATGCCTGCCCGTCTTTCTCCGGCTTCATAGACAACAACGCGAGTGTCATCTCTCTAGCCAATTCAGGATCTACTTTGTACGTGGCTGCGAACGTGTTGTTCGGATAGGCCCGCGTGGAATGCAGACATTTGATTGGGCCCGGTTTTGCACCGATGACCTTGAGTTTATCCATCACCGAGATGTTCTGAAGTTCGTATTCTTCCAGCCAACACGCTCTGACAAAACCCACGTCGCCTGAGCCTGCAATGATGTCGTTGATAATCGCAGAGGCTTTTTCTCCAGCAAAAATAACTTTTTTGAAGAATTTTTCGTGGTTAAAACCGCGGTTCTCAAGTTCTGCCATACCCGTTCGATAGCCGTGAAAAGCCGTCTCGTAGTTGGCTACCAGGACTTTACCTTTCATGTCTTCAAACTTACTAATATCTTTTCGGTCCCGGCGCGTAAAAAAGACGCCAGCGGGCTGCGGCATTGCCGAAAGAACTTTCGCTGGAAGAAAAAGTTCGCCAGCTGGGCTGCACCATGCTGGTCAGTGAGGACACCGACCTGACTGCCAAAGATCTTTCCGGCGGCATCGGCGAAATTGCCCTGCTGGATATCTGCGAAGAACCCGAAGCACTGGCTGCCCGCCTGCGGGATGTGCAGCAGTATGTGATGGAGCATTCGCCCCACCGCATTCCGGCGCTCTTCCATTGCGAAGCACTGGGTGGGCCGGTAGTCCCGCATACCGTGCTTTACCCCAACTCCATCGGCCTGGGCGCCACCTTTGATACCGCCCTTGTGCGCGATATGGCCAATACCATCCGTACCCAGATGCGCGCCATGGGCATTCTGCACGCATTATCGCCGGTATTGGACGTTGCCAAAGACCTGCGCTGGGGCCGCGTGAATGAGACATATGGCGGCGACCCGACCTTGAGTGCCGCTATGAGCTGCGCATTTGTGCAGGGCCTGCAGGGAAACGACCTGAGCACCGGCGTGGCCGCCACCGCCAAGCACTTTTTGGGGTACTCCCAGACTGTGGGCGGACTGAACCTGACCCGCACCCAGGCCGATGCCCGCGAACTGCGCGAGGTATTCGCCAAACCGTTCGAGGCTGCCATCCGCAAGGCGGGCATCCGCACCGTGATGAACAGCTACTCCGAATGGGAGGGCCGCCCTGTCTGCGCCAGCCGCAAGCTGCTGACTGACCTTTTGCGCAGCGAACTAAGCTTTGACGGTTTGGTAGTCAGCGACTACCGCTCAGTACAACGCCTGCTAGACGATATCTTGGCCACTGCGGATGATATCACCGATGCCGCGCTGCAATGCCTGACCGCGGGCTTGGACATGGAGCTGCCCGACCGCCTTGGCTATGCCGATGGCATGACCCACGCCTTTGCCGAAGGCAAGGTGGATATTTCCTACCTGGACCGCGCCGTTCTTCGCGTGCTGACGCTCAAATTTGAACTTGGCCTTTTTGATGAGCCTTACCCCCAGTGGCAGCAGTACCACGCCGCTGCGTTTGCCCCCACCGCTGCTGCCGAGCAGCGCGCCACGCGGGAAAGCATTGTGCTGACCAAAAATGAGGGCAACACCCTGCCCCTTACCGACCGCAGCATCAAGCTGGCTGTCATTGGACCCGGTGCCAGCAGCCTGCGCCTGCTGTACGGCGGCTACACCCAGCCCTCTATGCTGGAAATGTTCCAGGTGGTGCAGGACTCCAGTGCCATGGCAGGCGTGGGCGATAAATCCACCGCCAAGCCAATGCGCAAGTACGACCTTGCCGCCACCGACCGCGAGATTCACAAATCCCGCCCCGAAGCCAAAACGATTTTTGAAGCCCTGCAGGAGCTTTACCCCAACTGCACCTACACCCAGGGCTGCGATTATCTCGACCCCACCCAGACCGACTTTGCCGCCGCCCTCGCGGCCGCTGAAAGCGCGGATGCCGTGATCCTGTGCCTGAGCGGAAAAAATGGCTGGGGCCGCCACTGCGACACCGGCGAAGGTAACGATGCCGCCAGCCTGGACCTGCCCGGTGCGCAGGAAGAACTGGCCCGTGTGGTGCTGGCTGCAAACCCGCGTACCATCGTAACCCATACAGATGGCCGTCCCCTGACCAGCCCCCATATTTACGCCAACGCCGCCGCCATTCTGGAAGCATTCACCCCCGGCACCTGGGGCGGCACTGAACTGGCCGCCCTGATTGCCGGTATCCACAGCCCCGCAGGCTGCCTGCCACTGCCGCTGCCCCGCACCGCGGGCCACGAGCCGATGTTCATGGCTGAACACCGCGGGACCACCGGCCAGAGCTTTGTGGCAGGTTCCCTGAACCCGGACGGCTACTGGCAGTCGGACTTCCGCCCGCTGCGCCCCTTTGGCTATGGCCTATCCTACACAACCTTTGCGTATGAGGCGTTGAACCTGATCGTGAACCCCGATGGCACTGCCGAAGCGTTGGTCACGGTGCATAACACCGGCAGCTGCGACGGCGAGACTGTGGTGCAGCTGTATGGCCGCGATGCCATCGCCACCATTGTGCGGCCGGAACTGGAACTGTTGGGTTTTGCCCGCATTACCGTACCGCAGGGCCAGCGCCGCACCGTGCGGTTCCGGTTCAATCTCAACCAGATGGCTTTCCCGGACGAATACAGTGTCTGGCACCTAGAAGCCGGGCGGTTCACCATCTCAGCTGGCCCCAACAGCGCTGACCTCCCTCTGACCGCCGATTACATTCAGCCCTGCACCCGCGAAATCTTGCCCGAAGCACGGGAATATTTTGCGGAGTGGGATGTGGTGGAAGAATAAAGACGAGTTTTTGCCCTGTAGGGTGCGCTCACCCGACCGCGCCGGAATGGTTCGTTTTTTCTTTATAAAACATTTCACGGCACGTCATTTTGGGAGTATCCTCCTGTAGGGGCGCACACAGACGTATCGTCCTATCGTCGAACAAAATATCAGCCTGATGTCCATTCCAATTTATATGGGCTTTAGGTTGGCAACACATCGCGCACATTTCTTCCTTGCCCGCCCTGCGGGTACCTCATCTGCCGTCTCCTTCTTCTTTTTTGAGGGGTGGGTTTTGATACAGGAATCCCCGCCGCCAAAGCTACTGTGCTCTGGCGGCGGGGATTCTGTTTGCCCGGCATCGATGTAATTTGCGACAAGTATTTACATCCTGAGTATCATGAAGTTTGCGTTTCATTGGATGATGACGAAATGGATGGCGGAGGTGGTGGATATAATCCTCCTTCAAATCCTCCTGAAACACCTCCTACTCCTTGTAAACGTGCTAAAACATTGTCGCAGGACGCAGCATTTAAATCGCGTATAAAAGATGTGTATAGAAAAACATTTTCCGCAGGCAATACTGTGGAGCAAGGCTTTATACAGACTTCAGACGGGCAAACTATTTTCCCGAACGTACAAGAATCAGGAAGTGCCAAATTCACAAATGATCAAATAGCAGGAAAAGAAATCATGGAATGGTACCATTCCCACCCTACAGGCTCTATGATTACTTCATGGGCAGATTTAAAGGCTTTAGCTATACGATACCAACAAGGATATGTGAAATCAGAGAATTTTACTTATGGAGTAGTTTCAGAGTTCGGATGTATGAGTATTATGATAACTTCTCCAACAGATTTTAATACTTTCGCTACCAAAGTTCGAAATGGTGAACTTTCCGAAAGTTGGAACGCTTATATAGTTGGTGCAAGCGGAGGGGGAGTTGATGAATGTATAGGTCAGTTGCTTAAATTTTTAGATCGCAATAACTCCGGTCTGTCAGTGATGTTTAGTTCGAATATTGATGAAAGCAATCCGACTTGGAATGCTCAGGAACTAGCTTCTAATGGGAAATCTGTAAATATGGAATGTAACCAATAAAAAGAAAAGTCATGAAAAGAATAGAATTTGTTTTGTGTTTGTTTTTTATCAGCACAGTTAGTTTTGCCCAAAAGGAAATTGCTCCAACAAAAAACTTGGATGCTTATATCGGGACTTGGATGTATCAGTCAAATGATACGATTTTTAAAATAGTTCTTAAAAAAGGATATGCAGAGGATCAACACATGATTATAAATGGTCTTATGGGAGGATATTTTCTATCAGTGAAGGGAATAATTGTAGAAAACTATTTTAGTATCAGAGATACTATTTGGCACTTGGACAAAAAAAAGGGAACTCAAGATTTTTCTATCTGGGCTTCAAACAATGCTACCAGTTTGGACTACATTGATCCTAATCGAGTCGGAGTTTTATTTTACGACCAACGGAAGAAGCACTTCGGCGGAAAAGGGATATTAGGCGGAAAAATACTTCTGCTTTCTTCCGATAAAATTCGTTGGCATCTGGATGAAAAATTAGGATTAGCCCTTGAAGAACCGGATGAATATACAGAACTGATAGGATTTTCTGTTCCTTCGGACGTGATAATGACTAAAGAGAAAGAACAATGATGTGAACAAAGACAACAAAATGTATCAAAAGCCAATGGAGAACCAACAGTAACCCCTGGCTTTTGGTACATTTATTTTCATAATCTTACAGCAAACTTGTTATTTCAAAACCTCATCCAGCTTTTGTTGCAAAGCCTCCCCTTCCAATCCTACAGCCAAGATCACCCCATTGGGGTCCAACAAGAAATTCATAGGAATCCAACGAATAGCATACTGCACGGCTGCATCCGATTTCCAGTCCTTCAAGTCTGAAACATGAGTCCATGCCAATTGATCTTTCTCAATAGCGGCCAACCAAGGTTCTTTCTTACGATCCAAAGAAACTCCTAAAATAGTAAAATTCTTATCCTTGTATTTATTCCAGGCAGCAACAATATTCGGATTTTCCTTGCGACAATCAGGACACCAGGAAGCCCAAAAATCAATCAGTACATATTTTCCTCTCAAACCGGATAATGTGACAGGATTACCGTCTACATCGGGCAATGTAAAATCCGGAGCCACAGCACCGACCTGAATATCTTTCATCCGCTTGATAAAGCCATCTATTTGACTGACATACATGGTTTCATCCAATGAAGCATCCAGTTTGGCACGCAATGCCTTCATTTCTTCCAGATTCAACTTATAAGCGAAATCCTTCACTATGAAATAAGGGGTAACAGCAGATGCCGGGTGAACAGCAACCAGACTATCTATGCTATATCCATCCTGACGAGTCAAAGGAGCATTTTGTGCATACAGATCATTAATGGCAGAACCTGTCACAGTCAGTATCTTTTCTGATTCATTCATCTTCAACTGCATCTTTTCGTTATCTAAAAAGAATACCAACGGACGTTTGCTATCCCTGAACGTAGTCAGCCCATAAGCCAATGGCTCAGTACAAACACCTTCAAATTTGAAAGTACCGTCAGTAATCACAGCCGAATCCACAGCTATGAACGATTTATCCTGATATTTTTTCAGATACACCATTCCATCTTTAACATCCGATATTTCTCCATTCAGAGTATATCCTTTTTTCTCTTCGCCACAGGACAGTACAGTCATAGCCAGTACACCAGCAAAAAGCACATTTACCATTCTTTTCATCTCTATCTTCCTTATTATTATAACTCGTCAAAAATAAATATTCCTATGCAATTATGCAAACTCCACCGTTCCTATTTGGAAATTAACTCTCCCTGAGTTACCTTTGTAACTTCAACTAACTATTATATAACCTATGAAAAAACTCCTATTTCTAGGCGCTCTCCTGTTGTCAACAGTATGTATGAACGCCCAAACTTCCGAATATTATCAGGAAGCAGCCAATCCTATTGCCACCAACCCCGCTTTATGGGCGAAAGTTACAGCTCCACAAATCAGCTGGGGAAGCACAGACATCCGCTATAAGAAAGAGGAACCGGCTCCCATCCATAGTGCGCAGAAAAGTATGAATCTTACTGCATGGAAAGGTGAGAAAATTTCAGCCCAACTGGTAGTATGGACTCCCAAAGTGCTAAATGACTTGACTTTCATGGTCAGCGATTTAACCTCAGGCAGTGCAACCATCAGTAAAGAGAATATCCGAACAGGCTTTGTCCGTTACGTTATAACCGATGAACTGAACAAAGATGGTTTGGGCGCATGCGGCTATCGAAACAGTGCTGATTTTGACTCAACTTTAGTAGCAGATGTAATAGACCATATCACTCCTACTCTAACCCTTCCCGCCAACTCCACCCAAGGGGGATGGATCAGCGTAAACATCCCTCAGGGCACTAAAGCCGGGAAATACACAGGAACCGTCACAGTGAAAGCCGACGGTATCACCTTGTCTGAATTAAAACTGAACCTCCAAGTGAAGAACCGTACTCTGCCTCCTCCTTCCGAATGGGCTTTCCATCTGGATTTATGGCAGAACCCTTATGCAGTATCCCGTTACTACAATGTGGAACCGTTCAGCAAAAAACATTTCGATTTGATGCGCCCATTGATGAAACTGTATGCCGATGCAGGTGGTAAGGTAATCACAGCCTCCATTATGCACAAGCCTTGGAACGGACAGACCTATGATGCTTTTGAAAGCATGGTCACTTGGTTGAAAAAAGCGGATGGAACCTGGTATTTTGACTATACCGTATTCGACAAGTGGGTGGAATTTATGATGGATCTTGGTGTCAAAAAACAAATCAGTTGCTATTCTATGGTTCCCTGGCGCCTTTCTTTCCAATATTTTGATCAGGCCAGCAACTCTTTCAAATTTTTGGACGCCAAACCGGGTGAAGTTGCTTATGAAGAATTTTGGATGAATATGCTGCAAGATTTCTCAAAGCATCTGAAAGCAAAAGGCTGGTTCGATATCACTCACATTGCGATGGACGAACGCCCGATGAAGGACATGCAGGAAACACTGAAAGTGATCCGTAAGGCTGATAAAGACTTTAAAGTTTCTTTGGCAGGAACTTATCACAAAGAACTATTGGATGATCTGAATGATTATTGTATCACCATTGCCGAGAAATTTACTCCCGAAGAGATTGAAGCGCGCCGGAAGGCAGGCAAAGTAACTACTTATTATACCTGCTGCACAGAGCCCCGCCCCAACACTTTCACTTTCAGCGAACCTGCCGAAGCTGAATGGCTGGCATGGCATAGTGCGAAAGAAAATCTGGACGGATATCTTCGTTGGGCTTTAAACAGCTGGGTGAAAAATCCCCTACAAGACAGCCGTTTCACAGCTTGGGCTGCCGGAGACACGTATATGATTTATCCGGGCGCCCGTTCATCCATCCGGCTGGAACGCCTGACAGAAGGAATACAATTTTTTGAGAAAGTACGCATTCTGAAAGAAGAATTTGAAGAAAAAGGCAATAAAGGAGCTATTAAGAATATAGACAAAACCTTGAAAATGTTTGATGAATCAAGCATGGATAAGATTTCTCCTACCACTGCCGTAAACAAAGCAAAAAAAGTTATCAACCGATACTAGAAAAAGGGAAAATACCTTTATTACATACATATATATATCGGACCACACATATGTATGTAATAAAGGTACTTCAAACTAAAAGCCGAACAGAATTAACTTGTGGGAAATAGGATGGATGAATCCCCGATAGCTTCAAAAGTAACTTAAGTGCATTGGGCAAGTAACTTAACTTACTTGACACTTTCACTTAACTTACTTGGCTCACGAAGTCAAGTTACTTTATTTGCCCTATATTTCTCAAATAAATTCTGTTTGGCTATATAAAATGGCAAGTTCTAGTTTTAACTTTATCCTCCCTTTCCTTTATACAAGTTTATTCTTCGGGTACATAAATGATTTCTCCATTATCCAATTCATAAGCAATACCCACCTTTTTTCCTTTCTTGCCGCTTTTGACATCCTGATCCTCAGAAGGGGTATAACGGTTAATCTTCTGCCCTTCCTTGGTTATGATTTCCATGTTTTCCTTACCCGGATTCTTCACCATCGTAAAATCTTCCTGACTAAACATTTCAGTCATATTATAACGGGTAACCAAGGCCACCATTAACGCTACAGCAAACACCATCGCCACATCAAACAGATTGCTGACCACGCTCATCGGGTCACTATCCTCCTCTTTTCTTAATAAATTACGTTTCATCTCAAGCTGTACGTTTTTCAGTGAGCAATTCAGAAAGGAATTCCAGATTAGTCATATCCTGTAAATACCAGCGTTGCTTCACCTGTTGGGTTATGAAACCGATAGCACTAGAAAACAGACCAACTACAGTCGTAGCAAAAGCGACCTGCATATTATACGCCATAGAAGCGATATCACCAGTAGAAAGTCCCACCAAAGCAGGTCCCATTGGAATCAATGTACCCATCAATCCAAGCATCGGTCCCATCTTGGTCAATGTTTTTGAAATAGCCAAATCCTTATCAGCAGTAATTTCAAAATCAGCCAACAGGCGCTGCACATGTGCCGGACGGTCTTTTGACTCCAACACCCGACGGATATACGCAATGACCAACGAGTTAGACTTCACAGGAAGTTTGCCTTCCAATTCGGACAAAGTATCTATAGTCAATGTATCAAGCTGTTGACGCAACAACGCATCCGTACGCCGAATAGCCAGATACTGCCCGAAAAAACTGCCTATCAATAATAGCGAACGGATGAAAAGAATAATAAGCAATACAACAACAGGGACTAAAAGTCCGTTCGAAATCCAAAACAGAATGTCTGATATAAGATTCATAATGTCAGTAAGTTTTAAATGTTTGTTTTTATTCGTCTATATTTATATATAACCAATCCAATGAGTCCTCCACCTGCCAGCATAATTATCAAGCCGGTCAATGCCCCCCAATCCACCTCGCTTACACCTGTTACGGCGGTACGACCATTTACAGTAGCAATAATTCCCAATATGGCGGTCAATGCATTAGTGAGGAACAATAGCTCCAACCGTAATTCCCTTTCCGGCAAAAGATAACGAAGAAACAATGGAAAAAGATCAACAATAAGATTTACTATTTTGATAAAAACGGTTATAGGCAGACCGGCTGGAAGAAATATAAAAATTCCTGGTACTATCTTCGCAAGAGCGGCAAGAACAAAGGGGCACTCTGCACCGGATGGAAAACGATCTCCGGGAAACGGTATTTCCTGGCAAAAAAGACAGGTGCAAGAGTGACCGGATGGCATACGATCAAAAATACCCTTTACTATTTTAATAACAAAGGTGTCCTTCAGAAAGGAAAGACGGTGGGAGAGTATCAGCTGGATGAAATCACCGGTGCGGCCATCAAGATCGCGACCGAACCGGATACCTCCGAAGTGACGGACGACAGCAACACCACAGGAGGCGATGCGGACAATACTGCCACAACTGTTAACAAGCTGCATATCTTTGTCGGGGACTCCAGAACGGTAGGTTTAAGTAATGCAATGGGCTGTGTATCTTATGATAAACTTCTTCAGATCCGCACAGAAGAAAACCTGACAGAGTACTATCTGGCGGAAGTCGGCAGTGGTTATTCCTGGTACAGCACAAAAGCACTTCCGAAGCTGGTGAAAATGCTCAATGAGAATCCGGCAGCGACCGTGATTTTGAATCATGGTATCAATGATCTTGGAAATATTGATCAGTACATAGCCTCTTTTCAGCTTCTGCGTTTTCTTTCCTGTCCAGTCAACATAACGGAAGCTCACATACCAGGTTCCCTGTGTTTTGTCTTTGTAAGCTGACATCGTAAATCCTCCTTCATACTGCTCTCTGAGAGCATCCATAAAATTTTGTTTCCCAGTAGGGACGTGGAATCTTTCCACGAACTGCCACATATCCTTCTTTTGCCAGTTCATCGTTGAGTTGCTTTAGAATAGAATATGCTTTACTGCGTTTCACTCCTAATTCTTCCATGACATCATCAACAGTCATCATATAATTAGTTCTCATAGCGTCCTCCTTTCCAGTCACTTTTGTGACTCTTTCGTTGTTCTCTTATAATAATTCACTTTTGTGAATTTATCAATAAACATTTGCGAATTTATTTTTTCCATTCCATACCTATCGCTTTCGTATCAACAATTTGTTAAATCTCACTCTTTTGTATCATTCACTTTTGTGCTAGAATAGAAGCACAAATATTATTAAGGAGGCAGCATTATGATTGGTAAAAAAATCCGGGCATTCCGGGAATTTAGAGGATACAGTCAGATACAATTAGCCGAGCTGTCCGGCATTAACGTAGGAACGATCAGAAAATATGAACTGGGAATTCGGAATCCAAAACCGGATCAGTTAGAAAAGATAGCAACTGCACTGGGATTAAATGTTAGTGTTTTTCTGGATTTTAATATTGAAACAGTCGGAGATGTGCTCTCCCTGCTGTTTTCTATTGATGATTCAGTGAACCTCTCACTTGCTGAGATGCCTGATCAGAAGATTTCACTGACGTTCGATAATCCTACAATGCAGGACTTTTTCAGGAAATGGTGTCAATTTAAAAATGTCTATGAAAAGGAAAAAGCTGAAATATTAGCTATTGAAGATGGAGATAAAAGACAGAAAGAAATGAATAAGCTGAACGCTACCAAGGAAGAATGGAAACTGCGTGCTATGGGAACTACGATAGGGTACAAGCGAATGCTTCGTTTTCCAGAAGT
>ENA-UEOR01002041-UEOR01002041.1-human-gut-metagenome-genome-assembly--contig:-NODE-2041-length-11366-cov-24.908406_pt1 | contig 11366 bp, 7 predicted proteins | sample MGYA00242887_ERZ507890 | MGnify/ENA primary metagenome ERZ507890 (study PRJEB26167, sample SAMN06115431) | human gut metagenome | host: Homo sapiens | place: China:Guizhou | collected 2014-10-21...
CATCGTATGCTTCCTTGTCGAAGCCCATCTCCTTGGCAACCAGGGTGGAGTACTCCTCGCCCTTGGTGTTGTAGCAGACACCGGGCATGGTGTAGTAATCGTTCTCGCACTTCAGGGGGTTGATCTTGTTGGTACGTGCATACCAGTTGGTCATCTCCAGGCCCTTGTAGAAGCACTGACGGAAAGCAGTGTTGGCAATCGCCTTGTTCCAGTTGTCGTCGGGGGTGCCGTCCTCGTTGTTCTTCTGGTAGTTGAAGTGCATCTGGTAGCTGAACTTCTTGGGGCGCTTCTCGCACAGCTGATCATTGTACTCGCTGTTGGGATCAGCCTGGATGGTGGTCAGGGTGCTCTCGCCCACATCCATCTCGTCCAGCTCACGGTTCTGGTACAGCTGGAAAGTAACGGTGCCGTCGCTGATCATGGTAACGGTGAAGCGGTCGAAGCGGGACACATCGTTTGCACCAAAGTAGTTGGGGTTGGGGATGTAGCTCTTGGTGTTCTGGCTGATGAACTCCTCCACCACATAGGGACCATTGTACCACATGTTGGTGTAATCGCAGGCACGGAAGCCCTCAACGCCCAGCTCGTTGATCAGATCCTCAGAGGCGGGGTAGAAGCTGGTGTAGGCAGCAACGGTATCGAAGTAAGGGCAGGGATCCTTGCAGGTGAAGACCAGGGTATAATCATCCGGAGCCTCAACGCCCACGCCTGCGTCCAGCATATCCTGGTAGGTCAGGTCGGCAGCAGCATCGCCCATATCGCTGGTCTTCTGATAGTAATCAGCAGCACCGGCCAGGGTTTCGTTGGGCATGGAGGTGTTGTTGGCCTGGTTCTTGGCTGCGTTCAGCACCCACTCCAGACCCACGAGGAAGTCCTTGCTGGTCAGGTGAGCCTTGACCTCGCCGTTGACGTCCACCCAGTCGACATCGTCGCGCAGGTTGAAGGTCCAGACGGAGGAGTCCTCGTTGTGGCTCCACTCCTTGGCCACGGAAGGCACGGCCTTGCCGTAGCAGTCAAAGCTCAGCAGGCCTTCCCACAGGTTGGTGGTGACATTCATGTCGGAAGCCATCTGGCTGTACAGCATGTTCCAGCTCTCCAGCTCACGGTTGGTGCTCTCCCAGGAGATGAACTCCTTCAGCGGAGTAGCGCCGGTGGTGTTGGGGGCGCTGGTTGCGCCGGAAGAAGCAGCGGTGGAGCTGCTGGAGCCGCCGCCGCAGGCTGCCAGGATGCCGGCGGCACCAACAACGCCGGAAGCCTTCAGAAAGCTGCGGCGGCTGATTGCATGAGACTCGTGATTGATGTTCATTGTGTTATCCTCCCTAAAATTTTTTCCGTGCTTCGGTGCATGGTGCAGGGCGCGTTGTCCTGCTTGTTTCCCACTCCTTTGCGGGAGCTTCGCATCTCCTGTACTGCTGAGGAATACAAAAGAGCGCAGATACAGACCCCTCTGTCTGTGCCTGTGCTCCTCCCGCAAAACCTTAACACGCTGATTATTATACCATTAAAAGAATAAGCTGTCAATGGAGTATGGACAGGAACCTCTTCAAAAAAGAAAGACAGACTGTGGAAAACGATGAAATATATTTGTTTTTGTCTGATAAAGGATGCAAAAAGTTTAACACTGTTTTTGAAACACAAAACAACCGAAATTGTTCTTCACAAACGAACAGGTGCGAAACGCTTTATATAATAAAAGAGCGGGAGCCATCCGCTTTGCGAACAGCTCCCGCCGGGGGAAAAGTGCTTAACTTAGAATGCGCTCAAAAACCGATCAGGCCTGGGTGGCTGCATCGAAAGCAGCGGCGAACTCCTCGTACTGCTCGGTGGTGTAAGCCTCTTCGCTGGTCTCCCAGTTGACCGCCTTGTAGTTGCAGGGGCCGTACATGGCGTTGATCTTGCTGTACTCGTTGGCATGGGTCAGGCACCAGGTCACATCGTAGACGGTGGGGAAGATCAGGTTCTCCTCCAGGAAGTAGGCCTCAGCCTTTGCGAAGGCAGCGTAGCGTGCATCGGTGTCGTTGACGATGACGCGGCCCTCGTTGACCAGGTCGGTGAACTGCTCGTAGGCAGCCACCAGATCCTTCTGGTAATCGGCGGCACCGTTCTCGGCGATGCCCTCGATGTTGGTCATGTTGCAGCTGTAGTAAGCGTTGTCGTCGTGGACGATGATCTGGGCCAGGAAGTTGATGGGATCGCCGAAGTCAGCGCCCCAGCCCATGTGGACGAAGCTCTGCAGCTTGGGTGCCACGACCTCCTTCATGGTGGAGGAGACGAAGGTCTCGATGTCCAGCACGATGAAGTCATCGCCAAAGCTGTCGGTGAAGCACTGCTTCAGGACGGTCGCGCTGTCCAGAGCGGTGGTGGAACCGGCCAGGATATAGTAAGAGCAGTGCACCGGGAAGGTGACGCCGATGGCGCTCAGCTCGTCCATGGCCTGCTTCTTCAGATCGGTGATGTCGCCGTTGTTGGCGCGCAGACGCTTCATGGTCTTGCCATCATACTTCTCGCCGTCCAGACCCAGCTCCTTAGCGACCAGGCTGGTGTAATCGGTGCCGTCGGTGGTGTAGCACAGGCCGCTCATGGTAAAGAAGTCGTTCTCGCACTTCAGCGGGTTGATGGGGTTGTAGCGAGAGTAGAACTTGGACAGCTCCAGACCCTTGGAGAAGCACTGGCGGAATGCCTTGTTGGCGATGGCCTTGTTCCAGTTCTCATCGGCGGTGCCGTCGGCCTTGCGCTTGTCGTAGTTGAAGATGAAGCAGTAGCTGAACTTCTTGGGGCGCTTCTCGCACAGCTGCTGGTTGAACACGTTGGAAGGATCGGCCTGGATGGTGGCGATGCTGCTCTCGCCCAGATCGACCTCGTCCAGCTCACGGTTCTCGTACAGCTGCAGGCTGATGGTGCCGTCGGAGATCATGGTGATGGTCAGGCGCTCAAAGCGGCTGACGTTGGCTGCATCGTAGTAGCTGGGGTTGGGGATATAGCTCTTGGTGTTGCCCTGGATATACTCCTCGACGACATACGGGCCGTTGTACCACATGGTGGTGTTGTCGCAGCCGCGGAAGCCCTCGATGCCCAGCTCGTCGAGCAGGGCGGGAGCGACGGGGTAGAAGCTGTTGTAAGCCGCCACGGTGTCGAAGTACGGGCAGGGATCCTTGCAGGTGAAGACCAGCGTGTAGTCATCGGGAGCCTCGATGCCGACACCGGCAGCCAGCATGTCCTCATAGGTCATGTCGGCAGCAGCGTCGCCGGCTGCCTTGGTCTGCTCGTAGTAATCGGCAGCGCCCACGACGGTATCGTTGGGCATGGAGGTGTTGTTGGCCTCATTCTTGTAGGCGTTCATGACCCACTCGAAGCCGACCAGGAAGTCCTTGCTGGTCAGGTGGTCCTTCACCTCGCCGTTGGCATCGACCCAATCGACGTCATCGCGCAGGTGGAAGGTCCAGACGGTAGAATCGTCGTTGTGCTCCCAGCTGGAAGCGATGGCGGGCACGACCTTGCCGTAGCAGTCGAAGCTCAGCAGGCCGTCCCACAGGTTGGTGATGACGTTGGCGTCCTCAGCCTTCTGGGTGTACAGCATGTTCCAGCTCTCCAGCTCGCGGTTGCCGCTCTCAAAGGAGATGAACTCCTTCAGCGGGGTGGCACCGGTGGTGTTGGGGGCTGCGGCACCGCTGGTGGAAGCAGCGCTGCTGCCGTTGTCGGACTTGCCGCCGCATGCGGCCAGCAGGCTGGCTGCGCCGACCATGCCTGCGCCCTTGAGGAAGCTGCGGCGGTCGAGCTTGTGAGACTCAAAATTGATACTCATGGATGGATCCTCCCAGATCTCTGGCACTGGCGGTCTGCCTGCGCCGTTTTTTCCTATTCCTGAACGAGTGTGGCCTGTCCTCCACGAAAAAATGCACAGGAAGGGCAAAAGTCGCACTCCAAATATTTTAGCACTGTATTGAAAAGAAGTCAACGGATTAAAGCAATAAATTGGAAACAAAAGGGTGACAGCCGCTTTTGCATGAAAAGCAGCAGCGGAAAAATGCAAAAGAATCCAAAGCGCCGGGGGACCGCGGAAAGCGGCAGGCTTCCAAAGAAAAAAAGTGGACTGTTTTTTCACCACGGACGATTCTGCTATCTTTTTTCATAAAAACATGCTACAATAAAATGTATCTGTATCGGAATAAGGAGCAAACCATGAAAAAACTACGCGCGATGTACAAAGGCTATATGCTTCATCCCATCTTATATAAAACTGTGACCCGCACTTCCATCGTGGCTGTGCTGATGCTGCTGTGGGAGCGGTATGTCAGCGACGGCACCTTCTCCATGTGGGAGGCACCGGGCTTTCTGTGCGGTGTGGTGCTGCTCATCTGGGCGTGGGTGGACTATATGCGGCTGGACGGCCTGACCATCCACCACCTGCTCGAAGAGTTCAAGGGGATCAAGCCGCAGAAAAAGTTCCATGCCACCCGCTCCATCATGGACTATGCCGACGAGAAGATCGTCTCCTTTGAGGAGCTGGAGCCGGAGGAGCGTACTTATTGCAGTATGCTCTCCAATCTGGTGCTGGGGGTGCCGCTGGTGGTGGTGGCGCTCTGCATCAGCTTTTTATAAGGAAGGGTGCAGACCATGGAGAACCCGCACAAGCAGCTGGTGGTGGGCATCCTCGCCCATGTGGACTCCGGCAAGACCACCCTTTCCGAAGCCATGCTCTACCGCGCCGGTGCTATCCGGAAGCTGGGCCGCGTGGACCACAAGGACGCCTTTCTCGACACCGACGCGCTGGAAAAGGCGCGCGGCATCACCATCTTTTCCAAACAGGCCCTGCTGACGGCAGGAAACACCGACTTTACCCTGCTGGATACCCCCGGCCATGTGGACTTTTCCACCGAGACCGAGCGCACCCTGCAGGTGCTCGATTATGCAGTGCTGGTCATCAGCGGCACCGACGGCGTCCAGAGCCACACCGAAACGCTCTGGCGTCTGCTGCGGCGGTATCACATCCCGACCTTCGTTTTCCTCAATAAGATGGACCTGCCCGGCCCCGGCCGGGAGGCGCTGCTGGAACAGCTCAACCATCGGCTGGGGGACGGCTTTGTGGATTTCGGGGCCGATGCGTCCGCCCGCGACGAAGCGCTGGCCCTCTGCGACGAGCGGCTGATGGAAACCGTCCTCGACAAAGGGGAACTGACCGATGCCGACATTCTCCCGGCTATCGCCCGGCGGCATGTTTTTCCATGCTGGTTCGGTGCAGCGCTCAGGCTGGAGGGTGTGGACGAGCTTTTGGCCGGGCTGGACCGCTTCACCCGCCCGGCTCCCGCGCTGGAAGCTTTCGGCGCACGGGTGTTCAAGATCTCGCAGGATGAGCAGGGGGCCCGGCTGACCTGGCTGCGCGTGACCGGCGGCGAACTGAAGGTCAAGGCCCAGCTCACCGGCGAAGTGGACGGGGAGCCCTGGGCCGAAAAGGCCAACCAGCTCCGCCTCTACTCCGGTGCCAGGTATACGCTGGCCGAGCGCATCGGGCCGGGGCAGGTCTGCGCCGTCACCGGCCTGACCAAAGCCCGCCCCGGCGAGGGTCTGGGCGCAGAGCGGGACGGCGACCTGCCGGTCCTGGAGCCGGTGCTGAGCTATCAGGTGCTTCTGCCGGAGGGGGCCGACGTCCACGCAGCCCTCGGCAAGCTCCACCGGCTGGAAGAAGAGGAACCCCAGCTCCACGTCGTCTGGAACGAGACGCTGGGCGAGATCCACGTCCAGCTCATGGGCGAGATCCAGCTGGAGGTGCTCCGGAGCCTGCTGGCAGAGCGCTATGGGCTGGAGGTGTGCTTCGGCCCCGGCGGCATTTTATATAAGGAGACGATCACCGAGGCCATCGAGGGCGTGGGCCACTATGAGCCGCTCCGCCACTATGCCGAAGTCCACCTCAAGCTGGAACCTCTGCCCCGCGGCAGCGGGATGCAGTTTGCGGCCGACTGCCGCGAAGAAGTGCTGGACAAGAACTGGCAGCGTCTGGTGTTGACCCATCTCGAAGAAAAACAGCACCTCGGTGTGCTGGCCGGTGCCCCGCTGACCGATGTGAAGATCACCCTCATCGCGGGCCGCGCCCACCTGAAGCATACCGAGGGCGGCGACTTCCGGCAGGCGACCTACCGCGCGGTGCGGCAGGGCCTGATGATGGCCGCGCAGATCCACAAAGTGCAGCTGCTGGAGCCGTGGTACGCCTTCCGGCTGGAACTTCCGGCCGGGAATGTGGGCCGTGCGATGAACGACATCCAGCAGATGGGCGGCAGCTTCGACCCGCCCCAGACGGCTCCGGATGGCCAGACGGCCACCCTGACCGGCACAGCCCCGGCCTCCACGATGCGCAGCTACCCGATGGATGTGGTGGGCTACACGCGGGGCCGGGGGCACCTGAGTCTGACGCTGGATGGCTACCGCCCCTGCCACAACACCGACGAGGTGCTGGCGGCCATTGGCTACGAGCCGGAACACGACCTCGACAACCCGGCGGATTCGGTCTTCTGCTCCCATGGGGCCGGGTTCGTGGTGCCCTGGGAACAGGTGCGCAGCCACATGCACGTGGACAGCGGCTGGGGCAAGACCGCCCGCCCGGCGGAAGAGGCCGCTGCCCGGCCCCGCCGGATGGCCGCCTACCGCGCCACGCTGGAAGAGGACGCCGAGCTGCTGAAGATCTTTGAGCAGACCTATGGCCCCATCAAGCGGGACCCGCTGGCCGCATTCCGCCCGACCCGGAAGACCGAGCGCCCGGATTTTGACGCCGAGCAGTGGGAGATCGCGCCCGAATACCTGCTGGTGGATGGCTACAACATCATCTTTGCGTGGGATGAGCTGAACGAGCTCTCCAAACAGAGCCTTGATGCCGCCCGCAAGAAGCTGATGGACATCCTGTGCAACTATCAGGGGTTCAAAAAGTGTGTACTCATCCTCGTGTTCGATGCCTACCGTGTGCCGGGCAGCCCCGGCGTCATCGAGCAATATCACAACATCCACGTCGTCTACACCAAGGAGGCCGAGACGGCGGATATGTTCATCGAGCATGTCACCCATGAGATCGGCAAGGGGCGGCGGGTCCGCGTGGCCACCTCCGACGGCATGGAACAGATCATCATTCTGGGCCACGGTGCCCTCCGCGTCTCGGCCCGCATGTTCCATCAGGAAGTGCAGGAGGTCGAGAAGGAGATCCGGAACTATTTGCAGGGAGAGGTGTAAACCTTATGAAAACAGACGCCGCGTATGTTTGGACGTGTCTTCGCCCCCGCCCGCGGGACAGCCACAAGGGCACCTTCGGGGCTGTGCTGGCCGTGGCAGGCAGCGCCAGCTACCGGGGCGCGGCAGCGCTGGCGGTGGAGGGCGCTCTGCGCACCGGTGCGGGCATCGTCACGCTGGCCAGCGTGGAACCGGTGCTGGCGGCGGTGTCTGCCCGCCTGCCGGAGTGCTGCCTCTGCCCCTGCGAGGCCGGGGCCGAAGGGGGCATCGCGCCGGAGAGCATCCCCCGCATCCAGCGCCAGAAGGCGACCGTCCTTCTGCTGGGGCCGGGTCTGGGCTACACGGCCCAGAGCGCGGCCCGCGCTGCCGAGACCAGGACGCTGGTGCAAACGCTCCTGCCCGGTTTTGCGGGCAGTGCCGTGCTGGACGCCGACGGCCTGAACGCCGCCGCCGACCTGCTGCAAGCTGAAAAAACGCTTCATCCGATGGGTGAATTGATTTTAACGCCCCACCCCGGCGAGATGGCTCGGCTGACCGGGCTGTCCGCTGCGGCCATCCACGCCGACCGGGAGGGCACCGCCCTGCGGTTTGCCAAAGCGTGGAACGCCGTGGTCGTGCTCAAGGGGGCGCAGACGGTCATCGCGGCCCCGGATGGCCGGTGCGCGGTGAACCCCACCGGCAACCCCGGCCTGTCGCGCGGGGGCAGCGGCGATGTGCTGGCCGGTATGACCAGCGCCCTGCTGGCCTGCGGGCTGCCTGCCTTTGAGGCCGCCGTCTGCGCGGTCTACCTCCACGGGGCCGCTGCCGACCGCGCCGCCGCCGTGCACGGCGAAGCCGGGATGCTCCCGCACGACCTCTTTGCGGCCCTCGGCACCCTGTTTGCCGAGAACGGCCGCTGAACCAGAGAACCAAAAGAAACGCTTCCTTTCCGCCGGATTTGTGTTATACTGGACGTGTAACCAAATCTGCTGGAAAGGGGCGTTTTTTGTTATGGTTCCTGCGCTGGAAAAGATCATCCAGGAGAGCGACAGCATCGTCTTCTTCGGCGGTGCGGGCGTCTCCACGGAGAGCGGCATCCCGGACTTCCGGAGCGTGGACGGGCTGTATCATCAGAAATACGATTACCCGCCCGAAACCATCCTGAGCCACACCTTCTGGGAACAAAATCCAGAGGAATTTTACCGTTTTTACCGCGATAAGCTCATCGTGAAAGGGGCAAGGCCCAATGCAGCCCATCTGCGGCTGGCCAAACTCGAACGCGAGGGCAGGCTGAAAGCGGTCGTCACCCAGAACATCGACGGCCTGCACCAGGCGGCAGGGTCCAAGACCGTCTATGAGCTGCACGGCAGCACCCTGCGCAACTACTGCACCGGATGCGGCAAGTTCTACGACATCGACTTCATCGCCAACAGCACCGGTGTGCCCCGCTGCCCGGACTGCGGCGGCATCGTCAAGCCGGATGTGGTCCTTTACGAAGAGGGTCTGGACGACGAGGTCGTCTCCGGGGCCGTGCAGGCCATCCGCCGGGCCGATACCCTCATCGTGGGCGGCACCAGTCTGGTGGTCTACCCGGCGGCGGGGCTGCTGCGGTATTTCCGGGGCCGACATCTCGTCGTCATCAACATGCAGCCTACCCCGGCGGACGAAAGCGCAGACCTGTGCATCGCCCAGCCCATCGGGCAGGTGCTCCGCGAGGACGTGGAATTGGAGGAGAAGCGATGAAAGCTGTCATTCTGGAACGCTATGTCATGCACGAGGGCGACCTCGACTGGTCGGGGGTCAAGGCCCTCATCCCGGATACCACCAGCTACGTCCGCACGGCCTACGAGGAGATCGCGCCCCGTATCGGGGATGCCGAGGTCGTCTTCCTCAACAAATGCCGGATGGATGAAGCCATTCTGGCCCAGTGCCCGAACCTGAAGTTCGTGGGCATCATCGCCACCGGCACCGACAATCTGGATCTGGACGCCTGCCGCCGCCATGGCGTGGCTGTGGCGAATGTGCCCGGCTACTCGACCTACAGCGTGGCGCAGATGACCTTCAGCCTGCTGCTGGCCATCGTCCAGTGTGCCGAGCGGTATGACCGCGCCGTCAAGGACGGCCTGTGGCAGCTGGACATCCCGGCAGGCTACGGCCTGCTGCCCCAGATGGAGCTGTACGGCAAGACCTTCGGCATCTACGGCTACGGCAGCATCGGGCGGCAGACGGCCCGCATCGCCAGAGCATTCGGGATGCGGGTGCTCGTCTGCACCCGGACCGTCCGGCCGGAATATGCCGCCGACGGTGTGGAGTTCGTGCCGTTTGCCGACCTGCTGAAGGAGAGCGACGTCCTCAGCCTCCACTGCCCGGCCACGCCCCAGACGCGGGGGCTCATCGGTGCGGAGGCGCTGGCGCAGATGAAGCCCGGTGCCATCCTGCTGAACACCGCGCGCGGTGCCCTTGTGGACGAAGCAGCGGTCACGGCGGCGCTCCGCAGCGGGCAGCTGGGCTTTTACGGGGCCGACGCCTTTGCCACCGAACCCCTCCCGGCGGACAGCCCGCTCCGGAAGGAGCCCCACGCCCTCCTCACCCCGCACATTGCATGGACGACAAAGGAAGCGCTGCAGAACCTGATGGACATCACCACCCGGAACCTGCGCACCTTCCTGGACGGAAACGGCGAGCACATCGTCAACCGATAACAATGAAAAAGGAGAACGAATCATGCAGGCAACCATCCACAACGAATTTCTGACCCTGACCGTGGACACCCTTGGCGCGGAGGCCGTCAGCCTGAAGAACGCAGCGGGCGAAGAGCTGCTCTGGCAGGCCGACCCGGCGGTCTGGAAGCGTCATGCGCCCATCCTCTTCCCCTGGACGGGCAAACTGCCCGGCGGCACCTTCACCCATGACGGCAAGACCTACAAGGGCGGCCAGCACGGCTTTGCGCGGGATCTGGAGCACACCCTGCTCCGCGCCGAGGGTGACACCATTGAGCTGGAACTGCGCTCGGACGATGCGATCAAGGCCGAGCGCTTCCCCTTCGATTTTGTCCTCACCAGCACCTTCCGGCTGGAGGGAAAGACCCTCCACCACACCCTGACGGTCGCGAACCCCGAAACCGCCGCAGAGGAGCTGCGCTTCGGCATCGGCTACCACCCGGCCTTCCGCATCCCCTTTGATGCCAGCCACACCACCACCGATTACGAGTTCCGCTTCGACCAGCCCGAAAGCCCGATGATCCTGGACGCTTACCCCAACGGCCTGCTGACCGGCAGGTGCGGCTACCGGTGGAAAAACGTCTCCGCCATCCCGCTCACGGACGACCTCTTCGCCAACGACAGCTTCTGCATGGCGGGCCTACGCACCAGGACGCTGGGCATCTACGAAAAGGACACCGGCCGCCACATCGTCTGCAACGTCGAGGGCTACCCGTATTCTCTCATCTGGTCGGCCCCGGCAAAGCCGGTCCGCTTCGTCTGCATCGAGCCGTGGCAGTCCCTGCCCGGTGCCGAGAGCGACCCGCAGGCCTGGACCGAACGCGCTGCCGCCGCCTGCCTCGCCCCCGGCCAGCACTGGGCCACGACCCTGAGCACGACATTCGAGCGCTGAAGCAAAATCTGGCAAAGAATCCGGAAAACCTCTTGACAGCGGGGACGCGGTCTGATTTAATAAGATCCGATAAAAGGGAGTAAAGAGCGCTCCGCAGGGTCTGCGGGGTGCTGCATGGCAGCGTCATCACGGCAGAAATGCCCGATGTCATGTGTTCGCTTGAGACTTTTGTCACAGACAGGGTGCTGTGGCAGGAGTCTCTTTTTTCTTGCCTTTGGCACCGGAACACGAGGAGGTAAAACTATGAACTTTCTGAACACGTTCGCCGGGCTCTTTTCCAATTTCGGGAATCTGACCTGGCAGATGGTGGTGATGTGGGGCATCGGTGCGCTGCTCATCTACCTTGCCATCGCAAAAAAGATGGAGCCGAGCCTGCTGCTGCCCATGGGCTTTGGTGCCATTCTGGTCAACCTGCCCCTGTCGGGCGCCATCACCCAGGGGGAGACCGTCGGCCCCATTTCGGCCCTGTTTGAGGCGGGCATGTCCAACGAGCTGTTCCCGCTGCTGCTCTTCATCGGCATCGGCGCCATGATCGACTTTGGCCCCCTGCTGGAAAAGCCGTGGCT
>ENA-UEOR01002043-UEOR01002043.1-human-gut-metagenome-genome-assembly--contig:-NODE-2043-length-11363-cov-21.310828_pt1 | contig 11363 bp, 9 predicted proteins | sample MGYA00242887_ERZ507890 | MGnify/ENA primary metagenome ERZ507890 (study PRJEB26167, sample SAMN06115431) | human gut metagenome | host: Homo sapiens | place: China:Guizhou | collected 2014-10-21...
AGATACGCTGTATCGTCTGATACATAAAGGCACTATCTCACATATAAACCTTGGCACGAACCAGATTCGTATGAGTAAAGAAGAACTGCTGAAACTCTATCCGCTACGGAAGAAAGCTCTGGCAAAACCAAAGCCTGTTGCTAAACTATATAGTTTGGAGCCTAAAGACTGTTATACTATCGGCGAAATATCCAAGAAGTTTCATTTAGAAGACAGTACAGTCTACCTGCATATTCGCAAATATTCTATCCCAACCCGACAGATAGGCAACTTCGTTTATGTACCTAAGAAAGAAATTGATAACCTATATAAAGGAATGAAGCAATGAAGAAAGTGTTGGCCAATACACGAGTTTCGGTAAAACTCCGCAAGTCGGAATACCGTGAGGAATGGTACCTGTATGTTGAAGCCTATCCGGTTTTTCAAGCGGACAAACCCACTCCCCAAAGAGTGCGTGAATATCTGAACCGTACCATCACCACTCCCATTTGGGATAAGTCGCGGAACGCCCGAACTGACAAGGACGGCAAAACCACTTATAAGCCTAAACGTGATTTGAACGGCATCATCCTATGCAAGTCACAGTTAGACCAAGAATCGTGTATCTATGCCGACAAGGTGAGAAGCCTGCGCCAAAAGGAATACGATAATGTCTCGCTTTATTCAGAAACCGATGCGGAACAGGCAGAGCAGCTGGAGCGCTCACGTTGCAACTTCATTGAATACTTCGACCATGTGCAGCGGTTACGCCACGCCCATAGCTCCGATTCCATTATCATCAACTGGAAGCGTGTGCATGAACTGTTGAAAATCTTTGCGAAAGGCGATACCATTCTTTTCTCACAGATAGACTTGAAACTGATAGAATCATTCCGTATGTTCCTATTGAACGCCCCACAGGGAGGTGGTAAGAAAGGTGTCATCTCGCAAAACACAGCATCCACTTATTTCTCCATATTCAAAGCCGCACTGAAGCAGGCTTTCATTGACGGCTATCTGACGGTTGATATTGGAGCAAAGGTTAAGGGCATTCAAGGTCAAGAAAGCCGTAGGGAATACTTGACCATAGATGAACTGAACCGTTTGGCTCAAACTCCATGCGACCCATTGTTGAAGCGTGCCGCCCTCTTTTCCGCACTTACCGGGCTTCGCCATTGCGACATTCAAAAGTTGAAGTGGTCAGAAATAGAGGTATTCAACGGCAGTTACCGATTGAACTTCACCCAGCAAAAGACTAAAGGCGTTGAGTATATGCCCATATCCGAACAGGCATTTCAATTATGTGGTGAAAGGAAAGACGGAGAACAATTAGTTTTTGCCGGACTGCCCGACCCGTCATGGATTAACCGTCCGATAAAGAAATGGGTTGCGGAAGCCGGAATTACGAAGCACATCACCTACCATTGTTTTAGACACTCGTATGCAACCCTGCAACTCACCGGAGGAACAGACATTTACACGGTCAGCAAAATGCTCGGTCATACGAATGTCCGTACAACTCAAGTGTATGCAAAGGTTGTTGATGCTAAAAAGGAAGAGGCAACCAAGACGATTGAGCTGGATTTGCCAATGACCGAATAACCTCTTATATCATTTCATTTAAGTCATAAGCCATCTGCATCTTCATGTGGGTGGCTTTCTGTTTCTGTGCATTTTTATCTTCACAACCTTATGATTCAATGATGATTCGCTTATGCCGAGAGGCATAAGCGAAAAAATCTAATAATGGAATTTGTCATTATAGATGCTGATAATCAGCGCATATTGTTTATGATTCTTATGACCTGCTGATGTTTCTTTATGTGATATTTGTCACCCATAAATCAGTATTGGGATTTGCCATTACTTTGCGGCAAAATCAACTGATAATGATATGGAAGACAAGAACATTACATTTGAAGATTTGCCCAAGGCAATGTCATGGATGATGGACAAGTTGAATAAACTTGACTCCAAGATTGACGGTCTGAACAATATCCCGCAAATACGGCCTGCCGACCAGTGGATGAACCTGAAAGAACTGTGCGAATACCTGCCCAGCCATCCGGCGGAACAGACCGTTTACGGATGGACGAGCTGCCACCAGATTCCATTTCATAAGAGAGGCAAGCGCATCATGTTCCTCAAATCGGAGATTGACGCATGGCTTCATGACGGCAAACGGAAATCACAGAAGGAACTGGCGGAAGAAGCTGCACAATTCATTAATGCCAAACGAAACAGACCGTTCTAATGGATTCACTTGACTTGTGCAACAGCATCAGAATGGAGTTCGAGGGTATCATAGAGAACAAGATACCTTTGGACGTGTTTCCTGCCAAGTTGCAGGACATGGTTCTGGCATTAGCACGGCAAGAGAACTATTCCATTGAGTACACAATGGCATCCCTTATTGCAGCAGCATCAACGGCCATCGGCAATGCGGTCAACATCCGCATCCGTGGCGGCTGGGTTAGCAGTCCAATTCTATACATGATATTGATCGGACGGCCAGGCATGGGTAAAACACCTCCGCTTGACTTTGCTTTTCGCCCCATCCGAAAGCTTGATGCCAAAGTCATTAAGCAATTCAAGATAGATATGGAAAACTACAATTCCATACTAGAAAGTCAGAAGGGCAAGAAAGATGAAAGGCCGTCATTGCCGCCCAAGCCGATTTTGAAGCGAACAATCATTTCGGACTTTACCCCTGAGGCTCTTATTCGTGCACTTAACGATAATCCAAGAGGTGTGACCGTGTATGTGGATGAAATAATGGGAATGTTCAACGCCGTGAATCAATACAGCAAGGGGCAACTGATAGAACAGCTCTTGACGGCTTTTAGCGGTAAGCCTCTTGATGTGTCAAGATGCAGTATGCCGATACCTATTCACATTGAGCGACCTTTTATAAACATAGTCGGCACGATGCAGACTACCCGTGTGCATGAACTGGTCGATAAGGGGTACAAGGACAATGGCTTGCTGGATAGGATAATTTTCGTATATCCCTTGTCGCAGGAAATATCAGACTGGCCGATTGACGAAGATTTCACAGCTTCATCGTTTGAGAAGTATTCTGCCTTGTGGGAAGATGTAATCAACCGTATTTGCGAGATTTGTTTTATAACGGATGAGAATAACGACTACGCTTTACAGAACGTACTGAATTTTTCTCCAGAGGCTGGTACCTATTTTACCAACTGGCGCAATGGCCTAATTCATAAGGTAAACCAAATAAAGGATGACGGCTTGGTTGACAGTCGGATAATGAAAATACCCATGATTGCTGCACGGTTGGCTTTGGTATTTCAGATACTCCGATGGGCTTGTGGCGAAGTACACAAGGATTTCGTGGATATAGATTCCATTAAATCGGCCATCAGATTAAGTTCCTATTTTGAAGACTGTTATTCAAACATACAAAGATTCATGTTGATGGAGAGCATAGAACCGCAAAAGAAAGAATTGCTTGACAACGTACCAGCCTTGTTTTCTACCGCCGAAGCCATCCAAGCAGGAAAAGAAGTCGGCCTGTCCGAAAGGTCTGTGAGTTTTTAAATACGGTTCCTAAGTTCGTCTCTGTCATCGACACGTTTGTTTTTGACCTGGAACAGGATCTCGAATCAAAAAGCAATTTCATCCACGCCGGCCTCATTGCTTTCATGCTTTTGGCCTTCGTCCTTTACTTCGGTGTACGCTATTTCCTGCGTCACACGCTGTTTGAACCCTTAGAAGATTTGGCTAACCTTGCCTCTTCCGTCCGAAACGGCGATTTCACAAAGTCGAGTACTTACAGAAAGCACAATGAGATCGGAACACTTTCCGAAAGCATGAACTTCATGATCCGCGACTTATCGCGCATGTACTCATCCCTGGAAGAACAAGTTCGTGAAAAGACTGCTGACTTAAATCGCCAAAACAAAGCGCTCAACCTGCTCTACGGGCTTAAGAACGTCCTCGGGGCTGAGCTCAACCGATCGGTTTTAGAAAAAGCCCTGGACTTTTGCTCCGAAAATTTAGAAGCCTTGAGCTGCGCTGTTTACCTTCGCAACGACGGCGACAAGACGCTTCGTCTTGCCGCGCGATTCAGCCACCATCCGATTGACCCCGAAGAAATAAGAAAGTTTTTTGAAGGCCAAAACGTTTCCTTCGAGAAATACAATTTCTTCAAGAAAGAAGTCCTCGGAAAAGACTGCACACTCGTTCTTGTCCCCGGAGCTGTCGGAACCACGAGGCTGTCTTTTGCTGCAATCTTTTGCGGTGAAGCTCCGGTGCACATCGATCGCGAACTGCTTCGAAGCATTGCACGAGAATTTGCTTTAGCGATCAACAACTCTGAGAAGAACGTGGAGTCTCGCCGCCTGATTCTTTTTGAAGAACGCTCGACAATCGCGCGCGAACTTCATGACTCGATCGCTCAGTCCCTCTCCTTCTCTCGAATTCAAATCACACGTCTAGACGCTGCGCTTAAAAACAAGTCCGACGAAGCTGAAGTCCGCGGCATTCTCGATGAGCTCAAGCTCGGCGTGATCACCGCTTATCAACAGCTCCGTTCAGTTTTGACAACCTTCCGTCTCAAGCCGAAATCTCCAGACCTTCGTGAGAACATTCTTTCCTCTCTGGATGAATTTAAGGAGCGTTCCGGCATCGACTATAGCGTCGAAAATCAGATTCAAAGTTTTGAGCTGGATGCTCAAAGCCATGTACATTTGCTCCACATCCTGCGTGAAGCTCTGACCAACGTCGAGAAGCATTCTCGGGCAAGCGCCGTAGAGGTCACCTTTAAACCGATAGGGGAATATTCCTTCGAAATGCGCGTCTCAGACAACGGGCAAGGATTTGATCTAAAAAGTAAGAAAGGTCATTACGGGTTGGAAATCATGCATGAGCGTGCTAAGGTATTGGGCGGGGAATTGCATGTTGAACCTGTCATCCCCCACGGAACTTCGGTTGTTCTTCGTTTTAACTCTCAGAAAAAGGCGGTTTCCTGATGGCTAGTGAACATGACATTATTGTTGTAGATGACCACCCGCTCTTTCGCCGCGGCGTCATCCAGTTATTAAAAATAGATCCGTCCTTTAACGTTGTCGCTGAAGCCGGCGATTTCGAAGCAGCAATGGTAGCTGTACGCGAAAGAGACCCCGATATCGTTCTTTTGGACTTGAACATGAAACACACGAGCGGCGTGGAGATCCTAACGGCAATCAAAACGTTTGACCCTTCGATCCGTGTCATCATGCTCACGGTTTCGGACTCTCCTTCCGACCTGCTCCAATGCTTCCAAAACGGCGCCGACGGCTACCTGCTCAAAGATCAGGAGCCGGAACAGATTCTTGAAGACATTCAGAAAGCCGCAAAAGGCCAAACAGTTCTCTCTGCGTCGATGAATCAGGCCTTAGCCGAGTGCTTAAGAGAAGAGTCCTTCAGCAAAGAGCGCCGCGTCTCCGAGCTTACAGAACGAGAAAAGAGCGTCTTGAAGCTCATTGCGCAGGGCAAGACCAACAAAGAAATCGGCAAAGCCCTTGAAATTTCTGACGGCACGGTCAAAGTGCACGTCAAACATGTGCTCCACAAGCTCTCCTTCCGCTCCAGAGTGGAAGCAGCGGTTTGGGCTAAAGAACAAAAGAATCTTTAGTTCTGCCAATACAAAAAAAGCGCACGACTGGAAATTCGGAAGTGCGCTTTTTTTGATGCTTTGAATCTTACTTCTGCGGCATGACTTCAGCGTGGCAAAGCAAGCATTCGTAGCGGTTGGGGTTCACCTTATCGCCGGTCACATGGCTGGGAGGCAGCGGTGTGGGAGAGCCTTTGGCTACTTTCATACCCGGTTCGCCGGGGATGTGGCACATCACGCAGACGTTCTTTTCCGGAGTAATCGGAATGTAAGCCGCGATCGGATGCGGAATCATCGGGGGAGCAAATTTGGCGAGCTCAGACGTCTGAGCAGGCTGTTGTGCATACACGGCAGGGACGAAGACCAGTGCAGCAAGAGAAAGCATGAATAATTTTTTCATATGAACTCCTATTGAGTTTTCTTTGAATCTTTAATCAGGCGAATTCCGAACTTCAGACTGTTTTCCGGGCAAATGCTCACGCATTTACCGCAGTTCGTGCATTCTCCGGAAGCGTACATACCGATTTCCGCCGCTTTCTTGAAGTTAATCACTTGCGGTTCGGGGCAGACTTTAATGCAGTCGCCGCAGCGGGTGCACGTATCATTGTCGAACTTGACCTTGGTCAGACCGATCTTTCCCCACAGTGCCCAGAAGGCGCCTAAGGGACACAAATGGCCGCACCAGCCGCGTTTTGTCACGGCAAGGTCAAGTGCAAAGATTCCGAAGACAGCACTTAACAGACCTAAGAATCCTCCGTAAACGATCTCACGCCACAGAATGCCTTGCGGGCTGATAGCTTCAAATGCCGCTGTTCCGGTTACTATGGACAGGATCAGGGCAAGCGCCAGAAGCACATAACGCGTACCGGAAGACAGAGACAAGACGTTCGTATTGATGCCTAATTTCTTACGGCACCAAAAGGCAAAGTCCGTGACCAAGTTCATCGGACACACCCATGAGCAGAACGATCTGCCGCTTACAACCCAGTAAACGGCAAGGATGATTCCGGCTCCGATCATGGATTCCGGTGAAAGCCAATACTGAGCGACCAAGCGCTGCAGAGCGGCAAACGGATCAGCCAGCGGAACGGTGTCAAAGATTCGAGAAGAAGAAAGATCACCTGCAAGAATCGGATGACCGAGGACTTTCCAGCCGAAGCGGAATGTCCCGATGAAGGCGAGCAGAATGCAGAACTGAACAAAACGGCGCGCAATCGTAAAACGATAGCGGTGCAGCCATTCTCCGAACGTGCGGGGCGCGTCCAGATGACGAATTACTTTTTTGTTTTCCATCATGGCAGCTCCGAATTCAAGAAGTCCAGGCCTCCCGGAGGAAGCGGCTTCCCGTCTTTACTCGTCATCGGTGCATCGGGCACAGCTCGAGCATCGAGTTTTTCCTTCCAGCCCAAACGATAGTGGTCGCCGATCTTACCGAGGAACGCATCCGGATCAACAATGTTGATCGAAGGTTTATCGGTCGGGCAGCTATGAACGCACAAACCGCATCCGGTGCACTTATCGGGATGAATTTCCGGTACGAACATCGCATGGTTACTGATCTGACGCGGCTGGCTTACGATCACGATCGCCTTGTTTTGTTCAGGACAGTCGCGATAGCAGATTTCGCAGCGCAGACCTTGCCAAGACAAGCATGTGTAGTGGTCGATCGCGGCCACACCCATTTTTGCCTCAGTAATGTCGGTTAACTCGTGTGACAGCGCCCCGCTCGGACAGGCTTTCACGCAGGGGATGTCTCTGCACATATAGCAGGGAATATCACGCGGCGTAAAGAACGGAGTTCCGGGAGCGGCGATATCGTTGAAACGGGCCAGTTTCAGCGTGTCGTAAGGACACGCTTCCACACACAGCCCGCATTTAGAACAGGCGGTTTCAAATCGATCAGGAGGCAGTGCTCCGGGCGGACGGGGAACAAACCCCTGGGCTTTAGCGGACTTCTGCAGGAATAAATCCCAAATCAGACCGGCGCCCACGCCGACGGCAGCGACTTGCAAACCTTTCTTTAAAACGTCTCTTCGGGTTTGATTCGTCATGGAGGATACGGAGGGCCGGACGGCCCTCCCGTTAAAAGTTACTGAGCTTTATAGACCTTGACGGCAGATTTCTTGAAATCCGGTTCTTCGGAAATCGGGTCTGTCGCGTCAATAACGACCTGGTTGGTCTGAACCTTTCTGTCGAAGAAGGCGAGCCAAGTCATTCCTCTCGGCATGAAGTTACGCTGGTTGGTCTGAACAATCGCCTTGACCTGACCGCGGCGGCTTTCGCAAACTGCGACGTCACCGTTCTTCAGGCCGCGTTTTTCAGCATCCTTCGGATTCATGTACAAGAAGGAGTTCGCCTGAGCACGTTCGAGTTCAGGGACTCTCATGGTCATACTGCCGGTATGCCAATGTTCAAGGATACGACCGGTGCAGAGCCACAGGTCATATTCCTTATCCGGCTGTTCGACAGGAGCAGCATACGGACGGAAGAAGATCTTGGCCTTGTTGGGCAGCGGAACCGGTTTCGGATCCGTGACTCCGAACAGGTTGCCTGTCGGGATCGCCTTGAAGAGCTTACCGTAGAAAGCGTAACCGCCTTCCTTGACATACGGGTCATAGTCCTGATTGAAACGGTAGAGTGTTTCTTTACCGTTAACAACCGGCCAAATCAAACCGCGTGTTTCGGAGTTCATATAGGTTGTGAAGTCGGCCAGGTCATGGCCGTCGCCCAATGTGAACTTGCGATATTCGTTGAACAGGGCCTTTTCAGGGAACCAGTTCAGGTTGCCCGGAGCAGTTGTGCTGTTGATCTTGCTGACGAGGTCAGGATCAGGCCAAGCCACTTTCAGGTTGTCAGGACGTGCAAAGAGAACGTCATAGAGCGTCATATCGGGTTTAATGCCCATCTTCTCGGCTTCGTCGAGAACGCTCGGCAGTTTACCGTCAGTGTAGCCTTCTACCTTGAGGCCCGGAACCGGCTGTTCGCCCCAGCAGTCTTTAACCTGCAGACGTTTTGCAAATTCCATCATCATCCACAGATCGGTACGAGCTTCTCCGGGAGGATTGGCCATCTGCTGCCAGCCTTGTGTACGACGTTCGGCGTTGCCGTAGAGACCCCATTTTTCGAAGATCATGGCAGCCGGCAGAATCAAGTCAGCGTACTGGCAGGAGAATGTCGGATATGCGTCTGCAATCACAACGAAGTTTTCGGGATGGCGAGCAGCCTTGAGCCAGTGGTTGGAGTTAGGCGCAGCCTGGAAGGGGTTGATCACCTGTGTCCAAACAAAGTTGATGGAGTTGTCTTCCATGCCGCGGAGGATTTCCATATAAGCACGGCCAACCTTCGGGTTAATCGTCTTTTCAGGAATGCCCCAAATCTTTTCACTCTTCACGCGAGCCGGCTTCTGAGCAACCAGCAGGTCAGACGGCAGACGGTGGCAGAAAGTACCGACTTCACGAGCAGAACCGCAGGCGGAAGGCTGACCGGTTAAGGAAAAGGCACCGTTGCCCGGACGAGCGTGTTTGCCAAGGAGCAGATGGACAGAGTAGATCTGTTCATTGACCCAAACGCCTCTCTGATGCTGGTTGAAGCCCATGCACCAGAAACTGAGGATGTCGTTCTTCTTGTCGATGTAGATGTCAGCAAGGTTCTTAAGTTTCTTCTTGAAGTCTTCCAGGCTTTCGTCAGGATCGCCCTTAGCGATCTGAGCCGTAAAGTCCAAGGTGTAGGGTTCAACGCCCTTCTTGAAGTCTTCAAAAGAGATGCTCCAGTGAGCACCGGCTTTACCGCCCTGCTGAGTCTGTTTAACTTCCTTACCGGCCATTTCAGGACGGCCCTGAGCGATTGCTTCTTCCTTGCTCAGAATGATGGCGTTCTGTTTAGCCTGAATATCCTTTTCTTTCGGGAATGCGTATTTATCGGTCGGACGCATGCCGTAGCCGATATCCATTGCGCCGGCTGCGAAGATGCAGTGCTTGTTGACGAAATCGTGGTCGATTGCGTCACGGTGAACAATTTCTCTCAGGATGTAGTTGAGGATTGCCAGGTCACCGTTCGGAGCGAAGATGATCGTTTCATCGGCCATGTTAGAACTCATGTTCTTATAGGTCGTGAGGTTGATGATCTTCGTTTCTTTGTGTGTCAGCTTACGGTCGGCAACACGAGACCAAAGAACCGGATGGGCTTCGGCCATGTTGTTGCCCCACAAGACCATTGTGTTGCACTTTTCGATATCGGAGTAGTTGTTTGCCGGTTCATCGATACCGAACACTTGATAGAAACCGACCACAGCGCTCGCCATGCAAAGACGTGCGTTCGGGTCAAGGTTGTTGGAACGCCAGCCGGCTTTTACGAGTTTGCTGGCTGCGTAAGCTTCAGGAATGGTGTACTGGCCGCTGCCGAGGATGGCGACGCCTGTCGGTCCTTTTTCCTTATAAACACGTTTGAACTGGTTCGCCATTTCGGTGAGGGCTTCGTCCCATGTCACCGCTTCAAACTTACCGTTCTTATCAAATTTGCCGTTAGTGCGGCGCATCAGAGGCTGTGTCAGACGATCCTTACCGTAGAGGATCTTGGCATTGAAATAGCCTTTAATGCAGTTCAAACCTCTGTTTACCGGTGCATCGGGGTCGCCCTTAGTTGCGACAACGCGTCCGTCTTTGACGCCGACCTGAAGACCGCAGCCTGTACCGCAGAAGCGGCATACGCCTTTTGTCCAAACGATCTCACCTTCGCTGCTCTGAATTGCAGCTCTAGCGACTTCGCTCAGAGGGATGCCAACCGTCATCGCTGCGGATGCAGCAACACCGGCTTTCAGTAAATCACGACGTTTAACTTGGGGATTATTAATCGTCATATTGTCTCCTGAACAAGAAATCTATTAGGGAAAAGCCTAGTTATTAGGGGATTGTACTACTGCGTCATCCTCGAAATTATGGACAACAAGGGCCGCGTCGACCACACTGGGAAGATTGGAGACCGCTTTAAAAAGATCCATTTCCGCTGGTACATCCGGAGCTTCAATCACGATGATGCAGCGGTTGTGATCGGGGTCCTTTTGATGGACTTCGACACCATCAATGGCGTCAAGTTCGCGGAGCATTTCGTCATAACGACCGGGGCAGGCGCTCACCAGCACTCCGGAATAGTTCATAACAACTCCTTTAACTAATCTGGGAATTCAAGGGAATCTACCAATACTTGTGCGAAAAGCTCAAGCGGGTACTCCATGAGCATAAAACAAAACGAGGGAAAACACTAGGTGTTTTCCCTCGTTACCAAAGACTTAGAGCTTATTTAGGGTACTAAGTATTTGCTTAGATCCAGCCGCGAGCGATTGCCATAAAGTAACCGCAGATCGTGGCGGTGATCACACCGATCAAGCCCGGAAGGATGAAGGAGTGGTTGATCACGAACTTACCAATGTGAGTTGTACCGGAGCGGTCGAACTCGATGGAAGCCAGGTCAGACGGATATGTCGGGATGATGTAGTAGCCGTAGCAAGCGGAGCAGCAGCCGACAACCACACCGGTCGGAGTACCAATGCTGATAGCAACCGGAACCACGATAGCGATAGCAGCAGCCTGAGAGTTAACGAGCTTGGAAACTAACAGGAGAACAACTGCGTATGCCCACGGATAGAGTTTGACGTATTCAATACCTCTCTGCTCTGGGTGAAATCTCTGGTCCGGTCTGTGTTTAAAACAGCCACATCACCATGGTACAAGCTGGCCCCTGAGCTTCGTCCGGAGGCAGGACTTTTAAAGCT
>ENA-UEOR01002044-UEOR01002044.1-human-gut-metagenome-genome-assembly--contig:-NODE-2044-length-11361-cov-10.431053_pt1 | contig 11361 bp, 7 predicted proteins | sample MGYA00242887_ERZ507890 | MGnify/ENA primary metagenome ERZ507890 (study PRJEB26167, sample SAMN06115431) | human gut metagenome | host: Homo sapiens | place: China:Guizhou | collected 2014-10-21...
ATGCCAGCGCCCAGAATATCATAGATTTTCTAAGCTCTGACCAGAATGAATGCTTTGATATAAGCAGCAAGTATGATCTGTCCCATTTTTTTCTCCTGTTATAAAGTAATCAATTTTTCCAAAGAGAAGGAATAAATCAAAATTTCCTTCACTTTGAGTTTTCGTGCGCCAAAGACACGCTCCAATGCATCCGCATAGAGTTTTAACTGTGTCTCATAGCGGTCGATGAGTTCCTTTGCCTGCTGCACACGGTCGGTCTTATAATCAAGCAGGACGATTCCGTCTTTCTCGATCCAGAATACATCAATGATTCCCTGAATTAAGGTTAAGTCCTCTTCATGTCGGATTCTTTTCTGTTCTTCCTTTTCCTGATCGCTGTCTGTTTTTTCGTAGATGTTCTCACAGGAATCCGTGTTACTGTCCGCTCCGAAACCATAGTTTTCCAGCTCTTCTTCCGTAAATCCCATGACAAATGGTTTCTCACGGTAAAGTGCTCCCCCGCGCTGTGCGAGAGCCATCCGCTTTCCTGTTTCCGAGGAAACAAAATCTGCCACAATCTGCTCTTTCACGAGTGCGCGCATATCCGCAGTGATCTTCTCCTCTTTTTCCATAGCCTCCATCTGTTCCTGCACGCTTTTTTCTGAGGCAAAATCGTAGCACTCCATGACGCGGTGTACTGCGGTTCCTCTCAACGCACCACGGTTTGCTGTTTCCTGTTCCACACTCTCCTCTCTCTGGATAAAAAGAGGGATCGTTGGTGTCACAGGTTCTTCCAAAAATGCCGGGACCGTCTCCTCCTGTTCTGCCTCAAACCGTTCACGCATCGCACGGTGCTTTAATTCGGATACGGAATATTTGTTTTTCCTCAAAACGTCAACCTGATATGGATAACGCTGCGAAAATCGCTGTTTTAACTGTCCAACCAGCTGTGTGTCCGCCGCTTCAATCTCTTCGATCCGCTCTGTCAGATCTTCATTTTGCTCTAACTGGTTTTCCACTTCGTCTAAGACAAGCTCTGCCGCTTCCACGATCCGAACCGGGTATTTGTCCCCATAGGAAAGCACTGCCGGAAGTATCCAGTCCAGATAACCGGAAGCCCCTTCTCTTGTAAGGTAGGAAAGCGGTCTGTCTGCTGCTTTCGAAAGATTCGCCTGCTGCCTGAAAAATTCTAGTTTTTCCGGGGCATCCTTTAATGTCCCGGTGAGAATGAGCTTTTCTTTTGCACGGGTTAAGGCAACGTATAGCACACGAAGTTCCTCTCCGAGATTTTCCAGATTGATCTGCTTTGCAATCGCCTTCTTTGCGATAGTCGGTGATTTGATACGCTTTTTTCCGTCCATGTAGTCAAGACCAATACCAAGTTCCGGGTGAAGCACCATTTTGCTCCGTGTGTCCTGTTTATTGAAATTTTTGCCCATACCGCTCACGATCACAATTGGGAACTCAAGACCTTTGCTCTTATGGATACTCATAATTCGGACAACGTCCTCGTTTTCCCCGACCATGTCTGCCTCACCGAAATCCACATCATATTTCTGCAGTTCATCAATGTAACGCACAAAGTGAAACAGTCCCTTGTAACTCGTTTTCTCGTAGGCTGCGGCTTTTTCCAAAAGCATGTTTAAATTCGCCGTTCTTCTGTTTCCTGCCGGCATTGCCGCCACATAATGACCGTATCCGGTCTCGCGCAGGATGATCTCGATCAGCTCATGGATCGGAGTGTCCGGGACGAGCTGCCGTAATTGCTTGTATTTTTTATAAAATTTGAGTAATTTCCGGTGAGCGGTTATCTCTATATGATTTTCTGTTTTCTCATCCGCGTTTCTTCCCTGCTTCCGATCTGCCTCTGAATCTGAAATTTCTTTTTGCCCGTCCTCTTCATAAAGTCCTTCTGCCAGTTCAAGCACCGCTTCATGAAAAGGCACACTGCCATCTTCAAGCCTTAACACCGCAAGCTCCTCATCGGTAAGCCCTGCCATCGGCGAGCGGAGTACTGCCGCCATCGGGATATCCTGCCTTGGGTTATCCAAAAGCCTCAGCATGGACAGCACCGTCTGTACTTCCACCGTGGAAAAATATCCGGTCGAAGAAACCGTGTGCGCCGGGATTCCATTTCCGTTCAGCACTTCCACAAGCGAATCCGCCCAGCCGGACAGGCTGCGGAGCAAAATTACAATATCGGAGTAACGTGCCGCCCGAAGTTCTCCGGTCGCCTTATTGGTGACAGGCTGCGTTTTCATCAGGTGTCTGATCTCCTCCGCCACAATTTTTGCTTCTAATGTCTTCTTATCGGAAAGTTCGGTGTCCTCCAATAATTCGTCATTGCTGTCTGCGAGCAGGATCTCCGGGGTGAAGTCTGCGCTGACAGGATAGCTTGCCCCCGGATACAGGGCAGCCTCCGCATCATACTCCACATTTCCAAGGCTCCGCACCATGATTTTGTAAAAAATATCGTTTGTGCAGGTTAAAACTTCCTCTCTGCTCCGGAAGTTTTTGTGCAGATCGATACGCTGCGTGGTACTCTCTTCCAGCGAATAGGAATCGTATTTTTTCATGAAAAGTTCCGGTCTTGCGAGACGGAACCGGTAAATACTCTGCTTTACATCCCCGACCATGAAAATATTATTTTCCCCACGCTCCTCTCTGGAAATGGAGCGGAGCAGTGTCTCCTGCACTTCGTTGCTGTCCTGATACTCGTCGATCATGATTTCCTCAAAAGTATCCCGGAACTCTTCCGCAGTCTTTTTCGCCTTCTCCGTCTCCTCATCCACAAGGATCTGCAATGCAAAATGTTCCACATCATGAAAATCCACCAGATTTTTCCGGCGTTTTGCGGCTGCAAACTCCTCTGCAAACTGTTTTGTGAGGCGGACGACTTCTTCTAACATCGGCTCCGTGCGCTCTAACTGCTCTATCATCATCTCCGGCGAACAGAAAAAATATTGTTTACATAACTTCTTTACTACATCCTTCGCCTGCTCCCTGAGACTTTTTACCAGCTCTAATTTATCGGGATCTCCCTCAAAACCTCTGCTGCTCGCAAGTCTGTCGTATTTGATATCGGAAAGCGCCACGGACAGTTCACAGAAAGAGGTTAGTTTGGATAAACTTTCATATTTTTCCAGATCGCTGCGCACCGCTTTCTCATACATATCCGGTCCGTCATCCTGCTGTGTGACCGCAAGCGCCTGCTTTAAGAGCTGTTCGCAGTCTTTTAAGACAAAGCGGATATTTTGCGTGAGCGGAGCAAGAAGTGCAGACAAGCAGTACGGAGACTGCAACTAATAGAACTTTTTTCATTTTGTAGACAATTTTAGCGAATGTAATATTTATTACACATAACTAGTACTGGGTTTAGAATATTTGCAAATAATTAAACTATAATTAAGGTAGTATGAAAGTAGGGGAAATAATGGACACCTCTGAATAATATGCTATATTTGCTTCCTCATAGCAGAATAAGAAGATGGGAAAAGTATTGATTATCGATGATGAGAAGCAAATTTTAAGCCTCCTGTCCCGTATTATCGGGCTGGAAGGTTATGAAGTGTTCCAAGCAACCAACTGCAAAGTAGGTATCAAGCAGCTCGAACAGAACGATCCCGAAGTGGTGCTCTGTGATGTTTGCCTGCCAGACGGGAGCGGTGTGGAGCTTGTCTCTGAACTGAAACGCCTGCGTCCCCTTTCGGAAGTGATCTTGCTTACGGCCCACGGTAATATCCCCGACGGAGTACAAGCTATCAAGAACGGTGCGTTTGACTATATCACCAAAGGTGACGACAACAATAAAATCCTTCCCTTGATTGCAAAGGCGATGGAAAAGGCTACCGTTGCCTACAGCCAGCAGAAGGCTGTAGGCAAACAGTATTCGTTTGCCACTGTCATCGGCCGTTCGCCTGCTATAGAGGAGGCTGTTTCTTTGGCACGCAAGGTTGCCGCCACGGATGTTCCCGTCTTGCTCACCGGAGAGACCGGGACTGGCAAAGAAGTGTTTGCACAGTCCATCCACCAGCACAGTTCCCGCAGTGATAAAGCCTTTGTCGCTATCAACTGCTCCTCTTTCAGTCGCGACCTGTTGGAAAGCGAGATGTTCGGGCATAAGGCGGGAGCTTTCACCGGTGCACTCAAAGAGACGAAAGGACTGTTTGAGGAAGCAGACAACGGCACGATCTTTCTCGACGAGATCGGTGAGATGGCGTTCGATCTTCAGGCCAAGTTACTCCGTATTCTCGAAACCGGTGAATTCCTCAAGATTGGAGACACGAAACCTGTCAAAGTGAATGTGCGTGTGATAGCCGCCACCAACCGTGACTTAGCAAAAGAAATTGCCGACGGCCATTTTCGTGAGGACTTGTTTTACAGGCTTTCTGTTTTCCATATTCACCTGCCGCCGCTCCGCGAACGGGTGGACGATATTCCTCTGCATGTCGAGGCGTTTGTTTCCGCACTGTCTTCCAAGATAGGAAAGACCATCCGCACGATCTCGCCGGACTATGTCCGTATCTTGAAACGGTATCCTTGGAAAGGGAATGTCCGTGAACTGCGCAATGTCGTGGAGCGCAGCCTCATTATCTCCGATGGAGACACCTTGACTGCAGACACCTTGCCGCTCACAATACAGAATCCTCAAAATAATACCGACAGCAGCTATTCCGGCTTCGACCTTGACGGCGTAGAGAAGATGCATATTCAAAAGGTATTGAAGTATACCAACGGCAACAAGACGGAAACCTCCCGCCTGTTAGGTATCGGCTTGACGACCCTCTACAGGAAGATCGAAGAATATGGCCTTTGATTGTGAAATAGAATTGGCGGTAGGGCGAAAAGGCGCTGGTGTGTTGAGAGTGTCGAATGCATTTTGGAATCCCCGGTTGGAAGATGCACATTTAAAGTCTGCATCGGTATGACTGCCGGTGTAGACGAGTCGTACCGGGTGCTGTCGGTTTTCCGATACAGGACATTGCTGGACAGTTTGTTGCAGTTGAATATTGACCAGATAATAATAGCATAAGCGTATGGATAAGTTCTTAAGACTGAAAATAAAAACGAAACTGACCTTCGGGATCGGCCTTTTGTTTACGATGATCGTTCTGCTGGGCGGGTTGGCTGTGCAGAATATTACGGATATGTCTTCCGACACGCAGAATATCTTGGCGGATAATTATAATTCGCTTCTTTATTCTCGCCGGATGCTGGATGCCCTCGAACGGATCAAGAACGATCCGCAGGCACGTGCGGAGTTTGAAAAGAACCTGGATTTGCAGCAGAAGAATATCACGGAGATCGACGAGAATGTGGCGACGGCGCATCTGGTCGCACAATATGAGGCGATGCACCGGGACCTGAACGATACGACTATACAGCGTGTCAGGATGGCACTCAACGATATCATGAGTCTGAATATGGCGACGATCTACCGGAAAAGCAAGGTAGCCGAGCGTACGGCGGACCAAGCATTGTTATGGATTTGCATTATCGCGGTGGCTTGTGTCCTGATTGCTTTTGCTTTCCTGATCCGCTTGCCCCGTTCCATTACGTCGCCGATCCGTAAACTGACCGACGGGATCTTGGAGATTGCCAACCACAATTACGAAAAGAGACTCGACTTGGGCGATAACCAGGAGTTTGCCGAAGTTGCCTCCTCGTTCAACCGGATGGCGGAACGCTTGACGGAATATAGGAAGAGCACGTTGGCTGACATTATCCAGGCCAAAAAATATATTGAAGCGATTGTCAACAGCATCACTGAACCGATAATCGGGCTCGATCGGGACCGTTCCATTCTTTTTGCTAATGATGAGGCGCTCACCATCCTGAATCTGAAACGTGAGAACGTGATGGGAAAGTCTGCTACCGAACTGGCGTTGAAAAACGACTTGCTGCGCCGGCTGGTACGCGAACTGATACAGCACGACAAGAAAAAGGAGCCCTTAAAGATCTATGCAGATGATAAGGAAAGCTATTTTCAGGCCAAATATATCCCGATCCATGTGATGGATGGTGATGGACGTGAGACAGAGTATGCGGGCGATGTGATCCTCCTGAAAAATATTACCGAGTTCAAAGAGTTAGACTCTGCCAAGACGACTTTTATCTCTACTATCTCCCATGAATTGAAAACCCCGATCTCTGCTATTCTTATGAGTCTCAAATTGCTGGAGGATAAACGTATAGGAGATATGAACGATGAGCAGATCGCGCTTGCCGGAAGTATTCGAGAAAGCAGCGACCGCCTGCTCGAAATTACCGGTGAATTGTTGAAAATGACACAGGTGGAGGCAGGCAAGTTGCAACTGAATCCGAAGATCACGAAGCCGATTGAACTGATCGATTATGCAATCAAGGCGAACCGTGTGCAGGCGGAGCGCTTCAATTGCCATATCGAAGTGGAGTATCCTGAAAAAATATCCAAGCTCTTTGTAGACAGTGAGAAGATCGCCTGGGTACTCACGAACCTCCTTTCCAACGCCATCCACTACACGCCGGAGAATGGCCGTATCGTTATCGGTGCGCATCAGGTGGACAAGAAAGTGGAAATATTCGTGCAGGACTTTGGGAAAGGAATTGACCCGCGTTACCATCAGAGTATCTTTGACCGTTATTTCCGCGTTCCCGGCACGAAAGTACAGGGAAGCGGCCTCGGTCTTGCCATCAGTAAAGACTTTGTCGAAGCCCATGGCGGCACGATTCGTGTGGACAGCGAAGTCGGCAAGGGAAGTACTTTTGTCATAACCTTTGATGTTTGATATCGCTTGGAAGTGACAAAAGATCTCTACATTAAAACAACTGGATCATCAACAGTCCCAACGCCACCGACACTCCGGTAGCGACCAGTCCCGGCATCATGAACGAATGGTTTAGGACATATTTGCCGATATGCGTCGTTCCGGTACGGTCGAAGTTGATGGCGGCGACCACGGTCGGATAGTTGGGAATGAAGAAGTAGCCATTGACTGCCGGGAAAAGGGCGATTAGCATATAAGGAGAGATTCCGAGGGCGATTCCTAACGGCAACATGGCACGGATGGTTGCTGCCTGGCTGAACAAAAGTATGGACATCACGAACAGGGCCAGACCGAAAAGCCATGGCATTTCTGTTACGATATGTTCGATCGAGCCTTTCAGTTCCGCCATGTTCCCACCGATAAAGGTATCACCCATCCAGGCGATACCGAAAATCGCGACGACCGCTTGCATACCGGCGGAGAAGACGGAACCTTGTACGGCTTTTATCCCGTCTGTCCGGGTGACGAGCAGGATAAGGGCGGCAGCCGAGAGCATCAGAATCTCGATGATATGCGCCATCTGCATTTGTCGGAGACTGCCATCGGGCAGGCTGAACCAAGGGCGCAGTTCTGTCATCGAGCCGAACAAGACGATACCGATTGTCGCTGCTATGAATATAATCACCGACAGGAGGGCTGCATGATGGTTTTCGACTCCTTTCGCCCTATATTTGTCACTTGTGAATTCCTCGTTTGCGACACGGCGCAGGTATTCGGGGTCTTCCGCCAGTTCCTTTCCGACATGTAGCGAGCAGAATGCTCCTACCAGGACACCGATCAACGTGCAGGGAACGGAGATCATCAGAATGTCCATCAATGATATATTATGTCCCGACAACATACTGAGCAATGCTACGGTTGCCGCCGAGATCGGGCTGGCCGTAATTGCCTGCTGAGACGCGATCACAGCAATCCCCAACGGCCGTTCGGGACGTATCTTTGTTTCCGTTGCCACTTCCGCTATCACGGGAAGGACCGAATAAGCCACATGTCCCGTTCCCGCAATAAATGTGAAGATATAAGTAACCAACGGGCTTAGAAGCGTAATCTTGGAGGGATTCTTGCGCAGCAATTTTTCCGCCCACTTCACCATCAGGTCCAGTCCGCCGGCTGCCTGCATGCAACTGGCAGCGGCGATGACGGCAACGATCATCAGCATTACATCGATGGGAGGGGAAGTCGGTTCCAAGCCGAATACGAAAGTGAGGATGGCCAGTCCTAAGCCACCTAATACTCCTAAACCGATACCGCCGAGACGGGCTCCGATGATAATTGCAATTAAAACGAATAGTAATTGTAACAACATGTCTTGTAAAATGCAGATTTAGTTTGTAAAGGTTGCAAATTTAATTATTTTTGTTGCGCTAAGTACTACAAAAAACAATTAATACGAATGAAAAGAATCTATTTTGCAGCTTTGGTAGGCTTGTTTGGGTGCGTGTCGGCATTGTCGGCACAAGGACGGAGTGAGCTTCTGTTGGAAAAAAACTGGAAGTTCACTCGCGAAGACAACAATGAGTTTATAAAGCCAGCTTTCGATGACAGTAAGTGGCAGTCCGTGACTGTCCCCCATGATTGGGCGATCTACGGCCCTTTCAGTTCCCTGAACGACAAACAGGAGGTCGCTATCTCGCAGGACGGCCAGAAGGAAGCGATGGAGCATGCAGGACGTACCGGCGGGTTGCCGTTTGTCGGTGTGGGTTGGTATCGCACCGAGTTCGACGTTCCGCAGTTTCAGGCAGGCAAGCGGGCAACGATCCTGTTTGACGGGGCGATGAGCCATGCCAATGTCTATATCAATGGACAAAAGGTCGGTTATTGGCCGTATGGTTACAACTCCTTCCACTTCGATATCACGAAATATCTGAAGCCGGGCGAGAAGAACACGTTGGCTGTACGTTTGGAAAACCTGCCGGAATCTTCCCGCTGGTATCCAGGTGCCGGACTTTACCGGAATGTTCACCTGATCATTACCGAAGACGCCTATATTCCGGTTTGGGGTACCTATATCACGACTCCTTCGGTAAATGAGAAGTTTGCTAAAGTGAACGTGCGCACCAAAGTGGTGCTTCCCGAAGGCGCCGATCCCGCCAAATATAGCGTGGAAACCAGCGTGTGGAATCCGAACAAGCAGAAGCTGACGGCTGTCCGCACTTCTCTTGCGCAGATGAAATATAACAACAATCAGGCAGAGCAGGAGTTTGTCATCCAAGCCCCGTCTTTATGGTCTCCTGAAATGCCGGCTTTGTATTCAGCGGAAACCCGTCTGTATGAAGGCGACAAGCTGAAGGATATTTATACAACTCCTTTCGGTATCCGCTCGATTGAGATAATCCCGGACAAAGGTTTCTTCCTAAATGGTAAGCGTACTGTCTTTAAGGGCGTTTGCAATCACCACGATCTCGGTCCGTTGGGGGCGGCCGTCAACGATGCTGCTATCCGTCGCCAGATACGGATCCTGAAAGACATGGGGTGTAATGCGATCCGTACTTCCCACAATATGCCTGCTCCTGAATTGATAAGGGCTTGTGACGAAATGGGTATGATGATCATGGCGGAGAGTTTTGACGAATGGAATGTGGCTAAATGCAAGAACGGTTATAATCTGCTCTTCGATGAATGGGCGGAGAAAGACCTTGTGAACCTGCTTCATAATTTCCGCAACAACCCGAGCGTTGTCATGTGGTGTATCGGTAACGAAGTGCCCAACCAGTGGAACGAAGGGGATTGCAAGATTGCCAAATGGTTGCAGGATATCTGCCATCGTGAAGATCCGACACGTCCGGTAACTCAGGGAATGGATGCTCCGGATGCCGTGGTTAACAATAATTTTGCAGCCGTGATGGATGTGGCCGGTTTCAACTATCGTCCTTTCAAGTACAAGATAAACTATAAGAAGTTGCCGCAGCGGATCGTTTTAGGCAGCGAAACAGCCTCGACAGTAAGTTCCCGCGGCGTTTATAAATTCCCGGTCGAACGCAAGGCGATGGCGAAATACGATGACCACCAAGCTTCCTCTTACGACGTGGAACATTGTGGCTGGTCCAATCTCCCGGAAGATGACTTTATCCAGCATGAAGATTTACCGTATTGTATCGGTGAGTTTGTGTGGACTGGCTTCGACTATTTGGGTGAACCGACTCCTTATTATACGGATTGGCCAAGTCATAGTTCCCTGTTCGGCATCATTGACCTTGCGGGTATTCCGAAGGATCGTTTCTATCTGTATCGTAGCCATTGGAACAAAACGGCACGTACGTTGCATATCCTGCCTCATTGGACCTGGCCGGGACGTGAAGGGGAGGTGACGCCTGTATTTGTGTACACGAATTACCCTTCTGCCGAGCTGTTTATCAACGGTAAGAGTCAAGGAAAACGTACGAAAGATCTGAGTGTTGAATTGGACAGCAGCTATACGGAGGCCGCCCAAAAGAGCTTCGAGCGCCATCCCCCTACGGAACCGTACTGATCATGAGTCCCTGGAATTACCCGGTACTCCTCACTTTAGAACCGCTGATCGATGCGCTCGCCGCCGGAAATACCGTCATCCTGAAGCCAAGCGCTTACGCTCCACACACCAGTCAGATTCTGAATCAGCTTCTCAAGGAATGCTATCCACCGGAATATGTAACGATGATCACCGGAGGCCGGGAAGAAAATCAGGCGCTCTTAAACCAGCGTTTTGACAAAATCTTTTTCACCGGAGGAAAAACGGTTGGAAAAGAAGTCCTTCGTCATGCTGCCGAATACCTGACTCCCGTCACTCTGGAGCTTGGTGGGAAAAGCCCGTGCATCGTGGATTCCACGGCGAAAATTTCTCTCACCGCAAGACGGATCATATTCGGAAAATACCTCAACTGCGGACAGACCTGCGTTGCCCCGGATTATATCCTCTGCGATGCTTCTGTTCGAAACCAGCTGCTTCAGGCACTGGAAAAAGAAATCCGCCGGCAGTTTGGCAAACAGCCTCTTCAAAATCCGGATTATGGGAAAATCATCAACGAAAAACATTTTCACCGGCTGCAGAACCTGATTGCTGCCGACAAGCTGGTCTGTGGAGGTGAGTCCGATCCGTCTGCCCTGCGCATTGCCCCGACCATCCTAAAAGATGTCACCTGGGACGATCCGGTCATGGGCGAAGAAATTTTCGGACCGATTCTTCCGGTACTTACCTATTCTGACCTGAATGATGCAATCCGGCAGGTCGAATCCCATCCCCACCCGCTTGCACTCTATCTTTTCACCGAAGATCCTGCTGCCAAAAAGAAAGTCCTTGCCAGATGCCATTTTGGCGGCGGCTGCATCAACGATACCATCATCCACCTCGCCACCAGCCAGATGCCGTTCGGCGGTGTCGGAGAAAGCGGCATAGGATGCTATCATGGAAAAGAAGGATTTGAATGCTTCACACATCAGAGAAGCATAGTCGATAAGAAAACCTGGATGGATCTGCCGATACGGTATCAGAAGTATCGATTCTGGAAAGAAAAAATGCTGAGAGGCTTCCTGCGCTAGGATTAGCGCGGGAAGAGCTTCCCAGCAGATATAACATCACGAACTTCCCTTCTCAATCAGA
>ENA-UEOR01002048-UEOR01002048.1-human-gut-metagenome-genome-assembly--contig:-NODE-2048-length-11358-cov-5.636734_pt1 | contig 11358 bp, 7 predicted proteins | sample MGYA00242887_ERZ507890 | MGnify/ENA primary metagenome ERZ507890 (study PRJEB26167, sample SAMN06115431) | human gut metagenome | host: Homo sapiens | place: China:Guizhou | collected 2014-10-21...
TCTACCGGTAATCCATTTTTACGCAAAGCATCCTCATACCCCATCCTACGATTATTAGAGATCGCTAAATGAGAAGGAGATCCGAAAAAGGCGATTCGCCGGCAACCGCTACGAATCAAGTATTCAACAGCGGAGCAAACCCCGGCATAATCATCAACGACCACCCGGTCTGTCAAGATCCCCGTGCATATACGATCGAAAAACACCATGGGTATATCGCTATCGATTAGTTCTTGAAAATGATTGTAGATCGTCGTCGTTTTAGCGACAGAAGCCAAGACACCGCAAACACGTGCTTCCAATAAAGCTTGCGCACCTTTTACTTCTTTCTCATAATTCTCATTACTTTGACAAATAATAACACGATACCCTCCCTTTTCCGCCTCATCCTCTATACCGGATAAAACAGAAGAAAAGAAATAATGTACGATCTGCGGTAAAATAACACCGATTGTTTTCGTATTATTTGTCCGTAAACTCAAGGCTAAGGCATTGGGCTTATATTTATGTTCACGAGCGTAAGCATTCACTATATTCTTGGTTTCTTGGCTGATATCCGGATGATCAGCCAAGGAACGAGAGACTGTTGACGGGGAAATATGCAAGGCTTTCGCTATATCCTTTATCGTGATTTGACGCTTTTTCATGGTTCTCTTTTTTATAAAATCAAAGATATGTATTTAGGTCATATAATGCAAACGTTTGCGAGAACGTTTGCGTAAATTTATAGGGGTATCGACAAACATTTTAACAACATGAGAGGTTTGATAAACATACATTTGCATTCATATACTATGGCTAAAATTCAATAAATATAATAGAGTATTAATCTTAAACTGTCTAATGCATGAAACAAAAAATGTATTCTTGCGACGCAAGAGTAATCTTATCTATCTTGATAGGATTGTTTCTCTCCTGCAATGCTTACACGCTTCAGGGCGCACTGGACAAGTCTTACGAGGCTGTTTCCAAGATAAAGTTCGAGGGAGAGCATTTCAGAAAAGACATTGGTCAGAAAGCACTCAAGGCACTTCCTAAAGATTCTCTTGATCTTGAATACAAGCAGGACATGGAGGACTACATCGAAGAAAACGGCGTTTATCTAAGACAGTAGGATATATAAAACGGGCGGAGAGATTCCGTCCGTTTTTTTGTACAGATAATACTTTTATAAATACAAAGACCCCCTCGGACATTTCTGTCCAAGGGGGTCTTTGCTATGTGTGGGAAGTAAAAATTACTCGTCTGCTTTTTCAATAGCCGCAGTTTCGTAAATATACTTAACTGAGCTTTCAACGCCATCGGCTGCGCCTGAGAATGTTGTTGAATCCTCGGCTGCTGTCTTGAGAGCGTCAAGTCTGTCAATAAGTCCCTTGAGGTCGTTGTTGTAGATGTCAAGGAGCTTGCCGATGCCCTCGTCCTTATACTTAGCCATGCCGTCTTTAAGGGTCTTTGCACCGCTTTCAAGCTTCTTAACACCAGATGAAAGCTGTGAGCTGCCGTCTTTGAGCTGACCGATACCGCTGAACAGCTCCGCACTGCCGCTTGAAAGTGTTGTTGTACCCTGTGCAAGCTCTACAAGTGATGAATAGAGTGTTGCAGTACCGTCTTTTAGCTGCTTGCTGCCGTTGTCAAGCTGACCAAGACCGCTATCAAGAGTTTTTGCACCGTTTGAAAGCTTTGATACGCCTGTGTTCAGGCTGTCAACGCCCTTATCAAGCTTGCTTGCGCCTGCCTGTGCTGAGTTTACTCCTGCGGAGAGGTTCTTTGTACCTGCGGAAAGTGTAGCTGCACCATTGTTAAGATCCTTGCTGGACTTAGCAAGCGTACCGATACCAGTTTTAAGTGCAGAAGCACCCTCGTTTACTGTTTTAAGTCCTGTATTCAAATTATCAACGCCTGCGACAAGACCTTTCTTCTTATCGTTAAGACCATTGTATATCTGAGTTACGCCGTCAACAAGCTGTTTGCCCTCGGTAGCCATTGTGCCGACACCTGTTGAAACATCGCCAAGGCCGCTCTGTGCGCCCTGCTGATACTGGATAGAGCCATTTACGGCTGCTATCATATTGCTTATGCTAGTATACTCTGCTGAGCCTTCTTCGTAATTGCCGAGAAGCTGCTCAAGTCCTGCGAGTACCTGCTGGTCGTATGCGATAGACTGTGTAAGTGCGTTATCTACCTTTGTTACGCCATTTGAAAGAAGTTCAACGCTTGCAGGGAGTGTCTGCACCTTTTCATAGAGTGTGGAAACGCCTGCATTAAGTGTTGCAACGCCTTTTTTCAGTGCAGTTGAACCGTCATAGGTCTGCTTTGTGCCTGCGGCAAGGTTTTTAGAGCCTGCCTGGAGGTCGCCTACACCTGTAACAAGCTTATTTGTGCCTGCGGCAAGGCTTGCAGCACCGTTATTTACCTGCTGTGCGCCTGAGGATACCTGTGAAAGTCCGCTTGAAAGTGATGATGAGCCATTCTTCAGGGTTGACATACCACTGTTTACCTGATCAAAACCACCGAGGAGGGCTGTTGAACCACTATGAGCTGTGGAGATACCTCTCATAAGCTCACCTGTTGAAGAATCAAGGGTCTTTGCTCCGTCACGAAGCTTTGTTGCACCGCTGTTAAGTGTCTTTGCACCATCGTCAAGTGACTTAGAGCCTGAATAAAGCTTGTCGATACCTGTGATAAGTGTTCCTGAGGAATCGGACAGCTTCTTGATGCCTGCGTAAAGCTCTGCTGTGCCGTCTACAAGCTCGTCTGTAGCATCAGAAAGCTCATCAAGCTTATCCTGAAGATCGTCAGCATCACCGATATCGCTAAGGTCAAGCTTTGAGAAGATGTCAGATGTTGCAACTGTGAGAGAAGTTGTTGACTCAAAGTCCTTTACGTCTGCTGTGAACTCAACGTACTCCGGTATCTCGATATCTTCGTTATCCTGAAGGTCAAGGCTCTTTGTAAGGCCAGGCATTGCAACGCCTATAAGTATCTGTCTGCTTCCGTCTGAAATGAGCTTGCCATTTGTTACTTCAACGTTTGAATAAACGTTAGTATCAAGGATAGCTGTTGTTGCCATAAGGTATGGAACATAGATATCTGTTTTCTTGCCGTTTATCTTGACAGTTTTCTTATCGTTGTTCGTATAGTCATATCTTACTGTAAGCTTACCGCTCTTGCCTGCGAGATCCTCAGGCTTTATCTCCTTGCCGTCAAGGGTATATGTTACCTTTACATCAACCGGGAGTGCCTTATCGGTATAGCCCTTATAGTAGATATCTCCGCCCTCGGTATCCCATGTGAGCTTATCACCATTGGCTGTAAAGCCCTCGTCTGTTTTAACATTCTCGATATCTGTCAGGTTGGAAACATCCTCCAACTTCTTTACGCCCTGTGGGTTTTTCAGCCAGTTGGAAACGACTGTTTTTGTCTTGTTGCCGGAAGCGTCAGTGATAACATAAACTGTTTCTTCCTTAGCCTGCTTTTCTGTATCACTGTCAGACTTATCAGCTTTCTTTGTATCTTTTGTATCTTTTTTATCTGATTCGTTCTTTGTTGTTGAGGCAGTGCTGTCGGCAGCGGAAGAGCTGTCTGACTGAGCTGCTGCATAAAGACCTGTGCAGCCTGCGGAAAGAAGTACGGCAAGTATGCCTGCAAGAACTCTTGAATACTTTTTCATAACTATATCTCCTTTACGAATTAGTTTATTTCAGGAAGCTTATAAAGCTTATTTTCTTTTTTCTTCATGCCCATTGTTGTATTGATTATTACCTTATCGAACAGCATAAGCATTGAAGGAAGTATGCAGATAACAGTTATCATACTGATTATTGCACCTCTTGACATGAGCGTACAAAGCTGTGAGATCATATCTACGCTTGAATATACGCCAACGCCGAATGTTGAAGCGAAGAAGCCAAGTGCGCTGACCATGATAGACTTCATTGAAGTGGTGAGTGCGATAGTGACAGCTTCGTGCTTATCTTTGCCTGCGTTACGCTCGGTCTTATATCTTGTTGTCATAAGGATAGCGTAGTCAACTGTTGCACCAAGCTGGATAGTACCGATTACTACCGACGCTATGAACGGTATGGTAGTATTCGTAAAGCACGGAACACCCATGTTTACTGTGATAGCAAATTCGATAACGGCTACCAGAATGATCGGCAGTGAAACTGAACGCAGTGCAATAAGAATGATGATAAAGATAGCGGCGATAGAAACTATATTTACTACCTTGAAGTCATGATCTGTTATGTCGATAAGGTCTTTTGTTGCCGCCGCCTCACCGATAAGCATTCCGTCCTTGTCGTAGGATTTAAGTATCTTGCTAAGCTCATCTATCTGGGCATTCTCTTCATCAGAAGCTACCTTATATTCAGAGCCAACCAGCATGAGCTGCCATTTGTCGCTCTTGAGTATCTTTGTTACTGACTCAGGAACTATCTCACGAGGGATAGACGGACCGATAAGAGTATCCAGTGACATTGAGAAGCTTACACCATCAACCTTGCCCATTTCGTCGAGCATAGAGTTTACTTCCTTTGGCTCCATATCAGCGTCAACCAGGAGCATATGGGTCGTTGCCATGTTGTATTCCTCATCTAGCTTTGTGTTTGCGATAACACTGTTGAGATCCTTTGGAAGAGTATCTGTCAGGTTATAGTAGACATTGGTGTTTATCTGACCATATACAGCAGGGATAAGTACAACTATAAAGAGTACGATAAATGCTGCATGGTGCTTGATAATGAACTTTGAAGGCTTTTCAAGGCTTGGAACAAGGTCTTTATGCATTGTTTTTTCAAGTGCCTTATCGAAGACAAGTATCATTGACGGGAGAACTGTTATGCAGCAGATAACGCCAATAACGACGCCCTTTGCCATTACGATACCCATATCCATGCCAAGCTCGTAGCTCATGAAGCAAAGTGCAAGGAAGCCTGCAACTGTTGTTATGGAGCTTGAAACAACTGAGGTGATAGTTTTGCCGATGGCGACTGCCATAGCCTCTTTGTTGTCACCAGGGTGCTTTTCTTTCTCCTCTTTGTAGCTGTGCCACAGGAAGATCGAGTAGTCTATCGTTACCGCAAGCTGAAGCACGGCCGCCAGAGCTTCGGTGATGAACGATATTTCGCCTTGTATGAAGTTCGTTCCCATGTTATAGACTATCGCCATGCCCACGCTGAGCATAAAGAACAGTGGGATAAGGAACGAATCCATTGTAAGTGCAAGTATGATACTTGTAAGTATTACTGCGATAACAACATACATCGGAGCTTCCTGCATTGTCAGATCCTTGATATCCTCAACGACTGACGACATACCGCTTACAAAACACTGTTCACCGGCGATGCTTCTTATCTCCTTGACAGCTTCAAGTGAGCCGTCAGCGGAGGTCGCTTCGTCAAAAAAGACAGCCATCATTGTGGAGTTATCTGTATTGAAGAAATCGTAAATATCATCAGGAAGAACTTCCTTTGGAAGTGAAACGTCTGCCAAGGTGTCATACCAGAGAACATCGCAAACGTGGTCTACCTTTTCGATCTTCTCCTTGACCTTTTCAACGTCCTTATCCTCCATGCCGTCAAGCATTACCAGCGAAAAGCCACCCTTGCCGAACTCGTCAAGCATTATATCCTGACCTTTCATGGTTTCAATGTCTGACGGGAGGTATGAAAGAATATCATAGTTTATTCTTGTGCTGACAAATCCGAATATTGACGGTATCAGCAGCAGAACGCTGACTATGAGTATCGGTACTCGGAGCTTTACAACTCCTCTGCCAAATTTCTGCATCAAATGTCATTCCCTTCACATAGTTTTTGACCTTTCGGTCTTTTACAATTCATAGTATACATCAAAAATGACCAACAGTCAATAGCGAAATGACCATTAGTCATTCTTTTTGTAGAGTTGCACAAAATGACCGACGGTCATAACTGACTATTGGTCATTTTGCTCCGTTGACTTTAACAAGAATTTGTATTATAATAAATATAGGGTCAGCCATAGTAAACCTGTGTATGTGTGGCATACAAATTGTATATATTATAATAAGGAAGGACGTGTTAAAATGGGCAAGCTTGATACCAATAAAAAGGTAAAGGAGGACTCTCTGCTTAACACGGCTTTTAGTCTTTTTACCACCAAGGGAGTGAGCAAGACCTCTATTTCAGACATCGTGAACAACGCTGGTGTGGCGAAAGGGACGTTTTATCTTTATTTCAAGGACAAATATGACATAAGAAACAAGCTTGTTTCTCACAAGTCGTCACAGCTTTTCAGAAACGCTATCGAGGCATTAAATGCGAGCGGCAAGAAGCTTACATTTAACGAACGAATTATTTTTATTGTTGACAACATCATCAACCAGCTAAACGAGAACAAGTCGCTTTTGACTTTTATTGCAAAGAATCTTAGCTGGGGCGTTTTCAAGCACGCTCTTACGTCGCCTATAAAGGACGATGACATCGACTTCCGCAACATTTATGACGCTATGCTTGCTGACGCTCCATATGATATTGTTCAGCCTGAGGTCATGATATTCATGATAGTTGAGCTTGTAAGCTCAACCTGCTACTCGTCCATACTTTACAACGAGCCTGTGGACATTGGCGAGCTTAAGCCTTATCTTTACATATGTATAAACAACATTATCGACACTCATGCAGGCACTGTAAAAGCATAAAAAAACACGTTTATGAGATCGTAAGCGTGTCTTTTTTGTGTACAAAAAAACGGACGGAAGATATCCGTCCGTTTGGTGTTTTTATTACTTTGCCTTAACAGCATCTCTTGCCTTTGCAACGATATTGTCTGCGCAGAGGCCATATTCTTTAAGAAGATCAACTGCCTGGCCTGAGTGACCGAACTCGTCATTAACGCCGATCTTAACAAGCTTTGCAGGGTGTCTTGCTGCAAGAACGTCTGCAACGGCTGAGCCAAGTCCGCCGATAACGCTATGCTCCTCAACTGTAAGAAGAAGTCCTGTATTCTTTGCAGCCTCAACGATGATATCCTCGTCGATTGGCTTGATAGTGTGGATATTGATAACTGTTGCTTCGATGCCCTCGGCTGCGAGAGCTTTTGCGGCTTCAATAGCTTCATAAACCATAAGGCCTGTTGCAACGATAGCTATATCCTTGCCGTCACGGAGCTTAACGCCCTTGCCAAGCTCAAACTTATATGTTTCAGGGTCGTTGAAAACAGGTGTGGCAAGTCTGCCGAAACGGAGATAAACCGAACCTTCATGGAGGATAGCGGCTTCAACGGCAGCCTTTGCTTCAACGTCGTCGGCAGGGTTTATTACCACCATGCCAGGGATAGTTCTCATAAGAGCGATATCCTCGTTGCACTGATGTGTTGCACCGTCTTCGCCTACAGAGATACCTGCGTGTGTTGCACCTATCTTCACGTTGAGGTGAGGATAACCGATAGAGTTTCTTACCTGCTCAAATGCTCTGCCTGCGGCGAACATTGCGAATGTAGAAGCAAATGGTATCTTGCCTGTGGCTGCCATACCTGCTGCAACGCCCATCATATTTGACTCGGCGATACCGCAGTCAAAAAATCTGTCAGGGAATTTCTTCTTGAATATACCTGTTTTTGTTGCAGCAGCAAGGTCTGCGTCAAAAACATAGAGGTTATCATACTTATCGCCAAGCTCTGCAAGAGCCTCGCCGTAGCTTTCTCTTGTAGCTTTCTTCTTCAATTCTGCCATTGCTTAACCCTCCAGACTTTTAAGCTGTTCGTTTATTTCTGCCACAGCCTGCTCATACTGCTCCTTGTTAGGTGCTGAACCATGCCATGAAACGTTGTTTTCCATAAATGAAACGCCCTTGCCCTTGATACTCTTCATTACGATAACGCAAGGCTGACCGCATACTGTTTCTGCCTCGTTGAATGCTCTTTCAAGTGAGTCAAAATCGTGAGCGTCGGCTGTGATAACGTGCCAGCCAAATGCTGCAAACTTGTCAACGATAGGATATGGCGACATTACGTCCTCTATCTTTCCGTCAATCTGAAGTCCGTTATTATCCACAACAGCAACAAGGTTATCAAGCTTATAATGAGCAGCAAACATTGCAGCTTCCCATACCTGACCCTCTTCGATCTCACCATCGCCAAGGATAGTATACACCTTATAGGTATCGCTTGTGAGCTTTCCTGAAAGCGCCATACCACAGGCAACAGAAATGCCCTGTCCAAGGGATCCAGAGGACATATCTACGCCAGGGATAGAGATACAAGGGTGACCCTGAAGCATTGCACCGATATGTCTGAGGGACTTCAGCTCCTCCTTTGGAAAAAAGCCTTTTTCTGCAAGAGTAGCATAGAGTGCAGGTGCTGTGTGACCCTTTGAAAGCACGAGTCTATCTCTCTCAGGCTCTTCCGGCTTATCAGGATATACGTTCATCTTGGCAAAATAGAGATAAGTGAGCAGATCTGCGATAGAGAGCGATCCGCCCGGATGACCCGACTTTGCGTTGAATACTCCCTCGAGTATTCCAAGACGAACCTTGCAGGCTGTGATCTCAAGCTGTTTCTTTAATGTTTCGTCCATACTTTTGACCTCCAAAAAATATTATTTCTTCAGTTTTTCAAAAATTTCATCTATGACTGCGGCAATAAAATCCTCCTCGCAGGACTGCTCAAAGACCTTATCCGCAACCTTTTTGACCTCCTCTGCCGCATTTGACGGGCAATATGCCACGTCAGCCGCTTGAAGAAGTTCAATATCATTATTATAGTCGCCTGCTGCCACGAAAGTAAAATCCTCCATGCCACAAGCTTTTCTCAGCTCCTCAAGAGCCGTACCTTTTGATATATTCTGTGGAAGTATCTCGTAATACTCGATACTTGAACGCACAAAATCTACACCTTTGTAGCCTTTTTTTGCCACATAGTTTATAAGCTCGTCCATACGCTCAGGCTCAACTGCAAAAAGCACCTTATACCAGTTCTTGTCAGGTATCTCGTCAACGGCACACTGAATGGGAATGAGCTTACAGATCTCGTTATGGCGCTTTTCCATAGGGGTCATGCTTGGCACATAGACCTCGTTGACAGTAAGCACTTCACAGCCAACATAAGGATTATCGGCAAGTATCTCCTTGACGATATCCGCCGCAAAGCTTGGCAGAAAGACGTTATATATCTGCTCTTTCGTATGGATATCGTAGACCATTCCGCCGTTTGACATTATGATAGGACAATTCACATTCACCATGTCAAAATACTGTCTGGCCGCCTGAATGGCTCTGCCTGTAGCGATAGAGAATCTGCCACCAGCCTCTTCAAAACGCTTGACAGCAACGAGAGTTTTCGGGGTAGGTATCTTGCTTGCAGGAAGGAACGTTCCGTCCATATCCGTTATAAGCAGGACTTTTGATATATCTTCAAACATAAAATCACTTCCGTGGGTCAATTCCCTGCTCTGAGTTTTTTCAGCACCGCCTGAAAATAATCGGGCAATTCGCTGTCAAACTCCATATATTCCTTGGTCGCAGGGTGTATAAAACCAATTTTCTTTGCGTGGAGGCACTGCCCCTCGATTCCCTTTACAGCTTTGCCGTAAACATCGTCGCCGTAGACAGGGTGACCGATATATGCGGAATGTACTCTTATCTGGTGGGTTCGGCCTGTTTCAAGGCGGAATTTCACCAGCGAATACTGACCTAACTCCTCTAGCACCTCATAATGGGTAACTGCGTGCTTGGAGTTTTGCTCTGTCACGCACATTTTCTTTCTGTCATATTTGCTTCTGCCGATAGGTGCGTCAACTGTGCCGGTAGGGGTCTTTAGGCGACCGCCTGTGAGCACAGCTTCATACTCTCTTGTAAAGCTATGCTCTTTTATCTGAGCCGCAAGAAAGTTATGTGCGCTGTCGGTCTTGGCAACAATCAGCAGTCCGCTTGTATTTTTGTCTATCCTATGGACTATCCCAGGGCGAATGACGCCGTTTATTGAAGAAAGCCTGCCCTGACAATGATAAAGCAATGCGTTCACCAAAGTGCCATCAGGATTGCCTGCGGCAGGGTGCACCACCATGCCTTTAGGTTTATTCACCACAAGCAGCTCGCTGTCCTCATAGACTATTTCCACGGGGATATCCTGTGGCTTGACGTCAAGCTCCACAGGGTCGGGAATAATCATCTCAACGCTGTCACCATTATGCAGCTTATAATTTTTCGATACTTTTTTGCCGCCAACGGTCACGCCACCGTCCTCGATAAGCTTCTGCACAGCGGAACGTGTAAGACCTGTATCCTGCGCTGACAAAAATCTGTCGATACGCTCGCCTGTTTGCTCGGCAGTGGCAATAAAATCAAGCTTTGTCATTTTCGTCTTTGACCTTTATATCGTCACGGATCGGCTTTTTCTTTTCGTCAAGAAAGCAGAAGCAGATAACAAACAGAATTCCACCGATAACGATACAGACATCCGCAAAGTTGAAAATAGGGAAATTGATAGGCTCGAACTTGATATAGTCCACAACTTCTTTTACCCTTATTCTGTCGATAAGGTTGCCGATACCGCCTGCAAGCACCATAGCCAGCGACACAAGCTCCAGCTTTGAGCCTTTGCGTATCTTATACATATAGATCACCGCCACGATCAATACGACAACAGGCAGACCGATAAGAAACCAGGTCTTTCCTGACATCATGCTCCATGCTGCTCCTGAGTTTCTTATATGGGTCAGGCTGAACACCTTAAAGCTGCCGAACTTTATGACCTCGACAGGCTGACCGTTCAGCGGCAGGTTATTTGTCACGGCAAGCTTTATGAGCTGGTCGGCGGCAACGAGAACTGCCATGATAACAAGCGAAATTACAAACATCTATTCCCTACTCCATTTATGAACAGTAAGGCTCTGCGGAAAACAGAGCCTTGATATTAATTATTTTTTCCAAATTTAAGCTCAGCAGGAGCTGTCTTTGGTATAACAGGGTCGAAAGAACCAGTGTTAAGTATCTTCTCAACGTGCTCACTGTCAGTAACAGGTGCAGATTCAGCCTCAACAGTTTTCTCCGGCTCAGCTGTTTCCTCTGCCTGCTCCTCTACAGCTTCCTGAGTTTCCTCGACTGTTTCTTCTTCCTCATACTCCTCTGCTGTATCCTCGGCAGGCTCGGACGCAGGAATTTCCATAATAAGTCTTATCTGCTTATTATAAAGCTGAGTAAGGTCAGCCTTGAACTGAGTTACCTCAGCCTTGAGGTTTTCAAACTTAGCAAGCTCCTCGTCATAAGCGGCTCTTACTTCATTTATCTTCTTTTCTGTTATCTCGGATTGGTCTATAATAAGAAAACGGTCATGTGCCTGGCTATTAGCCCATTGGCGGAATTGGATTCCTCGTTTCGT
>ENA-UEOR01002050-UEOR01002050.1-human-gut-metagenome-genome-assembly--contig:-NODE-2050-length-11356-cov-11.852115_pt1 | contig 11356 bp, 10 predicted proteins | sample MGYA00242887_ERZ507890 | MGnify/ENA primary metagenome ERZ507890 (study PRJEB26167, sample SAMN06115431) | human gut metagenome | host: Homo sapiens | place: China:Guizhou | collected 2014-10-21...
TCAAATCACTCTTCTTCATCGAAGTACCTACAACAACCACTTCGTCTAATGTTTCAGTATCTTCCGCCATCACCACTTTGACAGGTTGGTTACCCATTACCTTTACATCTTGGGCAACATATCCTATATAAGAAATATGTAATGTTTCCCCTTTCTGAACTGATAATGTAAAGTTGCCATCAAAATCGGTAATAGTCCCATTGGTTGTACCTTTTACCACTACACTTGCACCAATGATAGGTTCGGATGTAACATCCACCACCTGTCCTGTAACCGTTATGTTCTGTGCCAACATATTGCAGCAACAAAACATGATAAGGATTAAATTAATAAGCCTAATTCTTTTCATAATTTGTAAATTTAAGTACGATTTAAAGTTTATATTGGTTTATTCTTCCATTTTGAAAATTGCGACATCACATGCAGGAACCGTTACTTCCAGGTTAGTCTTAGCAGTACTTTCAATGCCACTCCATAATTCTTTCAACTTATATTCCTTTGACGAATCCAACCCCAGACGCTCTAAAGCTGTAGTCATCTTCAACTCTTGATCCATATAGTTGAACACCGCATAATAAGCCTTACCATCCTTATCCATGCGTACAAACTGATTTTCTGACTTTTCACCATTCCCATCTACAGGATGAAAAGATTCCCCATTGGCTATGGCATTGATCTCGGCATTCGTCAAATATTTCATCGCCTTCTCTTTCACCTCTTTAGAACCGCCTTTGCTGAAATCATCTCCAGCAATGAAAATTCCAGTGATAACCCCCGAAGTGACACGCGCTCTGTTCTCACCATCTGTAGCATCACGCAATACAATATGGTCAGGATCATTAAACTGATAAACCTTATCCTGCCACCAACCGTATGAAAGTGCATTTAAGGTATATTCGGTATCCTTCATCTTGTTCCATGCATCACACGCAATTCTTCTGGACTGAGCATAATGAGCAGGAAAAACAGGAGAAATAGAAAGATTGATATACATATCACCAAAATATTTGTCAAGCAATTGCATTCCATAGTTGTATCCCTGAATACCTGTTTGTATTTCCGGATTATACCATTTGTCGGCTTCCATTGCTCCATGTGTCATAAAGTCCATTTTCACATATTCAAAGCCAGCCCGATGGAATAGCTCCGATGTGTGTTTCATCATAGCTTCAATAGCCGGATGAGTAGGATCAACAGCATAAGCTCCGTCTAATTCCTGCGGTTTCCCATTTGCATAGAGATATACATCTTTATATTTATATCCCGGCATTTCTTTTATTTCACGTTCAGGATTTTTAACCCAATCAGTAAACGGAGTCCAATAAACGCCGGCTACCTGACCGTTTGCCTTACATTTATCCACAAAAGCTTTCAACTCCTCTTCTGAAAAACTGTTCCAACCAGAATCCAAACCTGTATAAACCAAATTATCCGAATTCACAAAATGACGGGACTGCAAATTCTCTTTGTAAAAATCAGAAACTTCCAATGCTTTCGGATAGGTCAGATTAAATTGCAATGCTCCCCAGCTGTTCCAGCCAAAAGGAACAGCTTTACCCCAAGCTTTGGGCGGAGCAATCACAGCATTAGCCTGAGCGTATTCTTCCATACCTCCACGCCAGTCTTCAAAAAATCCTACTAAAATTTTAGGTGACTTGATTTTTGTACCTTTCAATGCACCGTGAGGTTTCGAGTCACGTGTTGTCTTATCGGCAATACCGCCATAACATACCAACGAACCTACATTATATATATTACCTTTACCTATTGTTATACCTGTTTTCCAAGAATCATGTTCTACAGAACCTACCACCACAGCTTCACGGTCATCATTATTAAATATGGCAGTGACTTCATAACTAGTCAGTTCTGTAAATGTGAGCGGATGGAGATCGCCTCCGTACAACGGGTCGACCCGCGGCAGATGCGGTGGGTCGTTCCTCTGTTCGGCGGATACGGATTCTTCGGTTATTACGGTTATTATTTCGACCTGAAAACGTTCGAGAAAGTGGTCGTCTACGCTTCGGAGTGGAAGAATCTGGTGGAGATCGTCGACATCTACGAACAACGCTACTACGTTTCGTGCACCCAGGCCGACGAACTCGTCGCCCTGCTACAATCCGAATGAAAAAGAGCGCCCGTCCGCCGAGCGCTCTCTTCTATTTCCCGTCTCTTCGCACCTATTCCAGTTCGAGTATTTCCATCAGCCGGTTCGCCAGATCGGAGTTCTCCATCACGCCGTTGATGCGCTCGGCGCCCGTACCGTAAAGATAGACGGGAACCATGACGGCCGTATGGCTTTTCGAGCCGTATTTATACAACACGCCGCTCTCGGACTTCGTGAAATCGGCATTGCCGCTCGGCAACGTCAGACCGCCCGTTTCGTGGTCGGCCGTAACGACGAGCAGCGTCCCCGGATGCGCATCGACGTACTCCATGGCCACGCGCACCGCCCGGTCGAAATCGCGCATCTCAGCGAGAATTCCCTCCGAGTCGTTACGGTGCGACACGTAGTCGATCATCGACCCCTCGACCACGAGCATGAAGCCCTCGTCCCGCTCCGCAGCGTCGTTCGACAGAATCTCCAACGCCTTCCCGACGGCGCGGGGAAGATAGTCGCCGCGCCCCTTGTGTGCATAAGGCATGTGCTTGGATGCGAACAGCCCGACGACCTTGCCCGACGTGATCGTATCGGCGGCCGCAAGGGTGTCGATCACACGGTATCCCTTCGTCCGCAACCGATCGACGAGCGTCGTTCCGTCCGCCCGGCGTGCGGTGAAATAGCGCTTCCCGCCGCCGAACGCCACATCGACGCCGCTCTCGACCAGCTGTTCGGCGATCGGTTCGAGCGTCCGCCTGTAAACCTGATGCGCATAAAAGGCTCCCGGCGTGGCATGGGGCAGGTAGCAGGTCACGACCAGCCCCGTCGCCATTCCCCGCCGCACGGCCTTCGCCATCATCGACTCGACGGCCGTACTGTCGGGCAGAACGCCCAGCATACTGTTGTTGGTCTTGTGGCCCGTGGCCAGCGCCGTGCCGGCCGCGGCGGAATCGGTCACCCTGTTGTTCCGCGAATAGCTCTTGATGAGCGCCACGTTCTCGGCCCGCATGAACGAGACGGGATTGTCGTACCCCTCGGCGATCTGCAACATCGTCACATGGGCCAGCCCCATACCGTCGCCGATCATGTAGATCAGATTCCGCACCGTATCGCACTCCGCGACGCAGGCGGCCTGCCGCACAGGATTTTTCGCGCCGCCGCGCTTTACGCGACGAGCGTCCGCAGGCGTCGCCAGCAACAGCACGGCAGCCGCGAACACGCCCAAGCATCGTTTCCAATCGTCCATCTTCCGAATCTTTTTCAAACGACAAAAATAGCCACAATCAACGGATAATACAATCTTTTTTATTACTTTTACGAAAAATTCGAGCGACTATGAACGTGAAAATAGCCCCCGACTGGCAAGAACTGCTGGCTCCCGAATTCGAAAAACCCTACTTCGCGCAACTCGTCGACTTCGTTCGCAACGAATACGCCACACAGCGCATCTATCCGCGCGGCAGCAACATCTTCCGCGCCTTCGACAAGTGCCCGTTCGAGAAACTCAAAGTGGTCATCATCGGCCAAGACCCCTATCACGGCGAGGGGCAGGCCAACGGACTCTGTTTTTCGGTGAACGACGGTATTCCCTTTCCCCCGTCGTTGCAGAACATCTTTCAGGAGATATCGACCGACATCGGTACGCCCGTTCCTTCGACCGGCAATCTCGACCGGTGGGCCGAACAGGGCGTCCTGCTGCTCAATTCGGTACTGACCGTGCGGGCCCATCAGGCCGCTTCGCACGCCGGACGCGGGTGGGAAACCTTCACCGATGCCGTCGTCCGTGCCATCGCCGAGCGCAAAACGGGGATCGTCTACATGCTCTGGGGCAGTTATGCCCAGCGCAAAGGCGCTATCGCCAGCCCGCTGAACAACTGCATACTGAAAGCCGTCCACCCCTCTCCGCTTTCGGTCTACCGCGGATTCTTCGGCTGCCGGCACTTCTCGCAGGCCAACGAATATCTCCTGAGCCACGGAAAAGAGCCGATCGTCTGGTAGCGGCGCAGGATTACCACGGCTTTCGCATATCTGCGGCTTCGGCTCGCAGAGACTCCGTTTCGATAAGCGTAAAATTCGCTTTGCACGCGGTTTATTCGTACTTTGGCTGCGCCGTAGATACTCCACTCGGCAAAATGCAAACGAGTTTGCTTTTGCCCTCGCTTATTCGTATCTTTGACTTCGTCGAAGATACTCTCGTTCGGCAATGTTCAAATAAATTTGACATTGCACTCGCTTATTCGCATCTTTGGCTGCACCGGAGATGCTCCTGCTCGGCAAAACACAAACTGCGTTTGCTTTTGCTCGCGCTTATCCGTATCTTTGCCGGAGCATGAACCGTATGATCGACAGATTCTCAGCGTTGGGGTATCGGCTGGCGGCGTTCGGAAAGACGCCGGATACGGTGGAGGTCGTTCGCCGTGCCGCAGTCGAAAATCCGTGGTTTCTGCCGCAGGAGATCATCCGGGCCGTGAAGGTTATTCGCTGCGAGATGCTCGAACGGCAACGGCTCGAAGCGTGGGCGGGCGCATATCCTCCGGTGCGGACGCCGAAGCGGGTATTGGTGGTTATGGCCGGCAATATTCCGCTGGTCGGTTTTTTCGATCTGTTGTGCGTGCTCGCGAGCGGGCATGCGTGCAGGGTCAAACCTTCGAGTAAAGATACCGTTCTGATCGGTTATGTCGTTGATTTGCTGAGAACGATCGATCCGGCTATTCCTCTTCGGATGGCAGAGCAGGGTGAGCGACCGGATGCAGTCATCGCAACCGGAAGCGACAACGCGAACCGCTATTTTCGGATGCTGGTCGGGGGCATTCCGTCGTTGTTGCGCGGAAGCCGGCAGTCGGTCGCGGTCTTGTCGGGCAGGGAGACGGCGGCGGAGCTGAGCGGCCTGGAAGAGGATATTTTCTCCTATTCGGGGCTGGGATGCCGCAACGTGTCGTTGCTGTTTCTGCCGCGCGGGTATCTGCCGGAGTTGCGTTGCACGGCGCTCAATGAAAAATATCGCCGCAATTATCTTCGGGAACGCGCCCTTCTGCGGATGCGCCGAATGCCGTTCGTCGACCTGGACGGGGCGGTATTGTGCGAAGATCGGTCGTTTCCGGCGGCGCTCAGCTGCATCCACTATTCGTTTTACGACTCGCTTGCCGATGTGGAAGCGTGGTTGGCGGCCCATGACGATCGGTTGCAATGCGTCGTTTCGCAGTGTGTGCGGCACTCCCGCCGCGTCGCTTTCGGGCGGGCGCAGCATCCCGGTTTGACCGATTATGCCGACGACGTGGATACGATGCGGTTTCTCGGTACGATCTGATCCGGAAAAACATCGTGAGAGGGCGATTCCGGATTATTTCCTAATCTTCGGCTACGCCTTAGATGCTTTCGCTCGGCAAATCGCAAACGAGTTTGCATTTGCCCTCACTTATGCGTATCTTTGGCTGCGCCGAAGATACTTCGTCTCGGCATAATCAAGCTGACGCTTGTTTCTGCGCTCGACTTTTCGTATCTTTGGCTTTGCCGTAGATACTCCCGCTCGGCAATGTTCAAATAAATTTGACATTGCCCTCGCTTATTCGTATCTTTGCTATGGGATAAATCTTCGCCGAGGGCGGTTCGGTTCCGAGGCGGGCGAAATTCTTCCCGATCTTAAAGATTCAGAGAATATGTCGATGGTATTCAAATTCCGTATGTTGAGCGACGAAAACGATAATTTCGTCCGCGATCTCGAAGTGCCCTACGATATGACGTTGCGCGGTTTTCACGAATTCCTCGTGCGGATTCTCGGTTATGAAGCGTGCATGACTTCGTTCTTTACGGCCGACGGGCAATGGGAGCGATTGCAGGAATATACGTTGCTCGACATGGGAGACCCCGAAAGCATTCCGATGGAGAACGTGTCGCTCGGTCAACTGCTTCACCACAACAGGGAACGATTGATCTATCTCTTCGATCAGTTGAACAACAGGGCCCTTTACCTCGAATTGACCGAAGCGAAGAAGCCCGAGCCGACGATGGAGTATCCGCGCGTGGCATTCGAACATGCTCCGGCTCCCGACCAGTACGATCCTGCGGCGAACGAGGACGACGGCTCGATCTTCGAGCAGATGATGGACGATTTCGGCGAATTCGAGGGCGACGACAGTTTGGACGATGAGTAGGTCGCAACTGATCGTGATCGTCGGCCCTACCGGAGCGGGAAAAACGGATCTGAGCGTCCGTATCGCCAGCCACTACGGCGCACCGATTCTTTCGACCGATTCCCGGCAGATTTACCGGGAGTTGCCGATCGGTACCGCACAACCTTCCTTCGAACAACTTCATGCCGTTGAGCATCATTTCATTGCGTCGCATAACATTACGCAGGAGTTCAATTGCGGCGCATTCGAATCGGCGGCATTGCAACTGCTCGAAACCCTCTTCCGGAGAGGTCGGCGGGTCGTCGCCGTCGGCGGGTCGGGACTCTACGTGCGGGCGTTGTGCGAAGGGATGGACGATCTGCCGCAGGCGGACGGGGTGCTTCGCAGGGAGTTGATGCGGCAGCTCGAAACCGAAGGGGTGGAGGCGCTGGCCGAACGGTTGAAAAGGCTCGATCCGGTCTATTACGGGGAGGTCGACTTGCGGAATCCCGCACGTGTGCTGCGAGCCGTAGAGGTCTGTCTGCAAACCGGCAGACCCTTTTCGTCGCAGCGTACCGGACTGCGCAAGCAACGCCCGTTCGACATCGTGAAGATCGGCGTGACGCTTCCGCGCGAGGAGCTGTACGCCCGCATCGACCGGCGGGTCGACGCCATGTTGGAGGCGGGGTTGGAGGAGGAGGCGCGGCGGATGTTGCCCTACCGCAGCCTCAATGCACTGCAAACGGTAGGGTATAGGGAGTTCTTCGATTATTTCGACGGAACGGTTACGCGCGACGAAGCCATAACGCTCATCAAACGCAATTCACGTCGGTATGCCAAGCGGCAGCTCACATGGTTTCGCCGCGATGCGGAGATTCGGTGGTTCTCACCGTTCGATACGGAAGGCGTCATCGCCTGGATCGACACCCAGAGCGGCGCGGGGGAGTACTAATTCGATGGTTTTGCCTGCGACATAGGCGGGCGACGCATACCAGTAGCCGTGGCGTCCCGCCCGCTCGCCCCAAGAGTTTTTCACCTTGTAATAGCTGTTGCCGAGCGAATCGACGGCCGTGCCGACGATGTGCATGACGTGGTCGTCGGTCGTGGCCTGCGTGTCGAACATCCGCTGGCGGAGCGGCTGGTCCACGACGATCTCCGGTGCGGGAAGCGTGATGCGTCCCTCCTGCTGCGGCAGCAGGGCGATGCCGGCCCGTCGACCGAAACCCCGCTCCGAGACATCGGCGTCCCATGCTGCCGTATAACCGGCCGCAAGAGCGCTGTCGAGCAGTCGCATCAGCGAGTCGAGCGGAATATTAAGTGTCGCGTGCGCCGCCCAGTTGTCGGGAATTTCCAGCACGAACCGTTCGAAAAAAGGGTGGTGGGTGAAGGAGGTCAACGCGATGTAGTCGTCCCGCCGGAAGCCGATCGAGTCGGCATAGGAAAACGGCGTGTAGGCAACCCCGTCGATTACGAAGCGGTCGGGACGCGCACCCAGCCGCCGATCGAGTTCTTCGTCGATCATCCGCTGCCAATGCTCCTTTTCATACAGTTTTTTGTCGACGATCCGCTTCGCCAGCCGCCGGATCGCCTTCGCCAGCGAGGCGTGGTCGTAGGTGCCGTCGGCCGCTCCGCCTTCGTAGAGGGATTGAGGCACGATGCCGTAGCGGTCGACCAGCCACAGCACGTCCTGAATTTCGCCGCCCTGGTCGAAAGCGACACGGCCGCGTGTGCGGACGTACTTGACGGCTTTTTCGAAGTAGGCATGGCGGACGACCCACATCTCCGAGAGATCGAGCGTGCACCGTCGGGTGCGGATCGCTTCGCTCTCGATGAGCGACACCCCGCCGAAGGCCCAGCAGGTTCCCGACTTCGCCTGATTCCGGACCGGCGTCGCGGGGGCCGTTGCGACGTCTGTGATCGGGTAGCGGGCGGCCGTGCCGGTTGCGGCGGAGGGAGGTGACGGGCAGAGGCCGCAGCCGGTCAGCAATGCGGCGAAAGCCGAACAGAGGAGTGCGCGTTTCATAATCCGAAGGCTTGTATCGGGACAAAGATAACTCTTTTCCCGGGAAAACGTCTTTCGCTGCGGCAGGAGGGTGCGTCGGTCGCAGCGGATCGAAAACGGAGCGGCCTCCTTTGCCGGTTGTCCGACAGGGAGGCCGCTCCTGAATCGAGACCGAGTGGAAGACGTTATTTCTCGATGATCTCCACGTTGTTAGCCTCGTCGTAGGTCATGTTGTAGAAATCGTGCGTGTATCCTTTCCAAATATAGATCCGTTTGAGATGCGGATTGTTATCCAGGAAATAGTCGTTGCCGGGATACCGTTCCACTTCGCTCAGGTCGATCTCCTCGAAGGCATTGCCGTTGGCGATGAAACGCCATAGTTTGTTGCAGCCGGCGAGTTTGATTTCGGTCAGGCCGTTGTCGTTGACGTAGAGGCGCTGCATGTTGCTGAATCCCGTGAAATCGAGCGACGGCGTTTCGTCGGCCTTCCGGTTGAAGATTCCCAAGGTGTGGATTTGCGTCTTGATCTTCTCGATCTGCGGACGCACCGAAAGGAAAACATCGTAGTTGCAGCCCAATTCCATGAGGTTGGGACAGGGCGAAAGATCCAGCGTCTTCAAATTGTTGCAGTTCTGCACATGGATACTCATCAGTTCGGTGTTTCCGCTGAGGTCGATCTCGGTCAGGTTGTCGGAGGTGTTGACATCCAAATGCCGCAAGTGCGGGAAGTTCTCGATACCTTTGGTGGAAGCCACCTGCCACCCTCCGGCGTCGAATCCGTAGGGTACGCCGTCCTCCGGCACGAGTTCGGCTTCGTAGGCGGATACCTTGCCGTCTTCGTTGGCATCCATTCCGTACATGATCGCCGAGATTTCGGCGGCCATGCGCAGCATCTCGTCTTCGATCAGGTCGAGCATGTTGGGACTTGCCGTTTGTCCGACGACGAACTTGCCGGTTTCATCCGGCGTGCTGATCTTCAACTCCGCATATCGGTCTTCGAAGAGATCGTTTGCCCCCGCCCTGAGCTTGATGGCCGTATTGCCTTCGCCCGAAATGGAGGTTTTCTTGACCCACTGCTGCGAGGCCGCATCGTAGGATTCGAACCACGTGCCTTCGGGAACCGACACCGTCCATTTCTTCTCCGAAACGACGCGCACTTCGCGCTCGCCGCTCCGGTAATCGAAAGTCAGTTCGTCCTTGCCGTCGTCGCCGACCATCAGTTTGACATCCTTTTCGAGGTTGACGGTCACCTGATGCTGTGCATTCAGGCCGCCGGTATCCTCGACGTAAAGAACGACGGTCAGCGCTCCCTTTTGCAGTTTCTCGGGTGCGATCGTGCATTCGAAAAACGGCAGAGAGAGTTCTTCGCCGACCGTTTCGCCGCCGACGGTCAGTTTCACTGCGGAGACGTTGTTCTCCTTATCGTTGATACGCCCCTTGATCGTAAGCGGGAGGTTCGCATCGTAAGTCTCGCCTTCGAGCGGTTCGGTTATCTTGCAGGTCGGGGCCGTGTTCTCACCCTCGTCCTGCGTATTGTCGTCGCTGCATGCCGTAAAGGCGAACGACAGACACGCGGCTGCTAGAAACAGATATTTTTTCATCTTGCGCTGATGTTCGGGAGATGCGAAGTACTAATTCTGTAAGCAGCGTACCGGATAGGCGCGGTCGCACGATGTCCCTCTGCCGAAATCGGGTTCGTATTTGTAATTGGACACCCCTGTCGTTACGCCGCCCGGACTGGAGGGATAGGTGACACCGTCGTAATGGGGTGTCCAAAACGAGACGTTGCTTCCGACCTCTCCGGGGCCGTAGTAAAAACCGTTTTTCCCCAGCAGGCAACCGCTCGGACGTATCGCGAACCCGTAGGTATCCATGCCGCCCTTGGTCAGTTGCGGGAAATCAGGGTCTTCCTTGATTGGCCAAACGTTCGCACGCAGATGTCCGCTGACATTGTAGACTGTCGAACCGTCCCAGTAGATCGCTGATTCGTTTTCGGGAATTCGATCGCGAACGTATTTGTACAGAATCTCCCATTCGGCCTCGCTCGGCACGTGCCAGCCGTCGGGACAGGGCCCTTGAATGCCGCTGGGAATGGCGTCGTTCTTCGAATCCATATTGCCGCCGGCGGCCGGCCAGTTGTAAAGAACGCCTTCGTTGCGATAGTTCTCGGTCGCTTTGGCGGCGGCTACGTCGTTGCCGTCGTAGTCGTAGACATAATAACAGGGCGTTTCGGCCGAATATTCGGAGGGCTTCATCACCTGCGGCAGGTAGGCGCAGTTCTCGGCGAACCAGATCTGTTCGCCGATCTTGACGGTCTTGTAGGTTTTGCCGTCACGCGTGTCGGTGAATTCGCGGAACTGACCGAGAATCACGACCGTTACCTCGTCCGTAGCGGTCTTGCCGTAGTTGTCGGTTACTTCCAGCGAGATCTTCACGTTCCCCGGCTCCTTCTGCTCGTCGGTGAGCGTGTATTCAAACGGAACCGTAGCGACCGATTCCACGGCCTTGTCGTTGATCTTCAACACGGCTTTGGCGATCGTGCCGTCCTCGTCGCTGCCCGTACCCTTCACGACGATGGCATCGGTCGGCTCGAACGAAGCGCCGTCGGCCGGTTCGTCGATCGAGCAGACGGGGGCTGCGTTTTTGTCGACGAGCGTGACGGTAACCATATCCTTGGCGACCAGACCGCGGCTGTTCTCCACTTCGAGTATAATAACATAGGTGTCGACAGGGTAGGTGGCTGCCGGTACGGTGTACTCGAAGGGAAGTGCGGTCACGTCGGGAATCACGTCGTCGTTGATCTTCAACGCTACTTTGGAGATTTCTCCCGAAACGGCTTCGCCTTCGCCTTTGATCGTAAACGGTCCGAATGCGTTCAGTTCATCGCCGTGGGCCGGTGCTGTAATCTTGCACACGGGCGCTTCGGACTGATCCTGAATCGCCACCGAAATTTCGTCGGTTGCCGTATTGCCGCCGTCGTCTTCGACGGCCAGCTTGATCTTCATGACGCCTTCTTTGAGATCGCTGGCGGGAATCGTGTATTCGAACGGTACTTTGGTGACATCCGCAACATATTTAATGTAGCAATCTTGCCTGATTTATCGAAAGCTGTCTCTCCTGAAAATATAAATTTGTGGAGAAAAA
>ENA-UEOR01002055-UEOR01002055.1-human-gut-metagenome-genome-assembly--contig:-NODE-2055-length-11346-cov-5.594995_pt1 | contig 11346 bp, 5 predicted proteins | sample MGYA00242887_ERZ507890 | MGnify/ENA primary metagenome ERZ507890 (study PRJEB26167, sample SAMN06115431) | human gut metagenome | host: Homo sapiens | place: China:Guizhou | collected 2014-10-21...
CAGGATTCTTGCGGACGAACTGCAACTTGCGTTCGACTTCTACAAAGATGAACTGGTGACGGAAGAGGAAGTGGACGAAGCCTATACCAAAGCGTCTGCCGCCGTAGAAGCCCTTGAACTTAAGAACATGCTTCGCGAAGAGGCCGACCAGATGGACTGTGTGCTGAAAATTAATTCCGGCGCCGGCGGTACGGAGAGCCAGGACTGGGCAAGCATGCTGATGCGTATGTATCTGCGCTATGCCGAGACGCATGGCTATAAGGCCACTATCGCCAACCTGCAGGAAGGCGATGAGGCCGGAATCAAGGCTTGCACCATTGAGATTGCGGGTGATTATGCTTACGGTTACCTGAAAGGCGAGAATGGCGTGCACCGCTTGGTGCGTGTGTCTCCTTACAATGCGCAGGGTAAACGCATGACTTCTTTTGCGTCGGTTTTCGTTACTCCGCTGGTGGACGACACCATTGAAGTGAACATCAATGTAGCCAATATCTCATGGGATACGTTCCGTTCCAGCGGCGCGGGCGGACAGAACGTGAACAAGGTGGAATCGGGCGTGCGTCTGCGCTATCAGTTCAAAGACCCTTATACGGGCGAGGAAGAGGAAATCCTGATTGAGAATACCGAAACGCGCGACCAGCCCAAGAACCGCGAGAATGCAATGCGCCAGCTACGCTCCATCTTGTACGACAAGGAGCTCCAGCACCGCATGGCGGAACAGGCGAAGGTGGAAGCCGGCAAGAAGAAAATCGAATGGGGCTCGCAGATACGCAGCTACGTGTTCGACGACCGCCGCGTGAAGGACCACCGCACCAATTTCCAGACTTCGGACGTAAACGGAGTGATGGACGGCAAGATAGACGGCTTTGTCAAGGCTTACCTCATGGAGTTTGCAGGCGCGGAGAATGCTTGATCCTTTTTAAAGTTAACTTCATTGTTCGGAATAAGTTAACTCTGTTGCGGGTAAGAAGTTAATATCGTATATGCGGGAAGTTAACATCATATAATCAATGATGTTAACTTCCCGCTTTTTTCTTTTATAAATGTTTGCAAACTTCCCGAATTTCTTTTTACTTTGTTTGTCGTTGAACTTTAAACTGTAAAAACACCATGGGAAAGAGCAAAAAGAAAGTAATGCACAGTCGGAAAGAAGAAGAACAGGCCAAGAAAGTGTTGCTGATTATCGGAGTTGTAGCTCTGCTATTGGTAGTCGCCATGCTGGTAGGTTACTCCTTCTTGGGCTAATCGAAGATAGAATATGCCGCAAGAGATAGAACGGAAGTTTCTCGTAGAAGGGGAGTATAAGTCGCAAGCATACGCCCAAAGTCGTATTATTCAGGGCTATATCAGCAGTGCGCGGGGACGGACGGTAAGAGTGCGTATTCGCGACGGGCGGGGTTACCTCACCATTAAGGGAGCATCCGACAGCTCAGGCATCAGCCGCTACGAATGGGAAAAGGAGATCCCTTTGCATGAGGCCAAAGACCTGATGAGGCTGTGCGAGCCGGGCGTCATCGATAAGACCCGTTATCTGGTGCGCAGCGGGCAGCATGTTTTCGAAGTGGATGAGTTCTACGGGGAAAATGAAGGGCTGACGGTTGCCGAAGTTGAGCTTGCCTCTGAGAATGAACCTTTTGAGAAACCGGATTTTATAGGGCGGGAAGTTACGGGAGATATCCGTTATTACAATTCGCAACTGATGAAGCATCCGTTTAAGGAATGGGAGTAAACTAATCGTGCCTTGTAATTGTTCATTCGTATATGGAGAAACTGTACCAACACTTGCCGGAAGAGCTCGTCACTTTTATTCTGGTGACGGTGTTCTCTTTGCTCATAGGCCTTTCCTTGCGGCGCATCAGCCTGAAGCGTGAAGGGGAGACCACCCTCTTCGGTACTGACCGTACATTTACTTTTATCGGTATTCTGGGTTATCTCCTCTATATTCTCGATCCGGTGGACTACCGGCTTTTTATGGGCGGCGGAGCTGTCTTAGGGCTGTTGCTTGCCCTGAACTACTACGTCAAGCAGGCGCAGTTTCATGTGTTCGGGGTGACTACCATTGTCATAGCGCTCATTACGTACTGCATCGCGCCCATTGTCGCCACGCAGCCTTCATGGTTCTATGTCATGGTGATTGTAACGGTATTGCTCTTTACGGAGTTGAAGCACACCTTCACCGAACTGGCGCAGCGGATGAAGAATGATGAAATGATTACGCTTGCCAAGTTCCTTGCCATCAGCGGTATTATTCTTCCGATGTTGCCCAATGACAACCTGATACCGGGCGTTAACCTGACGCCTTACAGCATATGGCTGGCTACGGTGGTTGTTTCCGGTATTTCCTATCTCTCTTATCTGTTGAAGAGATACGTGTTCCGCGAGTCCGGCATCTTGGTCTCCGGCATTGTGGGAGGGTTGTACAGCAGTACCGCCACCATCTCCGTATTGGCACGCAAGAGCCGCAAGGCGCCTGCACAGGAAGCGCCCGAATATGTGGCTGCCATGTTGCTGGCGGTCAGCATGATGTTTCTGCGGTTCCTGATCCTGATAGGGATATTCAGCATAGGAACTTTAGCCGCCGTCTATCCCTACCTGCTGATTATGTCGGCAGTTGCCGCCGGAACAGCCTGGTTTCTACATTCCAAATGGAAGCGTCCGGCCGTATCCGGGACTACCGATGAAGAGGAGGATGGCAGCAACCCGCTGGAGTTTAAGGTGGCGCTTATTTTTGCCGTACTTTTCGTGGTCTTTACAATAGCTACCCATTATACACTGATATATGCCGGAGAGGGTGGGCTCACCTTACTTTCTTTCGTATCAGGTTTCAGTGACATCACTCCGTTCATCCTGAACCTTCTGCAAGGTACGGGCAGCGTGCCCGCTTCGCTGATAACGGCCTGCACCATGCAGGCAATAGTAAGCAATATCGCCGTAAACATGTGTTACGCGCTCTTTTTCTCCGGTAAGCAGAGTCCGTTGCGCTCGTGGATATTGGGCGGCTTCGGCTGCGTCATTGGCGCCAACGTATTTTTGCTGCTCTTCTTCTATTTTCTGTAAATCAATCTGCTTCTGCAAAGGTAAATCCTAATTTCCGTAACCCTTGTTGCACGTCCGGATGGCTCATAAACAGTTTCCAGAGCAGTCCGCTGCGATAGTTCTCGATCATGACGGCTATCGGTCCTTGGTCGATGGCAAGATAGCGCTGCGGATACCAGTTGTCCGTTTCGCTGAAAGCGTCGTAGAAACCGTAAGGGCCGAACACCTTATCGCCCATGCCGTAAAGGTGGCGCATCACTTGCAGCGAATATTCCGGCGTATATACAATGGACGACAGGGCGGCGGTGGGGGAGATGACTCCGCGGTCGTCGCCCTCGTTGGGAGCGTGGGCGGCGTATCCGTCTACGGAGTAGCTGGCGGTCAGCCCCCAACAGTCGGCGCCGAAACCTTTGTAATGTTTGGGGTTACGGATGCAATAGGCGCGGTTCACAAGTGTCAGGTTGCGCATCTCGCCGAAGTAACCGGGACAGTACTCGTCTTTCAGACCGTTAGGGTCAAGTCCGAGGAAAGAATACTGCGCCCAGAACAGCGGCCCGGCTTCTGTGCCCTGATACCGCAGGTGCAGCTCGATGCCTTCTACCTGATGCGGACTGACGATAGCGCCGTTCTGCGCCCATCCCTCGTGGTACACAGAGGCAGGTACACCATGAGTGGGCGAAGCGGCGGCGAGGATATACATGATGAGACATTCGTTGTAACCATGTACGGGGAAATTCATCTCCCAGCCATATTCGGGACTCCAATGCCAGTAGAGCACATTCTGGTCGCCCTGCCGGTAGAAGTTCCAGTCCACTTCCCGCCACAGCTTGTCGATGCGGGCGGCAAGGGCTTTTTCCTGCGGACTGCCGCCTGCATAGTATTGGTGTACGGCAAGGAGTGCCTGCATGACGAAAGCGGTTTCTACGAGGTCGCCGCCGTTGTCTTTCTGCCCGAAAGGCTTCACCCGCCCCGTATCGCCATACCACCAATGGGGGTAGGCGCCATGAAAGCGGTCGGCGGTTTCGAGGAAGGAGACAATGCGTTCCATACGCGCCAAGCCTTCCTCGCGGGTGACATAGCCCCGGTCGATGCCTGCCAGCACCGCCATGATGCCGAAGCCGCTGCCGCCGGATGTTACTACATTCCGGTCGTTTTCGGGATATACTCCATCCATGTGGATGCGTTCGCGTGCCAGCCCGCTGTTGGGCTCGGCGCCGTCCCAGAAGTAATTGAAAGTCCGGCGTTGTACGGTGTCCAGCAGGGCTTCGTCGGTCAATGCTCCGGATGTGCCGCCGGACTTCTTTGTGCCGCAGGCTCCTACGGAAAACAATAGGAGGAGAAGCGGGATATAAATGTTTACTGATTTCATTCTGTTTGAGTACAATAGTTAATTAAATCGGTTGAAACGGGTCTCTTATTTCAGGGTGATACGTGCCGTCTTGGCAGCCTGACTGCTTCCGCCGATGAAGAGGTCGAATTCTCCCGGTTCGGCCACATGGTTCAGGTCGTAGTCGTAGAAGCGCAGCAGTTCCGGGGTAATCTTGAAAGAGACCGTCTTGCTTTCGCCTGCGCGAAGGAATATTTTCTCGAAGCCTTTCAGTTCGCGTACCGGACGGGTGATGCTCCCCACAAGGTCGCGGATGTACAGTTGCACTACTTCCGAACCGTCGCGCTTTCCGGTGTTGGTGACGGTGACCACGGCGGTGATAGAACCGTTCTGCTCCATTGAAGGGGTGCTCAGGGCGATGTCGCTGTATTGGAAGGTGGTGTAGGACAAACCATATCCGAAAGGATACAGCGCGTCGTTGTCCACATCCAGATAGTTGCTGCGGAACTTCTCGAACCATTTGCCGGCTTGTAGCGGGCGTCCGGTGTTCTTATGATTATAGAACAGGGGTATCTGCCCTACATTCTTCGGGAAAGTCATTGTCAGCTTTCCACCGGGGTTGACATCGCCGAACAGGACATCGCCAATGGCATAGGCGGCTTCACTTCCGCCGAACCACACGTTCAGAATGGCGGGAACATGCGCCTGCTCCCAAGTGAGTGTCAGCGGGCGTCCGGTGAAGAGGGTGAGCACTACGGGCTTGCCTGTATTCAGCAAGGCTTCCAGCAGGGAGCGTTGTACGTCGGGAAGGTCGAGGCCGGTGCGGCTGGAGCTCTCGCCGCTCATCTCGGAAGACTCGCCGAGTGCGGCCACGATGACATCTGCACCGGCGGCCACTTTCAGCGCCTCGTCCAGTAATTCCTTGTCCGTCCGGCTGTCCCGGTTCAGGGAGCGTCCGAACATGGTGGCGCGTTCTTCGTAGGCTGCATCGCCGATGAGGTTGCTGCCTTTGGCGTATGTGATGTTCACTTTGCCGTTCATCATCTCTTTCAGCCCTTCATACAAGGAGGGATAGTCGTTGAGGCGGGCTGCCACGCTCCATGTTCCGGGCATGTTGCTGCGGGTGTTTCCCAGCGGGCCGATAACGGCCACCGTTCCTTCTTTCTTCAGCGGTAGCAGCGGTTCGGGCAATGAGCCCGGATGCCGTTTTACGTTGCCGTTCTTCAGCAGCACGAAGCTCTCGGCGGCAATACGGCGTGCGGCGGCGCGGTGCTCTTTGGTGAAGATGTCGCGGGCGGGCCGGTCCAGGTCGCAGTATTTATAGGGATTGTCAAAGAGCCCCAGTTTATACTTGGCTTCGAGGATGCGGCGGCAAGCTGCGTCGAGGGTTTTCATACTCACCTTGCCCGACATGACGGACTTCTTGAGTGTGCCGGCAAACCCCTCGCTCACCATATCCATATCTATACCTGCATTGAGGGCGCGGGCCGAAACGGTTTGAAGGTCGCCGATGCCATGTTCTATCATTTCGGATATGCCGGTGAAGTCGGTCACTACAAAACCGTTGAAGCCCCATTGCTTGCGGAGCACGTCGGTCATCAGCCATTTGTTGGCTGTGGCGGGCACGCCGTCTATCTCGTTGAAGGAGGCCATTACGCTTCCCACACCTGCCTCTACGGCGGCTTCATAGGGATACATGTATTCGTTGAACATGCGGTTACGGCTCATGTCTACCGTATTGTAGTCACGACCTGCCTCACCTGCCCCATAGAGGGCGAAATGCTTGACGCAGGCAAGGATCTCGTCGTTACGTTTCAGTTGGTCATCGAGGTTGGCTCCCTGATAACCGTAGACCATTGCTTTGGCAATTGCTCCGCCAAGGAAAGGGTCCTCGCCACTGCCCTCGCTGACACGTCCCCAGCGCGGGTCGCGGCTGATGTCCACCATCGGACTGAATGTCCATGAGATGCCGTCGGCACTGGCTTCGACAGCGGCAATGCGCGCGGATTCCTGAATGGCGGCCATATCCCATGTGCAAGAAAGTCCCAAAGGAATAGGGAAGATGGTTTCGTAGCCATGTATCACGTCCATGCCAAAGAGCAGGGGGATGCCCAGCCGGGAGTTTTCCACCGCCAACTTTTGCACGTCGCGTATCTTGGCTACTCCTTTCAGGTTGAAAAGGCCTCCGACGAGCCCGCGCTCAATCTTCTTGGCAACATCGCTGTTCTTGGCTTGTCCGGTAGTGATTTCACCGGTGACGGGAAGGTTCAGCTGGCCGATTTTCTCTTCTACGGTCATTCGCTTTATCAGCGCATCGATAAAGCGGTCCATGTCTTGAGGGGATTTCTGCGCCTGCATCGTGGCAGCGCCCAGAAAGGCGGCTGCCAGCAACAGGCTTGTTCTTCTAAAAAACTTCTTCATGATAGGTTTCTTTGTAATGGTTTCTTTTAATATGCTTTTTGAGCCGGATAATAATTTAGGTTTTAATAATTAGGATTCTGTACCAGTACCCCGTTCGATTTGTCAATCTCTTCTTGCGGCAACGGCAACAGGGCGTTTTTATCCTGATAATTCTTTCCGGCAGCCTGAAGCACTTCCTTGGCGATGCCCCAGCGTACAAGGTCGTAGAAGCGGTCGGGTTCCAATGCCAGCTCTACGCGGCGTTCATGGCGAATGGCTTCACGCAGTGTGCTCTGGTCGGTAGACGTGACTTTGGGCAGTATGCTGCTGTCCGTACCGCGTGCATGGGCGCGGACCTGTTCCAGATAGTCGATGGCTTCGCCCGGAATGCCTTTTTCATTGGCAGCTTCGGCAGCCATAAGCAATACGTCAGGATAGCGGATAATGCGGATATTTACCCAGAACCCGTCTTTGGTGTATTTCTTACGCAGTTCGGGCGATGTATATGCCTTTTTATTGAAATAGGCGCCCATTGCGGTGGATACGGGAGACTCGCCGTAGGGCTTGTTGGTGTTTTCCGGTGTAACGGGTTCGCTGATGCTCCGGCGGAAATAGAGCAGGGAGGCGTCTTTACGGGGATCGCCGGCTTCGAATGCCTGTCCCACCAGTGTTGTGCCCATGTGCCAGCCCCAGCCAAGATCCCACTCGCCGGCGCCGCGTACGCCTTGCACCTGGCAGAACTGGCTGCCGATGACGTCACTGTTCTTCAAAGCGTCGGTCGATTCGCATTGCAGCTCGAAAACGCTTTCGCCGCAGTTCTCGCCTTCTACGGTAAAGACTTTATCCACCGGGGTGTTCAGGTTGTATATGCCCGACTTGACAACTTCGGTGGAGGCGTCGTACATGTTATCCCAGTCATTGCGCATCATGTAGGTGCGGGCGTGCAGCGAACGGGCGGCTCCCCATGTGATCCGTCCGGTATATTCGGAGGTCCATGTCAGCGGCAGGCATTTCTCGGCCTCGGTCAGGTCTTTGTCTATTTGTTCGTATATCTTGTCGGCAGTGGTCTTGGGCACATTGGCATCGGATGCTTCTTCCACTTTAAAAGTCACCAGAGGCACTTCTCCCCAAGCGCGCACAAGGTTGAAGTAACAATAGGCGCGGAAGAACAGGGCTTCTCCTTTGGTACGCACATTTTCCGGATCGTCTTTGTTTTCGCTGTTTTCCAGATCGTCCAGTATTTCGTTGCATTGGTAGATGATTTTATAGTTCTGCCCCCAGTAGGCGCTGAGCGTACCGTTGGAAGCTGTGTACTGGAAGTCGTCCCACATGGCTGCCTGGTCGGCGCCGTCGCCGGCATCGCTTCCCTTTTCGGAGTCCTCGCTGCGTACCATGTGTATCATGAAAGCGGGAATGCCGGCAGTAATGTTGTAACTGCGCATCAGGTAATATACGTTGTACATCTTTCCGCCGATGAGGGCGTTCGGAGCGTCGTCCTCGGTGAACTGTCCCAGCGGGTCGCGATCGAGGAAGTCGTTGCAGGATGTCAGGGCAAAGGTGGTGAGCGTGCCTGCTATCAGAGTTAAAATCTTATTTTTCAGTTTCATAATTGTTATTTTTTAGTTCATCGCAGCGGATACCGGGTTGCGCGGCTCTGTGTGCTCTGCGGTGAATTGTTGTTAGAATGTCAGGTTGAATCCGAATGTATAAATGGCAGGCATCGGATAACTGCCGTCGTCTACGCCGAAAGCAATGGCGCTGCCGCCCAGTTCGGGGGTGTATCCGGTGTTGTGCTTCCAGGTCTTCAGGTTCTGAATGTTGACATAGAGCTTCAATGCCTGCATACCGATTCTGGATATGAGGGTCTTGTCGAAGTTATAGGCCAGTTGCACGTTGCGGATGCGGAAGAAACTGCCGTCTTCGATGTAGTATTCGGAATTCAGGTTGTTGATGGTGTGCTTCGTATTCAGCAAGGGTTGGGTGTTGCTTGTGCCCGGCCCATGCCAGCGGTCCATGCGCTGTTCCATGAAGTTGAACTGGCTCCAGTTGTAGTTGTCCCATGTGCGGAATATCTGGTTGCCGCCTTGTCCCATCATGTCGATGCCGAGTTCCCAGTTCTTATAGTTTACGCCGAGGGTGATGCCGTAGGTAACATCCGGGGTGGGGTCGCCTATCATAGTACGGTCGGCAGTGGTGATTTCGCCGTCGCCGTTCACGTCCTTGAATTTCAGGTCGCCCGGTGTGACGGTGGCCAGCGTGTTTTTAGGTGACTTGGCTATTTCTTCGTCTGTCTGGTACACGCCTTCCACTTTGTAGCCGTAGAAGTAACCGATAGGATAGCCGGCCATTGTGTAGCTTTGGCTCTTGTCGCCGGCAATGATTGAGTAACCGTCCTGCACCAAACTCAGCACTTTGTTCTTGATTGTAGTGAGATTGGCGCCCACGTTATATCCCCAGTCACCGATCTGGTCGCGCCAGTTGATGGCAAGTTCCACACCTTTGTTCTCGATGGAGCCGAGGTTGCCGATGCCCGGCACTGTGCCCGAAATGCCCGGTACCTCTGCCAATAAGTCTTTGGTGGTCTTTTTGTAATATACTCCTTCAAAGTGCAGGCGGTTGCGGAAAAAGTTGGCTTCTGCTCCTGCTTCCCAAGCCTCTACTTTCTCCCAACGAAGATTAGGATTGGGCAGGTAGGATAGCTGGTAGCCGGGATAGATGGCGGACGGCTTGCCGAAGACGGCAGAGTAAGCGTTGGTCAGCAACGGTTCGGCAGGATAGGCTTTATCCAGGTTCTGGTTGCCGAGCGTACCCCACGAGCCTTTCAGCTTCAACATGTCCAGCCAGGTGATGTCTTTCATGAATTCTTCTTCGGACATCAGCCAGCCTGCACCGATGGAGTAGAAGTTCTGCCACTGGTTGCCGGTGTAGGAGAATGCGGAAGAACCGTCACGACGGAACGAGCCGTTGAACAGGTATCTGCCCTTGTAGTTGTAGAGCACGCGCCCCAGCATGGAGACAGTGCTGCGCTCCCATTGCTTGCTTTCATTGGTGGCTGTCGCCGCATCACCGATGCTGATGTACCATTTGTCGGGATTGTTGGGAATAACCAGTCCCACGCCTTGCGTGCGCTCGCCACCCAGCATTTCCAGTTTATTATAATAGGTGGTGAAACCGGCTGTGGCGGTCAGGCTGTGTTCGCCCCAGCTATTGGTGTAGGTCAGCAGGTAGTCGCTTTGCACTTTGGCTTCGGTCTCTTTGGATTGTCTCACTCCGGTCTTGCCGTTGCCGAGGGTTACGACGTTGCCTTCCACACTGCTGTCGAATACGGTAATGATAGGCGTATAGGTACGGCTGCTGTTGGAGGCGTAGTCCATGGAGTACATCACCTTGAACTGGAAGTTCTTCAGGAAGTCCCACTGGGCGTACACGTTACCCGAAGCGCGATAGTTTTCCGTACGTGTTGTATTGGCTTTCAGTTCCACATCAACCATGGGGTTGTTCATCTGTGCCTTTTGAAAGCCGGGTAAGGTGGTGTACAAACCGTATTCTTCATTGTATACGGGGGCTACCGGGGCAGCGCGGAGGGCTGTTGCCACACTTTTGGTATCGGCAGGCAGTATGCGTGCGCCGTTGAACTGGAAACCCACTTTGAAGTTGTCCGTAACTTTGTAATCGTTACTTATGTTCAGCGTGATTTTGCTGTATTTTTCGTGCTTGATGTTGCCTTGCTCATAGGCATAACCGGCACCGAGGTAGAAACTGTGTTTGGCGGAAGCGCCTGTTATGCTGACATTGTTGTTGGTGATGAATCCGGTCTGGAAGATCTCATCCTGCCAGTTGGTGTTGCCCGTCCATGGGGTAAAGTCGAATTCTGGGCTGCCTTCATTCCTCAACTGCTCGTTGTAGAGTTCCTTGAATCCGGCCGCATCGGTCATTGCAATCTTGTTCGCTACGGTTTTGAAACCGAATGAACCGTTGATGTTGACGCGCGTCTGTCCTTCCTTGGCTTTCTTGGTAGTGATGATGATGACGCCATTGGCGCCGCGCACACCGAAAATGGCGAGGGACGACGGGTCTTTCAGGATTTCCATAGACTCGATGTCCTGAGGATTGAGGAAGTTGATGTTGTCATTGAACAGGCCGTCTACCACATATAGCGGTTTGTAGCCGTTGATGGAGTTTGTACCGCGCACGCGTATTTCGGGGTCTGCACCTGCTTTGCCGGAGTTGATTACCTGTACGCCGGCTATCTTTCCCTGCAAGGCAGCTACCGGATTGACTACGGGTTTGTTGGCAATCTCATCACCTTTGATATTGGTGATAGAGCCGGTGAGGTCGCGCTTCTTGGCGCTACCGTACCCGATGACCACTGTTTCGGCAAGCATTTGCGAGTCATCTTGCATCTGTACGTCGATGACGCTCCGGTTGCCTACCTTGATGGCCTGTTTTACCATACCCACGTAGGAAAACTCCAATGTTGCTTCGGACGGCACTTGGATGGAATACTTTCCGTCGATGTCTGTAATGACACCGTTGGAGGTGCCCTGCTGCAGTACGGATGCTCCGATAAGCGGTTCGCCTGT
>ENA-UEOR01002056-UEOR01002056.1-human-gut-metagenome-genome-assembly--contig:-NODE-2056-length-11345-cov-8.299255_pt1 | contig 11345 bp, 7 predicted proteins | sample MGYA00242887_ERZ507890 | MGnify/ENA primary metagenome ERZ507890 (study PRJEB26167, sample SAMN06115431) | human gut metagenome | host: Homo sapiens | place: China:Guizhou | collected 2014-10-21...
TGTGACCGCGACAGGATTCAAACCTGTAACCGGCTGATCCGTAGTCAGCTACTCTATTCAGTTGAGCTACGCGGCCTTGTTTGTTTTACGGGTGCAAAGATACGTACTTTTTTTGAATTAGCAAGAGATACACAAACTTTTTTTGAAAAAAATTACTCGATAAACCGATAATTAAACAGCTGCCAGCCGAGTGTCAACCCCACATTCCACTCCTTTTTCGGTGAGCTATAATGATTTACATATGCAGATATTGCTCCAAAGGGCAATTGGCATATTACAGAAATTTCTCCTATATATTCAAAGCGCGAAAACGCTTTTCCATAATAAGCTTTGTTCAATGCATTCTTTTTAATAGGAAATATCGGTACGAAACCATAAAATTCAGAACGGAATTGGAACATATCATTGAAAACAAAAATAGGCTTGATACCCGCTGCCAAGAATTGGTTGGCCCGGAATGCTTCATTATACATCAGCTTACTATGAGGAGTAGGAGAAAAATCTGCCGCCTGCAACATGGTTGCCGTATAATTCTCCGAAAAGTTCTTCGATGAATACAACATCTCTGCCATCCATCCCAAAGTAAATTTGGGACTCATAGTATGATAGGCATATTTCATATAAGAAATTTGCAGCCAAGATTGCCTTTCTTTAGTCGTAACACTCGTTTCCGTCGGATTTCCCGGTATAAATTTCTCCTTTCCGCTAAAGACCTGTGCCACCAGTTTTTCAAAATACCCTTTAGTGGCATACTGTCGTGCATTCAGCGTACTCCCATAAAAGCCGATAGCCCCTCCCAAAAGGTTGTAGGTACTCCTATCCGAACGGTCCTTGTCAAAATTAATCACGCTGGACTGAAAGTAATTGTCTTGAAGTTTCCCATATCCGATGCTTATTTCCGCCCGTTTATTGGCCAAAAAAGGCAAGGCTACCATCAGCTTGACAAAACGTTCATCTTTAGAGTTAAAAGAGGGCTTATCATTCTTAGAAAAGAGTTTGTCCTTTTTATAATAATCGAATGTACTTAAAGAAGCAATAAGGCGGTAAGAGGTTGGAATACGGGTAGGAAGGTCTATCTTGGCCATAAGCTGCGCATTATTATATACCTTGCCAATCTGGCCGTCAAGGGTTATTTCTTTGGAATAATAATTCAAGTCCTGATAACCCAACCCCAAATAAATCTGATTAGAGCTGGTTGTCGATACACTTCCACCCATCCTTACAGAAAAATTATCTTCCATTTTCACTTTCAGATGCAGCGAATACAAGTCGTTTTCAGAGTCATATACAGCATGAGGTATAATCTCCGATATCATATTATCAGACAGCTTTTTCCTTATTGCACGATACGTTTCTCCCACCTTTTCAGAATCCTTCGGAAACATAAGAGCAAAGCATTCGTCCTCCAAATAAAATCCATCGCCAAGATTAACAAAGTTATAAAGATAGTCGGAAAAGCTTCTTAACAGAGAGTTGGAAAAACGTCCGCCAAAGGTTTTCATAAACATTTTGAAATCCGGTATCCTTATGAGCAATAATGTAAAATCAGAAGCTGAGGCATATTTTATGGAACACCTATTGACAAAGCTGCTCCAGTTGAGCATTTTCGTTCCTTGGTCTATCATATCGTCCTGACTTTGCAAAGTGAACATTATCAGAAGCATACATACTGATGCCGCAAAGCACTCCACAAGAAGGAGTTTATTGATCATCTGAACAATTACCGCCACTACCGTCATTGAGATAAAGGCTGTTATAGAAGTGACCACCTGTCTTGATAGCATACTTCTATTACCCATTGCGTAAACGATGCCAAATATAAGATAATAAATCGCCACAATGTATGTAAATGGCTGAAGAGTGCCACGATGATAACCACCTTGACTATCCACATAGATGATAAAATGTGTTACAGGCGTCGTGATCACGAGCAAAAGGTCAACGATCATCGGTGTATATAAAAAGCTTTTGAAAAGAGCCGACATCTCTTTATAGCCGTCCGTCAGGAAAAGTATATAGATCACAAATAGAAACGGAATAAGATTATGTGTAAAATAATAAGCCGTATGGAAGAAGATTTTAAGCCCTATGCCCCATTCACCGGTAGAAAACACACTTAAAATATCCAACACAGTTGACAAAGCCGAGTCGCCCACGAGAATGCCAAAGACCTTATTCTTATTGCACGGAATACGCTTCTTGAAATAGAATACAACTCCTGTGATAGCATATATCACAAGGGCACATATATCATAATGGATAATATAACCCACAACGCAGACCTCCCCGTATTGTTATGGTAATATTTTAACATAACTCTGTTATGGCTTCAACCGATTTAACAAAAAGTTATAATATTTTTGGTTGTGTGCATAACTTACATATAAATAAAAGCCCGAATTTATGGTTTTTGTCAATTATTATCTATTCGTTGTAATGTTCATTCTTGCGGTTTACTGATAAGATATCATAAACATTTTAACATTATCCTAAAGCTTCACCCGAAAATGAAAAGTTAGAAAAAACGATAATAATTTAACTTACGGCAAAAGATTATATATAACTTTAAATAATTTTTAAATTTGTCGGTTTGACTTGACTAATAAACATCTTGGAGTTATAATAAAAACGTGGTAAAGATCTGTCATAAGACTTGTAAAAAGCTAGTCTTTTGACAGAGTTTCTGTATATACAGAAATAATTAGTTCTTACTAATCTTTAGAGGCGAAAACAGGAGGTAATAATTATGTTAAAATGTTTTAAAGACGAGAAATTCTGGTGTGCAGTAGGCGGAGCAGCCGCAGTCATTCTTGGTAAGAAAGTCGTAAAGGCTAAGAAAACAAGAGAGCTTGCTGTTACAGGTCTTGCAAAGGGAATGAAGCTCAAGAGCGACGCTCAGTCAGCACTGAGAAGCATGAAGGACGAAGCATCTGACATCTGCTATGACGCTAAGGTCGAGGCAGGGATAGATGACGAGGAAGAAGTAACTGAATAATGAAAGCTCAGATCGTTTATGACAAGCCCTGCCGCATACGTTTCCGCTGTGGTAGCGACGCTTTCACAAAAGAACTTGAACGGTCGATACATAAGCTTGTTATGTCAAACCCGTGGGCGATCGCCTGCGAGGCTCACTATGAGAACGGCGGAATACTTATACGCTATAAAGAGGGTCACAGAGCCGAAGCTGTCGAACTTGTAAGAAAGCTCAGAGGAAGCGACCTGGCACCTGTCAGCGACAATCAGTATGACACCGAGGAGATAGACAGAACATTCAAATCTGACCTTGCAAAGCTTGTGATGCAAAGATATATAAGAAAAGCTGCTCTGCCTGCACCTATAGGCGCAGCTCTTATCGTGTACAGCGGACTTAAATACATAGCAAAGGGCGTAAGCGCACTGTTTGACGGCAAGCTTACAGTTGAGGTGCTTGACGGAGCGTCAATAAGCGCTTGTCTTATCCAGAAAAATTACAATACGGCTGGCACTGTCATGTTCCTGCTTTCTGTATCAGGCTTGCTGGAGGATTACACAAGAGCGAGAACAAGAGCCGCTCTTACTGACAGCTTGGCGATAAAGGCAGATCAGGTATGGCTGGCAGGCAAGGACGCTGATACTCTTATACCAATGTCACAGCTTCAGGTGGACGATTGCATAAGAGTTCGCACAGGAAGCGTTATTCCTGTTGACGGTCAGATAACCGAGGGCGAAGCTTACATAAATGAAGCTTCCATGACAGGCGAGCCTCTTGCGGTCATGAAGAGCGCAGGAGCAAGCGTATTTGCGGGAACAGTTGTCGAGGAAGGCTCAGTTGTGATAAAAGTTCGCAAGCTTTCTTCTGACACAAAGATAAGCAAGATAATCGAGCTTATCGACAACTCAGAAAACCTTAAAGCAGGGGTGCAGAGCAAAGCGGAGCGTCTTGCGGACTCTATCGTGCCGTACAGCTTCCTTGCCTTTGGTCTTACACTGCTGTTTACTAGAAATGTCACAAAAGCAGTTTCCGTTCTTATGGTGGACTATTCCTGCGCTATCAAGCTTTCAACGCCTATAGCCGTTATATCCGCTATTAAAGAAGCCGCTGATGATGACGTTACGGTAAAGGGCGGAAAATATCTTGAAGAATACGCACTTGCCGATTCTATCGTTTTTGACAAGACCGGCACTCTTACAAACGCTGAGCCTGTGCTAGAAAAGGTAATAGCCCTTGGGGATTACTCCGAGGCGGAAACGCTGAAAATTGCGGCTTGCCTTGAAGAGCACTTCCCTCACAGTGTAGCTAGAGCTATAGTAAAGGGTGCAGCCGATAGAGATATCGACCATGCCGAGGAACACGCCGAGGTGCAGTATATAGTTGCCCACGGAATTTCAACAACGCTTCACGGCAAACGTGCTATCATAGGAAGCAGGCATTTTGTCTGCGAGGACGAGGGCATAGAGATAACAGACGAACAGCAGGCTGAGATCGACGAAAAGTCCGGAGCTTGCTCAGTGGTTTATCTTGCTGTAGGCAACAAGCTCACAGGTGCGCTCTGCATAAGCGACCCGCCCAGACCTGAAGCTGAGGAAGCCGTTAAACAGCTCAAAGAAGCAGGCATAACAAATATCGTGATGCTCACAGGCGACAGCGCAAAGGCTGCCGAAATAACTGCACAGAAGCTTGGCATATCAGATTTCAGGGCGCAGGTTCTTCCTGAGGACAAGCACAGATATGTTCAACAGCTCAAAGAGCATGGACACAGAGTAATAATGGTAGGCGACGGAATAAACGACGCTCCAGCCCTTGCGGCGGCGAACGTTTCTGTTGCAATGAGCGATGCTTCCGATATCGCAAAGGAAACTGCCGATATCACAGTTCGTGGTGCAGACCTTACACAGCTTGCGGCTATAAGACAGCTTAGCGAAAAGCTGATGCACCGAATAAACAGTAACTACAGATTTATACTGTTGTTCAATTCAGTGCTTCTGCTGTCAGGAGCTTTCGGGCTTTTACAGCCGTCAGCCTCAGCGCTTCTGCACAACGCTTCAACAATGGCGATCTGTGCAAAGAGCATGACTCCTTTAGAGGATAAAAAGCGCAAAAAGAAAAACAAGTAAACAAAATATAAAGAGCGAATGATCGTAACGTCATTCGCTCTTTTTTGCATCTTAATAAATGTAACGCTTTTTTCTTAAATTACCTAGCAGGTGTACAGTAGCAAATAGAATAAACTGTGATATCACCGTTTTTTGCCGCAGCATGAAGCTGATCCAGCTTATCAAAACCTGCACCAAGCTCCTTTACACAGTCTGCATATGTGAACTTAGCATAGTAATGATCATTCGCTCTGCCTGTTTCGCTAGGCTGAACTCTTGCCCAGCTTGCTCCTCCTGACCAGCTCTGGAGAATAAGCTCAAGCTCGTTCTCTGCACCCGAATACTCTACATAGAAATAGCCATTTGCAGAAAGATACGAAACATCAAAACTGCCATAATTTTTTGAAGTCATAACTGAAACTGCCTGACCCCATGAGCCACATGATTTTGCACCCCAGAAAATAGATACATATGGATCCTGCTCCGGCTTATCAGGGTCAACAGGATCTACCGGATCAACCGGCTCTGTTGACTTTCCGACAATATACTTAACACTAAGAACTTCGATATCTCCATTAGCTGCACCAACATGGAAGCGGTCTACTTTAGAGAAATCTGTTGTTCCGAATGCCGCCGCAACATCGTCGTAGCTGTACTTTGCGTATACAATGCCGTCCTTTTCTGTTACCTCAGTTGGTGAAACTCTCGCCCAGTCTGCACCGCCTGACCAACTCTGGAGAATGATCTCCGCCTTGTCTGTGCCGCCCTTGAACTGAACTTCAAAATATCCGTCCTTTTCGATAACTGAGCTGTCAAAGCTGCCGCCCTCCTTAGTTGTGGAAAGTGTAATAGCCTGACCCCAGCCTGATGTCTTTGCCGAGCCTGTGAAGATAACAGTTTCCTTTTTGTCACTTACCTCTCCAGTTGCAGGGATAACCTCTGTCTTTATCACCTTGCCGCAAGTTGTACACTCAGTGTGCTTTGAGCCATTTTCTGTCGCAGTAGCCGCCTTGTCGATTATCCATGCGCTTTCGCTGTGACCTGTCGCAGGGATAGTTTCAGTGTACTTTTCACCGCATGAGCAAGTGTATACCTTTTCGCCGTCAGTTTCGCAAGTTGCAGCCTTTGTTGATGTGAGGGTATAGCTGTGCCTGTGACCGATAGGGTCGGTGTAATCGTCCTTCTTTGTCTCGCCGCAGGAAGCGCATGTGTAGATAGTGTAGCCCTTTTCGTTCTCTGTAGGAGCAACTGTCTCGCCCTTTACCCAGCTGTGACCCTTGGCAGGGATAGTTTCAGTGTACTTGTCTCCGCAAGTACAAGTGTAAATTCTCTCGCCCTCTGTTGTGCAAGTAGCTTCCTTTGTTACCTTTGCGGTGTAGCTGTGAGTGTGTGATGACTTAACATTCTTGACAGTGAGTGCAAATGTATCTGTGTTTCCGTCTGAGAATGTGTATGTAAGTGTGTAATTACCATTTGCAAGCGTCTTGAGCCAGCTTTCGTTGAGCATTATCTGACTTCCGCTTGTAGAATAATCTAAGCCGCCTGTAAGCTTCTTGCCGTTTACTATGATAGACTCAACGCTCTTTCCATAAAGCACAAGGTCTGTTCTCACACCGCTTGGAGCATCAGCGTCAAATATGCCTGACTTTGTGGAAAGGTGTGGCTTCTCGATCTGTCCGTCCTCATAGAAAACAACATCGTCTATGTAAACTGTACCTGTCTTTTGAGCAGAATCTCCGCCCATATAGAACGAGAACTGGTTAAGTTTTGATGTATCAAGATTTCCGCCCGACTGCCAGCTTGGCGCTTTAAAGTCAGCGAATGGTATCTTGATATTTTTTCCACCTGCGAAATCAAGTGCTATCTGCGCTTCAAAATAATTGTCGTTTGCGTCTCTAAGCTGAACAGTAAGGCTGTTGCCTGTGCCGTCCCCCTCTACCCAAAGCTCAACGCCTGCAAATGATGAAGCATTTCTTACTGCAATAGGGTGGTTTACTCCGCAGTAGCCGTTTGGCGAGCCGATATCATATCCGAAAGCAAGCGCCTTTGAACCGTTCTTTGTAGCAAGAGAAAGTGAAACTTCATTGCCGCCTGTGTTTCTTGAATAAGACGACCAAAGTGCCTTATCATTTGAATAGCTCTCAAATGTGTCAAGCTCATCAAGGCCTGTGGTGTCGGAAACATTTATTGTAAGCTCTCTATCCTCGCCCTCATAGAAATCGAACTTAAGCGTCACAATGCCTGCTGAAAGCGTTTTGAGATATGCACTTTTAAGGGTCACAGTGTCGCCCGAAGTTGTGTAATCTGTACCCTCTGCGAGTGCTTTTCCATCAGCAACAATGCCTCTGAACTCGCTTGTCTTGCGATCCATGGTGATATCAACATCACTGCACTTCTTAGGGTTTACGTCAACAGAGATTATCTCAGGAGAGATAATAGGCTTAGGGATAGAGCTGTCGCTCACCGTCAGATTGAACTTAGGCTGATTGCCGCCTGTTGTGAGTATCCTGCACGAATACTTTGCAAGCTCCTGCCTTTTAAGATAAGAAGCCTTGATAGTAACAGCGTTGCCACTTATGGTGTAATCCTCTGACGAGAGTTTCTTTCCGCCGACCTCAACACCGCTTATGCTGCCCTCTTTCATAGAAACATTCACCACAACGTTACCTGACTTGCTTCTGTCAAAACTGTATGTAGACTTGTCAGTGGTGTTTACAATGTTCTTCTTTTCCATTTTTGCAGCAGCGTTCATCATAAGAGTTCTTGTGCTGTCCGTCTTTTCGATACCCTCAGGGCCGTAAACGGTGTAGCCGTCATAGTCCTGATAAAGAGTGCCGTCATCAAGATAGGAAGCTATCATCCAGTAGTTGAAGCCCTGATATTCGACACCCTCATAGTAGTCCCCTGTTACAATATCCAGCCAATCGGAATAAGCGGCATCACGCTTTGTTTTGTCTGTAAGACCGAATTCCTCAAAGATAATAGGCTTGTCAGCGGAAGATGTGGTCTGGGCATGGCGCTTTATCCACTCGAGGTCATCATCACCAAGGTCAAAGCCCCACTGATCAACGTACATATGCGGTGTGCCAAAGTCTACAGTTTCGATAGTCATAAGCTTGTCAAAGTCAACACCGTAGTAGCCTGAATATGCGGAAGACGGAAGATCTTGCCTTGCAGCTTCCTGATAGCCAAGATTATAAAAGCCCTCGTCGCCAACAGATACCATGTGATAAGGGTCGATAGACTTTACATATGCTGACATTTCCTTTGCCCAGTTATAAAGAATATCGTCCTTGCAGAACTCGTCAACAGTACATCTCGGCTCGTTTGAAAGCTCCCAAGAAAAAACAGCTTCAGAATCCATAAGCTTCTCGCCTGTGTAGTAGTTGGTGTGATTTAACAATGTCTTGATATAATCCTTATACCAACCCTTGATAGTTTCATTAGTGTAAAAATCGCAGGTATCCTTTTCGTCCACTTTGCTATTGCCAACGCTCTTGCCCTGTGACATCTGATACCACTTTATATACTGACCCATTCCGCCGAACGCTTCCCAATAGTTCGTGAAAGTGATAACAAGCTTCATATCATGTTCTTCAGCCTGCTTGATAATATAATCAAGATGTCTCAGGCCGTCCTCGCCCTCGTTCACAACAGGCTTGCCAGCCTCATCGTCCCAATACTGAAAGTAAACTCCGTCCTTTTCGCCCGTTCCGTCATTGTTGCCCTCAAAGGTCTCATGACCAGACTGCGAGTCGATCTTGCCTGTTTTCTTACCAACGTCAAGATTTCCCCAAATTCTTATTACTTTAAGCCCCATTTTTGAAGCGTCATCGAAAACATTCTTTACCTCACTCTTTGACTTATAGGTGAGATAATAGCAGTTCGTGCCGCCATAATAGTAAGGGCTTCCGTCACACATAAACTTTGAGCCGTCAGCATAAACAAATCCCTCCGGGTGTGTCGCCGCATACTCCGCATATGCGCTGATATCTGCGAAAGGCACAATGCTAACAGCCATTGCAGCAGCCGCCAGAGCCGCAGAAAATCTTCTCATTACTCCTGTCATAACCATACTCCTTTTTCATTACTTTAGCTAATTTTTGATTAATTTAGCTCGTCGAATTATTGCGTTTTTACTTTATCACAAACTTAATTTAATGTCAATCTCTTAAAACGATTAAGTAAGCAAGTTTTTAAAAATCAATGTTTTTGACAAATAAAGAAGTACGAACTTAGTTAATTATGCTATAAGTAATCATCATTTTATATTATTTTTGTCTTTCATTGCCAAAGAAAACAATAGTTAAAAAACGTTTACATTTCATATTAACATCAAACGTTTAAGATAAACAAATTAACAAATGCAATTTACACACAAAACAAAGCCGGGCATATCACTTCAAAATGATATGCCCGGCTATACAAAAAGATATTCAATACACTTACCATGCATAAAGATGATCCCTATGTAAGCATAAAAAAACACCTATCCAAGTGCCACATCAAGTATCATCATAAGCACAAAGCCCAGCGCAAAAACTATTGTTCCAATATTGGAGTGTGGCTTTTCCGACATTTCAGGTATAAGCTCCTCCACCACCACATAAATCATAGCACCTGCCGCAAAGCTTAGAAGATACGGCAAAACAGGGATTATAAACTGTGCCAAAAGTATCGTCAGCACAGCCCCAACAGGCTCGACAACTCCCGATAAAACGCCGTAAACAAAGGCTTTTCCCTTTCCCATACCCTCCGAACGCAGTGGCAAAGATATTATCGCACCCTCTGGAAAGTTCTGTATTGCGATACCGAGGGATAATGCCAACGCACCAGCGGCGCTTATGGCATGATGGTCAGCCGCCCAGCCTGCATATACAACGCCAACAGCCATTCCTTCGGGGATATTGTGAAGCGTCACCGCAAGCACAAGCATCGTTGTGCGCTGAAAACTGCTTTTTGCACCCTCCGGTTCAATGGCATTCATGTGAAGATGTGGTATAACTCTATCGAGAAAAAGCAGAAAAAACACTCCAAGCATAAATCCAACCGCCGCAGGAACAAACCTCAGTCTACCCATTTTCGCTGATTGCTCCATAGAGGGTATTAGCAAGCTCCACACGCCTGCCGCCACCATTACTCCTGCCGCAAAGCCTGTCAAGGCTCGCTGAACAAGATAATGCAGATTTTTCTTCATGAAAAGCACACACGCCGCACCAAGAGATGTACCCAAAAACGGTATCAGAATGCCTTTAAAAATAGTCATGCTCATTGTTCTTCACTGATATGCTTCTTCAATGCCGCAAAGCTCTCGTCAGACAAAACGTGTTCTATCTTGCAGGCGTCATGTTCAGATATTTTTCTGTCAACACCAAGACTTACAAGCCACTCTGTCAATACAAGGTGCTTTTCGTAGATCTTTTCCGCAACATATCTGCCGGCGTCAGTTAGAGTGATAAAACCGTTTTCGTCCATTGTGATGAACTTTCCCTCACGAAGTATCTTCATAGCGTTTGATACGCTGGGTTTTGTAACATTCAGTTCCCTTGCAACATCAATGCTCCTCACCTCGCCGTTTTGCTTGTTCCATAAAACGAGTATCGTCTCCAGATAGTCCTCCCCAGACGTGTGAATGTTTCCCATTTGTATGCCCCTTTCCTTGTTAGCTATAGCTAACTTACTTCTATAAAATTACTGCACGCCACGAAGCTAAGCCTATCGAAACAAAATGCCTTTTTACAAAAAGCTTTTTGCAAACTTAGCCGCACCCTTCTCGTGCAGTATCAAAAGTATAGAACATCAGTTAATGTATACTAACTGATGTTTATTATATCACAGAAAATATGTTTTGTCAAGCAAACAAAAAAAAGCCGTGACAGACCTTTTCATCTGCCACGACTTTGTGCATAGCTATTTACTTGAATCTTGCAAAAAATCCTTTTTTCTCATAAGGCTCTCTTTCAGCGGAAATAAAAGTGTAGCCTGTTTTCTCAACTGCTTCTTTAAGCTTTTCATCAGGGATATCCTCATCAACTATAGCCACAGTTTCGCCCTTTGCATGGGAAGAGCTAACCTTTTTCACCTTGAAATTCTGTCTGAAAGTGTCATTCATATGCGATTCACACATTCCGCACATCATTCCGTCTATTTTTACTGTTATCTTTTCCATTTCTGACCCTCCAATGCTTGATAGGTTAGAATTTGCTAACCATGTCTATTGTAACACAGCCTATAGCTTTTTTTCAAGTCAATAATGTAAATTTTAATCTGCC
>ENA-UEOR01002057-UEOR01002057.1-human-gut-metagenome-genome-assembly--contig:-NODE-2057-length-11342-cov-59.714159_pt1 | contig 11342 bp, 9 predicted proteins | sample MGYA00242887_ERZ507890 | MGnify/ENA primary metagenome ERZ507890 (study PRJEB26167, sample SAMN06115431) | human gut metagenome | host: Homo sapiens | place: China:Guizhou | collected 2014-10-21...
ACAGCCTTGGAATACCAGAAAAATGAATTAAAGAATGAAGTAAGTACAAAAGTAAAAACGAAGGGAGGGGAAAAGATGAATAGAAAAATTATAGCAGTTCTTATGTTAGTTTTGACTATAAGTTTTCTCTTAATGGGAGCTTTGTATGGAAAAACTGCAGAAACCCAAAAAGGAATAGAAGTCAGTTTTGGAACAATGGTTGATGGAGAATTTGTATCGAATGAGACGGGAACACTTGGTGGAAATCAGCGAAAGTATGAAATATTGCAGTCAAGTGGAAAGCTTTTTTATGGTCTTAGTGGAGTAACTGGGATTGGATTTGTTTTGTCACTTGTAATAAGGAAAAAAGATTAAAGGGGAGAGAAGAAGATGACAGTTAGAATTGATAATTCAGGAGTAGATAAATTTGGAGAAGCTTTTCCTGTAATTTTTGCGATTTTGGTAATTCTTATGTTAGTAGTAATTGCAGCCAATTTTATATTGAGAACAAAAGATGATTCAAAAGAGGCAATTAGAAGAAAAGTAAAAATTTTAGAGAAGCAGTCAAATGCAGGAGCCGAATGGTATATCGTGGAATGTGAAAATGGAGAGCGTTTGCGATTAAGAAATTTTCAGGGATATAAGGTATTTATTACTGTTGGGGATGAAGGAATTTTAGAATATAAAGGCTTAACAATAAAATCTTTTCAAAAGCTGTAATAAAGGGATGAAAAATGAATAGAAAGGCATTAATCTTATATATAAGAGATTTAAGAGATCTGGAAATTGCTGCACGTAGGATAGAAAAGCTTTATCAAGAAGAAAAAAAGGATTATGGAGCACAGTTGTCACCCCCGAAGGAAATTGTTATTTCAATCCCACCGGGAATCCAGGTATGGCAACCGCCGGCAGCGGTGATGTGCTGACCGGTATTCTGGCAGCCTTATTGGCACAAGGATATACTCAAGAAGATGCATGCCGCCTGGGCGTCTACGTACATGGTCTGGCAGGAGACATTGCAGCGGAAGAAAAAGGAGAAATAGGAACCACCTCAAGTGATCTTATTGACGCATTACCCGCAGCATGGAAGAAATTAACAGAAACAAAAGGCAGATTTACAAAAGAATAGCTATATTTGCTTACATATATGATAGAATATAGAAATATGAAAAAAGGATTAATCGCAGCAGGGTTACTGGTTTCATTAAGCGGCACCGCACAAGATGTCAGTACATATACTCCCGGAACCATGGGAGAAGGAGTGGTTTATTATTTGCCTAAGACCGAAATAGAATTGCAAGTCACCGCAACCAAAGTTGTCTACACGCCCGGAGAATTCTGCCAATACGCCGATCGCTATCTGCGCCTTACAGGCATATCATCCCAACCGGAAGAACATTGGGAAATAAACAGTATCAAGGTAAATTCCATAGGCATTCCTGACCCGGACAATGCATACGCTGTAAAACTGAAAGACAAAAGTGCGGCCTCACAGGTAGAATTGACTCCTGAAGGAATCATAAAGGCTATCAACACCACCTCTCCTATAGAGAAAGCACCTGTGACAAAGGTTGCCGATACGGTCAAAAAACGTATTGACCCACGCAGTTTTATGACCGAAGAGATTCTGATAGCCGGTTCTACCGCTAAAATGGCTGAGTTGGTGGCGAAAGAAATCTACAATATACGAGAAAGCAAAAACAGCCTGACCCGCGGGCAAGCAGATTATATGCCCAAAGACGGAGCCGCTTTAAAACTCATGCTGGACAATCTGGATGAACAGGAACAAGCCATGATGCAAATGTTTGCCGGCACAACAGACCGCATAGAAAAATCATTTACCATCCGCATAAAACCAGAAGCGGACATGAAAGAAAAAGTAGCTTTCCGTTTCTCAAAGAAACTAGGGATGCTGGATGCCGATAATTTATCCGGTGAACCTTATTACATTTCCATCATCAACCAAGAAACATTGCCACCGATGGATCCGAAAGGCAAAGAAAAAAAGAAGACGGATGGTGTTATTTACAATATTCCGGGAAAAGCTCAGGTTACCGTATTCACTCCAAACAAACGTTATTTTGACGGAGAACTACCTGTTACACAATTTGGGACAACGGAATGTCTGATAGATAACCTTTTTAATAAAAAAGTAAATACACGAGTGATCTTTAATCCTAATACCGGAGGAATTGTGAAGATTGATAAAGACTAAAACTCCATCTCACCCCTACATAGCAAAATGAGGGTATCCATAATACACTGGACACCCTCATTTTCACTAAAAGACAATCAATTATTTTTTAATATTTGGTTCCTCCAATCCATACCCCTTTTTCTTATTCTCACCTTTCAGCCACAAAGCAAAGAACAATGCAGCCACACCAAAGCCTGCAAATATCCACATGGGAAGTGTATAATCATAAGTCTGCATTCCATCTACTACCGGTCCTTTGCAATACTCATTCAAGACAAAACCAATCAAAGCAGGTACACCCATCAACCCCCAGTTTTGTACCCAGAAGATCAAAGCGTAAGCTGTACCCAACTGCTTTTCCGGAATAATTTTAGGAACAGAGGGCCACATAGCCGATGGCACCAAAGAAAAGCCAATCCCCAATATAATCATAATGATAGTGGCAAACCACCATACATTCAAGACAGGTAACGCAAACATTGTATGAACAAAAATCAACAGCACAGAACCGATGATCATCAGCGTAGCTCCCTTGCCTATCCGATCGTACACATTACCGAAAAGCGGAGTAAGGAACAAAGTTCCCAATGGTAACAGGCTAGGAATAGTACCCGCCAATTCCGGATCTACATTATATTTCTGCACCATCAGGTCTGTAGCATATTTCAAGAAAGGGAATACGGCAGAATAAAACAACACACACAGCAACGCAATCAGCCAAAATCCTTTATTGGTTACAATCAACCAAATATCTTTCATACGGAAAGGCTCTTCAGGTTCCGCCCCTTCTTCTTCTAAAGAAGCATCCAGTTTCTTATCATAGAAAGTATAAATAAAAAATGCTACCGTACCAATACAAAGCATAGTAAGGCACAGCAACAATGGAGCAGGAATATTAGGATGGAACACACCCTCATCATCAGTAATACCAAAGAAAGTAGCGATAGGAACCGTAACAGCCAAAGCCAGCATAGTGCCTAAACGGGCTGTCGCCATCTCCATACCCATGGCCAGAGCCATTTCTTTTCCTTTAAACCACTTCACAATAATTTTTGAAACCGTGATGCCTGCAATCTCTACACCGACACCAAATATAGCATATCCCAACGCAGCCAGTCCTACCTGGGTTTTCATTCCAAGCAAAGTGCTTCCCTCAGCAAATGTAGTAGAAATAGCATAATATTTTAACCCACAGCCCAACACCATCAAAAGGCATGCTCCCATACCAGTAAAGCGCACTCCCATCTTATCCAAAATGATACCACCGATAATAAGCATAAAGGCAAAGACATTGAACCAACCGTATGCACTGGTAAAAATACCATAATCCAGACTATCCCACAGCAGCTCCTTTTCAAGCATCGGTTTTAAGGGGGACATTACATCGGTCAAAAAATAACCGCATAGCATGGTGAAAGCCACCAACGCCAACACACTCCACCGAAGAACCTTGGAGTCATTGAGCTTTTTTTGAATTTGTTCTTTCATTCTTTTATAAGATTTTTGATTAATAGTTTTTCATGTTCAGCTTACAAAGATACAGTTTTTTAGGTAGAGAAGCCTCTTTCCATAAAAAAGTTCTATCTTTGCGTGACGATTAAATCGTTTTATTGTAGGAAATCGTCATAAAATTACTTTTTATAAACTTAACTTTATTGATCATGAAAAAAAGCAAAACATTTCTTGTTTGCGCCATGTTGAGTGGCAGCGTCTTATTTTCATCATGCATCGGTTCTTTCGGATTATGGAATAGTTTGAAAGACTGGAACCAGGGGGTAAGCAACAAGTTTGTCAACGAACTTATCTTTCTCGCTTTCCATATTGTCCCTGTTTATGAAATTGCTTATCTGGCAGACGCATTGGTTTTAAATTCCATCGAATTCTGGAGCGGTTCCAACCCTACAGCTTCTATCGGTGAAGTAAAAACAGTGCAAGGAGAAAATGGCGAATACTTGGTAAAAACCAACGAAAACGGTTATACCATTACCAAAAAAGGAGAAGACAAATCTGTAGATTTGGTCTATAACAAAGAAAACAATACATGGAATGCCGTAGCCGACGGACAGAGCTTCGAACTTGTGAAAATGAACGAAGACGGAACGGCTGTTTTGAGCCTGCAAAACGGAACCTCCATGACTGTCACTCCTGATGCACAAGGTATTGCTACCGCAAGAATAGCTACAGGAAACTCCTTGTTTTTTGCTGCAAGATAATAAACACAACATCATTTAAACACAAAGAAAAGAAGTTGCCCATGCAAACAACTTCTTTTCTTCCATAAAACAATACTACTATGAAGAAGCAAATCATGCTGGGCGGCCTACTCCTATTATTAGGCTCCTGTACTCCCCAAAACAAAGCGAATGACCCGAATGCAATTGACATTGCCGTAAGTCTGGAACACCTCACAGAATTAAAGACCTCCCAATTGGGAAAACAAATCCGTTATATCCCTTTGGAAACAACAGACTCATCCCTGATTGGCAACTCCTATTCCATCAAGTTATCTAAAGACCATATCTTTGTCTCTACCAACGGACGATGCCTGTCATTCAACAAGCAAACCGGAAAATATCTTGGCAGCATCGGGCACAAAGGAGAAGATCCACAAGGCTACAGCAATGCCAACTGCTTTATTCACCCCCATACCAACAATCTCTACTTTTATCGCCAACCCGACAAGTTGGTAAAATACGATACAAAAGGTAACTATCTAGGGCAAGTACACCTACCACAAAAGATTTCCCCATCCCTTTACTTTACTTTTTCCGACTCCCTTATTCTTGCTCATTATGGAGAAGGAATAGGACAACCGCAAGCAAGTGCGTTACTTTACTTCAACGAACAGGGAGAAGTAAAAGACTCATTGCCGGAATTTGCCAATCCAGGTGATCCTATGGGCATGGACCAGATATCCAGCATCAACGTATTCAAGCAATTACCCGGCAACGCCAACATAGGAGGGTTAATATATATAAATTATCAGGATGGAACAATGACTGTTCTTCCTATAGACCAGCCTTCACTTTGGCTGAACAACGGCAGCATACATTTCAGAAAAGCGTTCAATGACACAATCTACGACATTAAAGGACACGAAGCTACTGTCCATACCACTTTCCATACCGGGCAATGGCATTTCCCGGCTGAAAAAATGGGACAAAAAGAGGATACAGACAACTACATCGTTATAACCGGTATTCTGGAAACTCCCAAACATCTCTTCTTTATATCTCTACAGGGATTATACGACAAGAGAAAACCCTTCTACGGTATTTACGACAAAGAAAAACATATTACTTATATGAATGATGCCAATGTGGGGCTGACAGATGACCTGACGCATTTCATGCCTTTCTATCCCATCACTTGTACAGAAGAAGGAGAGTATGCCGCTTTATTGGAGATAGGGAAAATAGACGAATGGATGGATAAAAATCCGGGAATTGTCCAAGAAGGAAAGCTAAGCTTTTTACAGGAAATCAATGAAGAATCCAATCCGGTTTGTGTTATAGTGGAACCTTGACAACCATAAAAGAACGCTGCTTTCCTCACGGAGAGCAGCGTTCTCTTTCTTCAACACGTTGAAGATAACAGTATGCTAAATTAGTCACGACCTCCACCCAATGCCTGATAGAGATTGATTACGCCTTGCATTTCAGTAAAACGGTTAGCAACCTGAGTTAACTCCGCATTAAGCAAAGTCTGCTGAGCCGTCAAAACTTCCAGATAAGTCGTATTCCCATGTTGCATCAGCAAAGAGGTACTTTCCAAAGCTTTATTTAATGAATTTATTTGTTTATCATAATAAACAGATTTATCACGGGCCGTCTGATATTTCACCAAAGCCTCGTTCACTTCACTTCCTGCATTCAACAAAGCCTGTTGAAAACTCAGTTTGGCTTCTTCTTGCTGAGCTTTAGCTATCTTTAGCTGTGCTATGTTCGCACCTTTATTAAACAGTGGCTGGGTCAACGAAGCTACAGCCGTTGCAATGAACTTGCCCGGATTGACAATCATACTTCCTGCTGAATTAGTCCATCCCGCACTTCCACTTAAAACAATAGAAGGATAAAAGGCGGAACGAGCCTGATTTGTGGCATAGAAAGCTGCTTCCAACGAACGCTCCGCACTGCGTACATCGGGACGGTTGGCAAGCATTTGCACAGGGATGCCTACCGGAAAATGTTCCTTCATCATATAAGAACTGTCCCATGTGCCCGTTCTCTCAATAGCATGAGGAGATTCAGCCAACAACAACGACAAACTGTTTTCTACCTGGTTAATTTGTTCTTTCAGATCAAGAACTGAAGTACATATAGTATAATATGTAGCTTCCATTTGTGAAACGGCAGCTTCATTTGCCAATCCGGCTTCCATCAGAGCACGGGTTGCATCTACGGTTTCTTTCCAGGACTTTTCAGTCCGGACAGAAATGGCCAGCTGATTGTCCAGCATCAGCAAGGTATAGTAAGTATTAGCTATACCGGCTATCAGCTGTGTCCGGACAGCCTGTTTATAGTCACGGCTCTGTTCCAGCAATGCTTTCGCCTGGCGTTTCGCATTACGGATGCGGCCGAAAATATCAATTTCCCAACTTGCCGCCACCGGTAAAGTATAAGTTTGTACAGCTTTTCCTTTGTCAAAACTACTTGCTGTCCCCTGAGGTGACAGAGCGAAAGAAGGCAGATAAGCCAATTTGGCTGACAGCATAGCAGCTTCCGCCTCTTTCACACGCCATTGTGCTGACTGCAAATCCGTATTGTTCCGCAAGCCTTGCTCTATCAATTCCTGAAGCCGCGGATCTGTAAAAATCTCCTGCCAGCTCAGATTGCCGATATTATCCACGGTATCAGCAACTGCCACCTCTTCCCCATACAAATTATCGGGCACTTCGGTTGCAGGTTTATATTGGGTATATATGCCGCAGCTACTCAGTGTGAGCGCTGCGACAGTCAGAGTGATGATCTGTTTTTTCATTTTTTCTCTTCGTTTTTGCTTTCGATGTGGTGTTGTCTCTCTTCTTTTGCTTCTACACATTCCTCTTGAATCTGCCAATCGGCCGCCGGCTGAAACTGAATAGGACGTACCTTTTCCTGTAAATATTGGAATACGATAAACAAAGAAGGTACAATAAACAGCAACGCCAGCGTACCGATCACCATTCCACCCACAGTACCTGTTCCCAGCGAACTGTTTCCATTAGCACCTACTCCACTGGCAACCATCAACGGGAACAGACCAAAAATCATAGTCAGTGCCGTCATCAGAATAGGACGCAAGCGGGCTTTGGCGGCAGAAAGTGCAGCAGAAGTCAGGCTCATACCTGCCTTACGACGCTCGGTAGCGTACTCGGTCAGCAAAATGGCAGTCTTAGCAAGCAAACCTATCAACATAATCAAACCGGTCTGCAAATAAATATTGTTCTCCAGTCCCATCATCTTCGCAAACAGGAAGCTACCCATCAGCCCAAACGGAACAGACAACAACACCGCAAACGGAATGAGGAAACTTTCATAAAGTGCACTTAAAATCAGATAAATCATCAAGAAACAGATAGCAAAGATGATAATGGTAGTACCTCCCTGGTCGGTCTCTTCACGGGTAATACCACCAAAGTCGTACCCAAAACCTTTGGGAAGTGCCTGTACGGCAGTTTCCTGAACGGCACGGATGGCATCACCGGTACTATACCCTTCGGCAGGCATTGCATTTACAGCAATAGAATTGAACATATTGAAACGGCTCAGCGATTCTGCCCCATAACTGCGGGTCAATGTCACAAACTGGCTGAGAGGAGCCATCTCGCCATTAGACATACGCACAAAGATATTATTCAACGAGCTTTCATCCACACGATATTTCGGATCTGCCTGAATCATAACCTTATATACTTTAGAGAAACGATTAAAATTTGAAACATACTGCCCACCATAATAGCCGGATAATGTGCTTAGCACAGCATCCGGAGTGATACCGGCACGCTTACATTTGGACGCATCCACTTCTACCGTCCATTGCGGATAACGGATATCAAAAGTAGAGTATGCCATCGCGATCTCGGGACGTTGGTTCAGAGCACCCAGATATTGTTGAGTGGTATTGAAGAAAGTGCCCACATCACCACCTTGTTTATCCTGCATATGGAGTTCCAACGCATTACCCATACCATACCCCGGAATCATACCCGGAGAAATAGCAAATATACTGGCATCCTTGATGTCTGCCGTACGGCCATATACCTGTCCGATTACTGCCTGAACATCATTTTCCTTTCCTTCACGCTCATCCCAAGGTTTCAGTTTCAGAATCAACATACCAAAAGAGTTACCCTGTCCGGCTAGCAGACCATAACCTGCCACACGCTGCACATGCAGCACCTGAGGAATATCCATCATGCGCTTTTCAATACGCATCATTACGTCATTAGTCGTTTTCAATGAACTACCTGCCGCCGTGCTGACATTCACAAATACAACCCCCTGGTCTTCATCAGGTACCAAACTGGTTTTAGTTGTATTCATCAAGAAAGCCAATAGTACTACCGAGGCCGCAAGAAGTGTCCATACCATCCATTTGCGTTTGATAAAGAACAATACCCCTTTCTTATATCGTTCAATCATTGCATCGAAAGCAGCATTGAACGCTTTACGGAAACGTGCTGCAAAATTGTTTTTTTCCGTTCCATCCTCATTGATATACGGTTTCAAGAACAAAGCACACAGCGCCGGACTCAAAGTCAGTGCATTGACGGCAGAGATACCTACGGCAACCGCCATAGTCAAACCAAACTGAGTATAAAAAGTACCCGAAGTTCCACTCATAAACGAAACCGGAATAAACACAGCCATAAATACCAACGAAGAAGAGATGACCGCATTGCTAATCCCCTTCATCGCATCAATACTAGCCATATAAGAAGAACGATATCCCACATCAAAACGCGCCTGCACCGCCTCGACGACAACAATGGCATCATCCACCACCGTACCGATCACCAACACCAAAGCAAACAGGGTAATCAGGTTGATACTGAATCCTGCTATGGACATAAAAGCAAATGTACCAATCAAGGACACGATGATCCCCACCAACGGAATAATAGTAGAACGGATATCCTGCAAAAATACATATACAATTAAGATTACCAAAAAAATGGCCTCGAACAAGGTTTTTATCACCTCATGGATAGATGCATACAAAAAGTCATTGGAGCTCATAACCTGAACCATCTCCACCCCTTTGGGCAGATCCTTCCTTGCTTCTTCCAAAAAGGTATCAATATTATTGTTTACTTCTGTCGCATTCGATCCTGCCGTCTGAAAAATCATACAGGAAATACCAGGATGACCATTCATAGCCCCATGATAGGCATAGCTTTCCTCGCCCATCTCTATATCGGCAATTTCTTTCAGCTTCAACACTTCGCCATTATCCGAAGACCGGATCACAATTTCCCCAAACTCTTCCGGAGTAATCAGACGCCCTTTATACTTCATTGTATATTGATAAGTTTCATCAGAGTTTTCTCCGAATGAACCGGTAGCCGATTCAATATTCTGTTCAGCCAACACTTGGGTCACATCCGATGGAATCAATTTATACTGGGCCATCACGTCAGGCTTCATCCAGATACGCATACTATAGTCACCCCCCATAATCATCATATCACCCACACCCTGGATACGAAGAATAGCAGGTTTCAAGTTAATACTGATATAGTTGGACAAGAATTTCTCATCATACGAATCACCCGGACTATATAGTGAGAACATCTGCAAAATACTGGTCTGCCGCTTTGAGGTAGTCACACCCACCTGCGTTACTTCTGCCGGTAACTGTCCTGTTGCCTTCGATACACGGTTCTGCACATTGACCGCTGCCATATCGGGGTCTGTCCCTTGTTTGAAATACACAGTGATATCCACAACTCCGGCATTTGAAGCGGTAGAAGTCATATAAGTCATATTTTCCACACCGTTAATCGCTTCCTCCAACGGAGCGATAACACTCTTCTGAAGAGTTTCCGCACTGGCACCAAAATAAGAGGTACTTACCTGAATGGTAGGCGGAGCAATATCAGGATATTGTTCGACGGGCAAAGTGAACAGCCCGATGATACCCACTACCACTATCGAAATAGAAATAACAGCCGACAGGATGGGGCGTTCTATAAAGGTTCTTAAATTCATAGTCTTTCTTAGTTCTGTTTTACTTTAATGGGAGTACCTTCACGCAGCAAACCTACGCCTTCCGCTACAATGATATCCCCCTCTTTCAATCCATCGTTCACGATATATTCCTGTCCTCCATTTACACGGGTCACACTGACAGGAGCTGATTGTGCCTTGCCGTCCACGACTTTATATACGTATGTAATATCCTGAATTTCAAAAGTGGTAGCCTGAGGAATAACCAAACTTCCTTTCATCGTAACCGGAAGAATCACATTTCCCGATGTTCCGCTATACAGCAACCCATTCTTATTCGGGAATACGGCACGCAGACTTGCGGTACCCGTATTACGGTCTACCACCCCACTGATGGTTTCAATGCGTCCCTTTTCGCCATACATAGACTTGTCATTCAATTGCAGTTCCACTTCCGGCATATTTTTCAACGCTTCTGCTTTGGAACCATATTGACGGGTCAGAGCCAACAATTGATTTTCAGTCATCGAAAAGTAGACATACATATCCGAATTATCAGAAACCGTAGTCAACGGTTGTGGCAAACTGGCACTAACCAATGCACCTACCCGATAAGGCAATGTACCAATCACCCCGTCCGAAGGACTTTTCACCTCGGTATATGAAAGGTTATTGCGAGCACTGACTTCCTGCGCCTTAGCCTGAGCCAATCCAGCCTTAGCGGTCAGGTAAGAGTTTTCCGCAGTCTTCAGATCAAACTCTGAAACCACCTTTTTGGCAAACAATTCTTTCTTGCTGTTATAAGTCAGTTCGGCTGTGGCAAGACCGGCTTTAGCCGATTCCACATTGGCGACAGCAGTTTCCAATGCCGCCTTATAAGGCACTTGGTCAATAATAAATAAGACTTGCCCTTTACGCACTGCCTGTCCTTCCTCCACACAAAGCCGGGTAAGGAAACCGGAAACTTGCGGATAAATATCAATATCCTGGCGGCCACGGATCGTAGCCGAATAAGT
>ENA-UEOR01002062-UEOR01002062.1-human-gut-metagenome-genome-assembly--contig:-NODE-2062-length-11322-cov-35.342819_pt1 | contig 11322 bp, 12 predicted proteins | sample MGYA00242887_ERZ507890 | MGnify/ENA primary metagenome ERZ507890 (study PRJEB26167, sample SAMN06115431) | human gut metagenome | host: Homo sapiens | place: China:Guizhou | collected 2014-10-21...
GAAATTCAGATATATCCTAATGGAGAGTCAGAGATGCCTTTGAAGTCGATAGAGTTTAATTTTCCGATATATCGTGACGGTACTTGTATAAGAGATTATATTCATGTAAGAGATTTGGCTATGGCTAACTGTAAGGCTGTTCTTAATTTTGATAAGGCTTTTGAAAGAGCTGGAAAATAAACCGGTTATATCTGTGACCGGAAAAAATGGTTGTTATGTAATCGGAGGGATTGCCGAAAGCAGCTATGATAAATTAAAAGAGGGTATGACTGTGATGGTGACTTCCTGGAATACGGGGAACTCTTATGAGGCAACGATCACCAGTATCGGTAATTCACCGGTTGAAAGTATGAAGAGCAGCGAGAATCCTAATATGTCCTACTATCCGTTTACTGCAGTGGTTGAGAAAGATGCAGATCTTTCATCTGGCGATGGTGTCAGTATTTCCGTAGACGGACTTTCGGGTGACAATGGGAATTCGATTTACCTGGAACAGATGTTCATAAGAGAAGACGGAAACCGCTCCTATGTATACAAGAAAGGAAAACATGGAAGGCTGGAGAAGCAGTATGTAGAGGTTGGAAAAAATATGTACGGTTCCATGGAAATCGTTTCCGGACTTACCATGGAGTATATTGAAAGAGGCTACGAGTGTATTGAGTCTACTCTTACATCAATCGGGGCAGATATCAAGAAAATTTAGGGTAATCAGATTTTTAACTGTCGCAGGGCGGATTTCCGCCCTCGGCAGATAACATAAACGAAGGGAGGATTTGCTTTGAGCGACGGTAAAGGCAGAAGACCGCTTACATCAAAAGAGCGAAAGAGTCTTGAGAAACAGCGTAAAAATGCCGCAAAGCAGGCAGAAAAGTATCATAAGGAAAAAGCAAAGCAGGATAAGAGAGCTAAAAAATCCCCCAATCCGAAAAAGGAACAGCAGAAAAAAGCTCCAAAAAGTAAAATTGAGGAGGCTTTTCTCAAGCAAAAAGAAGAGCAGGAATCACAGTATGAGCTTGTGTTACAAAAGGATAGTAACTGGAAGATTGTAGGATAAATGATATAAAAAGACCGTAGCCTGTAATATAACACTCTGATGTGATATACAAGCTACGGTTTTGTCATTGATTATTTATAGGTAAGGAAATAGTTGTAGAAAAGCCTTTATTTAATGCACTTGAAATGGAAACTGTTCCTTTATGAATAGAAATGATTTCTTTCACAAGAAGAAGTCCTAGACCATGTCGCAAATCTAACCTATTATCTGTACTTTGTAAATAATGAGGTGTCGATTGTATTTTTTGTAGTTCTTTTTCGGAAATTCCTTTTCCATTATCGCTGATTACTAATTCTAAATTATTTCCATTTATTTCTAATCTAACTGAAATTATACAGCCGTTTTCATTATGATTGATACTGTTAGAAATAATATTTTGTATTGCTCGACATAGCAATCTTTCGTCGCCTATAATAGTGATTTGTTCTGTATTATGGTTTAAGTTCAATTCAAATTCAAACTTATTATTTATATTGCTGTTTAGATATTCAGCAACAATTTCTCGTATCAATTTACAGAAATGAACTGGTTTTTCTTGATGTGGTTGCACATTATAATTTAATTGGCTTACAAGGTTTAAATCTTGAACCAAATTTTTGATTTTTACACTTTGAATTTTGATAATATTAGCTTGTTTTCTAGCGTTTTCCTCAACATTTAATGAAGAAGATATTCTATCTGCATATCCCATAATCATGGAAAGGGGTGTTCGTATATCGTGTGAAACGCCACTTATCCAGTTTGCTCTTGCTTGATTTTGTTTTTTTAATTGCAATGACGTTTCGTTGATACGATTTCCAATTTCTTCCAATTCTCCATTTATATTAAGTGTAACCGTTTCGCCGTGTGATAGTTTATCTATTCCATTGAGTATAGGGGAAATTTTTAACATCACATTTCGTTTTGATAAGTAGTACACAATAAATAGAATGGCAATATTTGATACTAACATAATCAAAAAAAGAAAGGGTGTTTTCTGTATTGCTGATAAGGGAAGATAGTTAGTCATAAATTTTGAATAGCTGTTCTTTGGATAACCTAATACTAATAAATCATTTCCTTGTTTCCATGTAAATACGGGATAATTTTCGATATACCCCTTAGAAAAGGTAGCAACATCTTGTAATGAATAGTTTAATGGTATTTCTTTTGGTAGATTGTGTTTCCATACTACATTACCATTATCATCTATTACTATTCCCCAGATATTGTTTGTAACTAAATCTTTTTGACATTTATTATTTAATATATATTCTCCATTTTGAATAGTAAGGTTATTAGATACTTTTTCTAGTATTTGAATAGGATTATCTTTGCTTATACTGTTGACAGTACCATTAAAAGTTAGGAAGAAAATTAATAAATCTAAAAGCACTATAAGAATTACTACTGATAAGTATATAAAGAAATGTTTACTGATAAATTTTCCAAAATTACGCATTATTGTAACCTGCTTTCCACGTTTATTTTATATCCCAATCCTTTAACAGTTATTAATGATTTTGGTTTTGAGGGGTTAAGTTCAATTTTTTCTCTTATACGTCGAATATGAGCAAGGAGAGAATTTCCATATCCAAATGGGTTATCGCCCCATACAGCTTCACAAAGAGCGTCTATTGTTACAATATGATTAGCATTTCGTACAAGTGTTTCTAAAATATCATGTTCTTTTGCGGTAAGAGGTAAAACTTCATCGTTCTTTATAACTTGTGCATTAGCCAAATCAATTTTACAATCATGTAATTCTATAAGAGGGCTATCTTCCTTATAACATCTGCGTAATACGGCATTTAGGCGAAAGACAAGTTCTTTTGGCATAAAGGGTTTTGTTATATAATCGTCAGCTCCTAACCCAAAACCAGAATATTTATCTTGTATATCATCTTTTGCAGTCAAAAATATTACTGGAATATTAGTGAAACTTCTTAGTGCGTCCATAAGTTCAAAACCGTTTCCGTCTGGAAGCATAACATCTAATATAGCTATATCTGGTTTTTCCTGTTGGCAGATTTCCAAAGCTGATTTTACACAATCAGCGGTAATAATATTAAAAAAGTTTTCATCTTCTAATATGGTAATGAGCATACTTCTTAAACTTTCTTCATCATCAACTATTAATACTTTTTTTGATTTTAAGTATGTATCTTTCATTTGTTTGTCACACTCTCTTTATCTTTTTCTTTATCCTATTATAACATTCTGAAAAAAGTTGAACAGTCATTTTCGCATTTGTAAGGTAAATGTAAGGTAGAGAGAATGTTGCTGTAATGTCGGTGTTTTATATTATAAGTAACGAGAAAGGAGTTAAAAATTATGAAAAACATGATTGAAACTAAAAATTTGACAAAAACATACAAAGAGTTTATTGCAGTAGACCACGTATCTTTACACATTAAGAAAGGTAGTATTTACGGTTTTCTCGGACCAAATGGTGCTGGGAAATCTACGACTATGAAAATGCTTTTGGGTTTGACTGCACCTACTGATGGAGAATTTCAAATTGATAACATGACTTTCCCGAATGACCGTGTTCGTATTTTGAAAGAAGTTGGTTCATTTATCGAGTCTCCGTCATTCTATCCAAATTTAACAGGTAGAGAAAACCTTGATATTATTCGTAGAATTTTAGAACTTCCAGCGTCAAGTGTTGATAAAGCATTAGAATTAGTAGGATTATCTGAATTTGGTAATCGCTTGGCAAAAAAATATTCTTTAGGAATGAAACAGCGTTTAGGTCTTGCTTCTGCTCTACTTGGCGAACCACCAGTTTTAATTTTAGATGAACCAACCAATGGTTTAGATCCAGCAGGTATTCACGAAATTCGCAATCTCATTAAAACACTTCCAAAAAGATATGACTGTACGGTTCTAATTTCGTCACATATGCTGTCAGAAATTGAATTATTAGCAGACGATATTGGTATTTTAAATCATGGAAGATTATTATTTGAAGGAAGTCTTGATGATTTGAAATTGACGGCACATCAAGCTGGCTTTGAAAATGATAACTTAGAAGAAATGTTTTTATCTATGATTGATGAGGACAATGCCAATAGAAAGCAGAGGTTAAAATTATGAAGAATTTAACCGTAGAATTAAAAAAATGTAAACGTACTGGAATATTAGTGGTTTTACCGCTTGTTGGACTTCTTGGTGCATTATACGCTTTTGTAAATTTTATAGTTCGTAAAGAGGTTTTGTTGAGTTTACCGCTTCCGCCTATGGACGTTTTGCTGACACAACTTTATGGAATGGTTATGGTTCTTAATATGTTCGGCATTATCGTGGCAACAACTTTAACATATAATATGGAGTTTCAAGGAAATGCAATTAAAAAGATGTATATGCTTCCTTTTAAGACATCATCTATTTTCAAAAATAAATTTTATATATTATTTGTTTTGCTTACTTTTTGTATCGTCTTGCAAAATGGAGCATTGTGTATTATTGGAAATATCTTTTTACCCAACGGAACTTTTGAGTTACTAACACTTGTCAAATATACAGGATATTGCTTTGTATCATCTTTACCTGTATTGGCATTTATGCTTTTGGTGTCATCACGATGTGAAAATATATGGTTTACATTAGGTATTGGAGTAGCAGGTTTTTTTAGCGGTATGGCAATGTCCCTTTCAGATATATCACTATTTCTTGTCAATCCATTTGTACTGATGATGAAACCTGCGGTAGCTTCAACAGCAAGTATTGATACAGGTATTTTAATATTGGGAGTTTTTGAAACAATCATATTCTTTATGATTGGCTGGTATCTTTGCAAAATAAAGCATTATGAATAAAAGGGGGGCAATCGTATGTCAATTATTGAATTGTTAAAAATAGAATTTATGAAAGTAAAAAGGTCTATGATTTTACCTTTGCTTTTAATTCCGCCTATCTTAGTTGTGATTTCTGGCGTATCTAGTATTAGTATGTATATGACGCCAGAATATACAGACGCTTGGTCGGCAATGTTCATTCAAAGTGCATTACTTTTTGGATATTATTTACTTCCATTTTCAATGGTAATTGTTTGCGTTATGATTTCCAACAGAGAAACAAAGAATAATGGTATATTAAAAATGCTTGCTTTGCCCATCAGTAAAGGAAAACTTGCATTGGCAAAGTTCTTTGTATTATTAAGTTTTTTAATGATTGAATTATTAATCTTTTTCAGTTCATTCATCATTGCAGGCATTATTGCTACTAAAATAATGAATGTGGCAGAAAATATTCCTGTTTTCTACTTACTCACATGGACATTAAAATTGTTTGCAACAATGATTCCAGCTATTGCTTGTATGTGGGCGATTACTGTACTATTTGAAAAACCACTATTGTCTATGGGATTAAATTTACTCTTAATAATTCCGGGGGTTTTAATTGCTAATACGCCTTTATGGTTAGTGTACCCTTATTGTTATAGTGGTTATGTCGTATCAGACGCATTACATACTGTAACAACGACGGGAACAGGAAGTACAATATCGCTATTTCCTTTTATACCGTGTGCTGTAATCATATCAGCCCTTGCACTATATGTTTCTATTAAATGCTTTGGACGAAAAGAAATGAGGTAATATAAAATGAAAAAAAATAAATTAAGTGTTATTACATTTATCATTTCGCTGTTACCATTTATCACGTTATTGATTTCTCTTTTTACAGAAGAAATTACAGGAGGACTTCAAACGGGATTGATTGTATTAAATGTAATCTCGATATTATCTGGTTTTGTTCTTTCGGTTTCGTTAGTAAAAAATCCCAAACGACGAGATGTATTTTCAATCGTCGCTTTATGTGTTAGTGCTTTTTTCGGTTTTCTTATGTTTGGTATTTTAGCTTTTGGCTTAATAGCCACTTTTATGTAAAAAATGTTTATGAAAAATATATAGATTAAAGGTTATTTGAAATATGATAGGTCTAAAAAAACGAGATATTAAAAAAGCTTTGAAAGCAGGTGCAAAGGCTGGCGGTGTTTCATTGGCTGATATACGGGCTGATATTGAAGCAACGATTGATGAAGCCATGAACAGCCCAGACCCAGAGGTGCAGGCAAATTTCAAAAAATATTTTGGTAATAAACGCCCTACCCCAGAAGAATATATTTACAAGATTACCAAAAAGACAAAGATTTGAAAAAAGGCTTGCTCCATACATATTGTATGATCTGCAAGCCTTAATCTATTTCAGAGGAAATTTAACAGTAAAAGTAGCACCGCCACCAGCAGTATCATTGATAGTTATTGTGCCGTTCAGCATTTGGGTTAATTCTTTGGCGATACTTAGTCCCAGTCCAAAATTTGATTTGTTCGTATGGGACTTGTCGCCACTATAAAAGCGGTCAAAAATATACTGCTTATCTTCATCAGAAATGCCTTGTCCGTGGTCTGCCACAGAAAAAGCAATATTCTTTTCGGTGGCGATTACTTCTATCTCTATCAAAGAATTATTCTTGGAATGTTGAATGGCATTATCCATAAAGACACACAAGATTTGAAACAGTCTGTCTTTGTCAGTAAGCATGGCAGGATAACTTTCTTCGGATAAATGTAGTTTTAGTTCTAAATTCTGCTTCATGCAGACTGGTTCGTAGGTTTCATATAACGTAATGAGCAAGGTATCTACATTGATTGTGCTTTTATGCAATGTCCATGTTTTTGCGTCAGAAGAAGCTAAAAGTAACATATCTTTGACTAAACGGGATAACCGCATACATTCAAAATCTATGGTCTGTACGGCTTGCCTTGCCTGTTCGTTTAAGGGAACATTATCAAGAAGCATATCCGTGTTGGAAATCATAACAGCAAGTGGAGATTTTAATTCATGGGACGCTGTTGCAACAAAATCTTTTTGGCTTTGCAATATTCGTTCTGTTGGGGCAAAAGACTTTTTCAGCAGATAACGGGTTAGTATGATAACAACGATACAAGCCAAAAGCCAGATAAGAAGATATATCGGTAATGTCTTTTGTAAAATATCCGTCAAGCCAGCTGTCTGATAAAGAAAAGTCCCATGATATACGGTATCATTTGCTGTCATAATTGTAGCAGGAATAACAAAATAAGTATCGTGATGTTTTCCTTTTATTTCCAGAAAACCGCCTTGTGAAGTTGTGGTGCTTTCTGTTTGTGATAATGGCTGTGTAGAAATCTGTTTTTCTACATCATGCAACAACTTGTCCGCAGAAGTTGGAAATGGAAAATCACTTTGATAAACGGTATTCCCTTTTGTATCGCTAATCAAGGAAAAAATATGATAACTTTCTTCGTAGGCTTTGAGTGCTTTATCCATATCCGAAGAATCACTTTCCGCTTGATAAATCAGCAAGGTTGTTAATCTTTGAAACAAGGTACTTTCGTTGATTTTCTCCGTATAAACCGTATTCGCAACAACAAAGAAAATCACAAGGGTAATAATCAGCATAACAGAACTTGCAAACAGAATATGAAGTTTTCGGTATAAATTATTTAACATGTTTCTTTCTCCAGTTTGTACCCTGCCCCGTAGACCGTTGTTATTTTACAGGAACTTTTTAACTCTTTTAGGCGTTTTCGCAGAAAAGAAATGTAACTGTCTACATTGCCAGTTTCTACCTCGGAAGAACTGCCCCAGATTTTAAGGATTAGCTGTTCACGGGAAAATAGTGTTTCTGGGTTCTGCATAAATACAAAAGTCAATTCGGTTTCCTTTGAAGTTAATAAAATAGAATTGACGGGTGTAGATAAGGTTCGGCTGTCTTTATCAAAAGTTAAATCTCCATATTGTAATTTAGACGATAACTGGATATTGGCAGGTCGCCTTGTCAATGCCCGAACCCTTGCAAGCAATTCTTTGATATGAAATGGCTTTACTAAGTAATCATCAGCACCGCCGTCTAAACCCTCCACCCGATTATCAAGGGTACTCATGGCTGTAATGATAAGGATAGGAATAGATATTCCTTTTCTACGCATAGATTTTATGATTGTTAAGCCGTCAATAATCGGTAGCATACGGTCTACAATGGCAATGTCATAAGCATAGTCTGTATTTAAGGCATACAGCATAGCGGTTTCCCCGTCATTGCAACAATCAACCATATAGTTTTCTTTTTCCAGCGAATTTTTTATATTTTTACATAATTCTAAATCATCTTCCAGAAGAAGTATTTTCATAATGTATCAATCCTTTTCTATATAAATTATAGACAGTATAACAGAAAAGTCTGTAAAAATCCTCTAAAAAATGATGATGATTTTCTTACTTTTTTACAGGATTTTTAGAATGGTTTGCTTTTACAATAGGGGCATATCGAACAAGAAAGGTGGAATACAAAAATGAAAAAGACAAACATCAGTAAATTCATAGCAGTTGGATTATGTATCTGTGCATTGACGGGGTGTGGTGCAAGTCCAGATGAGAAACCAGATACGTCTAATCCTATTGTCAATTCTAATACGAATGAAGAAAATGCAAATGGTTCTTCAGAAAATAAAGGAAACGACATATTAGATTCTGCTAATTTGATAGGAAGTGTTTTGGAATTTACAGACAATGGTTGCTTGGTAAATCAAGCAAAAGATATTGAGGGGGGAGCTGGGATAAAAATAGAAGCACCGGGAATGGAAAAAAAAGAGAATGCTGTTTCTGTAACCTATAACCCAGATTGTGAATTTGTCATTGCCACAGTAAATGCACAGTCTGGTGTTACAAATGTAACAACGGGTTCTATATCCGATGTGAAAAAGCAATCTGAAGTATATCTCTATGGAGAGTTTGCAGACACAAATCATTTCAATGCAACAAAGGTTGTCATAGCCCATTGGGAATAGAGGTGTGAAGTATGAAGTTTTATCAACTTGGTTTTCGCTATTTACAGCGAAAAAAAGGGAAAACCATTCTTCTGTTGATTGTTTTGATACTTGTAAACAGTATGATTTTAGGTACAAGCATGATTTTAAGGACTACAAATGAGTCCAAACAAGCCATGCAGGAAAAGACAAACTCTAAGATTGTGGCTGAAATTACAAGTAAGGACAGCAAGATAACAGAGAATGAAGTAAACAAGATTGAAACGCTAGAAGATGTTTCGTCTATCAACCGCATTGGTAGACAAGAGGTATTTCCGAATAATTTTGCTCCCGTTACGCTCAATACTTCTACGAATGAGGAAAATTTGAAAATAGCACTGCTTTCCTATGATGATTTGGAAAAGGACAGCCCTTTTTCAGAAATGCAGTACCGCTTAGCTTCTGGCGATTATATCAAGCGTGAGAAAAAGGGTGCTGTTATCAATGCGAACCTTGCAAATCAAAATGAGCTAAAAGTTGGAGATACGATTGAATTAAGTACAGAAAACGGAACAAAAGTATCTGTTCAGATTATTGGAATTTTCATGTCCGCAGGAAATGCGGAAAAAGACCAGCCGTCAGAAACTACCGCAGTCAATCGAATAGAAAATCAAATCTTTATTGACAACAGTACTTATAAAGAATTGTTCAAAGAAGCTGAATTTGAAAAAATCTGCATTTACTCAAAAAGACCAGAAAAATTAGATGTGCTGGAAACCAGCCTGCAAAAAATATTCGGAAATGATGTAGCACTTAGCACGTCTGATACCCTTTATCAACAGATGTCTGCTCCATTAGAGCAAATCAGTAAGGTGGCAAATCTTATGCTGGTACTTACATTGGTAACTGGTACTGTTGTTGTTTCCCTGCTGTTATGTATGTGGATGCGGACAAGGCAAAAAGAGGTGGCAATCTTTATGAGCCTCGGCAAGACAAAAAGTGAAATTTTCCTGCAAACTTTATTAGAAGCAGGCAGTGTATTTACACTTTCGGTTTTAGGAGCAACAGCCATTGGTAAATTGTTCTCGGGCGTTTTGCAAAACGTCATTACCGGTTCAGAAACAGTAACAGAAAATCTGAAAGTGGTTTTGCAGATACAAGATATTGGAATGTTGTTCCTTTTAGGCGGTGCAGTTATTTTGGTGGCATTGTGCTGTTCCATTCTTCCGATATTACGAGCAAACCCAAAAGATATATTAGCAAAAATGGAGGGATAGTACATGAATTTTTTTGGATTGGCAAGGCGTTCTGTGTTCAGAAAGCCCGTAAAAAGTATTCTCTTATTGTTGATTGTTTTTGCAATCAGTACCTTGCTTCTTGCAGGTGTGGCGAGCAAAAATGCCAGTATTGAGGTGCAGGACAAAACCAGACAAGCCATAGGTGCAGGCTTTCTTTTAGAAAGAAATGCAGAGTACCGAACAAAGCGAGTTCGTGAATACTCAGAAAAGATTGGTAATGATAAGGAAGGTAGTTTTGGTGGCTACCATCAGGAAAAAGAGATTATCAATGGTGTGGAGACTTGGACAGGCTGGACAACAAATGAATTTGAAAGCTTAGATATAAAAGACATTGAGAAATTGGCAAAAGCAAAAGGAATTGCTGATTACAATATTACAACAGTAACAACTCCCGTAAACCCTGTAAATTTCAAAAGGATTGAAGATAAAGATGTAGACCAGAATGCAGATGTTGGCGGTGTAAGTTTAATTGGAAACAAAGATATGAAACTAGACAGAAATGTTTTATCTGGAAACCTGCATATCAAAGAGGGACGAATGATAACCCCAGAGGATAAAGATATGTGTGTCATTTCAGAGGAACTGGCAAAGCAAAATAATCTGAAAATCGGCGATAAGATTTCTTTTAATGATTACCACGATACTGAAAATTCAAAGGTATCAGAAGCTGAGATTGTTGGAATTTATCAAGTGGATCAAAAGATGTCCCCACTTATGCAGGGAGATACTTACCGTTCGGAAAATGTAATATTTACAGATTTGAGATTTCCAGAAAAGGCAGAGGGTGAAACAAGTCCATTATATGAAAGAGCCTATTTCAAAGTGGAAGATGTGGAAGCTTACGACGAAGTAAAAGAAAATCTGCAAAAAGTAGACATCAATTGGGAGCAATATGATTTGATTGACAATAACGGAAATTCCGAAACCATGTCCTCAAACTTCAATGATTTAGCAAAAGTAAGCGAAATGATGATATTGGTAATCTCTGTTGCAAGTTTTGTTATCCTTGTTTTAGTATTTCTTTTCTGGTTGAAAAATCGGGTGCAGGAAGTCGGTATTTTCTTATCTCTCGGTGTTCCGAAATTTAGAATTATCGGACAAATTTGGAGCGAAGCGATTATGATTGCTGTTCTTTCCCTTATGTTATCCTTTGCTGTCGCTCCTGCCGTTTCCAAAGCAACTGCAAATTATCTGGTAT
>ENA-UEOR01002065-UEOR01002065.1-human-gut-metagenome-genome-assembly--contig:-NODE-2065-length-11305-cov-28.279391_pt1 | contig 11305 bp, 6 predicted proteins | sample MGYA00242887_ERZ507890 | MGnify/ENA primary metagenome ERZ507890 (study PRJEB26167, sample SAMN06115431) | human gut metagenome | host: Homo sapiens | place: China:Guizhou | collected 2014-10-21...
TTCTGCTTTGCATGATACTCAGCAGTTGACTTAGCAGCTGCATACTCAGTAAGACGGGCACGCTTAACTTCCTTAACATACTTGGTAGCACCATCCATAGAACCGAAGAAACTGTTTTCCTGCTGCAGCTTCTTTCTTCTCTCTGCAGCTTCCTTATCAGTAATAGCACCTGTATTAAGGTCTGAATCAATAGCCATCTGTTTACCAGCCATGGCATCAAGTGTAAATCTTGCTGTTACCTCAGCAACTCGCTCAGAACCCTTATTAATAACAACAAACTGGATAATAATAAGAATTATGAATATGATAATACCAATTACAAGATTACCGCCACCTACGAATTTACCAAATGTATCAACAACCTTACCTGCATTACCATTCTTTAATATAAGCTTGGTTGAAGATACATTAAGAGAAATTCTGAAGATAGTTGTAAACAACAGCATAGTAGGGAAAGATGCCATATCCAAAACTTCCTTGGCAAATAATGAATTAAAAAGTACGACAAGAGCGACCATCATGTTAATCGCAAGTAAAATATCAAGTAGCCATGACGGAATTGAAATAATGAAGAATAAAACCGCTGCTAGAAGGTATATTCCGATAAACAGGTCATTTTTCTTGATCTTCATTATTTCTCTCCTTTCAATTTAGTCATTATTCTATATCATATCACATATTTCGACTATTATCTATTATTTGCGCGTAAAACAGATGCAAGAATTTCTGCGACTGCATAATACAGTTCCGGAGGTATCTCTGTACCTATATCAACATTATGATATAAAATTCTCGCTAACGGCTTATTTTCAACAATTGCGATATTATACTCTTTAGCTTTATCTTTTATCTGGAAAGCCAGATAATCCGCACCCTTTGCAATAACTACAGGTGCTCTTCCCTCATCAGGTTCATACTTTAACGCAACCGCAAAATGTGTCGGGTTGGTAATAACAACATCTGCTTCCGGAAGCTGCTGCATCATTCTCCTTCTTGAAATTTCCTGCATTTTACGTCTTATCTGACCTTTAACCTGAGGATCTCCTTCTGCATTCTTGAATTCATCCTTGACTTCCTGCTTAGTCATCATGTTATCATTTTTAAACTTATGTCTCTGATACAAAAGGTCAACAAATCCGACCACAAGAAACACCGCGCTTATCTGGATTCCCAGATTAATAATTATATTACCAACTGTAGACAGTGCTGTATAAAGTGTAACATCATAAAAGGTAAGAAGAATATTCATGTTCTTCTTTACACAGTTATACACCATAACAATAATAATTGACATCATTGCTATGGCCTTCAGCAGCTCAAAAAGCTGTCTGACAGAAAAAATTCTTTTAAATCCATTCAGTGGATTAATCTTGCTTGCTTTAGGAGCAAGCGGTTTGGCAGTGACCATCCACCTCTGCTGTAATGCATTTCCAAGTATAGCAATAATTACTGCTACAATAAGAATTGGCACAACTACATTTAAAATAATAATAAATGACTGTCTCACAATACTTGCAGCCATATTAATAGTCAGTCCTCTGGAACTGTCACTGACAACCTTTCCCATAAGCCCATATATAGTCTTAAATGAATCTATAAGTTTGGTTCCAAGACTGCCTACATAAACTTTAAGAATTATAAATAACGCCATAAGTGATACAGCAGTTATAATTTCTTTGCTTTTGGCAACCTGACCTTCTTTTCTTACATCATCCAGCTTTTTACTGGTTGCCGGCTCAGTTTTTTCACCTCCAGGCCCGTCTTTAGCGAACAACTGGAGATTCATATAAAGTAATGTATCCTGCACTAGCTCATACCCCTTACTAACATCGCAAACATTCTTTCAATCTCATCCAGAATAAAATTAGACACTGAAGGAAGCATTGAAATCGTAAATAGTATAACAAATATACCAACAAAAATCTTTAGCTGCATACCAACAACAAACATATTCATCTGCGGTGAAACCTTTGCAAGAATAGCCAGTACACAGTTAAGCATAAGTATAGTTGCAAATACGGGCAGTGCTATTCTGAATCCAATAACAAAAAAATCAGACATAAATCCGATTATCCCGGTATAAATACCAGCACCGAATTTTACACCACCAATAGGAATAACCCTGTAAGTCTCTATAATCGCTGAAACAAGATACTGGTGCATTCCCGATATAATAAGCAGCAGCATCATCATATAATAATAGAAATTGCCCATAATTCCTACCTGTATTCTGGTTGTCGGATCATAAAGCTGTGCCATTGAAATACCAATTCCCTGATCCTCAATTTCCATTCTTACAAGATCGTTTCTTTTTTGTAACCGGATAAATATTTTTGAACCACACGGACTGTACTTGATTGCATTATCCAGAACGTTGATCACAGCTTCACCAAGCCATCTTTTATCCTGCATAACCATGCATGTTTCCAGCTCTTTTTCATAGTCAAAAACGAACTCAATTTCTTTCTCATCCGCTTTTGGATATGTACAGTTCACAGCAGATATGACAGTATCCATAAGCGGAAGTTTTTTCTTATTAATCTGAATCAGTCCAGTTTCCATCTTGGATATTTCAAGAAGCGACTGCAATAATGTCTCCAGTCCATCCAGAGCACTCCGACAACGGATACGAAACTCCTCCTGTTCTGTGGCACTTAAGTCATTCTGCATTTACACCCATAAACTGTCCCAAAATGGCAATACATAATCCGGCAACGACAGCTGTAAGAATTCCGGGTTGAAACAAATACTTGAATTCCGATTTCGTCTCGTTGGCTATATGTGCCTGCAACTCCTCGACCTGCTTCTTCGCCCGTTCTTTCCGAGAATAAATCTTCCCGAAAATAGACTCCGATCGGGCGACCTTTCCTCGCAACAACAACCAACGCGGACTCTCCGGTATAATAAACAAAATGATGAAAAACAAGAGTGCAGGCAAAGTTTCCATACCCAGCATCCCTCTCCAAACTTCATCGACAAATATCCAATTCATCAACTCGCTATTGAATCTCATGCTCTCCGAGACACTCAACAGCCAATAATTAATAAGGTATGCTCCCAAAAAACCTACGGTAATAGCCAGCTGATACAGCGAAACCAACCGGCCCCGATACTCGGTTACCGCGATTTCAGAGATATACATCGGCGAAACAATCGAAACGATACCGATTCCTATTCCACCGACAATACGATAAAAAACAAGCCATTGATAACTTCCACACAATGCACAGCCAATGGCCGAAACCGAAAACATAATCGACGCGAAAATCATCGTCAACCGACGACCTATCCAATCGCTCATCGTCCCAGCCACAGCAACCCCGGCGATAGAACCTACAAGAGCACACCCCACATACCAACCTTGTTCTATATCATTTAGCCCGAACAAGGTCGTAACCTGTTTAATCGTACCGGAAATCACCGCCGTATCATACCCGAACAGGAAACCTCCACATGCAGCCACAACGGCCAGAAACAAGATATAACCGATATTATACGATGATTTTTTCATGGTCATTTTATTTCGAAATATTCCCGGTAACGATCATAAAGATGCCCAGCCTGTAAATAGGCCGATTGAGGGCTCATAAAATGAGAAAACTCAAACGTAATAGCTTTGTCGTAGCCGGCACGTTTCGCAGCTTCCAGTTTCAAACGTAATTTATCGAACTTAATCGGGAAAAACTTAATAGGCATATCCCGATCGAACGACTCCGCATTCGTCCAACATTGCATGCCGTATTTATCGGCGAGTTTCTTATTGACCGAAAAAAACGCATCGAGTTCGTCATAATCGATATGCCCGTCTTGAAATGCACAAGCATCGACCACATCGTGTATTCCATCGAAAATCTCGTTCCATTCCCGTTCATGCGTTTCCACCGAAATAGATTCGGCCTTTGTCAATCGCCCGCTCGAAGCCTGAACCGCCTTTTTACCGTCGATCCACGGCGATATGAACGTAGGCAACCCTCCCGAAACGTCTTTGCATTGTTTCCCCATAGCACGGAAAGCATCGATTGCCCCTTTGGTCTGGCGACTGATTTCCCCGCTTATATACCAGCCTCCGAAACTTTTGTACTTCCCGTAATTCTTCCAAACCTCATCAATCACATATTTATTATGTTCGATCTCGTAAGTCATATCCCGGGTTTCCCAAAACTTACCGGAATCGTACAAACCGAACCAAAATTTCATACCATATTTCTCGGCCAGCCGAAGAAACATATCGACCAAATCGACCGACGGCATATAACAACCTTTGCTCAACAAATACTTAGACGGATAAGTAATAAATTTTTTATATCCCGAACGAATAAGTATGACCGTATCGATTCCGATGGCTTTCATATACCGGAAGTCCCGATCCCATTCTTTCTCACCCCAATTCTGATGTGGAATATCGTGAGATATTTCGTCGAGAAACGTCCCTGTGATTTTCAACCCATTAGATTTAGGGACAATAAGTCCACCGCCCTCCGAGGTTCCAGAAAACGACGAAGACACACCATTACTACCCAATGCTTCTATTTGAGAACCTATTACCGCCGAGGTTCCAGCAAGTGCGACTTTTTTAAGAAAATCTCTCCTGTTATTCATGATATATCTAAAAATATACTGTGTTTTATGCAATAGTTAAGCTAAAATGTTAATTACTTAATTATTACACCTACAAATATAGTATATTTTTATTTATATACCACAGAATAAATAAAAATTTTTATTATATATACTTATTCTTCGAACATTCGACTTCTCGATATTAGACAAGAACCTATCAAACCGTCCGGAGTCATCATGGCACCATCCTTGGGACGGCCGGTATTGTTATCAATAGTCAGCCAATTACTCATCGCGCCACGTGCACGGCGTCCGCCGCCTGTAGCCATTGAGCCGTATAGAGAAGTGGTCAGTGTCGATTTATCGTCGATAGTCCAGTAATGATTCAAAGAAACCTGAGGCTTATGATAATAATTATAGCCATAACCGCTACCTACCGCTTCACCGTTGATATAACCATATCCGTTATTGAAACGTCCGCCATCGGGACTATTCTTGTAATCCTCGATATAGTGCATGGTCGAGCGCTGGTTGTGCCACTGAGGAGCTCCAAAAGCTGTCAATGACAATTTATGATGATCGTTGATTACCTTCGAGATATTTCCAAAGTAAGTCCATCCTTCATAATTGGTACCTTTCACGTAACCATCTCCCGTATTCAGCGCCCCCATGAATGTAATAGCCCATCCGTTGTCCATCAGTCCGGTAGAGAAAGAAACCGAATACTTGCGGAAACCATCGTTACCAATACCGAAATAAGCTGATCCACCTTTTTGGGCTTCGGTACTTTTAGTAACCATATTCATGGTTCCTCCCACAGAAGAAATACCTAATGCTGACGCACCCAAACCACGCTGTACCTGAATAAACTGGCTCACATCAGACAAACCGGACCAGTTAGACCAATAAACCTTACCGTTTTCCATGCCGTTGATGGGCACACCATTGATCAGCACGCCTAGGTTGGACGAATCAAAACCACGCATATTGATACGGGAATCACCATAGCCACCACTTTCACGGGTTACATACACCGAAGGAACTGATTTCAGCAATTCGGGGAATTCCAAATTACCTATTTTCTCCTCTATCTTGGCCAGTTTCACGTTAGAAATAGGAATAGGAGTCTGACGGTCGCTCTTTATAATAGAGGCAATAACACTGACCTCACCCAAACCAATAGCATCTGGAGACATCTTGACCTCACCCAAGTCTATCGTATTGCTTCCTTTTACTTGATGCGTAATTTCGTTGTATCCCAAGTACTTGAATACAAGAGTAGCCTTAGAAGAGGTAAGTTTCAACACAAAGTTACCGTCAATATCCGTTACAGTACCCAGTGTCGTACCGCTAACCGATACAGTGGCCCCAATCAATGGCTCATTGTTCTCGGCATCTACTACTTTACCTTTTACTGTTCCTTGCGCAACAGCCGTAGCAGTGAAACAGATTGTCAGAACTGCCAACAGGAGGAAATGCTTTAGATGATTTCTCATAATTTTGTCTTTGATTTAAATTAATTAGTTAGTATTTCATTCCCAATAGGAAAGACAAAGATAAAAATTTAATTCATATAAATTGAATTTATATTAGATTATTTAAACGAAAAGGGTACTTTTTAGGCGGAATATGACAATTATGTTAAGAAAAGAACAAAAAGCCGCCTCAAAAGAGGGGAAAACTGTCCGGAAATTCCAGAGCAACTGCCACATATTACTGTAGAAAGAAGGGCAAATGGAAACCGCCGGAACTATTTTCAGCATACCTTATTCCCAAAGCCGTATCCACTGATCCGGACAAATCCGGCCCGCCCCTACGACAAAACGACAGGTCACTTTCATTCAGGCTCTCTCACTTTCAAAATGACAGAGCAAAAAGAAAACGAAAGAATGTGCATACAAAAAGAGGCGCACCTTCATGGGTACGCCTCTCTATCCTGTTCCTGTATTGTCTGATACAGGCTATTTCATTTAGTTAAAGATATAACGGACACTGAACTGTATGGAATACGTAGAATTGAAACTGTTCAGATTGGAATACGTATCAGTCAGTTTCTTTCCTCCGTTCTTCTGGAACTGGTAAGCGCCGCCCTTATAGCTCAACAAGGAAGTATTGTTCACCGTCTTATAAATTCCCCAGTCGCTGTTCAGCAAGTTCAGGAAGTTCTTGATATCCACTCCGAACTGCAAGGTATTGCGCTTGCCCCCTACATTGAGGAAGAAATCCTGATTGAACTTCAAATCCAGCTGATGATGCCAGGGCATGATGGCTCCTCCGCGTTCGGCATACTTGCCTTTACGGCCTTTCAGATAACTGTCCTCATTAATGTAAGCCCAGAAATCATCGCGCTGCTCCTTGGCAGAATAAGTCACCTCACCCGTCTTGCTGTCAGTATAATCGGCAAAGTTCCACTTATCCAGCGCCTCGCGGGATGCCGGAATGTACAGCAAGTTGTTTGAGCCGTAATCGCCTACAATATTTCCGGTGAATGTATAGGAATAACGGGCGGCGGAATATCCTCCGGCATAGCCCATGTTCATACCCTCATAAATCAAAGACAAGGAGGAAGCGAAATTCTTGGCGTATTTAATACGGTAAGCGGCGGAAGCCAGCACACGGTTGGGCGATACATACGTACCATAGCCGGTCTCCGTGTCATTATTTCCGTTGACAGAGTAACGGTTGTTGTAATAAGCCGAGTTCACCTGGTCGCCGATGCCGTCGCCATACGACTTGGCATAAGAACGGGTGTAGGAAGCGGAAAGATGCAGGCCGAAATCAAATGTCTTGGCCAGTGAGGCGGTGAGTGAGTAATAATAAGCGCTGTTTCCCGCATTGGTGATATAATAAGCATCCGTCTTGTTCGCATTGGAGTACTCAAACATTCTGCGGACATCACCCGGAGCTATCTCCTGCTCTCCTTTAAACTTACGTCCCAAATTGGTCACTGTAGCCGGATTGAACTCTTTACTGAAAATACCTTCCAACGTAAAGTCAATGTCTCCGGGAAGTTTTGCATCAAAAGCCAATGATGACTTCCAGGTGGCATTCATCTTCAAGTCGCGGTCAATGATGGTGGCTCCGGAAGGTGCGGCAGGATCGGTAGCCGCCGGAAGGTTCAAGTTAGGATCTTTCAACATATCAGCCACGCTGGTGTGGAAACTCGGTTGTCCGTACTTAGCGTCCTTCTGCTCGTTATAATAATAGGTGCTTTGTCCGCAATTGGCATTACCTACTGCCGAAACCAGCCATACGAACGGCAGACGGCCGATGAAGTAACCGCTACCGCCGCGCAATACATACTTACGCTCGCCTGTAAGGTCCCAGTTGAAGCCGATACGGGGGGAGGCGGTCAGCTGGTAGGATGAAGGCAACTGGTCTGTGGCGTAATGATATCCGTCAAAGTCAATCTGTGCGAAATTCTTGTTATAGTTGTTCTTCAGCTCCGGATAAATGGGCAGTTCGAAACGCACCCCGGCAGTCAGTCTGAAGTTGTCTGTGATATTCATCTGGTCCTGCAGATAGAAAGAAAGCTGCTGGTACTTCATGTTCGCCAGGAACTGGGAACCGTCCCCGGTGTTGGAATAAGTGACACCGAAAGCAGCCGGAGCTCTGTTGTTCACAAAATCATCCCAAGAGGAATAGACATAATAACCGCTACCCGCCTGCATGAATCCGTTCACTGCCTTATTGGACTCAAACTGGATACCGCCCATAAAGTTATGGATACCGCTGGAGAAATTGAATTCATCGGTAATGACAAAGGTCTTCACCTGGCGCAAGTTCCCTTCTGTAAAGGGGTCCGGGCCGAATGAGGCATACAGGGAGCCTTGGTCAAGAATATCCACCGTAGGGAATGTTCCACCTTCGTAAGTACGAGGTTCGTTCTGATAAGAATAAGTAAAACGCAAGGCGTTATTGATTGCACCCCACTTTGAATTCCATTCGGAAGCTATGGAAGTGAAGTTCTGCTCTTGCATGTAGCGTGAGCTTTCAAAATACATACCGGCATTCGCTGTACGTCCCGAACTGCTCTTGCCCGCACTGCCGTCTACTCCGCCCGGATAAATGATTGAATCCTTAAACGGAGTGGTGGAAGAGGAAGGGTTGGAGGAATACTTGGAATGGGTATGGGTGAAACGGAAATTAATCTTGTTGTTGTTGTTGATGTTCCAGTCTAGACGCCCCATGATCTTATAAGAAGGAGTTTCCAAAGAGTATCCTTGATAACGTCCCGGATTATAGTTGTATTTTTCCGACAGGTATTGGCTGATGTTGTTCATCCCCACAAAGGTACGGCCGCCTACCGTTGTGGTGTTCTCGAACGGACGGTGCACGATGCCGTTGGTGCTCCATTCGTCATTGGCGCCGCTACGCGCTATGCCCGACGGACCTGCCTGCACATTATCCTGATATTCGCCGTTCACGAAGAAGAATAACTTGTTTTTAATGATCGCACCTCCCAAAGAAGCTCCGTAGGTGGTACTGTGGTCACGGTTGCGGGTCAGCTCATAGTCCTCTACCTTATTACCGGTAAGGTGGGTATTGGAAGTATACATATAGGCTGTACCTTTGAACTCATTCGTACCACTCTTTGTCACGGCGTTGATGGCACCTCCTGTAAACCCGCTCTGACGGACATCAAAGGGAGTGGTGGAAACGGAAATCTGTTCCAATGCATCCAGAGAGATAGGCGAACCGCCTGCCGGCAAGTTCGAGCCGATACCGAAGGCATTATTGAAAGCGGCTCCGTCCACAGTGACATAAGACTGGCGGTAGTTACCTCCACCCACTGAGAAACCGCTACCGATATTGGCTCCCTGAGGGGTCAGGCGCATGATATCGTTCATGCTGCGGCTCACCGTAGGCACTTCCGACATTCTGGCCGCATCGACATTGGTCACCGCTCCGGCGCGGTCAGACTTCATATTGCTGCTCTTGGAAGCGGTTATCACTACTTCATCCAGCAGTTCGGTAGACTCCTTCAAGTTCGCATCCAATACGTAATTCTCTCCCAACTGGAGATTGATGCTCTTGTAAACCACTGATTGATAACCTACATAAGAAACTTCTACTTTGTAAGGGCCGCCGGCACGCATGCCCTGGATGGAATAACGGCCGTCCACATTGGTAATGGCCCCATAATGGGTGCCGGACGGCTCATGAATAGCCTGAATCGTCGCGCCGATAATGGCTTCATTGCTTTGATCGACCACCTTTCCACTCATTGACGAGGTAGTGACCTGAGCGTTAACAGTAGCAGCGATTACCAACATAACCACCGCAAAAAAAGATCGCATTCTTTTTACCATAAACTTTTTATTAATTAATATTATAATTAATGTCTTAAAAGACGTTGCAAAGATAGCTAATAGAAACGATATACAAACTACAAATCGGTTACAATTTACAGTGGCAGGTCTATAGAAAGAGAATTTATAGTTTTATGGTGAACCACATTCATCCTGCCGGATGACCCCGGGACACGGGCCGACGGGAATTCCATGCGGTGCGCGCATAATAAGATAGGTGTATAATAAAAAGGCTCTTAACCTCAAAAACGTCTTTATACTGAGGAAGTTGCCATACATTTCTGACGAGCCGTTGTGTGTATATGCAAACTTACCCAAGAATACGTTACTGTTCGTACACTTGGGTAAGATTTTATAGACAGGGCGTCATCAGTCTTCCATCAGCTTGCGGTAGCGCACCCGTTTCGGCTCCTCATTACCCAAACGCTTCATCTTGTTCTCTTCGTATTCCGAATAGGATCCTTCAAAGAAAAAGACCTCACTGTTTCCTTCGAAAGCCAGGATATGGGTACAGATACGGTCCAAGAACCAACGGTCGTGGCTGATCACCACCGCACAGCCCGCAAAATCGTCCAGACCTTCTTCCAACGCGCGCAGCGTGTTCACGTCAATATCATTGGTAGGCTCGTCCAGCAGGTTTCCGCCAGCGAAAACAGGCTCAAGTTCCTTGTGGACAGCGCGAGCATCCCCTTGTGGTCCACGGATCTCGAAACAGGGCTCATTTCCTACAATGAGCACGTCTGCCGGATGCTGGGCTGGCCCGAAGGCGTGCTGCACATGACGCTCCCGGATTTTCTGCTCCGGTGCCATCCCGACGACGTGGAGCACGTGCGCAACGTGTTTGAAAGCTTTTCCGCCGAAGACGCCGGCGGCACGCTGGAATACGAATACCGGGTGCGGGACGGCAACGGGAACTGGCGGTGGATACTGGTCAAAGGGCAAAAAGCGATCAACCCGCTGACCCACAAGGCCGAACGGGTGGGCATCGTCATCGACAACCACGCCCGCAAACAAGAGGCGCTCGATACCCTCCAGCGCGCCGCTGAACTTGAAGCGCAGGTGCAGACGCGCACGGCGGAACTCGCGGCCCGCAATGCCGAACTGCTCAAAAGCCAGCAGGAAGCCTTGGAAGCCACCCGTGCCAAGAGCGAGTTCCTCGCCACCATGAGCCACGAAATCCGTACGCCCATGAATGGGATCATCGGCCTGACATATCTTGCGCTCCAGCGCGAATGCCCCGCCGCCATTGCGGATTACCTCGCCAAAATCGACGTCACCGCCAAGACCCTTCTGCGGATCATCAATGATATCCTTGATTTTTCTAAAGTCGAATCCGGCAAAATGGACTTCGAGGAAATCCCGTTCAACCTCTCGGAGGTGCTTGATAACACTCTCCAGATGTTCACCCATGCCGTGCGGGAAAAGGGGCTCTC